>Ga0302178_10001092_pt1 | contig 23479 bp, 26 predicted proteins | sample I_Palsa_E1_3_FD_198790 | JGI IMG/M metagenome (GOLD analysis project Ga0302178, IMG submission 198790) | Peat permafrost microbial communities from Stordalen Mire near Abisko, Sweden - I_Palsa_E1_3 | ecosystem: Environmental > Terrestrial > Soil > Palsa > Peat permafrost | place: Sweden... | reverse complement strand
CGGCCTGCCCGCCACCGGGCGGAACGTCGATTTCCAGATGTGCCTGATCTTCGAGTTCGACGGGGAGTCGATGACCAACGAGAAGATCTACTTCGACCTGAATACGCCGCTGCGGCAACTGGGCATCGCCGATGATTACAACTCGCTGCGCGGCAAGCTGTCTGCGGTCTTGGGTCACCCGGTCGTGATTCTCAAGGCGCTCGTCTTCAGCCTGACCCACCGCCAGAAGCCGGCCAAAAGCCAGGCCCGGTGAAACCGGCGCCATGATAGCGAAATACGTCATCACGATTGCCTATTCGGCGCTGCTGGCCGGCGGGGTCTTCGTCGGCGTCCGGCAGATCTACCAGGGCTTCTTTAGGCCGAACGAGCTGCTGAACCCGCTGTTCGGCAACAAGGTCGCGATCCGGATGTTCACCGTCCACATCATCGTGGTCAGCTGCGACCTGTTCGTGATCGGCCCGCTGGCCATCGCGCACAAGAGCCCGCTCTACTACTGGGGCGGGCGGAGCCTGCTGGTGATTTCGTCGCTGCCGATCGCCGCCTTCCTCAACCGGAACCCACAGTCGTTCGGCAAGTTCATCGGCAACTGGGTGATGATCCGCAACTTCTTCGAGTACGGCATCCACATCGTGTTCATCGCGCTGCCGCTGTCCTGGTTCCGCTACTACCTGCTGCTCTGGTGGATAGTCGCCTACCGGTACATGGACGTCGGCCCCCGCCGGCTCCTGCAGCGGCTCTATAACACGCCCGAGAAGCAAGCGGCCCGGCCATGGGCGCAGTACCTGAACTGGGTCACGATCGTGACGATTTACATCGGTGCGTTCTTCGCCGTGTACTACAAGCAGATCCTGTTCGCGCAGCTGCCCAACCCGGCTGCGCACAACTACGTCCCCGCGCACTGGGAGTTCGGTGTCGTAATCGCCGTCAACTTCGCGCTCGCCTTGTGGGAGTGGATAACGATCCGCCAGTACAGCGACTCACTGCTGGCCGCGGCCGGCGTGCACGAGAAGGTCACCGCCGCGCACTACTGACGCGAAATCATCGAGCTGGGCTCTGGTCCTGGCTGAGCCAGTGCTCCGGGCGCATCCCGAACGCACGTTCTCCCGCCCGGGCCCCTCGACGCTGACGTAGCGGCGAGCGTCCGGCCCGTCGTGCCCACGGCCGCGCTCAGCACGCCGACATGCACGCCGGCCAGGAACTCCTCACGTTCGACCGCGCTCCTCTGAGCACTCATGACCGCTTCAAACCAGACCGGCGCCGGGTCCGGCCGCCCGGCCCGGCGGGTGCTTGACAGACCCGGACGAGGCTTCTACCGTTATACCAACATCATAGAATAATGTCATGATGGAAGAAGGCTGATGTTCCGGTTCCGCCTCGACGGGTCCTCAGGTGTCCCGCCCTACCTGCAGCTCGTCCACCAGGTGCGGCAGTCGCTGCTGCTGGGCTACCTGCGGGAGGGGGACCGGCTGCCGACGGTCAAGGACGTGGCCGGCGACCTGGCGATCAACCCGAACACGGTGGTCAAGGCCTACCGGCAGCTCGAGCACGAAGGGCTGGCCGGCGGCCGGCCCGGCCAGGGCACGTTCATCACCGCCACCTCGTCCCCGACCCTGCCCGAAGCCCAGCAGGCCCTGCGCGCGTCACTGGAGGAATGGCTCCGCGCCGCCGAGGAGGCCGGGCTCAGCAGCGAAGAGATAACGGCGTTGATCGCCGTGGCCCGTCATGACCTGAAGAAGGAGAGGGTCTAATGATTCAGAACGATCCTGGTACCAGCCCTCCGGCACTGCGGACAGACCAGCTTGGCCGGCGCTACGGCCGGGTGTGGGGCCTGCGCGACTGCACCCTTGAGGTGCCGGCCGGCGCGATAACCGGCCTGGTGGGCCCGAACGGAGCGGGCAAGACCACCCTGCTGGAGATGATCATCGGGCTGCTCCAGCCCACCGAAGGACAGCTGGCAGTCTTCGGTGAGACCTCGCACGCGCCGATGGCGGCCAGGCTGGCGCGGGTCGGCTACGTCGCCCAGGACCACCCGCTGTACCGCGACTTCACCGTCGCGGACATGTTCCACCTGGGCCGGGCGATGAACCCCAGCTGGGATCAGGAGCTGGCGCAGGCCCGGATGGGCGCGCTGGACATTCCGCTCAAACGCAAGGTCAAGGCCCTGTCCGGCGGGCAGCGGGCCCAGGTCTCGCTGACCATGGCGCTGGCCAAGCGAGCGCCGCTGCTCGTGCTCGACGAGCCGGTTTCCAGCCTGGACCCGGTCGCCCGGCTGGAGTTCATGCGGGAGGTGATGGCCGCGGCGGCCGACACCGGCCTGACCGTCCTGATCGCCTCGCACGTGGTCTCCGAGCTGGAGCGGCTGTGCGACTGGCTGATCGTCCTCACTGGCGGGCACGTGCAGCTCGCCGGGCCGACCGACGACCTGATCGCCGCGCACCGGATTCTCACCGTTCCCCGCGCGACCCCGGACGCCGAGCTTCCCGGGCTCATCATCCACCGCACCGACAGCGACCGGCACTCCACCGTGCTGGTCCGCGCCGATCCCGCCCGGCTGGCGGCGCGGCAGCACCCTGGATGGCAGGCCGACCCGGTGGGCTTCGAACAGCTCGTCATGGCCTACCTGCAGCGCCCATCCAAGACGGCAAGAGACGATACTGCCCAGGCCGCGGCGCGGCCCGGGCCGGCTACGAAGGCGGTAACACGATGATCTGGGTCAGCTGGCGGCAGCACCGCAGCCAGGCCATAGCCTGCCTGGGCCTGCTCGCCGCCCTCGCGGTCTACGCGATCGTGGTGGGCACTTCGATGCGCACGGCGTTCGGCCAGGACGACGGCCTGGTCACCTGTCTGGCCCGCAGCCAGGGGAACGGCTGCCCGGACGCGATCCACGCCTTCACGGACAGGTTCGGCTCCGAGGTCAACGTCGCGTTCTGGTCCGTGCTCCTGATACTTCCCGGGCTGATCGGGGTCCTCGTCGGCGGCCCGCTGATCGCGCGGGAACTCGAATTCGGCACCTGGCGGCTGGCCTGGAGCCAGACGGTTTCCCGGGCCCGGTGGCTGACCGTCAAGCTGGGCCTGGTCACCGGCGGGCTCATAGTCCTGGGCGCGGCGATGACCGCGGTGATCACCTGGTACCGCGCGCCGATGGACCGGCTCACCGGCCGTTTCCTGCCCAACATTTACGACTTCGAGGGCCTGGTCCTCACCGCCTACATCCTGTGCGCGTTCGGCTTCGCCGTGCTGGCGGGGCTGCTGCTGCGCCGGAGCATCCCGGCCATGGTGGCCGCGTTCATCCCGTGGCTGGCCATCAGGCTCGTGGTCGAGTTCGTGCTCCGCCCCCACTTCCAGGCGCCCCTGACGTTCCACCAGGTCTGCCCGCAGAACGGCTCGTGTTTCGGCGGCTACGGCCTAGGTATCCTGCCCCCGGTGACCGGCCACATCGGTGACTGGGTGCTCGGCCAGGCTGCCGGCCCGGCAGGCGTGAATAGCTACCTATACCAGCCGGCCGACCGGTTCTGGACCTTCCAGTCCATCGAGGCCGGCATCTTCGTGGCCCTCACCGCAACCGCGCTCGGCGCCACGATCTGGCTGCTGCACCGCCGCGCCGCCTGACCGCCCCATCTTGCCCGGCGGCGGGGCGGGTGTTGGGGCGGGTGTTGGGGGCGGCCCCGATGACGCCCTGGATGAGAAGAGATCTCGGGTCAGCGCCTCACGGTACGCGTCTGGGCACATGGCTGCGATCCCCGGGTAGCTCAGCGCAGCTCCTGGATGCGGACCAGGTTGCCCGCGGGATCGCGGAAGGCGCAGTCGCGGATGCCGTAGGGCTGCTCGACCGGCTCCTGGACGACCTCGGCGTCGCTGGCCTGCAGCCGCTCGAAGGTGCCGTCGAGGTCCTTGGTGGCCAGGAGGATCCAGCCGTAGGTGCCCTTGGCCATCATCTCGGCGATGGTGCGGCGCTCGTCGTCGGTGACGCCGGGGTCGGTGGCCGGCGGCGCCAGCAGGATGGACGTGCTGGGCTGGCCGGGCGGGCCGACCGTGATCCAGCGCATCTTGCCCTTTCCGACGTCGTTGCGGACCTCGAAGCCGAGGACGTCGCGATAGAAGGCCAGGGAAGCGTCCGGGTCGTCATGCGGGAGGAAGGTCGCGTGAATGGTGATGTCCATGTCGGTCAGGCTAGCTGCGATCCAATGACCGGCGCTTCTCGATTCCTGACCGGTCTGGTCACTTGTTTGGCCACGCACGGCGGCATCCCCTCCGTCGCGCGAGCCGCCTGGCTCCGGTAGGTGCTGGGCGGCATGCCGGCCAGTTCGGTGAAGCGGGTGCTGAAGGTGCCCAGCGACGCGCAGCCGACCGCGAAGCAGACCTCGGTGACGCTGAGGTCGCCCCGGCGCAGCAGCGCCATCGCGCGCTCGATCCGCCGCGTCATCAGGTAGCTGTACGGCGATTCGCCGTAGGCGAGTTTGAACTCGCGGCTGAGGTGCCCGGCCGACATGTGCGCGCCGCGGGCGAGCGCCTCGACGTCCAGCGGCTGCGCGTACTCCCGGTCGATCCGGTCCCGGACACGGCGCAGCCGCGCCAGATCGCGCAGCTGCTCCTCCGCGGTGGGTCTGCTGGTCACACGCACGATCGTACGTCGCGCCGCAATCCATGCCGAGCCGCGTGCCGTGGCCACATGTCCCAGGACCATCATGCGTAACACGGGCTAGGTCTGCGGGCAGCTCACCGGGCGTTAGCCCGGCGCGTCTCTAGTGATTGCCGTCGGCAGCTTCCGGGGTCCCGGACCCTCGCCGCCGAGGATGTCGCCGGGATTCATGAGCCGGCACAGCCTGAGGGACAGGCACCCGCAGCCGATGCAGCCGGTCAGCCGGTCTCGAAGGTCCTGGAGCTGGGTGATGCGCCGGTCGAGGTCTACGCGCCAGGCTGCGGACAGGCTGGCCCAGTCCCGCCGGGTCGGCGTGCGCCCGCTCGGCAGCTGATCCAGCGCGTCCTTGATCTGCCGCAACGGGATGCCTGCGCGCTGCGAAGCGCGGATGAACGCCACCCGGCGCAGCATGTCCCGCGGGTACCGCCGCTGGTTGCCCGGCGTCCGGCGGCTGGTGATCAGGCCCTGGGCCTCGTAGAAGTGCAGTGCCGAGACGGCCACGCCGCTGCGGGCAGCCAGCTGCCCGACGCCGAGCTCGGAGGGCTGGGAGGGCTGGGAGGAGGATCGCGTCATCGCCTTGACCTCAAGATTGGTTGAGGTTATAGCGTAGCCACATGGCCCTCACCCAAGTCGAACAGCGGTTCCTTTCCACCCAGCGTCGCGGACGTCTGGCCACGATCTCTCCCGGCGGCAGCCCGCAGGTCAAGCCGGTCGGTTTCGCCTATAACGCGGAACTCGGCACGATCGACATCGCCGGCTTCAACATGGGCAGTAGCGCCAAGTACCGGAACATCCGCGCCAACCCGCAGGTCGCGTTCGTCGTGGACGAGGTTCAATTCGAGGGGATCGACGGCGTGCGCTTCGTGGAGATCCGCGGCCGGGCGGAGGCGGTATCAGGGCAGGCACCTGCAGACTCGCACCTCGCCCCGGAGATCATCCGGATCCACCCCAGGCGCGTCCTCGCGTTCAACATCGATCCCGGTCATCCCGGCCTGCAGACCCGCGACGTCGCGGCCGACCAGGCCGCGGTCTAAACCCGCGGGTTTAGCCGACGTCGCGGGAAAGACCAACCCGCGGGCTGGCGACGTGCGGTGCCGGAAATCCGACACTGTCTCTATGACACTTACTGATTACCTCATCAACATCGCCCTCATCGCCCTGGTAATCCTTCAGATCAGGGGGAGCCGCCTGGACCTGAAGACCGCGATCCGGCCAGTGATCCTAGTGGCCGCCGCGGCCGTGTACTACCTCCGCGCTTTCCCGACCGCCGGGAACGACGTCACCCTGTATGCCGTCCTTGGCGGCATCGGGCTCGTCCTCGGCGTCGGCTGCGGGGCGACGACGCGGGTGTGGCGGGCGAGCGACGGCCACGGTTACGCGAAGGCTGGCGTGATCGCGGCGGCGCTGTGGATCATCGGCATCGGCAGCCGCTTCGGCTTCGAGGAGTACTCGAGCCACGGCGGCGCACACGCGATCGCGAACTTCTCCATCGTTCACGACATCACCAGCGAGAACGCGTGGGTCGCGGCGCTCATCCTGATGGCGCTGGCCGAAGTGATCGCCCGTCTGGCCGTCATCAGGATCCGCGGGGCCCGTACCCGCGAGACCGGCGACATCCTGCCCGCTGGCCGGCGCCAGACCGTGGCAGCCTGAGGTGCTCGCGGCCAGCGGTCGCCCCCAGCCCGGCGGCCGTATTCTTTCCTCATGAGCGACCGGGTGCAGGCGGCGCAGGCGGAAGCCCTGCGCCGCTACCGGCGTGAGGGCCGGCAACTCAACCCGCTGCGCTGGTGGGTCGTCGCCATTGTCGTCCTCGTCGCGGCGACGTCGAAGCCGGTGGTCGGGCTGTCCGGGCGGCACCTGGCCCTGGCGATCTGCCTCGTCGTCTTCGTGGTCGAGATGCTCGGCTGGCCGGTCCTTCGCTCGCGCTTCCCGGGCCAGCTCGCCGCTCGGGTCGGCGAGCTCGCGGTCTTCGGCGCGAGCGCGGTCGCGATCGCCGTGCTCCAGCCGAACGGGGTCGCGGAGCTGCCCGCCAGCGCCGTTGTGTTCGTCGCCGGGGTCGCGCTTTCCCCGATCTTCGCCGTCGCCGTCGGCGGGGCGGTCACCGTCGGCGTCGCCGTCGCGCTCGGCACGGCCACACGCGCCGGTGCCGCGTCAATCGCCGCCTCGGCCCTGCTGTGCGCGGTGCTCGGCGTCACGGGCGGTCTGCTGCGGCGCTACCGGCTCAGCCAGGAGCGCACCGAACTGCTCCTCGCGCAGCTCGAGGAGGCCCGCGATGACCAGGCGCGGGCGGCCGCGGCGCAGGAGCGGGCCAGCATCGCCCGCGACCTGCATGACGTCCTGGCGCAGTCGCTCTCCGGGCTGGCGATCCAGCTCGAAATGATGCGCAAGCTCGCGGGCAAGGCGGAAGCACCACCTGAGCTGCGCGCCGCCATCGATGACGCGGCCGGCCTGGCCAAGGAGGGTCTGGCCGGAGCGCGCGACGCCGTCGGTGCGCTCCGCCGCGATGACCGGCTCAGCGTCGACCAGCTTCCCGCGCTCGTCGAGCACTTCCGCCGGGACTTCGGCCTCGCTGTGGCCTACGCCGTCAGGGGAACGCCGCGGCCCGTCCCCCCCGAACTCAGTCTGGCCCTGTACCGGGTGACCGGCGAGGCGCTCACGAACGTCGCGCGGCATGCCGCCGGGGCCGCCGCGCGCGTCGAGCTCTCCTTCGACCCGGCGGGAGTCCGGCTCACGGTGACCGACGACGGCGGAGAGCCGAGCGCGCTCGCGGCCGAGGGCAGCGGCTGGGGTCTGGCGGGCGTCCGCGAGCGGATCAAGCGACTCGGCGGCGAGTTCACCGCCGGGCCTTCGGGACCGGGCTGGTCGGTCGCAGTGAGCGCGCCGGCAGGGAGCGCGCCGGCAGTGAGCGCGCCCGCATGACGGATGCCGTGACCGTGCGCGTGGTGGTCGCCGATGACCAGCGGGCCGTCCGCGACGGCCTGGCCATGCTCGTCGGGCTCTGCGACGGCATCGAGGTCGTCGGCACCGCGCCGGACGGGGCGGCCGCCGTCGCGATGGTCGACGAGCTCGCCCCCGACGTCGTGCTCATGGACCTGCGCATGCCGGAGCTGGACGGCGTGCAGGCCACCCGGCAGATCACCGGGCGCAGCGCCGCGCGTGTCGTCGTGCTCACCACGTACGCCGACGACGAATCGGTCTTCCCCGCCCTTCGCGCGGGTGCGGCCGGCTACCTCACCAAGGACGCGAGCGCCGAGGAGATCGAGGCCGCCATCCGTGCGGTCCACCGCGGCCAGACGTGGCTGGACCCAGTGGTACAGGCACGGCTAGTCAGCGCGCTCGGCGATGGCGTTCCGGATGAGTCGGCCCGCCTGCTCCCCGGCAGCCTCACCCCGCGGGAGGTCGAGGTGCTCACGCTCATCGGTGAGGGGCTGTCGAACCGGGAGATCGGCGAACGGCTCGTCCTCGGCCAGGCGACGGTCAAGACCCACGTGAACCGCATCTTCGCCAAGACCGGCGTGCAAAGCCGGGCCCAGGCGGTGCGGTACGCGATAAGCAACGGGCTGGCCGGCAGCTCATAGGGACCGAACGAGGCGGGGAGATCACCCGTCGCCTGGTACGCCATCGCCAGGCTCGCCGGGCTGCCCGGACCGCCGTAGCGCAGCACGTCGGGGAAGAAGAAACTGAGCTGCGTTCCCTGGTCGGCCGCGCGAAGGCCGTCACGGCCAGGAGCGCTCATCCCCCGATCCTAAGCGCGGCCGGTCCCCGAGGCCGCGACGTCCCGACTTGGCCGGCCGGTTCGCGGGCCGGCGGTGGTTCTCGGTACAACGCCGGGCGTGCATAACATTGCCGGGTGGAAACAGGGGCAGAGCGACTGGAAGAAGCAGAGGCGGCGCCGGCCGGCCGGCTGCGGCGCGCCTCCTCATTCGGCACGGCGGCTGCGCAATACGCGCAGCACCGCCCGGGCTACGCCGAAGCGGCCATCGGCTGGTGCCTGGCGCCGGTCAGCGACGGACAGCCGGTGCGGGTAGTGGATGTGGGCGCGGGAACCGGCATTTTGACCGGTGCGCTCGCCCGCATCGGTGCCGATGTCGTCGCGGTAGAGCCGGACCAGGCCATGCTCGCCGAACTGCGACGCCAGCTACCCGGGGTGCGCGCGCTGGAAGGCAGCGCCGAGGCCCTCCCGCTGCCGGACCAGAGCGCGGACGCGGTGCTGTGCGGGCAGTCGATGCACTGGTTCGACATGGACCGGGCGCTGCCGGAGATCGCCAGGGTGCTGAGGCCTGGCGGCGTGCTCGCCGGGCTGTGGAACGTGGATGACGACCGCATCGGCTGGGTCGCCGAGCTCGCCGCGATCAGCAAGAGCGGGACAACGCTGTCACGCTGGCGGGCCACCCCGGAGGCCGATGCCGAGCACGGCGCGCTGCGCACAGGCAGCAGCTGGTTTGCCCCGGTGGAGGAGGGCGAGTTCGGCCATGGACAGCTGCGGAGCGCCGACTCGCTGGCCGCCGTCATTGCCACCTACTCGCGGATGCTGGTGATGGACGAGGCGGAGCGCGCCAGGACGCTCACCACCATCCGCGATTTCCTGGCCCGCCAGCCAGAGACCTCGGCCGGCGAGTTCACCCTGCCCCTGGTAACCGTCGCGCTGCGCGCCGAGCGCAGGCCTTAGCCCTCGCGGCACCAGGCGGCATCTCCCCGGCGGGTTTCGTGGCTATGCGGCCGGGCGACATCTGGGTACTTTTATGTACTTACGGATTGAGAAACGCGCTACGTTTAATGTAACGTTTTGCCCACAGCAGGAGCCCGATAGCAGGAGCGAGGAGCGAGCGCGACGCGCAGGCCGGGCCACCGTGCCGGTACCGCTCTTCTCTAGCCGCGAGGAGTAGGCGCATGGCGACAAGCTCGGATAACCGCGCCCCGGCGCCGGTCACCCGGCCCGGGTTCTTCGAAGTCCGCACCCCCGATCCGGACCGGCTCGTGCATTACTACCAGGACGCGCTTGGCCTCGTGGTCACCGAGCGGTCCGGATCCACCACGTACCTCACCACCGGTGTCGACCATCACTGCGTGATCGTCCAGCAGGGCGAGCGCGACGGCCGCGCCGCGGTCGGCTTCGAGGTGGCCGGATCGCTGACCGATGTGCAGCGCGATCTCAAGAAACTGGGCGTCGACGCCGAGCTGCGCTCCGACCCTCAGCCCGAGATCCGCGCCGCCCTTACGCTCCCGGAGCCGGAAACGGCGACGCCGATCTACCTCTACCAGGGTCAGGGGCACAGCGGGGCCGGCGGGGTGCCGACCGCGCTGGGCATCAGGCCGACCAAGCTGGGTCACATCGCGTCCTACGTGGAAGACCTCGAGGGTGCGCAGAGCTTCTACACCGACGTGCTCGGCTTCCGGTGGTCGGACACGATCGGAGACTTCTTCACGTTCCTGCGCTGCAACGCCGACCATCACGCCATCAACCTGATGCGCAGCGTCAAGAAGCACGGGCTGTTTCACGTCGCCTTCGAGATGCGCGACATCGTGCACCTGAAAGACGCCCTCGACCACCTGGCCAGCCGTGAAATTCGGCTGCAGTGGGGACCGGGCCGTCACGGCGCCGGCCACAACATCTTCACCTACCACCACGACCCCGACGGCAACCTGGTGGAGCTCTTCACCGAGATCGACATCATCTACGACGAGGCGACCGGCCAGTTCGAGCCCCGGCCGTGGCACGAGAGCTGGCCGCAGGTGCCGCAGTTCTGGGGCCTGGGACCCGGGGCCGCCAACAAGTGGGGCCCGATCGATCCGGAGATGATGGCGCACTAATGCGCGCGGTGGTCATGCGGGAGTTCGGAGATCCCGGCGTGCTGGAGATCGAGGACGTGCCCGACCCCTCCCCGCAGGCGGGGGAGGCGCTGGTCCGCGTCGCGGCGGTGGAGGTCTCGCGCACCCGCGATGTCGCCGCCCGCTCCGGCCGGCATCCTTTCTCGCGGCAGATTACGCTGCCGCATGTGCTGGGGGGCGACTTCGCCGGCGTGGTGGAGGCCGTCGGCGACGGCGTGGACCCGGCGCTGGTAGGCCAGCGAGTCGCCGCGATGAACTCGCACACCTGCGGCGAGTGCGTCGCCTGCCGGTCGGGCCGGGAGTACGAATGCACTCAGCTGGAAATGGTGGGCATCCACCGCTGGGGTTCCTACGCCGAGCTCACCACGGTGCCGGCCGGCAGCCTGCACGTCCTGCCCGACGGGATCGAGATGTCCGAGGCGGCGGCGCTGGCCGCGACCGGCCCCATCGCCCTTACTCAGCTGCGGGTGGCGGCGGTGACCGCCGGCAGCGAGGTGCTCATCACCGGCGTCACGGGCGCCCTCGCCACGGTGCTCGCGGCCCTCGCGTCCAGGCTCGGCGCACACGTCACCGGGCTCACCCGCCGGGTCGCGGCGGTCGCGCCTGGCCTCGGCGTCACCGTGCTCGATTCCGGGCGGGAGGACCTCACCCAGGCCATCCGGGAGGCGGCGGGGGGAGCGGGTCCAGACTCCGTGATCGACAACGTCGCGGCGCCTGAGGTGTTCGACCGCTACTTCCCGGCCCTGATGAACGGCGCGCGCATCGTGATCTCCGGTGCGATCGGGACGCCCGACCTGCCCACGCTCCGGGTCCCGGCGGCGCCGCTGTACATCCGCAGCATCTCCCTGCTCGGCGTGCGCACCGCCAACGCGCGCACCACAAAGGATTTCTGGGATCTGGTGCGCGACGGGTTCCGGCTGCCGCCCGGCCTGGTGCACGAGGAGGTGCTGGAGGCCGCGCCCGCGGTGCACGACGCGGTGACCAAGGGAACCGCGGTGGGACACACCGTGCTCCGGGTCAGCGACAGCGTGGCCTGAATGTCCGCGGACGGCCGGGCCGCCGACAGCCCCCAGCAGGGCATCCAGTCGATCGAGGTCGGCGCGCAGGTGCTGCGCGCGCTCGAAGCCGGCCGCGGCCCGATGGCGCTTTCCGAGGTGGCCCGCAACTGCGCCATGCACCCGGCCAAGGTGCACCGCTACCTGGTGAGCCTGGTCCGGGCCGGCCTGGCGTCGCAGGACGCGCGCACCGGCCAGTACGACCTGGGGCCGGCCGCCCGTCACCTCGGCATGGAGGCGCTGCGCCGCACGGACGCGGAAAGCATCGCCGCGGCCTACACCTCGCGGCTCAGGGATCAGACCGGCCATACCACCAACGTGGCGGTGTGGACCGAGGACGGACCGATCATCGTCCGCTGGGACTCGGGAACCCACGTGCTGCCGCTCAACGTGCGGGTCGGTTCGGTGCTGCCGCTGCTCGACTCGGCCGTCGGCTTGATGTTCCTGGCCTACCTGCCGGCCACGCAGACCGCCGGCGTGCTGGCCGCCCAGCAGGCCCGGCAGGAGACCCACACTCCCGGCGCCGCCGCGCTCGAGAAGCTTCTGGTCGCAGCGCGGCGCGACGGAATCGCGAGCTCGCTGCACCGGATGATCTACGGGATGGCGGCGTTCGGCGCACCAGTATTCGGGCCCGACCGGGGCCTCGTACTCGCGATCGGCCTCGCCATGCCAGCCCGCCTGCTGGTCGAGGGCAAGGCCGACGGGCTGGCCGATGCGCTCCGCAGTACCGCCGGGCAGATCTCGGCAGAACTGGGATACCGCCCGGCGTAACGCGCCGGCTCCTACCCGACCCCAAAGGTGGCGACAATGACGACCGGACTGCTGCTCGTGCAGTACACAGCGGGGGCCGATGGCACGGCCGGGGCCGATGGCGCGGTCAGGGCGGGGGTGCGCCACGACGGCGTGGTCCGCGCACTGCCCCGGAACTGGCCGGACACCGTGCTCGCAATTCTTGACTCCTGGCCCGATTGGAGCGGACAACTACGGGCTCTCCGTCCAGACGCACTCCCGATCGTTCCGGATGCCCGGCTTGTCGCCCCCGTCACCTTTCCGCGGAAGGTCCTGTGCGCCGGCGCGAACTACTACTCCCACGCCGAGGAGATGAAGACGGCGCGCCCCGATCCCCGCGCCGTGCCGTTCTTCTTCATGAAGCCCCCGACGACCACGATCGTCGGCCCGGTCGCGTCCGTGCCATTGCCCCGCGGCGAGGCCCCGGATTATGACTGGGAGGGCGAGCTGGCCATCGTGATCGGCCGGCGCGGCAAGCACATCACTCCCGATGACGCGGCATCGTATGTCGCGGGATACACCGTCGCCGACGACCTGTCCGCCCGGGGGCGGTTCCAGCGGCCGAATGCGGTCGAGCCCTTCACCTACGACTGGCTCGGCCAGAAGGCGCAAGACGGGTCGTGCCCGACCGGGCCGGGGATCGCGCCGGCCTGGGCGGTACCCGACATCGAGGACCAGCGGATGCGGCTGTGGGTGAACGGCGACCTGAAGCAGGACACGCTCATCAGTGAGCTCGTGGTGGGGATCGGCGGCCTGGTGTCGGCCGCCAGCGACCTGGTCATGCTCGAGCCCGGCGACCTCATCCTCACCGGCACTCCCGCCGGAGTGGGCCTGCCGCGCGACACCTTCCTCGCCGTCGGCGACGTGGTGGAGGTCGAGGTCGGCGGGATCGGCCGCATCGTGCACACGATCATCGCCCCCAGCTGACGGCGGTGCCGTTCAGTCCGTCGGCTTTTCTGCCAGCGCGCTGAACAGCTCGGCGTAGTCGTAGGCAGCCTCGGGTTTCGCGCGCACCGCGGCGTCGATCTTCTTGGCGTCCTCGCCGACGAGGATCCGCCAGGCCCCGGACCGCACCCCGTCCAGGATGATGGTCGCCGCCTGCGCCGCGCTGAGCGGCGCCTTGTCCCGGAAGTCGGCGTTCGCCCGCACCAGCATCTGCCGCAGCTCGTCGGCCGACGCGTCCTCGGCCAGCAGGCCGGCCCCGGCCAGCTTGGCCCGCACCTCGCGGGGGATCAGCTCCTCAAGCTGGGCGCCGGTCAGTTTCTCAAGCTCCGGCAGGCCATGGGCGCGGATGCTGTTCGCGACGATGTCCGTGCCCACGTGCCCCGGCATCACCACGGCGACCCGAACTCCGGGCGCGTTGGACCGCAGGTCTTCGATCAGCGCCTCGGAGAAACCCCGCACGGCGAACTTGGCCGTGCTGTAGGCGGTGTTCGGCATGCCCGGGCCAAGTGACGCCCAGAGCCCGTTCACGCTGCTGGTGTTGACCAGGACCCCGTCCCCGCTCGCGATGAGCAGCGGCAGGAACACCCGGGCGCAGTAATAGACGCCCCACCAGTCGATGGCGAACGTGCGCTCCCACACGTCCCGGCGGCTGGCGACGAAGCTTTCGCCCCCGCCGGCCCCCGCGTTGCTGAAGAGCAGGTCGACATGATCGCCGCCGTGCTCCTCGAGCAGTTCGTCGCGAAACCGCACGACCTGCGCCTCCTCAGAGACGTCACACGCGTACCCGGTGACCCGGACACCGGGCGGGGCGGCCGCCCGCGCCGTGGCCGCCGTCACCGCGACGGCGTCCCCGTTCAGGTCGCAGGCCGCGACCGAGCACCCCTGCGCCGCCAGCTGGCGGACAAGCTCACGGCCCATGCCGGAACCACCGCCGGTCACCACCGCGAGCTTTCCCGTGAACGAGTCCACGGTCACGATGCTTACCTACTGTGCCGTTGCGCGTCAACGCTCCACGGCGCCTGCACCTCGACGACCCTGCGGGCGGCTCGTCTCGCCGCAAGCGGCCGCGCGGCCCTGAAACTAGCTTTTTCGGCGGCTGGCCTGACAGCATGGCCAAGAACCATTGCACCGATCCAGAACCAGAAGAGTGGCCACAGATGACTTCTCCCACCTTGACCGCGACACCGCCGGAGAACGAGGGTTTCACCCACCGGCAGATTCTGCTGGTCATGTCCGGGCTGATGCTAGGCCTGTTCCTGGCCGCGCTCGACCAGACGATCGTCTCGACGGCGCTGCCCACGATCGTGGGGGATTTCCACCGCAGCAACCTGCTCTCCTGGGTGATCACCGCGTACCTGCTGGCCAGTACCGCCTCGACGCCGCTGTGGGGCAAGGTCGGTGACCTCTACGGGCGCAAGCGCGTCTTCCAGCTCGCCATCATCGTGTTCCTGGTGGCCAGCGCGCTGTGCGGAGCGTCGCAGAACATGTTCGAGCTGATCGCCTTCCGCGGGCTGCAGGGCGTCGGCGGCGGCGGCCTGCTCTCGCTCGCGTTCGCGATCATCGGCGACGTGATACCGCCGCGCGAGCGCGGTCGCTACCAGGGATATTTCGGTGCCGTCTTCGGTGTCTCGAGCGTCGTCGGCCCGCTGGCGGGCGGGTTCGCGGTGGACGATCTCAGCTGGCGCTACATCTTCTACGTCAACCTGCCGCTGGGCATCGTCGCCCTGATCGTCACCAACCGCGTGCTGCGGCTGCCGGCCCGCAAACGCGAGGTGAAGATCGACTGGCAGGGCGCGCTGCTGCTGGTCGCGGGGGTGTCGTGCATCCTGCTCGCCACCCAGCTCGGCGGCACGAACTACCCGTGGGGATCGTGGCAGGTCGTCGGGTTGTTCGCGCTGGGAGTGGTGATCATCGCCGGCTTCGGGTTCCGCGAGGCGAAGGCCCCGGAGCCGATCCTGCCGCTCGACCTGTTCCGGATCCAGATCTTCACCGTGGCCAACATCATCGCGTTCGTGAGCGGCATCGCGATGTTCGGCGCCCTGGCGTTCCTGCCCCAGTACCTGCAGCTGGTGCACGGGGTCTCGGCCACCGAGTCGGGTCTGCTGCTGTTGCCCCTGCTGGTGGGCCTGCTGGCGATGAGCATCAGCTCGGGCCTGTACATCTCGCGCACCGGCAGGTACCGCTGGTTCCCGCTGGCCGGCACGATCGGGGTCACCATCGGGCTGGTGCTGCTCACCCGGCTCGGCGCGCACACCTCGCTGCTGGTGGTGAGCCTGGACATCCTGGTCTTCGGCCTCGGGCTTGGCCTGTTCATGCAGGTGCTGACCCTCGTCGTGCAGAACGCGGTGCCGATGAAGCAGATGGGCGTCGGAACCTCGGCTGTCACCTTCTTCCGCTCGATGGGAGGCGCCATCGGGGCGTCGGCTCTGGGGGCTGTCCTGACCGCGGGCATAGCCGCCGAGTTCCCGCGCTACCTGCCCCGTGCGGACCTGGCGAAAGGCGGCAACAACGCCAGCAAGGTCGCCCAGCTCATCCAGAGCCCGGCCGTGCTCGACGCGCTGAAGCGCACCAACCCCGCGCTGCACGAGGGAATCATCCAGGCCTACGCGCACGCCATCGACCGGCTGTTCATCGCGGCCGTGCCGGTGTCGGTGCTGAGCGTCATCGCCGCGCTGTTCATCAGGCAGGTCAAGCTGCGCACGAGCAATACCCAGCCCGCGGCGGCGCCCGCAGCAGCCGTCGCCGCCGCTCCACCCGCTCCCGGAGGGATGCACTAGATGCCCGGCGTCACTATCTCGGCAGGCTATGGCGCAGGCGGGAGCGTTATCGCTCCCGAGGTCGCCAGGCAACTCGGCCTGCCGCTGCTCGACCGTGCGATCAGCTCGCATGTGGCCGCGCAACTCCAGGTTTCCGTCCAGGAGGCCGAAGGCGCGGTGATCAAGCGCTCGGGCGCCAGCCGGTTCCTGGCCGTGCTGGCGCCGCTGGCCGGCGGCGTGCTGGGAGCCGGCACCGACTGTGCTCCGCCGGAGGCCGTCCCGCCGCCCGATGACGCCGCGTTCTTCCGCGAGCAGGCCGAGACCATCATGCGGACGGCCCTGGCGACCGGCGCCGTTATCCTGGGCCGGGCCGGCGGCGCGGCGTTCCGCGCCGAGCCGGGGGTACTGCGGGTGCGGCTGTTCGGCCCGGAAGAGGCCCGGATCGCGCAGGCGGCCCGGATCGAGGATGTGGACGCGGTCACGGCCCGGCAGCGCCTGCCGGAGGTCGATCGGGCCCGCGCGCAGTACGTACGCCGGCTCTACGGCTTCGATATCGACGACCCCGACCTCTACCATCTGCAGATCGACAGCACCGCGGTGCCAATCGACGCCAGCGTCGGCCTGATCGTGGCCGCCTACCTCAGCCGTGCCGGTGCCTAGCGGGATAGTCCCACCCAGCGTGACTGATCCAGGTGAGATCGAGGCAGTGCTCTTCGACATCATCGGCACGCTCGTCGACGAGAACGGCACCGTACGGGCCGACACCTTCCGCGCGCTCCAGGCCAGCGGGCACGATATCGCCGTAGCGCCCACGCTGGCCGATGACTGGGTGCAGCGCCTCGACGACCGGATCGCCGAGATCGCCTCAGGCCGGCGGCCGTGGCGGCCTTATGACCAGCTGAGCCGCGAGACGCTGCAGAGTGCCCTGGATAAGCACGGTGTCCGGCTGCCAGAGGAGGTTCTCGGCTGGCTTGCCTTCGTCGGCCACCGCCTCGTCCCCTGGCCAGAAGCCGTCCGGCAACTCAGCGACCTGGCCAAGGTCCGGCCCGTCTTCGGGTTGACCAACGCCGGGCTGGCGCAAGTCGCCGAGCTGTCCTTCTACGGCGGCCTGCGCTGGCACGCGGTTCTGTCGACCGAGCGGGTCAGAACCTTCAAGCCAAACCCCGCTACCTATCAGCTCGCGGTCGATGAGCTGCACCTGCATCCGCAGCAGACCCTGTTCGTAGCCGCCCACCCCTGGGACCTCACGGCCGCGAAGAAACATGGGTTCCGCACCGCCTATCTGCCCCGCCCGCACGCCGACCCTCCCGGCCCGTACGACACGGTAGACATGACGCTCCCCACGCTCGACGACCTGCTGCCGTTGCTCAACGACCCCCGGACCCGCCCCGAACCACCCCGCCCGGCCTGACCACACCCAACCTGAGACTCGTCCGAGCCACCTTCAAAGCCCATTTTCCAGAACGGGGCGTGGCGCGAGTTCAACACCAGCAATAGCGCTCTCGGTGGCAGAACAACCTGTCGACCACGGTCGCCGTCCGTCCCACGCCAGTGAACCGGTCGGCGGTTGACGTCGTCTTACCAAGTGGCAGCTAGATCCTCGGCCCCGGAGGAATGCTACTTATTGTCATGAAACTCTTTCTGGCACGTCCCGCCGCGGAGCAGCGGTGAGGTCCGATGGGAGTTGACCGGCCTGATGACGGCGACATCCCGCCCGATGGGCCCGCAGATCATCGGGATGACGAGGGTGGTGGTGGTGCTGGTGGTGGCGGCGACGGCCGGGCAGCCCGGGCCGGCGGCGCCCAGCCCGAGACACGCCACCGGCAGGAGTACTACGCCGAGCTGCGCGTGGCCGTGTCCGCGGAGCAGACAGTCACGACGCAACAGGCGGCGGCCAGGGAACAGGCCGCGACGCAGAAGTGGGACGGGACGGCCAAGGAGTCCCGCTGGATGTGGACGGAATACCAGCGCAAGTGGCCACCCGAGGACCGCCCGGCGGTCAATAGACCCGCAGATCCGCCGGGTTCCTGGCGCGGAGAAGGCAACAGGTTCCTACCCCGCGCCGTCAACGACCGGGTTGAAGCAGCGTGCGACCGTGTCACCGAACGGGAGCAAGAAAAGATCTCGCCCGCGTTGCGCGCGATCGAAAGTCAAGATCCAGACCGTCACCTGATCGGCTTCGAACGCTGTTTGAAAGGCCGCGACCGCATCAAAGAGAAGGTCGACGGAACTATCAAGGACTTTAGCCGCTCCCCGGAGCAGGCCGTTTCGCTTGTGCCTGACGCGATCCGGTATACCTTTCAGTACCAGGAGGCTCGCTACATGCAGGGTGTTTTGGCCGATATGTCGCGCCTGAAGGATCAAGGCTTTAAGCTGGACAAGCTCAAGAATTCCTGGTCCGATGACCAGTACAAGGGCATCAACAGCCAATGGATCGAGCCGGATACCAGCCAACGGTTCGAGGTGCAGTTTCACACGCGCATCAGCTTCGAGGCCAAGCAGCTTACCCACGGCGCCTACGAACGCCTCCGGACCCGCCAGCCCGATAAGTTCGAGCAGATGGTGCTGGAGGCTTTCCAGACGAAGGTCACTGCCGAGGTGCCGGTTCCGCCTGGTGCCGACGGCATTCCCGACTACCCGGAGAGGAAAGCAGATGCCAGATAAGGTCACGTACTACGCCGTCGTGGATGACCTGAGCAGCCGTGACCAGCCGGCGGGGGTATTCCGGCGTATTTACACTGAGGATGGCGGTCGGTCCGATGAAGCATTCACCCGGAATCTCGTCTGGGAATTCAGCCCAGCGCTCATCTCAGCCGAGCGCGGTGACCTGCAGAACGAGTTCATCGAGATCACTGAAACCGAATCCAACGAGATCGTGGAACGGATCCGGACGAGAGTGACCGGCGCGAGCAACGGCTAGAGCACCTTCGGTTGGCCTGGCGGTGGATTGAGTGTACGGGGATACGCCGCGGAGCCCGGATCCACCACAGTAACCGGGTATCTCGGGCCTTCAGCAGCGCCGTATCTCGGATCTTCAGCAGCGCCGCTACAGGCCGCCCGCAGCCGGGCCGGCGGATCCGGGGCTGCTGTCGGTTTCGGAGTGTTCCCGCGCGTAGGCGTTCAGGCGCTCCAGTGCGTCGGCGTAGATGCCCTGCATGACCTTGGGCGCGAAGAGCCGCTCGAAGAACCCGCCGACCCCGGCCGCGCCGTCCCAGGTGGTGGAAATCGTTACCCGAGACGCGTTGCCGTCAGGGGTGACCGTGGTGGTGGTGACGAGGCTGGAATTGGTGTCGGACTCGACCAGGACACGGCCTGGCTCAGGTTCAGTGACCTGCATCCGGTACGCCCGGCTGCGGCCGCCGGCGTTGACCGTGAAGCGCGTGATGGTTCCGGCGCCCACGCCGCCGGACTCCACCTGGAAGCCCGCGAACGCGGGCGGCAGGAAGCGGGGATGGTGCTCGCGCATGTCAGCGACATAGCCGTACACGGTTTCTGCAGGTGCTTCTACCCTGCCCTCAGCGGAGACGTGGATCGATCCCATACTGCCTATCTAACCCCAAATGCCCTCGTGGACACCGTTAGTCCAGGTCCCCAGCTTGATGCCCCTGTGGATGCCGTTAGTCCAGGCCCCAGCTTGTCCAGCTCGAGGGCGGCTGGTCGGGCGTAAGGGCCAGCAGGACCCGCCCCTCCGCGGCCAGTGCCCGCAGGTGCTCATCGTCGTCCGGTACGGCCAGCCCGTGCTTTTCCCGGATAGCGCGAAAGCGGGGCAGTTCGGCGACGATATCCTCGCGGATCTCGACGGTGGCCGGGACCAGCACGGCACGAAAGCCGGTCGAGTCATCGATGAGCAGCTGAGCTCGCGGGTCACGGCGGAAGATCGCGTACTTCACGCGGTCGCGCGTGGTCGAGACGTAGAACCGCTGGCCGTTTCAGGAGAACCAGTTGGGGCTCAGGTGCGGGCGCCCGTCGCGGCGGATCCCGGCGACGATGACGTTACGCGGCTCGGCCAGGAACGCCTCGATCTTGTCGGTGGATGCCATCCCCCTACGCTATCGGGACCGCCCCGTGGCCACAGGCTCGACGGACTGGGGGTGGCACCGATGAGTTCCGTTGCGCCGAGGCGTCTGACTACAGTGCAAGCAACTCGTCCAGGAGGCAGCGCTGCTGGTTCGAAGTGCTTTCAACCGCAAGGTCGTCGATGACCGTAAAGGAGTGAAGATGACTGTTATGCCGGAGATCGTTTCAGCTGATAAGTGGCAGCAGGATCGCGACGAGCTGCTCAAGGCCGAGAAGGAGGCCACTCGCGCGCTTGACGCGATTGCCGCACGTCGCCGCAGGCTCCCGATGGTCAAGTTCAACAGCTACGTGTTCGACACCTCAGCCGGCCAGAAAACGCTGCTGGACTTGTTCGCCGGAAACCAGCAGCTCGTCGTCTACCAGTTCATGGACAACGGGCCCGACGAGTACTGCCCGGGCTGCACCCACTTCACCAACAACGTGGTCGGCCTAGCCGCGCTGGCCGGAGGCGGAGTGAGCTGGGCGACCGTGTCCAACATGCCGCTCGCCCAGATCGAGGCCTACAAGGCGCGGATGGGCTGGACCATGCCGTTCGTGTCGTCGCACGGCACGACGTTCGCCGCTGACTGCGGCGCAAGCTACTTCATGCTGAGCGTGTTCCTGCGCGACGGCGAGGACGTCTACCGGACCTATTCCACCACCGCTCGCGGCGTGGACCGGCTCTTGTTCGTCAACAACATCCTCGACCTCACCCCCTACGGGCGCCAGGAGGACTGGGAAGATTCCCCGCCCGGCTGGCCGCAGCATCCCACCTACGGGTAGCTGAGGGCTTGCGCCAATGATTCGCCGAGCTCAGCACCCACCGCTTGGGGTGGCCGGGTTCGGCTGGGCGAAGTCACTCCGAGGTGCAGCGCCGGCCCGGACTCGGGCCACCACCGTGTCGATGCGCGCGCTGAAATCGCTGGTTCTGAACGGCTTGACGATGTAGTCGTCGGCTCCCGCGGCCATTCCGGCTCTGATGTCAGCTTCGTGCGCCAGGGCCGTCAGGATGATGACCGGTATCTTCGCCGTGGCCGGCTCCTTGCGGAGTTCCCGGCACACCTCCAGGCCGGACATGCCGGGCATCATCGTGTCGAGGATGGCTAGGTCTGGTGGATGAACGCGGGCGTCGGCCGCAGCGGAGAGTCCGTCCCCGAACCCCCTGACCTGGTAACCGGCCTGCGTAAGCTTGAGCGTCACGAGAAACCGGATATCAGCGTCATCCTCGGCCAGAAGAACCGTGGTCATCCATCCCCCCGCGCCCGTGTCACCCGAAGCCTAGCTAGTAACAGGCCTGGGTAGCACTATATGTGATATCGAGATCACCCATAGTAAGATAGCATTGTTCAGACCGTGCCCTTCAAGTCCGGCGGCACCGCGACCGCTTCAACCTTCAGGGGGTGCGATGGTCAGGGTCGACCTGCCCGTGCAGAGGCGCAAGGAGAGCGAGTCGCAGCGTGAGCTAGAGCTCATCTGCATGAGCAACCTGCTGGCCGCTACCGCGGCACGCCTGTACTTCAAGGACCTGCAGAGCCGGTTCCTCCTGGTCAGCGCGGGCTGGATCGCCGCGTACGCCCCGGGCCGTACCGCGAAGGATTTGATCGGGAAGACGGACTTCGATGTCTTCAGCGCGGAGCACGCCTCCGCTGCCTCTCGGGACGAGCAGCGGGTTATCAGCACCGGCGAGCCAATCCTCGGAAAGGTGGAGCTGGAGACCTACGGTGGCCGGACGGATACCTGGGTGTCAACCACGAAGATGCCGCTTCGGGACTCCCGCGACCGGGTCATCGGCACCTTCGGGATCTCCCGCGATGTCACCGCGCAGACCAGGGCCGAGAATACGCTGGCCGAGCAGGCTCTCCAGCTGATAGCCAAGAACGAGAGGCTACGCGAGCTAGACCGGCTGAAGGACGAGTTCATCGGCATGTTCTCGCATGAGCTTAGGACGCCGCTGGCGTCGATCCTCGGTTACGCCGAGATACTCATGGAGGACGGCGTGACCGGGCCGGAGGCCGATCATTGCGTCGAGGTCATCGACCGGAACGCGAAGCGCCTTCTGCGCCTCGCCGGGGACCTGCAAATGCTGGCCCAGATCAATTCGGGCCAGATGCCGACCGAGTTCCGCACTGCCGACCTGGCCGACCTCGCCGCCTGCGCGGTGGAAGAGATGCGCCCCGAGGCTGAGCGCAAGCACATCGACCTAGCGCTCTCCGCCACCGCCGTTCCGCACCTCGCCGTCGACCCGACGCGCATCGCCCAGCTACTCGGCAACCTCCTGTCCAATGCCCTGAAGTTCACCCCGGATGGCGGGAAGGTCGAAGTCAAGCTCGGGACGGAGGGCGACTGGGCCGTGCTGACGGTCGCCGACACCGGTATGGGCATCCCCGTGGCCGACCGGGAACGGATCTTCGAGCGCTTCTTCCGCACCGCCGTCGCCAAGCGACAGGCGATCCAGGGCACCGGGCTGGGGCTGACCATCACCCAGGCCATCGTGGCCGCACACAACGGCACGATCGCAGTCGAGGGCGGTGAAGGCCGCGGCAGCACGTTTACGGTCCGCCTTCCGCTCCGGCCCACGCCCGCCCCCGGCACTGAGGAGCCTGCCGACGCCAAATAACGCGCCCTTACGCCCGCACCGGCACCTGATGGGTGACCGGCGATGCGCTCCTCAGGAGCCGGGGCCGACCATCGATTCGACTAGGGTTCCGCGGTCAACTTCGGTGGCGTATTGCTGGCCGAGCAGGCCGAACTGGAGCATGGCCACGGCGACGCGCTGGATGCGCGTCTCGTCCACCGGGCCGATCGGATAACGGGACAGCACCATGGCCGCGGTCACCTCCCGCGGCAGTTTGTCGTACCGCGCCATCGCGGCCTGGACGGCGGGGCGGTCGCTGTTGGCGATCTGCTGTCCCGCTTCGATGGCCCGCACGAACGCCGCCGCCGTCTTGGGGTACTTCTGCGCCCAGGCCTGGGTGGCGACGTACCCGTCGACGGGGAAGTTCGAGGTGTCGCCCTGGTCGAGGTCAGCCAGCACCTGATCGCCGTACTTCTCCTGCGCGACGGTGATGTAGGGCTCGGCGAGAAACGCCGCAGCCCAGGCGCCGTCCTGGAGCTGCCCGGGCATCGCGGGGAAGCCCTTGGCGTCCGTGATGAAATCCACCTTCTTCGGCGAGATTCCGTTTTCGGCCAGCAGCGAGCTGACCAGCAGGGTGCCGATGCTGTTGGTTCCGTTGAGCCCGATCTTCTTGCCCGCCAGCTGGGCGACTGACGTGATGGGCGAGTCCGCGGTGGTGACCAGCGCGCGGGCGCCCGGCCCCAAGACGGAGGCCTCGGCGAGGATGCGGAACCTGGCCCCCGCCGCCTGCGCCGAAATGTAAGCGACGTAGCTTCCGGCCGTGATGTCGACCTGG
>Ga0302178_10001090_pt1 | contig 23498 bp, 19 predicted proteins | sample I_Palsa_E1_3_FD_198790 | JGI IMG/M metagenome (GOLD analysis project Ga0302178, IMG submission 198790) | Peat permafrost microbial communities from Stordalen Mire near Abisko, Sweden - I_Palsa_E1_3 | ecosystem: Environmental > Terrestrial > Soil > Palsa > Peat permafrost | place: Sweden... | reverse complement strand
CGTTCCACAAATGCGCCACAACTCCCTTTAGTGTCCCTTGTACCGTTGAAAGCCGCCATAGCGCCTGCGAGGGCTCAGTGGCAGAAATGGGTCGGGAGTGTGAGTTCGCTGATGCAGGAAGCTGCCGTCCGGTTGCTCGATGCCGCCACTGACAGCAATCCCCGACATTGCTGACATAGAACCCAGCCCGCCTCAACGTCGGCAATGGCCGACTTCCAGCCTGACACAACATTCTCCCCGGCAATCGCGTCGTCGGCCAAAGCCGACGCTCGCGGGCCGTCCTTGTCCGTAAGCGCAAAGTCCGCTGACAAGGGCTCATCGAGGAGCGTCGGTTGGAGCGAGTTGGCGAGCGATTTTTTCCACAAGACCAAACTGGTAGAAATGAACTTCACTGCCCCCCTCTTGCACATGTTTTAGCCAGAAGCGCGTTTCACCAAAGAGATAGACCTCATGCCAGTGCAGTAGCTAAATCAGCCTCGCGCGCCATGCGGGAACCCATCCGCACGAAGCAAAACCGTGGCGGGCTACGGCATTTTGAAACGCATCGAGCTAGAAGGCGAATGGCGTCAACATCAGTCAGCCGTCAGCCGTCAGCCAGTCGAGTAGCGCCTTGTGAAACGCCTGCGGGTCCTGCATCTGCAACTCGCCTAGTTCATAGACTACCGGCTGGGTGTAGATCATGTCGTACAGCAGCGCGGAATTCCATGCCACGATCTGCTTGCCCGGCCCGCGGTACATGCCCGCTAGCATCTGTACCCACGGCTCGTAGTCCGCACGCCAATGACCGTGCTTGGTCCCAGGCATCCAAATCGCCCCGAGTTATCCCCGTTTTTTGTTGATAGGGCTGTGGATAACCCCTAGGTATCCGCGCTAAGTACTTAAGCTGCCTGGTTTTATTCCATCCGCTTGCATTCCGCCCAAACTGCGCCGCTTCGCGTCTCGGCGGGCCCTGCGGATGGTCCGAACCCAGATACCCGCCGTCAGCATCTGCCGGCGGGTTTATCGGTGCGGGCCGACGCCGCGGCTAGGCGGAAGCGTTCCCGGCAATTCCAGCTAAGCTGTGGGCCCCGATCGCTCTATTGCCGCTTACTTGCATGGCCATTCCAGTTGCTTGCCGTTCATAAAGCATAAACGTGCGTTTCACGGGACGTATCGACCGCCAACCGGTTCGACAAAGCGGGCCCGAAATCGCGCGCCTCGATCTCAAAGGTCTCACCAGGCAAAACTCGAATGCCATCAGCAAAACTCAAGGTCGCCGTGCCGAAGAAATGGATATGCACATCGCCCGGCTGGCGAAACAAGGGGTACTTGAAATGATGGTGTTCAAGATTAGCCAGGGTATGCGACATATTCGCCTCGCCACTTAAAAATGGCTTGCTCCAGCGCACCTGGCCATCGCGATCGAGTACGCGCGAAGTGCCGACCACCTGCTCGGGTAATTCGCCGACGCGCAGGGCCGGGCCCAGCGCGCATTGGCGCAATTTGGAGTGTGCCAGCCACAGATAATTATGGCGCTCGGTAATGTGATCGGAAAACTCATTACCGAGCGCAAAGCCCAGCCGCCGAGGATGACCGTCGGCGCCTATCACATACAATGCGGCAACCTCGGGCTCTTCACCGCCATCTTGCGAGAAATCCGGCATCACCAAGTCGGCGCCGCTGGCGCGCACGATGGAGCCATCGCCTTTATAGAACCATTCGGGCTGCGCGCCGATTTGGCCATCGGCCGGCTTGCCGTTCTCCAGACCCATGCGAAACATTTTCATGCTATCGGTGAGCGCCTCGACATCGCCGGCAACCTTCTGATGCATGGCGTCGCGCGCATCGGCGCTGCCCAGATGCGTCAAGCCCGTACCGCTGACCAGGCAATGAGCGGGATCGGGATGATCGAGCGGCGCGAGCAAGCGGCCGCTGCCGGCCACGTCGGAAAAAAGCTCGGTGCCTACGCCGCGCAACTCATGGGCGACGGCCGCCAAGCTGCGCTCTTGTGTAATCGCGCGCTGCGCCAACTCATACGTGGTGGCGACTTGCTCCAGTACGTTTATGACACCGTTGTCCGACAGGATGCCGACATGACGCGTGCCGTCGGCGTGTTTGAATTGCACCAGTAACATGAGTTATCCTTAGTTTCTATTGAATCAATGCGAGTGACGGGGAACCTCGGCGCCGCGGCAGCCGACCAGAAAATCGAAATCGCAACCTTCGTCCGCTTGCGTGACATGCTCGACATAGAGCTGCCGATAACCGCCCGAAGTATCGGGACGCAATGCCGCGCCCAGGGTTGCCAGGCGATCCTGCAATTCGGTGTCGCTGATATCGAGGTGCAAGCGCCCGGCCTCGCAATCGAGTTCGATCCAGTCGCCGTCGCGCACCGCCGCCAGCGGCCCCCCGGCGGCGGCCTCGGGCGCCACATGCAGGACCACCGTGCCGTAAGCCGTGCCGCTCATGCGGGCATCGGAAATGCGTACCATATCGGTCACCCCTTGCGCCAACAGCTTGGCCGGCAAGCCCATATTGCCGACCTCGGCCATGCCGGGAAAGCCTTTGGGACCGCAATTTTTCATCACCAGTACAGAACTTGCGTCGACCTCCAAGTCCTCGGCGTTGATACGGGATTTGTAATGCTCGAAGTTTTCGAACACTACCGCGCGACCGCGATGCTTGAGTAAAGCCGCCGTGGCGGCCGAGGGTTTGAGTACCGCACCGCGCGGCGCCAAATTGCCGCGCAGGATACACATGCCGCCATCGCTGACCAGCGGCTTGCTCAATGGACGTATCACTTCATCGTTATAAATCGGTGCATCGAGGCAGTTGTCCCACAGCGTATGGCCGTTGACCGTTAAGGCTTGCGGATGCGGCAGCAAACCGCCATCACCAAGGCGCCGCACCACGCCGGGCAAGCCGCCGGCGTAATAGAAATCTTCCATCAGAAACCGGCCCGATGGTTGCAAATCGACCAGGGTCGGTGTGCCGCGCCCCACACGGGTCCAATCTTCGAGCGCCAGCGGCACACCGATGCGCCCCGCTATCGCTTTCAAGTGAATCACGGCATTACTTGAACCACCAATCGCCGCATTCACGCGAATCGCATTCTCGAATGCCTCGACGGTCAGGATTTTCGACAGACGCAAATCTTCGGCAACCATCTCGACGATGCGCATGCCGGACAAATGGGCCAATACATAACGCCGCGAATCGACGGCCGGAATGGCCGCGTTATGCGGCAAGGAGGTGCCCAGCGCCTCGGCCAACGACGCCATGGTCGAAGCCGTACCCATGGTGTTGCAGGTGCCTGCCGAGCGTGACATCCCCGCCTCGGCGCCCATAAATTCATGCACCGACATGCGCCCGGCCTTAACCGCCTCGCTAAACTGCCAGACCACCGTTCCCGAGCCGATATCCTGCCCTTTGTATTTGCCATTGAGCATCGGCCCGCCGCTGACGACGATGGTCGGAATATCGCAGCTCGCCGCCCCCATCAGCAGTGCGGGCGTAGTCTTGTCGCAACCTACCAATAACACCACCGCATCGATGGGGTTGCCGCGTATCGCCTCTTCGACGTCCATACTGGCAAGATTGCGCGTGAACATCGCAGTGGGCCGCAGATTCGACTCGCCATTGGAAAAAACCGGGAACTCCACCGGAAACCCACCTGCTTCAAATACCCCCCGCTTGACATGCTCGGCCAGCTTGCGGAAATGGGCATTGCACGGGGTCAACTCCGACCACGTGTTGCAAATACCGATAATCGGCTTACCCTCGAATTCGTGATCGGGTATGCCTTGGTTTTTCATCCAACTACGATACATAAAGCCGTTTTTATCGGCGCTGCCGAACCACTCGGCCGAACGCAGTTTAGGCTTGCTCTGATTCATGTTTGCCGTTCCTCAATAAAACTAATGCGATTTGCTCGCCCGCCGATTGATCAACGAGCGTATTCATGCGATTCAGCGCCCCCGTTTGCTGCGGCGATACTGATCGAACAACACCGCCAACAATAAAATGCCGCCGCGTATCAAGTATTGATAAAAAGTCGGAACGTTCATCAAGCTCATGGCGTCCTGTACCGAGCCCATAATCAGCACACCGACCAGCACCCCCGAAATCGTGGCGACCCCGCCCGTCAACGACACCCCACCCAGCACACAGGCCGAGATCACACCCAACTCCAAGCCCACTGAGGTCTTCGGGTCGCCCAAGCTCATCCGCGAAGCGAGCATCACGCCGGCAAAACCGGTGACCAGGCCTTGCAGCACAAACACCGTGATCTTGATACGGGTTACCGATAGGCCCGCCAACAAGGCGGCTTCGCTGTTGCCACCGACGGCCAGCACGTTTTTACCGAAGACGGTTTTTTTCAACAGAAAGCCGAACACCACGAAACCGACGATGTTGCTCCAGATCGGATAGCTGATGCCGAGGAATTGTCCGCCGCCGAGCGAGAAGAAACGCTCTTCCGAAATCATTACGGCGTCGCCATTCGAAGTGATATAGGCCAAGCCGCGCACCACTTCCATCATCGCCAGCGTCACAATCAGCGAGTTGATTCGAAACCGCGCCACCAGTACGCCATTCACCAAACCGACCGCACCGCCCGCCAGCACGCCGGCTGTCACGCCGAGCATCACGCTATGCGTCAGCGTAATCAGCATCGATGCCACGACGCCCGAGAAGGCGACGATAGAAGCCACCGATAGATCGACTTCGCCTAGAGCCAGCACCAGCATCATGGTCACCGAGATCGAGCCGATCAGCGTGACCGACAACAGCAAACCCTGGATATTGCGGCTGCTGATAAAGTCCGGCACGGTCAATGAAAGGACTGCGAATAGAATCAGGAACATCATCACGATGCCCGATTTATTGATCAGGTCCCAGGTGCGCATCGCCCGCGACCGGGCCGCAACAGTGGAATTCGCGCCCGAAACGGCAGGCGTCGCGGTATTGCCTGTGTGCATTTGCATAGATGTCTCGTTTTCTTTGATGGTCATCGGTCAGCGCGCTTCAATGCGGCAGGGCCATCTTGATCAACTGGCCGGGACTCGCATCGGCCTTCGGCAGATCGCCGACGATGCAGCCCTCCTTCATCACCAGTACGCGGTCGGCGACACCAATCACTTCCGCCAAATCGCTGGAGACGACAATCACCGTGCGGCCCGCTTCGGCAAGGTCATAGAGCAGGCCGTAAATTTCGGCGCGCGCCCCGACGTCTATCCCACGGGTCGGTTCATCCATAAGAAACACATCGATGTCTTCGGCCAACCAGCGCGACAGAATGACTTTCTGTTGGTTGCCACCCGACAAGGTGCCGATGGCCGTTTCACCGGAACGCGTTTTGATCGATAACTTGTCGACATATTCGTCGGTGATGTCGGCTTCGCGCTTGCCGTTCAGAATAAAATTCCAGTAGCTGAAACGACGCCGACAACTGATATTCAAGTTGTCGCTGACCGAGGCAATCGCCACAATCCCTTCTTGCTTGCGATCCTCGGGACATAAGGCGAGCCCTGCGCGCACGGCATCGCGCGGCGTCCGAAAATACACTTGCCGGCCTTTCAGCCAGACCTCGCCTTCTGTCGGCTGGACCGCGCCATAAATCAATTTCATCAGCTCGGTGCGCCCGGCTCCCACCAAGCCGAAAAAGCCCACTATCTCGCCCTTGCGCGCCGCGAACGAAGCCGGAGCCGCGAGACCCGGCCCCATCAAACCTTTGACCTCAATCTGAACCGCGCCATGGGTGCGCGTGCGATAACCATACACATCGTGGATCGAGCGCCCGACCATGCAACTGATCAAGCGGTCGCGATCAAGGTCGGCGACGGCTTCGAAGGTTTCGATTCGGCGACCGTCGCGAAACACCGTGACGCGATCACAGAGCGTGTACACCTCATCCATGCGGTGCGTCACATAGATAATTGCCCGCCCCTGCGCCTTCAAAGTGCGAATGATCTCGAATAACCGTTCGGTCTCGCGCGACGACAAGGAACTGGTGGGTTCATCGAAGGCGATGACGCGCGCGTCGCGCATCAAGGCTTTGCCAATTTCTATCATTTGCCGCTGGCCTATCGACAGCGCTTTCACCGGCGTATTCGGGTCGATTTTTTCGCCCAAGCGTTCGAGCTCAAGCATCGCGCGCCGCACCAGTTGCTTCTCGTCCAACACGCCAAAGCGATTCGGCAACTGACCCAGCATCAGGTTTTCGGCCACTGTCAACTCGGGAACCAGATGCAGTTCCTGATAAATAATCGCAATACCGGCCGCGATCGCCGCCTTGGTTGAGCCGAATTGCTGCGGCTCGCCGCGCAATTTCAAGCTACCCGATTCCGGCGAATAGACGCCCGACAACACCTTCAGCAAGGTAGACTTACCGGCGCCGTTTTCGCCCATCAAACCATGCACTTCCCCAGGCCGCACGCCCAGCGATACGGTGTCCAGCGCCAACACACCGGGGAATCGGACCGTGATCCGGTCGAGAAATAAATAATCAGCAGTCATGAAATCCTCATGCAGTTCGTCTTGGCAATGCGCCACGCGGCCCGGCGAAAGTCTGGCAGACGCACATCGCGGCAGAAGCGTGAACAGACCCTGGGCTGTTCACGCCCTCCAAAACAGCTGCTTTAGATTCCAAGATCCTGGCGCACTTGCAACCAGTTACCGCGCACCATCAGTTGACCGGAGGTCTGGGTGTCGGCCTGCGGCTGCTTACCTTTGGTGATCCAGTCGACCAGGTTTTGCGTGCTTTCCTTACCATGGTTGGTGGAGCTCACGGCAATCGTGCCGTAAAAGCCGGTCGGTTCCTTCTTCTGGAATTCGGCAAACGCTTCGCCCGCACCATTGATACCGACGCCGATAACCTCGGCCGCCGGAATATGCAATTGCTCAGTGGCCCGGACGCCGCCCAGTACGGATTCTTCATTGAGTGCGTAGATCACCCATTTTTTGATATTCGGATGCTGCGACAATACCGGCGACACCGCGTTGAAGCCACCTTCATCATCGGTGGTCTTTTGCGGGGCATTGAAAATATTAGCCTGCAAAAAGCCATTTTTCAACAAGGCCGCGGTTGCGCCATCGGTACGTGCCTTGGCAGTCGGCAATTCATAGTCGGTGATTTGCAAAGCGCCAACCTCTTCCGGCTTCCAGCCGCGACGCTTCATTTCATCGGCGATAGCCTGGCCGACTTGATTACCGATCTTCGATGCGGACATGCCCAAGTGCGGTACATCGGCTAGCGGCTTGCCGGTCGAATCCACCAGTTGATCGTCGACTGTCACGAACTTCATGTTGTACTGTTTGGCGCGCGCTTCAATGGCCGGTCCAAGACGCACATCGGGCGCACAAATCACAAAGCCCTTGGCGCCTTGCGCGCCGAGATTATCGATGGCTGACAGCACTTTTTCGCCATCGGGCGTGCCGATATTGACCACGGTAAAGCCGTCCTGCTTGCCCAATGCACTGGCGGCTTTTTGTTCATTGATAAACCAAGCCTGTTCCGGCATTTTCACCAGAAAGCCAATCTTCAAGGGCGCATCGGCGCGTGCCGCGGTCTGAACCGCAAAGGGCGCCGCCATCACCACACTTGCGATCGCGCTCAGCGCCAATTTTTTAAAAGTATTTCTCACGTGTCGTCTCCTCTGTACTTGTAATAAGAATGGATGCTTCGCTACCGTCGTTGCGCTCAAGCCTTGCAGATCCTCCTTCTGCCGCGCCCGATGGTATTGCTACTGGCAAAATGGTATGCTGCCCAGCGATAACTATCCAATACGATTTTTGTCGAATCCGATAGCAATTTGCATATAGGCAAGCTGATGACACGCAACTATTCGAATTGGTTTGTTCGCGCCCGCCTGAAGACTCGTCAGCTGTTGCTGCTGGCGGCCATGGAAGAAGAAGGCAATGTCAGGCGGGCCGCCGAAGTGCTGGGCATGGCCCAGCCTGCGGCGTCGAAGCTGTTGAAAGATCTTGAGGACATGTTGGGCGTCAGCCTGTTCGACCGCACCCAGCAAGGGATGCGCGCCACGCTGTATGGCGAGGTGATGATACGGCACGCGCGCATGGTTATTTCCAACTTGAGCCACGCTCACGATGAAATCTCGGCACTTCGCGCAGGCCTGACCGGACAAGTCAGGATCGGCACGATTGCCGCGGCAGGCGCCACCATCGTGCCGCGCGCCATTGCGCGTATCAAACAGACTTCACCGCTGCTGCAGATCTGGGTGCATATCGAAACCTCAGACGTGCTGCTGCCTCAACTCGCTCAGGGTGAGCTCGATATCATGGTGGGCCGCGTGCTGGAGCGGCAGGATCAATTCAAGGACGCCGTGCGCTATGAATTGCTGGCGACCGAACCGGTATGCGCCGTGGTGCGCCCGGGACACCCGCTGGAATACGTCCAGGACTTAACCCTGCCCGGCCTGCACGATGCAGCTTGGATCTTGCATCCGCCCGGCAGCGTATTGCGTCATCGCTTCGATATGATGTTTGCGCAGATCGGTTTAAACCCGCCGCAAAATGTGGTCAACACCGGTAACTTCCTGGCGATTGTCAGCCTGTTGATGCATGGCGACATGATTGCAGTATTACCCGACGAGGTCGCACGTCAGTACGAAGGCAATGGCGTACTGAAACGCCTGTCTATCGAACTACCTTGCAAGATGGATGCCTTCGGCATCATCACCAATCAAGGCCAATTGTTATCGCCGGCGGCGGCATCCGTGCTGGACACCATGCGCACGGTGGCAAAAGAAATGTATCCATTGCGCGCGGAAGACGGCTGATACCAGCGTTAAGTCAGATCTGACTTCAATGCGTGCCGGAACCCTCCACCCTCAGCGCAAACTGACGCACCCAGCTTTGTCCCGGCGCCAATCGTTGCGCGCCGCTTTCCGGCCGCAGCCCGCGTATTTTCGCGTCAGGCGCGCAGTCGAGCGGATGAAAGCCGAAATAATCGGCATCGAGCGGGGTCGACAGCACATAGCCATTGGTATCGCCGCTCAACGTCAGCGCGAGTCGGCGTTTGGGCCAGTGCACACGCGCCACACCGGACCAATCGCTAAAGGCGTGTTGGATGCACGTGTTGGGCAAGGGGTAAGCCAAGCCAAAACGCCAGGCAGGCGGCGTCTGCAGGTAACGCATGGTGTTGGATTCATCGGCCCGGCACCATAAGCCGGCTGCTGCTGCGGCCAGCCAGGTCGCATTATCACGCGCCACATTACAGCTTAAGCCCAATCCCAGCAATTGCATCCGGCGGCCGGTATTCACCAGTTCCAAGCGGATACTGAGCGTCGCCCCCTCAAGCGAGAAAATTTGCGTCAAGCGATAAGGATGCTGACCAGGGTGAGTCATCGTTAAGGTCACGGCGTGGCGCGCGGCATGTTCGATACGCCAGGGGTGGAGTTCGGTGGCCAGCACCTGATCGAATGAATCGCAACCGGTACCCGCCAACAGGCCAGAGGCCGAGCCCGCTTTGACAAGTGGACGGCACACCAGTCCATGATTGAATATACCGGCCTCAGGCGCGGCCTCGATGCCGCCCTTAAGCGACGATCCGGCCTGTAAAATCGCAGCCGGCCCACCGTCGCCACACCAGCTTAAACTTGAGATGCCACCCGCAAGCCCCGGCAAGATTTCCACCGCCAAGCTGCTGCTGGCCAGCACCACCGCTTGTGCGTGCGGCGCATGCCCCCAAGCGCCGGGCGCCAGCGCCTGCCGGAATGCGGCTTGAGTCAACAAGGGCATGGCTGCTTTCATTGCATCTCCTATCTGTCGTGCGGTGCGCTCAAACCCAACCGCCATCGACAATAAATTGTTGAGCGGTACACATGCTGCTCTGGTCCGACGCCAGGAACAAAGCCGTCCGCGAAATATGTTCAGGTAGCAGCGGCTGGTTGATACATTGCCCCTTGGCGATTTCCTCACGTGCTTGCTCATCGACCCATAAGGCAATCTGCTTATCGGTCATCACCCAGCCCGGCGCCAGGGTATTGACCCGCACCTTAAATGGCCCGAAGTCGCGCGCCAGACTACGGGTCAAGCCATGCACGGCAGCCTTCGAGGTGGTGTAGATCGGCATGCCGCCTTGCTTCAACATCCAGCTAATCGAACCGAAGTTGACGATAGATCCGCCGCCCAAGGTCTTCATATCTTCGAGCACCGCTTGCGCGGCAAAGAATTGCGGCTTCAGGTTAATTGCGATCCCGGCGTCCCACGATGCCGAAGTGGTGGCCTCGACGGTATGGCGTTTGTCGTTCGCAGCATTGTTCAACAACACGCCGATCGGTCCGAACTGATGACGCACTACGGCAATCGCATCCTGCAAGGCATCGACGTCACTGATATCGCAGTGGATAAACGCGGGGCGATGGCGTGCATGGCCCAAACGCTCAATCAGCGCCAGTGCCGAGCTTTCGTCGATATCGACAAAGCCGACTTTGGCGCCCTGCGCGACAAAATCCTCGACCAGTTTCGCACCGATACCGGAGGCGCCACCGGTGATAAACACCGTGTTGTCAATCAGTGAGGGATACTGAACAGCTGCCTGTGTTACCTGAGTCATGCCTAAGATCCTTTGATTCGTGTTTAAAATTTCGAGAGTGGACTCAACGTCAGCGCCGACTATCCGGTGGTATCGACCGTCGCCATGGCCACAACCCCGAGTGTCAGCTTAGCCTGCGCTAATGGCTGCGTCCCGGCTCTAAGCGGCTCAACCCCGGCCCCAAGCGCGGCGGTCCCGGCCGCCACCGATGGGTTGAGCGCGGCAGCGGCAGCGGCAGCCGGGGGGCCGACATCGGCGCGGCGCCGTGTGCGCCGTTCCATCAGGCGCTGCAACATACAAAACAAGCATAACAAAGCCCCAATCACAATTCGCGTCCACCATGAACTCAGCGAGCCGTCGAAGGTAATCAAGCTTTGTATCGTGCCCAATATCCCAACGCCAAACAGCGAGCCGACGACATAGCCGACACCGCCCGTCAGCAGGGTCCCACCAATCACAGTCGCAGCAATCGCATCGAGCTCCATGCCCTGAGCCTGCAAGCCGTAGCCCGACAAAACATAGAACGTGAATACCACCCCGCCCAGCGCCGAGCAAAAGCCGCTAAAGGTGTAGACCAGCACTTTGGTACGCGCGACCGGCAAGCCCATCAGCAAAGCCGAGCGTTCGTTGCCGCCTATCGCATACACATTGCGGCCGAAGCGTGTGCCATGCGCAAGGTAGACCGCGACTACCAGCATCGTCAAGGCGATCACCACATTAGCCGAGACCGAGCCGTTGCCGATACCAATCCGCAGCTGCGAAATCGCCGAGAAGGTGGGATCGGTGATGGTGATGGATTCAAGGCTAATCAGGAAACATAGGCCGCGGGCCAGAAACATGCCGGCCAGCGTAATCACGAAGGGCTGCAGCCGGAAATGGTGAATCAACCAACCCATCGCCGCGCCGAACAAAGCGCCTATCGTCAGCACGATGGGAATAATGACCCACACCGACCAATGCCAATGCTGCACCATCACGGCTTCCAAGATCGTCGTCAATGCGACCACGGCGCCGACGGACAAGTCGATGCCGCCCGAGATAATCACAAAGGTCATGCCGATCGCGACAATCAGCAAAAAGGCATTATCGACCAGCAGATCCAACAGCACCTGAAGCGAGAAGAACCCTGTATACATCACACCGCCGAAGCTAAACAGCGCGATAAACAGAAAAATCGTCACCATCAGCGGCAGCGTGCGCGCATCGAGTAGCCGGCCGATCCACGAAGTGCCCAAGGAGAAGTGGCTTTTCATAGCGGAGCCCGGGCCGGCGCCGCGTGCGGCCGCAGCCGCGCGAGCAACCACTGGCGCGCCGTCGGCGATTGAATCACGCTGACAATCAGCACCACCACCGCCTTCACGACCAAGGTGGCTTCCGGAGGCACGCCGATCGAATAGGTCGTGTAGGTCAGGGTTTGGATAATCAAGGCGCCCAGTACCGTGCCGGCCAAATTGAAGCGACCGCCCAGCAGCGAAGTGCCGCCCAGTGTCACCGCCAGAATCGCATCGAGCTCCAGGAGCAAGCCGGCGTTGTTACCGTCGGCGCTTCTCAGGTTGGAGCTGATCAATACGCCGGCCAGGCCTGCCGTAAAACCCGAAAAACCATACACCCAGAAGACGATGGCATTGGCGCGCAAGCCGACCAGCCGCGTGGCCACGGGGTTGACGCCGATCGCCCGAATAAATAGCCCCAGGGCCGTGCCCTCCAGCAACAAGGCGGTGGCCGCCACCACCACGACCGCCACATAAAGCGACACGGGAATCCCGAGCCAGTAACCGCCGCCGACAAATAAATAGGCTGGATTCGAAATCGGAATCACTTGCCCGGCGGTTAGCAGTTGCGCTACACCGCGGCCGGCCACCATCAGAATCAAGGTGGCGATAATCGGCTGCATGCCGACCATCGCCACCAGCACGCCATTCCACAAACCGCAGACGAGACCCACCCCCAGCGCCGCGGCGATTGCCGCGCCGACCGACCAGCCGCCCGCAAAAGCCTGACTGCCGCCCAATAGCGCGGCGGCCATCGCCGCGGAAATCGCCACCACCGCCCCGACCGAAATATCGATACCGCGCGTGGCGATCACCAAAGTCATGCCCAAGCCAACCAAAATCAGCGGCACGGCACGATTTAAAATATCGATGGGTGAGCCAAATAAATGATGGTCCAGCACGCGCACCGCAAGAAAATGCGGGTTAAAGCCGAGGTTCAACAAGCACAGGGCCAGCAAGGTCAGGATCGGCCAGATTAGCGTATTACTGCTGCCGCGCGCGAGAATTTGCTTGATCACACTCATTCGGTGACTCCAGCGATCAGTTTATAGACGGCATCCTCATTGGCAAGTGCTGCGCTCAGCTCGGCAATTTTGCGGCGGTCCTTCAAGACCGCGACCCGATGGCTAATGCGCGTCACCTCGCTGATCTCGGAAGAGATAAACAGCATGCCCAGCCCTTTGGCGCATAGTTCGCGTATTTCCAGCATGATTTCGAATTTTGCCGCGACGTCGATGCCACGCGTAGGCTCGTCCAGGATTAGCAGCGTGGGGCCGGTTGCCAGCCAACGGCCCAGCAAAGCCTTTTGCTGGTTGCCGCCCGACAGCAGACCGATAGGCTGCTCGATGTCGGCGGCCTTGATACCGAGGCGTGCGATATAGATTTCGGCAATATGCTGTTGCTGACGCCGGCCGATTTTGCGTAACCAGCCACGTTTGGCTTGCAGCGCAAGAATGATATTTTCGCGTATCGACAATTCGGCAACGATACCTTCCCGCTTGCGATCCTCGGGACAGTAAGCGATCCCTTCGCGTATCGCATCTCGCGGTGAACGAAAGCGCCGGCTCGTGCCGCCGACAACAATGCTGCCCGCGTCGGCTCGCTCCACCCCAAACAGTAGCTGTGCCGTCTCGGTGCGACCAGAGCCGAGCAAACCGGCCAGGCCCAATATTTCACCCGCCTTGATTTCCAGGTCCAGCGCCTGCATCATGCCGCGCCGCGCCACGCCTTCGAGACTGACTAAAGGCGGCGGCTGTGCAACCGTATTATTTTGCGGCGAGTCAGGGACCACAGGCATCGAAAATTTCGTATCTACTGTTCGCGTCAAGGTCTCGCCCAGGCGGTTATGACCCACCATTTTCTCGATCAATTGCTCGGCCGATAAATCCTTCGCCCAGTACTCGCCGACACGTTCGCCATTGCGCAGCACGGTAATACGATCTGAAATCGCGTAGACCTGCTCAAGAAAATGCGTGACAAACAAAATGGCCATGCCTCTTTGCTTAAGCTGGCGCAATACGACGAACAAGCGCGCCACTTCATCCTCGTCCAAACTCGAAGTCGGCTCGTCGAGTATCAGCACGCGCGCCTCGACGCAGGTGGCCCGCGCAATCGCAATCATCTGCTGCACGGCAATCGGAAAACAATCGAGAGTCTTGCGCACGTCGAGCGACAGATTCAACCCCGCCAACACCTCGGTGGCCCGGCGCCGCATCTCCGCCCAGTTGATCGGACCGCCGCGCGAACCGCCGTGCATCGGCTGGCGGCCGATAAAGATATTTTCCGCCACCGACAAATTCGGGCACAGGTTGATTTCCTGATACAGCGTGCGAATGCCTGCCGCATCGGCATCCTGCGGCGAACAGAAATGCACCGCCTGCCCGCCCAGGCGCACTTCGCCCTGGTCGGGCGCGCAGACGCCCGTCAAGAGATTGATCAGGGTCGATTTGCCGGCGCCGTTTTGCCCCATCAAAGCGTGAATCTCGCCCGGAAACAAACGAAAATCGACACCGCTCAAAGCCCGCACACTAGGGAACGATTTGCTGACCGCAAGGGTTTCAAAGATCGGCACTCGCGGGCCGTCACGCTCGTCGTCAACTAGGCGAAACGCTGGCTCGCTCATCTCTGCGCCCGCGCCGGCGTCAATATTTACGTGACGGCAAGGTGGCGGCCGCCACATCGGCGGGGAACACGGTCTCGGTCGTGAGAATACGCTTAGGCAAAGTCTGACCGGCCACCACCGCTTTGGCCGCGGCCATCAATTGCGGCCCCAAAAGCGGACTGCATTCGACATCGACATTCATATTGCCTGCGGCCATGGCCTGGAAACCGCCCTTAGTGGCATCGAATGAAACCACCGTCACATCCTTGCCCGGGTGCATACCGGCTTCTTCCATCGCCTGGATCGCGCCCAGCGCCATATCGTCGTTATGCGCGTAGACCACGTTAATCTTGTTGCCATAGGTCTTGATAAAAGCTTCCATCACCTGCTTGCCGCCAGCCAAGGTGAAATCGCCGCTTTGCGAAGCGATGATCTTGAACTTCGGATCGTCTTTGATGACTTCCATCAAACCTGAATGCCGATCGTTGGCAGGCGCGGAACCTACCGTACCCTGCAATTCGGCGATATTGATCGGACCCTGTTGGTCTTTAAAATGCGTCTCCAGCCATTTGCCGCCGCGACGCCCTTCTTCCATAAAGTCGGAGCCTATCATCGTGACGTAGAGCGAGGTATCTTTGACGTCGATCGACCGGTCGGTCAGGATCACCGGAATCTTCGCGGCTTTGGCTTCGCGCAGCACCGGCTCCCAACCCGACTCAACGACCGGCGAGAAAGCAATCACATCGACCTTTTGGGCAATATACGAACGAATCGCTTTAATTTGGTTTTCTTGTTTTTGCTGAGCATCGGAGAATTTCAGCTTGACGTGCGCGTCAGCCGCCGCGCTTTTGATCGACTCCGTATTGGCCGTGCGCCATGCACTTTCCGCGCCAACCTGGGCAAAGCCCAGCGTAATCGGCTTGTCCTCGGCATAACCATAGGTGCTGAGCGTCAACATCGTTGCTGCCGCACAGAGCAATGCGATTGTCCCGCGTCTTGAAGCCGCCATCTTTGTCTCCTGGTTTTTATGCGCTTTCGCGTTTGCCCTGCGCCCGAAATCATCGGGTCGCCGAACATTTATAGATGTGGTGAAGAGTAGCAGCCGACCTTTGCACCGTCTAATGCGATTTTAGTGAAAAGCGATATACAAATTGCTATCGCTCCCTGGAAAGGTGCGTCAATTGCCGCCTCGGACGCTTGTTAATTGGCGCTCCAATATATGGAATTGGATATTATCAGTAGAACTTTTGGGAATATTTCCATCTAGCGCTTGGCTTTATGCTGTGCCCAGTCCCTTATTTTGAAGCGTGAGTCGCAATCATTTACTGCCTGTCGTAAACCCTGACGGCGGATAACACCGAACTCTCGCCCGAAATTTTGCTTGAATTTGTACGCCACGATCAGCCTGAAAACTGAGCCATGGCTTGCTGCTTTGACCGGTTGTGGCCTAGGCGGTACTTGTCACCACACCTTGGAAATCATGATAGCCGACGATCTGGAAGTCTCGGTTTTATCGAACTAAGTTTCTCGCGCCACTTTCAGTTTCTAAAACTGAGCTTGAGCCTGTTTCAGCCTACCGAAGACGCCTCCTGTTGAGACGCCGGATTGCGGCCGTTGCAGGCGACGCAAAAAACATACTGTCACCGGTATCTTTTTTACGACGCAGACAAAGCCTGACGAAACAAGCTGTCCCGCGCCATTCCTCAGCTACACCGGAATGACACATTCAGACTGGTTTGTCGGCATGCATTGCGAGCTCAATCGGCGCTCACGCGCCGGCTGAATATTTTGGCCGCTCCCCGCGCACCTTTGGGTGCTCGGGAGCCAGCGAGGAGATCACACTCGATACATGATGATGTTGTACCTGGACGAACCTCTCACATCAGGTTCGGCAGATTTGATTTCGCCAAAAGCTAACCCCGCAAGAGGGTTGCTGCAAATCAAAAGTACCCACAATCCAAGGAAGAGACAATGCAAACCAAGACCCACCCCGTAGACGAAAAACTCGCGCTAGGAAAATTATTTGTGCTGGGCATGCAGCATGTGCTGGTGATGTATGCCGGCGCGATCGCAGTACCGCTGATTATCGGCGGCGCACTCCACTTACCCAAAGACCAAATTGCCTACCTGATCAATGCCGATCTGTTCTGTTGTGGCCTGGCCACCTTGATTCAAGCACTGGGCATCTGGAAATTCGGTATTCGTATGCCGGTCATGATGGGTGTCACCTTTGCAGCCGTCGGGCCCATGGTCGCGATGGCCGGCAATCCTCACCTAGGCATCCTGAGTATTTATGGCGCGGTGATTGCAGCCGGTCTGTTCGGTCTCGTGATCACTCCTTTTATGAGTCGCGCCGTGCGCTATTTCCCACCGGTGGTCACGGGGACCATCATCACTGTCATCGGCCTGTCGCTGATGCGCGTCGGCTTCAACTGGGCCGCCGGCGGACAGCCGACTATCTTCGATGCCGCAACCAAAGCGATGGTCCCCAACCCCAACTACGGCGCCCCCGAGAATCTCGCGATTGCGCTGATCGTGCTAGTTTCGATTATGCTGATGACCAAGTACCTGAAGGGTTTTCTCAGCAATATCTCAGTCTTGCTTGGCATGGCGCTGGGCATGATTATCTCGTTGCTGATGGGCAAAGTCAGTTTCAGTGGCTTGAGCGATGCAGGCTGGTTGGCATTCGTCACGCCGTTTCATTACGGCATGCCGACTTTCGATCTTGGCGCCGTGATCGGCATGTGTTTGGTGATGATCGTGACCCTGGTCGAATCGACCGGCATGTTTCTGGCCCTGTCCGAGTTGACCGACAAGAAAATCAGCAACCAAGAACTGGCCAATGGTCTGCGGGCAGACTGTATCGGCACCGTGATTGGCGGCGTCTTCAACACCTTCCCCTACACCTCGTTTTCACAAAATATCGGCTTGGTCGGCGTGACCGGCGTGCGCAGCCGTTATGTCTGCGTCGCCGCCGGGCTGATACTGGCGGCGTTCGGCCTATTTCCGAAGATGGCCTTGGTGGCGGCGTCAATTCCAGTCTATGTGCTGGGTGGCGCCGGTATCGTGATGTTCGGCATGGTGACCGCAACCGGCATCAAAATTTTGAGCAATGCCGGCATGAATGACAATCGCAGCAATTTGTTTATCGTCGCCATCAGTATCGGCGCCGGTATGATTCCTTTGGTCGCGCCGCAATTTTTCCAACAATTGCCGGACTGGTTGTCGACCGTGGTGAATAGCGGTATCTTGCTGACGACTCTGAGTGCCATTTTGCTGAATTTATTCTTTAACGGCCAAGGCGCCGAAGAAGATGTTAGACACTATGCAATGGCCGCCGCCCACAGTTCCGACCATTAAACTTTAACGACTCGCACACTCAGCCATGACTAAAACACTGCTTATTAAAAATGCCCGCGTGCTCGTCACGATGGATGCCGAGCGCCGCGAAATCGCCGATGGCGCGATTTTCATCCGCGATAACGTTATCGAACAGGTCGGCAACAGCGCCGATTTGCCGCATAGCGCCGATGAAGTCATCGATGCCGGCAATCATGTGGTGATGCCTGGCCTGATCAATACCCATCATCATATGTATCAAAGCCTGACGCGTGTGATTCCCGCCGCGCAAAACGGCGAACTCTTTAACTGGCTCACCAACCTTTATCCGATCTGGGCCAATTTGACGCCGGAAATGGTACATGTTTCGACTTTGACCGCGATGGCCGAATTGATGCTGTCGGGCTGCACCACCTCCAGCGATCATCTGTATATTTATCCGAACGGCTGCAGGCTCGACGACAGCATCGAAGCGGCGCAAAAAATCGGCATGCGCTTTCACGCAGCACGCGGCTCCATGAGCGTCGGCCAATCCCAAGGGGGCTTGCCGCCCGATCGCGTGGTTGAGGATGAGCGCGCGATTCTACAAGATACCCAGCGGCTGATCGAGACCTATCATGACGCGGAACGTCACGCGATGCAGCGCATTGTGGTCGCACCCTGCTCACCGTTCTCCGTGTCGCGCGACCTGATGCGCGAAGCGGCCTTGCTGGCACGCCACCATGGCGTATCGTTGCATACCCACCTGGCGGAAAATGCTAACGATATCGCCTACAGCCGCGAAAAATTCAAGATGACGCCGGCGGAATATGCCGAAGATTGCGGCTGGGTTGGCCACGACGTTTGGCATGCTCATTGTGTGCAACTGGACGACGACGGCGTGTATATGTTCGCGCGCACCGGCACCGGAATCGCCCACTGCCCTTGTTCGAATATGCGGCTGGCTTCCGGCATCGCGCCGATACGCAAAATGATCGATGCCGGCGTTGCGGTCGGTCTCGGGGTCGACGGTTGCGCCTCGAATGATTCCGGCCATATGCTGGGCGAAGTTCGCCAGGCCATGTTGTTGCAGCGTGTCGGCTTCGGGCCGGACGCCATGACCGCGCGCCAGGCGCTCGAAATTGCCACGCTGGGCGGCGCCAAGGTACTGAACCGCGACGACATCGGCGCACTGAAACCCGGCATGGCGGCCGATATCGTGATGTTCAATCTCGAGCAGATTGGTTTTGCCGGCGCTTGGCATGATCCGGTTGCCGCACTGGTATTTTGCACGCCGTCGAATGTCGCCTACAGCATTATCAATGGCCGCATCGTCGTACGCGACGGTCAATTGACGTCTGTGGATTTACCCGTCGTAATGGAACGCCACAACCAGCTGGCGTTTGACTTGGCGGAAGCGGCACGTTAAGCCTACACGATAAGGCAACACAATAAGCTTGCACAGCGACGCGACTTAATCCTCGCCATTCATTGGCGTGCCTGCGATACGGAGGGCTCACCGCTTAAGGCGAACCCTCCGGCATCACGCATCCTGCACAACATCGCTTCACGTTCAGTCGATTTCCACCACGATCTTGCCACGCGCCGTGCCGCTCATGATCGCGTCATAGGCCAACTCAGCCGTCGCCAGATCAAAGCGTCTCGGGTCAAGCCGTGGCATAAGCGCGTCTTGCTCGACCAAGCGGCTTGCTTCCTTCAACATCGCACCGTGGTGCATGCGGTTTTCCCCGCTCAACAAAGGGTGCAGTGCAAACACGCCGGAATAGCTGGCCTCTTTGAACGACAGCGGCGCTAACGCATGATGACCCCAGCCAAGCGCGCTCACCACATGACCAAAATGCTTGACGGCCGCGAACGAAGCATCGAGCGTTGCACCGCCTACGGTGTCGGCCACCACATCGAAGCCCAGGCCGCCGGTGAATTCGGCCACATACTGTTCGACGCTGCGGCTGCGGTAGTCGATCGGCGTCGCGCCATAGCTTGCCAGAAGCGGCAAGTCGCGTGAGCTCGCGGTAGCAAACACTTTGGCGCCCAAAGCAATCGCCAGTTGTACCGACACATGCCCGACGCCGCCGGCCCCGCCGTGCACAAGAACGGTTTGCCCCGCAGCAAGCTTGGCGCGATCGACCAGCCCCGAATAAGCAGTGATAAAAGCCAGTGGCAGCGCAGCGGCTTCGCGCATGGACAATTTGGCCGGCTTAAGCGCCAGCAAATTCGCGTCAACCGCCGCGTACTGCGCCAGCGAACCCTGAATGCCGCCGACGCCGCCCGTCATGCCATAGACATGATCGCCGACCTTAAACGACGCCACCCCTACGCCCACGGCGTCAACCACGCCGGCGAGATCGATGCCCAAGACCAGCGGCAGAGGGTGTTGGGCGTGGGCGGCGCTCCCTGCGCGGATCTTGGTATCGAGCGGATTCAGGCCGCTGGCGGCGATACGTACCAGCACCTGGCCGCGCGCGGGCACGGGGCGCGCCAGATCGCTCAGTTCAAGCGGTCCGTTGTAACGATGCAGAACGAGTGCGTTCATCTTCATAAAATTTCTCCGAAAGACGTATGGCGTTGCGATGAGGCATAATTACCCATACAAAATCGTACGTAAATCAACAATTCTGTATGCCACCCAAACATTTATGAATGAGACAGCGATGGACTGGAGCGACCTGAAAATCTTTCTTGCGATCGCGCGCTGCGGCACCTTGGGCGCGGCCGCCCGGCAGCTAGGCCAGACCCAGCCGACCATGGGGCGCAGGTTGAAAGGGCTGGAACAGGCACTCAAGCAGGCACTGTTTCATCGCACTCAAGACGGCTTTGTACTGACCGATGAAGGTCGCGCGATCCTGACTTATGCCGAGCGGATGGAAGAGGAAGCTCTGGCCTTGACGCGTTCACTCGCCGGCCGAGAACAGCAGCTAACCGGGACACTGCGGGTATCGTCATCGGACTGGTTTGGGATTCACATATTGACGCCCCTATTCGCGAAATTTCTGGCGAAAAACCCCCACGTGTCGATCGAACTGATCACCGATTCGCGTCGCTATAACCTCTCGCGACGCGAGTCGGATCTGGCTTTTCGCATCACGCCCTTCGATGAACCCGATGTGATTCAACACAAGCTAATGCAGATGGATTACGCGCTCTATGGACACCGGGATCTTGTCGCGCCACAGGCTGGCGACGGCGAAGGACAAGCCTTGATTGTGATGGACGAGGCATTTACGTCTTTACCCGATGTCGCATGGGTAAGAAAAATTTTGCCCAAAGCCCATGTGGCCTTTGCAAGCAACAATCGCGGCGCCCAGGCGCGCATGTGCGCCGCGGCAGGTGGATTTGCCGTGCTGCCTTGCCCGCTGGGAGACAGCACACCCGGACTCAGGCGGATTGATCTCGGAGAGGCGCCGCCGGGGCGCGATGTATGGTTAGGCTATCACCGAGATTTACGACGGCTTGGACGCTTGCGCGCACTGTTGGAACAGGTGTTCAAAGACCTCGGCAATATCTGAAACGAGGGCGTGCAAAACCGCTGGATTTGCGTGTAACGTCAAAATTGGCACCGACGAACAGCGCCAATTTTCGTAAGAACCACTAATAATCGCGCTTAATTCGCTTCCATTTCGCTTCCTAAATTATAAAAAAAAACCGCGCGCAGGAAGGGGCGCTACACTGGCGACGTGTTGTAACTGCTATGCAAATGTTCGACAGAATTTGGTTTTTGAGCGATCTAGCTCGCCCCTCAAATGGATACTCAATTTCATGCAGATAGCCGCTAAACTCGTGGCCGATGTCAGCCGTCCCGAAAGGCTGCGCTCGCTGAACATCCAGGATACCCTTCCCGAGGAACTTTTTGATCGATTGACCCGGCTGGCCAAAGCCCTATTCGACGTGCCCATGACCTCGGTCTGCTTGGTAGACGAACACCGCGCCTGGGGAACCTACAGAGTAGGGATAGATCTGCCGGAAATAGCGCGCAATACTTCATTTTGCGATCATACAATTCTGGTCGACGATCTGATGATCGTTCCCGACACGCTGCAAGATGAGCGATTTTTGAATAACCCTCTGGTCATCGATAATACCCATATTCGTTTCTATGCCGGCATGCCGCTCAGTGCGGCAAATGGCAGCAAAATCGGTACTTTATGCCTGTTCGACCCGCAACCGCGCACGCTAGACGACAACGATCTCTCTTTATTCTGCGATCTGGCGAGAATGGCGGAACTGGAGCTGATCGCGATTCACTTGGCGACCATGGATGAACTCACGCTGATTTCTAATCGTCGCGGCTTCAACCGCTTGGGCCAATACGCGCTCAATCTGTGTAGTCGCGTTGAGCGCCCCGCTTGCTTGTTTTTTTTCGACCTCGACCGTTTCAAACAAATCAATGACCGCTTTGGCCATGCAGAAGGCGATTTTGCGTTGAAAGCCTTCTCCATTATATTGTGCGAGACATTTCGGGAATCGGATGTTATCGGACGTTTAGGCGGCGACGAATTTGTCGTGCTGTCGATCAACCTGAATCCCGCTTTCCATAAATTGCTTTTGGCGCGCCTGAATCAAACCTTGGTTCAGCATAATCGGACATCGGGGCGTGGTTACGAGCTGCAATTCAGCGTAGGCATGGTGCCGTTTGATGTCGCCAAACACTCGACCATAGACCAGTTATTGCATGATGCGGATCTTGAAATGTACGCCCACAAACAAGGGCGATGAGATGACGTTCCGAAAATAAGGCAGCTCAGTCAGTAGCTTATGGGTTTACAACATGATCATCGATAGCATGATTTCTTCTGACATACAATTAGTTATCCATATTAACTATATTCAGTCCGATTGTAACCGTCAGGCCGCCGAAAAAACTGGCGTATGGCAAGTATTTATCAGGGAATCGACGCACTTCGCTGGACACCACAGAACTTCGCATTTAAATATTTGACGCCGCATTGAATTTGATAAATTCCAAAAAAATGAACTTTACCTGCGTAGCGCGAATGAATTATTCGTCAAGACACTCGGTGTTGGGTGATTTCTTTGAAAGTGGCCGGCGCAACGCAAGTTGGGTTAGCAATTTTGTTCCAGCAAGGCACATAACAAGTCTGGAACGTTGTTTCTACGTCTAGAGAATTGAGATAATCGATGCGGTCTTATATCAAACGCATATTCCAGCCAATGAGCTGGCCGTGCCTACCGACGGTCGCAACCAGCGTCGGCGCGTTTTTTCTTGCGTTGACGGTAACGCGAGTCGATTTGCAAACTCAATATGGCTTGTCGGGCTGGACCCTTAGTCGGCATGCTGCTTATACGCCGCACCGGCCTTCCACCGCGTCTGCCTATTTTTTTCCCATGGCGGTCAACCTGTCTGACGGTTCGCTATTTCTGGTGGCCCACCACCACGAACGACTAGCCGGATTTCTACATTTTCATGACGTTGACTCACTGTGCCGAACTGAGCATGGTTCGACCGTTGCGGTTCTGGGGTTACACCGAAAATCGGTGGAAACATGCCGACGAGGACATACGGCGATTCACGTCTAACGCCCGCTTTAACCGCTAACCAAAAAGCTTAGTTGCGTCCGCAGCGAGGAGACCCATGTCGGTCTCACTCTTCTGTCCATTGAGCATATAGCTCAGTGGATTTCCAATCCAACCGAATCTTCAGTAGATCCTCCATGGTGAACTCCGACCTTCACAATCACGGTATCCCTTGTCGAACCGTACCATCTCGCGCTCTCACTTGGACTCATGTTACTCA
>Ga0302178_10001089_pt1 | contig 23516 bp, 14 predicted proteins | sample I_Palsa_E1_3_FD_198790 | JGI IMG/M metagenome (GOLD analysis project Ga0302178, IMG submission 198790) | Peat permafrost microbial communities from Stordalen Mire near Abisko, Sweden - I_Palsa_E1_3 | ecosystem: Environmental > Terrestrial > Soil > Palsa > Peat permafrost | place: Sweden... | reverse complement strand
GGCGCAGCAGCGACAGCCGGGGCGCCGGACACGTTACTAGGGGTGACTTTGGCCACGAGCGATTCCCAAATTCGCTACCTTACCGGGTCGCCGGCGGCGCCGAGCGACGTGAGGCGAAGCGGCGTTGATCCCGGCGAAACCCGGCCGCCGCCGCGCTCGGAGCGCAATGGCGCGGGGTTCGGTCGCGCCTAAGACAGCGGCGCAAAACCCTGCTGTCAAAGAGTGCGGTGGTATGTAGCCTAATAAATCTTCGCAATCTTGAGAAAGTGCAGGCTTAGCGTGACATTGAGACGGATCATTCGACGGCGCATCGATAAGTCAGCACGTTGACAAAGCTACATAATTGTTCGAATTTATGTCCGCGAATGGTTCCGTCGCGTAATTCCAGCCCATCCATGGAATGGACTAAAATTCCGTCTCGGAGAAAAGTGGACGGCGAGAGCCTTTATGATGGCAGAATTGCCAACCATCGCCATTTCCATCATGCGTATCACGCCGCTTCCACCGCTTCAATGCTTGGTCGCGTTCGAAGCTGTCATGCGACATGCCAGTTTCACCAAAGCGGCGACCGAACTCCATCTGACGCAAAGCTCAATCAGTCGGCAAATCGCTCAGCTTGAGGATTTTCTGGGGCGGCCTCTCTTTGTGCGCGAGCATCGCTCATTGCGGCTTACGATAGCCGGCGAAGCCTATGCCCAGCATGTGCAAGCACTGCTAAGCAACTGCTCCGAAGCGACGCTCAATATCATGAAACGCCATGGCGACCTGGAACTGACCATCGCATGCTCATCCGGTATTGCCATATTGTGGCTAACGCCGCGGCTCGGACAATTTCGCGCGGCGCACCCCGATATCAAGCTTCGCATGATAGTGCGCGATAGTCTCGCATCGTTGTCGCCGGCTGAGTTCGATGTGGGCATGTACTACCTACGCGAAGAGTTAGCTTCTCACTTCACGGCTCGTCGCATCTTCGGCGAAGAAGTCTTTCCCGTATGCTCACCCGACTATCTCGGCCAGCGGCTGTTGGCTCCAGCGGAGCTAGTGCACGAAACCTTGCTGACCTTGGAGGACGGGCAGAGGCAATGGACTTCATGGCAAGAATGGTTCCGACTCAATGGTGTCGTCATGCCCAAGGCGCCGGATTCGATCACGATCAATCAATATGCCGAACTGGTTCAGATGGCCATTCTCGGCCAAGGTGTGGTGCTCGGATGGCGCTATATGATAGACGACTGTCTGACGCAAGGTTTGCTCGTCCGAGCCACGCGCGAATCGGCAAACCCCGGCGGCGGCTACTATGTCGTGTCGCCCAACGAGCGCTCGCAAAATCAAGCCGCGCGTCTATTTACTAGATGGTTATTCGAGCAAGCGGCGCAACAGACCGCAAGCTAAATCTGCTTGGGATGCGCTGGGTGCATAGGCGCATGCAAATTTATCATTTTAAAAAAACCAACGTCTCCCTTTATCCTTCGAGCCATGGATACACCGGCTCCGTGCTCGACCGTACACCCTAAGCAAACCCACAGCAGACGCGATTGAAAAGAGTGTCGACGCGATTTGCTTTCGGTCCGCAAGAAACGTACTACCCCAAGCGCCATTCACCCAGTTGAATCGCTCTTGGCCGGCGCGAGTCGCGAACTTTTCTTCATTGCCTTAGCGCTGAGATTCGTGATGCATCAAAAACAGAAAAGTCATAGATATTCAAAAAAAACGCTCTTTTATATTCATTCGCACACCAAATTAATTGAGTTCTTTATGGCCTGGCTGAATGAGGTAGATCCAGGCATGCATCGCCGTTTCAGAGGCTTACGGCTTGTCGCGGGATACGGAATGGCAACCGCCATCAGCTACCTGTCAGCAAGCTTGCTTGGGATACCCAACCCCGAAGTACTCAGCTCACTCGCCACCGGTTTTGCTCTGTGGGCCAGTGTCGTGGAGTGGCAACCCACACGCCGCATGGCGATTCGAGACCTTGCTGTGTTCGTACTTGCAGCAGCTTTCGGCGCTTTTACGTACGTGTACTTGCGCCCTCTATTGCTCGTCAAAGCCTGGCCCGGTCCTGAGTTTGCGTTGGTTATCGGGGGATTTTTTGTCGCTTACCTGCGTCCCTTCGGCTTGCTCGCAGCAGGTATCGGGTCGCAAATATATGTCGGACAATTGCTCGCCTATAATGCCGACCTGACTTACCAAGAGCGGTCCACGATTGCACTGGCCGGCGGGATCGCAGCGATCACCGTGATTGTTCCGCGCCTCTTCGGCGGACCATCTGAACCACCCGCTACCGCTGCATCAATCGCTCCAAACGTGCCGCGCCACACCCCAGCGGCCGTGGCATTACGGATGGGTTTGCATGCCGGGATCGCCGCCCTGAGTCTCGTGCTACTGAACGATGCGGTGAATCTCAAGCAATCGACATGGGCCATCACCGCTTGCATCTACGTGATTGCCAGCACCCCAACCGAGACCGTGGAACGCGTGCGGCGACGCATCATTGGGACAGCTATCGGTGTGCCTCTGGGACTGGCTTGCGTGCCTTGGGCGATGCATGCCCCCGTCTTGATCTGGATTATGGCTGCAGCTGTGATGATGTTATACGCAATCGCACTGCCGGTACGCTACGACATTTCGTGCGGCTCATTCGCGTTCGTATTGGTCGTCACACTTGCGGCAAGTGGCGAAACGTCCATCGCGCTGCTGGCGTCCCGCGCCTGGGAAACGATGCTCGGTGCAACGTTAAGTCTATTCATCGCCTTTACCGTCTTGCCAATTAGATCGACGCTTACGTCAAATGACAGAACCGACTGACCATGACGGTCGTCCCAACTGGCAATGTCTTCGATCTTGAGCGTGACATACAACTTAGGTACAGGGCAGCGGCGTGGTAGATGTCTCGGTTGATGCGGTTGAGCCGAACCCGCTGTAGCACACGATGAACACCATCTTTATGAAACCTCAAACAATTCTATTTTTTACATCGTAGTACTTATCAATATTTAAATACATATTCTGGTGCAGCAACCATTTTTCAACGAAATCAACCTGGGTTATTCAATGTCTAAAGTATTATTTACCAATTGCCATATAGTAGATGCAACATCAGTAAATGTCCGTAAAAATATGAATCTTCTGGTGCAGGATGACGTGATCGCCGTCATCAGCCCAGAACCCATTCAGCAAGAAGGTGCGCAGATTATTGACGTATGTGGCCGCTTTTTAATGCCGGGACTGATTGACAATCACGTCCATGTCACGGCAGCCAAGTTTGATCTGGCTAATGAATGGATTCCTGATAGTCATATTTCAGTGCAAGCCGCAAAATTTATGGAAAACATGTTGCAACGCGGCTTTACCAGCATCCGTGACACGGGTGGCGCCGATTTTGGATTGGCGGATGCGGTAGATTCCGGGCTGATTATAGGACCACGGCTGTTTTTCGGTGGTAAGGCCCTGAGCCAGACCGGCGGCCACGGAGATTTTCGTCAGGCCAATATCGGAGGTCGTGATTTGTGCGGCTGTGCCTGCTCAGGCAGTAGTGTGTCACGCATTGCCGATGGTGTGACCGAGATTCGAAAAGCGGTGCGCGAAGAGATTCGCAGAGGCGCGCATCACATCAAGATAATGGTTTCCGGGGGGGCCGTTTCCCCGACGGACCGAATTAGCAATCTACAGTATTCGTTCGAAGAAATTTCCGCCGCCGTAGAAGAGGCGCGTAACGCAGGCATCTATGTGCTCGCACACTGCTATACAGCGGAAGGCATCAGTCGCTGCGTAGCACTGGGAGTGCGAACCATCGAGCACGGCAATCTACTCAATCACGAAGCGGCTCAGAACATGGCCAAGTATGGCGCCTACCTGGTGCCGACCTTGGTCATTTACGACTCCCTATATCTTCAGGGCAAGGAAAATGGCATTTCCGCAGACAGCTTGAGCAAGGTCGAGCAGGTACGCAGCGCCGGTTTACAATCGATCCGAATCGCCCGTGCCAATCGGGTCAAAGTGGGCTTTGGCACCGATCTACTCGGTATGGTCGGGCATACCTGGCAATGCAAGGAATTTTCGATCCGTGCGCAAATCGAAACACCGCTTGAAATCCTTGGTTCTGCCACGCTAGTCAATGCAGAGATCTTGAATCAAGAGGATAAATTAGGCGTGGTGGCCGAAGGCGCCTATGCCGATTTGTTGGTGGTAACGCACAATCCGCTAGAAGACATTACCGTGCTGTCAGATCCTGCGGCGCATCTGGATTTGGTCATGAAAGCCGGGGTAATTTATAAAAACCGCTTGGCCGGTTAAATCGGTAGCAAGTAGCGAGTCCAATCCTAAACTTTCGGCAGGCCTGGGCTGGGCTTCGCTGGCGTTTGGGATTGCATCTACCGTTGCGGGTAGCATAGGTGACATCCACAAACAGTTTGCAAAGCGAACTACGATTGACGATATATCGGATAGCGATCTCGGTTGTTTTCCTCGCGGTCGCACGGCAGCTCCCAAAGACGAAGTACAGTTACTTTCCGGCCCGCCGCGCCCTCTCGGGTTCGTCTTCAGGTAGCGGCGGCGCTACGGTGTGCAATTCCGGTTTCCTACCTTTTTTACCGTTGCCGCTTGCCAGCACCACCATCTTGAACAGCATCGGCGCAAACAACATGCCAAGCACCGTCGCCGTCAAAATGCCGCCCAGCACCCCGGTACCGATCGAGTGTCGGCTTTCCGCACCGGCGCCCGACGATAGCACCAGGGGCACCACGCCCAACATAAATGCCGCGGAGGTCATGACGATGGGCCGAAAGCGGGTCGCCGCGGCTTCCGCTACGGCCTGACTCAACGGCACACCGCGTGCATATAATTCGCGCGCAAATTGGGTGATCAGAATGGCATTCTTCCCCGACAAACCAACCACCGTCACCATCCCGACTTTGAAATAGATGTCGTTAGGCATGCCGCGCAACAGCACCGCACCGACTGCGCCCAGAATGCCCAACGGCACGACCATCAGCACCGACAACGGAATCGTCCAGCTTTCGTAGAGCGCCGCCAACGCCATAAACACCGCAAGCAAGGACAAGCCGATCAACATCGGCGTTTGCCGCGCCGCACGTCCTTCTTCAAATGCCTGGCCGGTCCACTCATAGCCGACGCCGACCTGAAGCTGACCGACCAGCCGCTCCATCTCGGCCAGTGCGGCTCCTGAACTATAGCCTTTCGCCTCATGGCCGCTGATATCGAGTGCCGGATAACCGTTATAACGCATTAGCGCGACTGGGCCGTTGCCCCAACTCAAGGAAGTAAACGAAGACAGCGGCACCATCGCGCCCGCGGCATTGCGCACCGTGAGTTGCAGCAGATCGTTGGGTCGCATGCGCGAGGCCGCATCGGCTTCGACCAGCACCCGTTGCATGCGCCCGCCATTGGGGAAATCGTTGACGTAATCGGTGCCGAGCGCCGTCGATAAGGTGGCGTCGATATTATCGAACGACAGGCCCATGGCATAGGCCTTGGCGCGGTCGATATCGAGCACGACACGCGGCGCGTCGGGCATGGAATCGGAACGGACATCTTGCAACATGGGGCTGGCCTTCGCCAGAGTGAGTAATTTTTGACGTGCCACGTCCAAGGCCGTCATGCCGATACCGCCACGATCTTCCAGGCGCATCACAAACCCGGAGGAATCGCCGAAGCCCGGCACCGATGGCGGCAGCACCGCCGACACCTCGCCATTCAGTAATTTGGAGAAGGTCTGGTTCAGGGTATCGCGCACTGCCATGGCATTGACGCGATCACCCCAGGGTTTCAGGGAGACAAAAACCATGCCGGTGTTCGAACCGCTACCCTCGAAGCTCCAACCTACTACCGAAGTGATCTTGTCGACTGCATTTTGCAGATGCAGGGTTTGCTCAACTTGTTTCAGGACTGCCAACGTGCGCTCCTGCGTGGCGCCTGCCGGCAGCTGCAGCGACACCTGCAATTCACCTTGGTCTTCGTCGGGCAGAAAGCCGCCCGGCAGCAAGGTGTATAAGGCACCGCAGATCAACAGCAGACCGACATAGAGCACGAGCATCACACCGCTGCGGCGCAAGGACTTTGCAATCACGCGGCGGTAGCCGCCGGAGAGCCGCTCGAAGCCCGCGAGAAAGCGGCCTGAGAGACTAGCGCGGCGCCGAGTCATTTCACCCGCACTTGGCACACGCAGCAAATTCGCACAGAGCGCCGGCGTCAGCGAGAGCGCCATCAAGGCCGAAAACAGCATCGAAGCAATCATCGCAATCGCAAACTGCCGATAGATACCACCAACCCCACCGGGAAAGAAGGCCATCGGCACAAATACCGAGGTCAGGACCACCGTGACGCCGACAATCGCACCGGAGATCTGCGACATCGCTTTGCGCGTCGCATCGCGTGGCGACAAGCCTTCTTCATGCATGACACGGTCAACGTTTTCGACCACCACAATCGCGTCGTCGACCAGAATCCCGATCGCCAGCACCAAACCAAACAGAGTAAAGGTGTTGATCGAAAAACCGAGCGCGTACATCGTCAAAAATGCGCCCATCAAGGCAACCGGAATCACCACAGTCGGGATCAAGGTGTAGCGCAGATCTTGCAGAAACAGCCACATCACAAAGAACACCAGGACGATGGCTTCAATCAAGGTCTTGACGACTTCGCTGATCGACAAGTGCACGTAAGTAGAATTGTCGAATGGCACGCTACAGATCACGCCGGGTGGCAAGCTGGCGCGCAGGGTATCGATACGCGCCCGCACCGCTTGCGCGGTTTCCAGTGCATTGCCGCGCGGCGCGAGGCGAATTCCCATGGTCGCGGACGGTTTGCCATTCAAGCGAGAAAAGAAGGTGTAGTCGTCGCGGCCGAGCTCGACCCGTGCGACATCACGCAGGCGCACTACCGAGCCGGCAAGCTGGCTCTTCAAAACGATCATGCCGAATTCATCGGGCGATACAAGTTGCCCCTTGACGACCACGGAAGCGGTGGTTTTCTGCCCCACCACATACGGCGCATCGCCCACGGCGCCCGCCGCTACCGTGGCGTTTTGCGCGGTAATGGCATTGGTGACGTCCATTTGCGTGAGATTGAATTCACGCAATTTCATAGGATCGACCCAAATCCGCATTGCCGGCCCGGCGTCCCATTGATCGATCGAACCTACACCTTTGATGCGTTTGATATCGCGCGTTAGGTAGCGGGTCAGATAATCGCTGAGCTCGCTGGGGTCGCGCGTGCCATCGACCGAGGTCAAGCTGACCAACATCAGAAATGTGCCGGTTGCTTTTTGCACCGAGATACCTTGCTGCACAACCACTTGCGGCAGACGGGCTTCGATTTGCTTCATCCGATTTTGCACATCGATAACGGCAAGATCGGGCGAAGTATCGGTGGCGAAAGTTACCTCGATTTGCAGATTGCCTTGCGCATCGCTGGTTGTTTCGTAGTACTGCAGGCCATCGGAGCCATCGAGACTTTCTTCGATAATACTGGCGACGCGGCTATCGACGGTTTCCGCCGATGCCCCGGGATAAGACGCGTTGATATATACCCGGGGCGGCGCCAATCGCGGAAATTGAGCAACCGGCAATTGCGGAATCGCCAGCGCGCCCGCGATGATAATCGCCAGGGCAATAATCCACGCAAAAACCGGACGATCAATAAAAAAAGATGGCACAGATCAACCTTGATAGCTGCGCGCGGATAAGCGGCAGCGGCTCTATCGTGCGAGCCGTGGTAAAAAAACATACGCCATCACGACGTTAGTGCAAATGACCTCGCGATCATGCCGGGCAATTTCATGCCACCTGTGCGGCGTTGCCCCCAGGTTGAGTCTTCGAGCAACAACTCGGGTGTATCGGTTAAATGCTCGACCTCGGAGCCTAGCAGACGATATAGGCTATCGTCAAAGCGCATTGCGTCTACCGGTGAACAGATCTGTCCGTCTTCCACCCAGAATGTCGCAAACCGCGTCATGCCGGTTAGCCTGCATTGCGTTCGATCGGACACGTTCAGATACCAAAGATTACCGACATAGAGCCCCGTGCCCAGCGCAGCCAATACCTCGGCCTCGGGCAACTCGCCACCGGCCATGGCCAACGAGGTGGCCATCTCGTGCGCGTGGGCGCCGTTGGTTTGCAAGCCATACTCGCGAGCGCTGCGAGCACTCGTCAACTGCCCGACGCCACGCCCTTGCGTCAGCAGCGAGACACTCTCTCGCAAATAACCATCTTCATTGAAGGCCGGTGTCAGTCCCAAATCCAAGTCTTCCGTTAGCGAAACACGCTGATCGAGGTTCAATGCACCCGAGTTTAATTTGCACAAGGGACTGCGCCCGGCGGCCTGCTCGCGCGCGGAAAATCCACGGTAGGCGATCATGCCAATCAACTCATTCATTGCCGCCGGCGCAAAATATGTGCGGTATTGTCCCGGCGTCAAGACCTTGGGCGCTTTGGCAAAATATTCGAGGCGCTTTGCCGCTTCTTCAACCTTGCGGGCGAATAGGGCGTCATCCCAATCGTCACCAGCATACGAGGTCTTGATGGCGCGACCGTTGGGGTCATACAGCGACCAACTGAAATTGAAATTACTGACTTGATACCAGCCGCGGCTACCCGTCGACGAAGCAAAGCCTTCAATGATTGTGCCGCCCGCGTAAAATCCGACGAAATCGAGTCCGGTCGCGCACTCCACGACTGTGCGCACCAGTGCGTCAGCGTGCGGCAAACGCCCGGTACGGAAGGTCGTACGCTGCCAACTGCTGCGATCGAACAACAAATGAGGATCGTCGCCGGTATCGCGCAAGCTGTCCCGCAAGATCAACAGGGTCCGGGCAACTTCCGCCAAGTCCGGTTCGGTCGAGCCTGTCAGGGTCAACGTCGCATAGGCATGACGCTCGCCCGAAATCAAACGCACGGTTAAACGCCCTTGCTGGACCGCGCCGATCTGCCTGACTTTGGCGCTGTTGAAACGGATAAAATCGGATTGCTCGGCCGACAAGGAACATAGAATCTCCTCGCCGGGCTCGCGCAAGCGGACAATCTCGTCGGCGAGTACGGTGAAATGGCGGTCCCAATCGATGCTGGTGCGATTCATACGCCACCTCCGAAAACCTCGACAGCCTTAAACACGCAGGCCGGCGCCGCATGCCCAACACGCACCACTTGCGTAGGCTCGCCCTTGCCGCAATAAGGTGTGCCAAGGGTACGAAAAGTACTGGCATCACCGACTGCCGCCAAGCTGCGCCAGAAACTGGCCGAAATACCGCGGTAGTTGGGGTTTTTGACGACCTCAGTCAGTTGCCCGTTTTCAATCAATTGACCGAACTCACAGCCGAACTGGAATTTGTTACGCAGGTCGTCGATCGACCAGGAGACATTCGAACGCATCAAAATACCCTGCTCGATACCGCCAATCATCTCGGCCAGAGAGCTTGTCCCCGGCTCGATGTTCAGGTTTGCCATCCGGTCTATCGGCGCACGGTTCCAGCTACTGGCGCGCGAATTCGCGACCCCGGCCATACCTGATCGCGCTTGCGACAAGGCGCCACCCAAAGGCCGCTCCAGCATGCCGTTGCGTATCAAATGCTGTTTCTCGGCACGTGTGCCATCGTCGTCAAACGCGTAACTGGCCGCCTCGCCCACGGCCTCGGGATCGAAAGTCACGTTCAACAATTCCGATCCGTAACGGTAGCTGCCGAACATGTCGGGCGTGACAAAGCTCCAGCCTGCAAAATTGCGCTCGTCTCCAAGGATGCGATCAAGCTCCAGCGGATGACCGATGGACTCGTGAATCTGCAAAATCATCTGATCGGGCATCAACAATAAATCGCGCATCCCGGTCGGGCAATTGGGCGCGGCCAACAATTGCAACGCTTCTTCCGCAAGTCGGCGCCCTGCTCCGGAAAATTCCATGTGCTCCAGGATGTCAATGCCGCCCTGCTGCAACGCATGCGAGCCGGCCAGTGAGCGCACTTGGGTATCGCCGTCTGCATGGGCGGTTACCCTCACATTGGGCATCAAAAAGCGAAACCGCTGTTCAATCTGCGCGCCATCGCTGCTCAGGTAACTATGCGTGGATTGGCCAATCTGGACCGAAGCAGCGCGCTCGACGATCTTCTCGCCAAGAGCTGCCCCCGCACACTCGCGACCGAGCATATCCAACCACGCGGCCCGCTCCGGTAAATCGACGCCGATGGAGGCAGACGCATATTCGCCGCGCCCAGGCATCACCGGCACCGCCGCGAAATTGATCAGGGAATAAGCCGCACTGGCCCGGGCGCGCGCCGTGGCAATATCCAGCGCCGCCTGAAGACCCGCGGGCGAAACATCGGAGGTCGCGGCATAAGCGGCGCCCCCGTCGCTATGCACAATCACCATTGCACCGCGATCGCGGCCGGTGCGGAAAGGTTGCACAACATCGTTGCGCACTTCGTGGTCTTGAGTGGTTTCGTCTACCAGGCGAATCGACCAGAAATGCGCATCGGTGGAAAGATTGGCTGCAATACGCTTTAATATATCCAACATAACGGTCTGGGTATCCCAACGCTTAGGACAACATAGAGGCCTCAAGCAGCGCACGCGTATAAGGATGGGCCGGCGCCGACATCACATCTTCGGTGGCGCCACTCTCAATAATGCGTCCGTCTTTCATGACCATCACGCGATGCGCCATAGCGCGCATCACCGCTAGGTCATGCGTAATAAACAAATAGCTGAGGTTGTACTTTTTCTGTAACTTGGTCAGCAAGCGCAACACTTGCTGTTGAATTGAGACATCCAGCGCGCTGGTCGGTTCATCCAATACCAGCATTTCAGGCTCGACCGCCAAAGCACGCGCAATCGCGATCCGTTGCCGCTGCCCACCCGAGAATTCGTGCGGATAACGCTGCAAGACATTGCCCGGCAAGCCGACTTCATGCAGCAACTCGATAATTCGTGCACGTCGGGCCTTCGTGTCGAGCTCAGGGCAATGCATGGCCAACCCTTCGCCGATCACCTGTTCAATCGTCATGCGCGGCGACAAGGAACCATAGGGATCCTGAAATACCACCTGCATTTGCGAATACAGTGCGCGCTTCTGTTTCGAGCTGCGCAGACTTGTCAGAGCGAGGCCATCGATATGAATCTGACCTTCACTGGCATGTTGCAAACCGAGCACCGCCGACGCCAAAGTCGATTTTCCGGAACCCGATTCACCGACCACACCGAGCGTCTCGCCGCGACGCAATTCGAAATTGATATCGTGCAGCGCGCGAAATACATTCTTCTTGAACATCTGGCGCCAGCCCACCGCGGGCTTGTGATAATCGACGGCCAGGTCCTTGACTTGCAGCACAGGCTTCGCGTCATGCGCCACCGGGCCGACATCGCGCTGCGGTTCGCTATCCAGCAAACGTTTCGTATAAGCGTGCTGCGGCGCAGTAAATAACTGTTCGGTCGGCGCCGATTCGACCAGCACACCTTTTTCCATCACGGCGACACGTTGCGCAAACCGACGCACCAGATTCAAATCATGCGTGATCAGTAAAATCGCCATGCCGCGTGCAGCGGCTTCTTCTTCCTGCAACTCCAGCAACAACTCGATGATCTGCTTGCGCACCGTCACATCGAGCGCCGTGGTCGGCTCGTCGGCCAGCAACAATTTCGGACGGCAAGCCAATGCCATGGCGATCATCGCGCGCTGCCGCTGTCCGCCCGACAATTGATGCGGATAACTATTGATACGCCGCTCGGGTTCGGGAATGCCGGTGCGCGCCAGCAATTGGATGCCGCGCGCATGAGCGTCCTTTTTATCCTGGCCTTCGTGAATGCGCAGACTTTCGCCAATCTGCTGACCGATGGTAAACAGCGGGTTCAACGCCGTCATCGGTTCCTGAAAAATCATCGCCACGTCGCGACCGCGCAAAGCGCGCAATTCAGGCTCGGTCTTTTTCAGAATATCGGAGCCGGCCAACATAATGCGCCCGCTAGTTTGGGCGCTGCCGACTAGCTTCAGAATCGACAAGGCAGTCACGCTCTTGCCCGAGCCCGATTCACCGACCAGCGCCACGCGCTCGCCAGCGCTGATCTGCAGGCTCAAATCCTTGACCGCAAAGGTGTCGCCGAAGCGGATCGACAGATTTTCGATAGACAGCATGGGTTCGCTCATTTACCACCCCCGGACAAACTAGCATCGCTGAGTCTTTTATCCAGGGCATTGCGCAAGGCATCGCCCATAAACGTCAACAACAACAGCGTCACGACAAGGACCAAAAATGTCGCGACGGAAATCCACCACGCATCAAGATTGTTTTTGGCTTCGTACAGCAATTCACCGATACTGGGCGTCGGCGGGGGCACACCCAGACCGAGAAAATCGAGGCTGGTCAACGCCAAAATCGCCGCACTCATGCGGAACGGCAAAAAGGTGATCACGGGGGTCAAGCTATTCGGCAGCACATGGCGCCACATCACCTGCCAATGCGACAGGCCCATGGTGCGAGCCGCGCGCACATAGTCGAGCGAACGGTTGCGCAGGAACTCGCCGCGCACGTAGTCCGATAAACCGATCCAACCAAATAGCGAGAGCAAGATAAACAATAGGAATAGGGTCGGCTCGAAGATCGACGCAAAGATGATCAGCAAATAGAGGTCAGGCAGTGAATTCCAGATTTCGATCAGGCGCTGCCCGATTAAATCGGTACGACCACCGAAATAGCCTTGCAGCGCGCCCGCCAGGATACCAAGCACCGTACCTGAGATCGTCAAGGCGATGCCGAATAGGACCGATACGCGGAAACCATAGAGCAGGCGCGAGAACACATCGCGGCCGTAGACATCGGTGCCCAGCCAATTGTTCGCCGAAGGTGGCGCCGGGTTGGGTGTCGCGGCAAAGTAATTGAGCGTGTCGTAGTGGTAATGATTCGGCGCAAAGATCGCGAAATTATTTCCCGCCGTCAGGTTTTTGACGATGTAAGGATCGAGGTAATTCGCGCTGGTCGGAAAATCGCCGCCGAAGGTGGTTTCCGGATAAGTCTTCACGATCGGGAAATACCACTGTCCCTCGTAGCGCACGACGAGCGGCCGGTCGTTTGCAATCAGCTCGGCGCCGAGGCTGAGGACGAACATCGTCATAAAGATGATGAAGCTCCAATAGCCGAGCCGGTTGCACTTAAAACGCAGCCAAATCCGGCGGCCAGGGGAGATTGACGGTGCGGAGGCTTGCGGCGCGGCCGGCACGTCGATCGGATCGGTCGCATCGGTCTTGTCCTTGGCGGCGCCCGGCTTCAAAGATAGTTCGAAAGAGTCGCTCATTTTGACTTAACGTCCCAGGCTCGTGAATTGGATGCGGGGGTCGACGAGGACATAACACACATCGGCCAACAGTTTGGTTACAAGACCGATCAAGGTGAATAGATACAGGGAACCGAGCACAACCGGGTAATCGCGCTGAATCACAGATTCGTAGCCGAGCAGGCCCAGGCCGTCGAGCGAAAATAGCGTTTCGATCAACAAGCTGCCCGTGAAAAACGCGGCGATAAAAGCGGCAGGAAAACCCGTGACGAGCGGAATTGTCGCGTTGCGGAAAATATGCTTCCACAGCACGTCGCGCTCGGGTACGCCCTTGGCACGGGCGGTCAGCACGTATTGGCGACCGATTTCGTCAAGAAAAGCATTCTTGGTCAGCATGGTGACGATGGCGAAGTTACCGACCACCGAGGCGGTGATGGGCATCGCGATATGCCAAAGATAATCGAGCACCTTGCCGGCCAGCGTGAGTTGGTCGAAATTATCGGAGATCAAGCCGCGCATCGGGAACACCGACCAAAAGGTGCCGCCGCCGAATAGCATCAGCAGCAACACGCCGAGCACGAAGCCGGGAATCGCATAACCGATGAGGACGATAACGCTAGAAATCAAGTCGAAGCGAGACCCCGCTCGCACCGCCTTGGCAATCCCTAAGGGCAGGGACACCATATAAGTCAGGATCAGCGTCCATAAGCCGATAGTGATCGACACCGGCAGCTTGGAGCGGATCACGGCCATCACTGAGTCATGGCGGTAATACGATTGCCCGAGGTCAAAGTGCGCGTAATTCCTCATCATCAGGAAGTAGCGCGTCAGCGGCGGCTTGTCGAAGCCGAATTCTTTTTTCAGGTCTTCGATTTGTTGCGGGTCGAGACCTTGGTTGCCGTGGTAGCCGCTAGCGGCGCCACCTTCGCCGCCATGCCCGCCACCGGCGTGCATCCGCATCATCACCTGTTCGACCGGACCGCCAGGAACAAATTGAGTGACCGCGAAGGTCAATGTCATAACGCCGATCAGCGTCGGAATCATCAATAAAATACGGCGAAGAATATAAGCCAGCATGGTCGTTCCTTAATGCGCGGAGGCGCCCGAGGCGGCGGCCGTGGACAGCGCCGCACGATGATTCTTGTCCCACCAATAACTGATCACCCAGTCCTCCGCCTCGTAATTGAGCGGCACCACGGCCGGGTGTTCGATGCCGGCGCTATAGCCGATACGCCAGGCAATCTGGTGATATTCTGGAATCAGGTACCAGCTATCGATCAATGCGCGGTCTAGAGCATGCGTCGCGGTCAGCAGCTCGTCCTCGGTTTGCGCCGCCAGCAAGGCTCTGAGTAAGGCATCGATCGCGCGCGAATGCGCTCCGACATAATTCTCGGAACCATTTTGGTTGAGCGTCACGCTGGAAAAACGGCGTTCCATTTCCTGGCCGGGGACACGAGCGGGGCTATATTGCACCGTGATCATGTCGTAATCGAAATTATTCTGGCGCTTTAACATAAGCGACGCATCAATTTCACGGAAGTTGGCCTCGATGCCGAGCAAGGCCAAATTACGAATCATCACGCCGTAGATGCGCTCCATCCCGGGCTGGCCGTCGACGATCTCGATCGTGAACGGCTCGCCTTTGTCGCTACGCAAGGCGCCATCCTCGTAATGCCAGCCGGCTTGCGCCAGTAAATCGCGCGCTTGTTTTAAATTATCGCGCAAGGAATGCGGCGCAATCGTGCTCGGCATCTCGGCTGTGGCTCCGAACACGCCGGGCGGCAATTGCTTACGCCACGGCTCCAGCAATTTGAGTTCGGCGTCGCTCGGCGAGCCGCTGGCCGCGAACGGGCTGTCTTGGAAAAAACTGGTGGTGCGCGCATATTGGCCGTAGAACATCTGCCGGTTCATCCAATCGAAATCGAATGCCATGGCAATGGCTTTGCGTACGCGAATGTCTTGGAATTTTTGACGCCGCGTATTAAAGATGACGCCCTGCATTTGAACCAGTGCGTGGAGCGGAAAAGCCTCTTTCTTGAGTTTGCCGTTGTCGAAATTTTTGCCGATATATTTGCGCGCCCAGGCGCCCGAGCTGTATTCGACGTTGACATCGGTATTACCAGCCTTGAAAGCCTCCAGTTGCGTGTAGTGATCGAGATATAGCTTGAACGTGACCCGCTCGAAGTTATACATGCCGCGCCGCGTGGGTAAATCTTTTGCCCAGTAGTTAGGCATACGGCGGTAGCTGATCTGGTGGTTGCCATTAATATGGTCGATCACGTAGCCGCCGCTGCCAATCACGGGTTCCATCGATATCTGGTCGAACGGCACGCGATGGCCGTCGGGCTGCATACCCCACTTTGGCGAAATAATCGGTAAGTCGCCTGCGATTAACGGTGCGCCACTGTCGGGCGATACAAAGTCAAAACGCACGGTAAGGCGGTCGAGCACTGTGGCACGCTTGATGATCACAAATTGACTGCTGATCAAGGGACTAGCGAGCTTGCCGGTCAAAGTGTCGAAGGAGTACTTGACGTCGGCGGCGGTAATCGGATCGCCGTTGGAAAACCGCGCTGCGGGGTTGACATGGAAAGTCGCCGACATTTTGTCAGGCGCCACTTCGACGTCGTCGGCAATCAACGGATATTCGACACCGACTTCCTCATCCCAGCTACGCTGCATCAGGGTATCGAACAGCAGGTTAAAAGGATTGCCATCGCCCGGTGCGGGCGAGCCACGCAAGATAAACGGGTTCAGCGTGTCGAAGGCGGTGGTCTGATCATAGTTGTCAAAGATCAACTCGCCATCGCGCGGTGCCGTCGGATCCGCATAGTCGAAATGCGTGAAATTCGGCGGATATTTGGGCTCGCCGTACTGGGCGATGATCGGGGCAGCATGGGCGCAGGTCCCCGCTAAACCTCCCAAACCCCAGACCATCATGAACGCGGCGGCAGTGCCAGCCCAGTTCCGCTTACGGCAACCGCTCGCGCCGCCCGTGGGGCGCGCGGCCGCCAGAGTTTTCTGCTTATTTCGCTGCACCTTCTGCACCTTTCTTAGCCTCGTGGTTCGTTGCCTGACTCTGTAACAGTCGATCGAATAGATCAAAGGTACTTTCGCACTACATACTGCTTACGCGGTGCCTCGGCTTATGGCCCGCGCCGCGCACGTATAGCCGAAGCCAATTCGTCGGCAGCCATCGCGCAAACGAATCGCTCCACCTATGCTGCGCCTTTCGGCAAAACGTGACATCCATTCAATAAAGCCGCAACGTACGGACTCTATTTATGAGATGAGATAGACAGGTGCCGGATGATAATTTTCAGGCGACGGCTTGACCATCAGTGTCTACCAGCAGACGCACAATCAAATACGAGCCCGATTTGCTCAGCGGCGAACAGCCGCGCACCTGCTTAAGCAAGCCTGAACAGCTTATCTCATAATAAATTTGAAAAAAGGGCCTGAATTGAGCTTGCACCCGGTTCAGGCCACTTTAAATCCCCGCTAAATAAGCAAATTCCGTGCCATATAAACGGTCGCACCCAATCAAAGTTACAGAGAGGTCGGCATTAGAATACGCAGCCCTTGATTTTCTTGAGTGTTACTCAATTTTTGAAACCAAACAAACACCTTACAGGTAAAGAAAATTGCAGATATGTGCCACAGATCAATATCCACGACAAGAATTTAAATGAGCAATATTCACAAAATAGAGTATTTCCACTACTTTTCTCGCACAATAATCGTGCATTTATTGAGATACAACCATAAATCAGCACAAATATCGTGCACGCGTCGCGTTGACGCAACGCACAAATACACACAAAAGACGTCAGCACAAAACTGCTTATGCATCAAAAATATATTTATTACAGTCTCACTGAATTTGTATTTTTTAAAAACAAAAGCTCGCCTGAAGCATGAATTGACCCCGATTACCACATGGCGCCACATCACGTCCCCATAAGGCCGGAGGGGGAAAGTTGTCTATTCAACGAGCGCATCCCTGATGGCAGTGCTATACGGCCCACCCAGCGCGCCTCTCGCTTATTTCCTTCGGTCTGAGATTTTGGTGCTAGCACTAAAATTTGAGCGAATGCACGCCAACCATCCAAGTCAAATTTCCGGGTAAACGTGAATCGCTCACGGCACGCGATCGGTCAGGTTAAACACTTAGATTCACCCTTTAAATAAGCCGACTCGAAGCCCCTCTCGCAATCTACTCGGACGTTCTTATTACTCCATTTTTGATAAGTATTACTTATTAAATGAGGGGAAAATTCGACTGTCACAGCGCAACATTTGCAATTCGACCGAAGCATCGCCCGCCGCTCCATTTTCGTGCATATCTGCAATTCTGGCCCTATTGCGCGCATCACGTTGATCAAAATCGATCTAGAGTGTTTACTCTAATGTTTTACTGGCGCAACACTTGGTTACATTTCCTCGTGCTAGGGATATCTCATAATTATGCTGATTTGGCACTTTTTGGATGACGTTTAATTACATTAAAATAACTTTTAAAATCAATTGTTTAGGTTTTTTTGACAAGGATATTTTACAAGAACTTACTTAACTGCATTTTTCTCGCCACCCCGCCGAAAGATGGCACGCCTATTGCTTAGTTGGAGGGCGTCTCATATTAATAATGCGTTACCGACACGATCGGCACAACGCAACTTTCAGGGAATACGACGCGCGGCCGGCGCATGCTCAATGGTGAAGACCTCGCCTTCAGCATGGCCAGCCGCGAACGTGCAAAGCGCACGCCAAGTCGTGGTGTTTAACGGGTAGTCAGCTCACTGACAAGAGGGAGAGCGAGTGAAACAGAAAACGTTGGTATCCGCCATCAAGAAGATTCTGGGGGCCGAGATTCTCATCTCGGCCGCTTTTATATCTACGGCTTATGCACAGAGTGCACCGACCCCGGCCTCCGGCGCTGCGGCACCGACAGCCGCTTCATCGGCTGCCTCCGGTAACGTCACCCAGATGCAGAAGGTTGAAATCACCGGTTCGCTGATCAAGACGTCAGATAAAGTGGGTTTCAATCAGGTTCAGGTTGTGACCGCGAAGGAAATCCAGGACAGTGGCGCCAATACGGTCGCCGACTTCTTGCGCGACACTTCCGCCAACTCCGCAAGCAGCTGGTCTGAAGGCAACCCAGACAGTTTCGCCCCCGGCGGCGCAGGGATTGCATTGCGCGGCCTGAGCGAAAAGTACACCTTGGTGCTGGTCGATGGCCAACGCGTTGCACCGTTTGGCTTTGCCGTCAACGGCACCGACACTTTCTTCGACCTGAACACCCTTCCTCTGAACATTATCGACCGGCTTGAAATCGTCAAAACCGGTGCGGTATCGCAATACGGCTCCGACGCGATCGCCGGTGTGGTCAATATTATTACCAAGAAGAATTTCCAAGGCGTGCAGTTAGACGGCAGCCTTGGCGGCTCGACGGGCGGCGGCTCAGCCACCACGAAATTCGGCGTGACCGCAGGCTTTGGCGACTTGAATGCAGATCGCTTTAACGTCACGGTCGGCGCCAGCTTCTACCATCAAGATGCTTACACGCTGGCAGATCGGTCCACCACCCGCGCTCAGGATTACACCGGTGTGAATCCGCAATTCGGTCTGTTGACCGGCGGCCCGTCGTTCTGGGAGCCGAGCGGCGCCGGCGCAGGTCCGGCTGTGCCCTTAAGCACCTGTCCGTACGGCGGCAGAGTGGTAAGTGCGGGACTGCTGGCCACCCAATCTCCAGCGGGCGGTGGATCTGCCTGTATGCAGAACAACGCCGCTCAGACCGACGGCCAGCCTGATGAGACCCGCGCTAACGTCAAAGTGCATGGCACCTTCCAACTGACCGACAACATTCAGGCATTCGCCGATTTGTGGGAAAGCCGTAACACCACGACGTTTAACGAACAACCGCAAGGCATCAATGATTCCCTGCTGGCCTACAACCCGGCGACTGGCGGTACCACGCAAGTCTCGAACGTAGTCTCGGCCAACAATAAATACAACCCGTTTGGCGCCGCAACACCGCTGACCTACACCTTCCCGCAATCCGAAACCGTCAAAACCACGTCCAACTTCTATCGTGTTGCGACAGGCGTGAAAGGCTCGTTTACGACGCCGTCCGTCGGTGATTGGGATTGGTCGGCGTCCGTTAGCCACTCGCAAAGCACGGTCGACAACACCGTCAATGGTTTGCTCAGTGTCTCCGGCATCGCCAATATTCTGGGACCGAACGGCGCCTTCAATTTCGCCAATCCGAGCGCTACGCCTAACGGTTTGGCTGGTCTCTACACTAGCAGTTCGGACGAAGCCATTTCCGGGCTCGACACGCTCGACTTGACGACATCGACCGGCAATCTGTTCACTCTGCCGGCCGGTAATGTCGGTTTGGGCCTGGGTGCGCAATTCCTGCATGAAAGCGAATACATCAGCAATATGGGCTCCGAAGCTGCCGGCTTGGCTGTGCCGTTCGGCATCCAATCGGTTTCCGGCGAGCGCAATGTTGCAGCTGCGTTCTATCAGGTCGACGTACCTATCGTCACCAACCTGACTTTCAGCCAGTCCGGCCGTTACGACCATTACAGCGATTTCGGCGGCGCCTTCTCTCCGCGCTTTGCCCTGCGCTGGCAGCCGGTGTCGATGTTGACCACCTATGCGTCGTATGACCGCGGTTTCCGCGCACCGACCTTGGTTGAAAACGCGCAATCGGCTTCATATGGTTTCCAAGGCGCGGTTGACCCGTACAGCCCGGTTAGCAATAGCTATCAACTGTATCCGGAGCTGACCAAAGGCAACCCGTCCCTGCAACCGGAACGGACCAAGAACTACAATGTAGGCTTCCAATTGTCGCCGGACTCGAAGACCGACTTCGGCATGGATTGGTACAAGATCATGATCAGTAACGTGATCGGCAACGCACCGCTGCAAGGCGTCATCAATGCCAACAACCCGTCACAGGTTGTACGCAATCCAGATGGCACGATCGCCTACGTCAACGGCACTTACGCCAACCTCGGCTCGCTGCGTACCGACGGCTTCGAAGCAACCTTCCGTAAAGCCATGCCGACCTCCATCGGTACCTTCACGCTGTCCGGTGACTGGGCTTATGTGTGGCACTTCAACGTCGAAGGCACCAATGGTTTGACGCAAAACTGCGCGGGTAACAATGCTTGTATCACGCAGCCGTTTGGCGCCAGCTTCCCGCGTTGGAAAGGTAATGTCGATTTGGCATGGAACTATCGCAAGTTCAATACCGTCTTGACCTATCAGTACTCCAGCCCGTACACGGAAACGATTAACACGCCTTATAGCGTGGCATCGTTTAGCCAGTTCAACCTGGTGACAACCTATACCGGCTTCAAAAACTGGACGATCTACGCCGGCGTGAATAACCTGTTCAACCGTATGCCGCCGTTTGATCCGCTGTGGCAAGGTCAGCCCAACGGTCTGGACTACGACGTGTCCCTGTACAACACGCAGGGCCGCTTCGCCGAAGTGGGTGCAACCTACCGCTTCTAATGTGTATTTAAGTTGAAATAGTCGTTTGACGTAACGCCCTAGTCCTGGTCTCTTCGCGGAGACCAGGATTTTTTTTGATGCCGGAGCAATCGGTTCGACGTCCGGACAGCAGTCATCCCTGCGGGCAAAACTTCAGCCTGGCACTGGGTGAGTCAACAGGATAAGGTGAGGGCGGCAGAATAAGCCGCCGAGGCAGGGAAGACAGCGTCAACAGTCGGCGCCGACGGCATAAAACCGTAGCGCCTGATGTCTTATTTCTTTTTAGTTGATCGTTCCAGCGCAAATACCAGCTTTTGCACTAAAGGTTCGGCGCCGCCCAAACGCATAAATGCGCAGCCGAAATGATACTGGGGAATAGCGTCATTACCGACTTGTACGACCGTCACCACCTTGACCGGAGCAGTAATCGTGCCAAATTCCTCGAAATCCATGGTTGCGTCTTTGATCACCGTGTCGACGGGCATCATCTCGGGCGTAATATCCCGGGAACGCAAACCGACTCCGCCTAAGGACAGATCGTAGATTTTCAAGGTGACCAGCTTGTCATCCAGTGCCGTGCCTTTGAAAGCAAACGGGCTGGTGATTTTAGCCCGGGCACGAAAATACTCGCGCCGCTGCACGTAGAGCACGTCGGCCGGGAACATCGACTTGAAGGCGCGCGAGCCTTCAAAATCGCATTCTTCGGCACCATTGACAATAAACGACACCGGAACGCCGCCCAGTGACATTGAGAATCGAATTACTTTCGAGAGCTTTAGCGCTTCACTTGCCTTTTCTTCGCCGCCCCAATCATAGATAAAGGAGCCTTCGGTCGAATCGACGTTGAGCAAGGTGGTGACCAGCCTAACCCGCCGATCGCATTCGAGATTCACAAAGCACTTGCGGTTCATCGCGTCACGCAAAACACTGCCTATCTGCAACCGCTCCCGGATCCGGTAACGGTCGTCGGCGAGTTCGAATGTGTCTGCGGCCTCCGCAAAATGACCCATTTTTTTTCCTAAATTGAGGGTTTCCGCCGTTGGTTCCCAATAAACTGGGAGGCAAACAACGGTACCACGCCTTAAGTGCGAATTCTGGTACAGCACACCACCATTATCCTCGCACTTGCACGCCTTGCTATATCATAAACCATCGCGGCACGAATTGTTCATCTGCCTGTCGCTGTAAACGCACGTATTTCCTGCTAGCGACTGCCTGGTAGCTATGCAATAGCTGGATAAAACCGGTTCTTTTGTTTGGATCCAGGCCCATAGACCCGGCTCCCAGCGTCACCTGATTTACATCGTCTGTTTTTAGCGCTTTTATTCGCCTGTGCATGTCGCATGTCAACCAATTCGCCACTAATATTTAACATTTTTCTATGCTGATTTTAACCGATCTTGATCTGAACACTGATTCCCAGGCAAATCGCTTTATTAAAAATGAAGTGGTCGAAGTTCAATTTGCCTCGCAAATCGGTGAACTGATGAGTCTGGAAGGGCCAAATCGTTATATGCCGGGAGACGCCCTGATCACGGGCTCAACCGGTGATGTCTGGTGCGTGTCGCGAGACCGTTTCGATCAGAAATACCTGGCGATTGCGCCACTCATACATGGTCAAGCGGGGGCATATCGCAACCAGCCAGCTCCTGTTCTAGCCAAGCAGATAGGCGAATCATTCACGCTGGCACGCTCCAAAGGCGGCGACATCCTAAGCGGAGTCGCCGGTGATTGGGTGCTGCAATATGCGCCCGGGGATTATGGGGTGGTTGCTAATCCGCGGTTCCAGCTGGTCTACCGGCCGTTCAATCGAGTTAACGGCTAACGGGTTCAACACTTGAGCCGCGCCGCTCAAGATTGCGCGTCAGTCGACTCTCGATCTAACATTTCGGTGGGTTCGGGGTCCGCCAATTCCACGGCGCTCAGAAGTTCTTGTGTATGGGTATTGGCAAGTTCAACCGCCGACAAGCTATCTTCGGCCACCGTCGCGGCCGTCATCGGCCAAAGATGTGAGCACAACGACTCGATCGTTGTTTGATCGCCTCGTTCGGCCGCTTCTGCCAGCGCCAGCAATTGCCCCAACATGCCGCGTCGATGCAGGATGGCCTCGGTGATCGGCACGGACAATGCCAGCCCGGAGAGGATTTTTTCGATTGCACCGCCAAATACAACGTCGATCAGGGAAAAAACCCCCGTTAGAAACGCCGAATCAAGCAAACGTCGATCATGATTATGCAAGCGCGACGCAGCGAGCTCCATGAAGTGCGCCCGTACGAACGCGAGTTGCACCAGCGGGTCGGAATCAAATGGTACGCCGCTGCGATCGGCAAACAGCAAAAGCTGGGTCCAGCGCGCAATTCTATCTATCCCCGCAGCCATAATGGCTTCACGGATGGAAGACACGTTACGCCCCAAGCCGAACGCACCTGAGTTGACCAGCCGCATCAAATGCATCACCACAGTCGGGTTCAACTTGAGCTCGACCTCCAGCTCCGCCATATCGGGGTCCGCCGATAGAACGTGCAGCAAACGCAGCAAGGCGCCGTGCGAGGCCGTCGCGCGCCGAGATGACAGGACTTCGGGCCGCGCGAAATAATAGCCCTGGAACAGATCGAAACCCAGGGCATTAGCCAGTTCCGATTCCTCCTCAGATTCAACCTTTAGAGCCACCAAGACCTTCTGGGCGGCCTTAAGCATCCCGGCCAAGTCGGCAAGCTGCTCCGTCGGGCAGCGCACAAAATC
>Ga0302178_10001085_pt1 | contig 23579 bp, 23 predicted proteins | sample I_Palsa_E1_3_FD_198790 | JGI IMG/M metagenome (GOLD analysis project Ga0302178, IMG submission 198790) | Peat permafrost microbial communities from Stordalen Mire near Abisko, Sweden - I_Palsa_E1_3 | ecosystem: Environmental > Terrestrial > Soil > Palsa > Peat permafrost | place: Sweden... | reverse complement strand
GGGCGATGTTCGCCGCCGACCGGGAGTTATCAAGGTGGCGCGTCACGATGGGCTGCCCCGGCGCCTGGGTCCGCTTCCAGCGCCGCGAGGTCGCGGACCGCGTAGCGGCGGTGCTCGCATTCCTCCTTCATGACCACGCCCAGGCAAACGCCGACCGAGCGTGCTTCGGCCGGGTACCCGGGCGCGGGCAGCCGCGGGCATACCCGTTCCAGGTCGTCATCGGTGAGCCCGTCGACGATGCCGCGCACCATCGTCATGCGGGTGCCGCGTGCCTCCAGCACCTCGGCCAGAGACGGGCGCGCGGCCAGGTCGATGCCGAGCGCTGCGGCGTCCGCGGGCGTGAAGCCGGGCTGCGGGAGGCCGAGCGGGTGATACGGCACCGGCTTATTGAGAATCATGTAACCGGCCCACCTGTCGGTGGCGAGGACAAGATGGCGCAGCGTCTCGATGAAGGACCATTCGCCGTCGACCCGCTGGTGCAGGGCAGGTTCGGGCAGCTGCCCGGCGCGGGCGATGGTCCCGGCCCAGAGGCGCTCGATCGTGTCCCGCATCGCACGGTAGTCGCCGGCTGTCCGCTTGTCTCTCAGCTGGACGCGTTCGGGGTGGCGCCGGTCGAGCTCGCCCTCCACGAATGCCGTGACATCGACGTCGTTGACGACGAGGTTGCCGACGAGCCCGGACAGGCTGACGTCGACGAGCCACGAGTCAGTGATCTTGACCTGGCGCAGGTCACAGTCCCGGAACTTCGCTCCGGTGAAGTCAGCGCCCGTGAAGCTGGCACCGCGAAATGCGCCGGTGCCGTCGTCGTCAGCTGCCACCGCGCTATTGTCCCCAATCGGCCGGAGGCCTACAACCGCCGCTGCCCTGAAGCCGGTTCGTCGACGCGGCCGCCATCGCCGACCAGACCGGCAGCCCGGTGCTGACCTGGATGGCTCGGTGCGAGTGGCGGTGCCTTCTGCGCTTGCAGATGCCGGGTTTGCCGCCGGATCTGAGCCATTTCGCCGTGGGCAGGGTTGGCGGCCGGGGATGTCGATGAGTCCCCGGGCTGCTTGACGGAGGGTGCCGGCGGTCACCCGGAGCTGTGCTGCCTGCGGTGGCGCCGGGGGCCAGAACCAGAACGTGCCGGTTCCCGCGTACGTGGAGATGGACGCGCTGGCGTGGCCGGGCTCGCTCTGGTACCGGACGCCGGTGTCATCGACGGTAGTGACCCGGAAGGCGTGGTGCCCGCCTATTTGCCTGTATGCGGCCGCAACCGCCGTCTCCGGGCCGTTCACGTCACCGGCCGGCCCGTTCTCGCCGGCCCGCTTCACATGCGGGCGATGAGCCGGTCGACCCGCTCATCGACCGAACGGAACGGGTCCTTGCACAGCACGCTCAGCTGGGCCTGGTCGTTGAGCTTGAGGTGCACCCAGTCGACGGCGAAGGCGCGGTGCCGCTGCTGGGCCTGGCGGATGAACTCGCCGCGCAGCCTGGCCCGGGTGGTCTGCGGCGGGACCGACTTGGCCTGGAAGATGTCCAGGTCACGGGTCACGCGATGGACGGCGCCGTTGCGCTGCAGCTGGTAATACAGGCCGCGGTCGCGGCGCAGGTCGTGGTAGGCGAGGTCCAGCCGGGCGATCCGCAGCGCCGACAGCGGCAGGTCATGCCTGGCCCGGTACCGTTCGATCAGCTGGTACTTGGTCACCCAGTCGATCTCCCGGGCGATCGTGTCCAGGTTCCCGGTCTCGATCGCCCCGAGCACCCGCTGCCACATCTGTATCACCCGCCCGGTGACCGGGTCCCGCCCGTTGCTGTCGGTGAAGTCTCTGGCTCTGGTCAGGTACTCGTACTGGATCTGCAGCGCGCTCAGCTGGCGCCCGTCAGTGAGCCGGATCCGGCTGCGGCCGGTCATGTCGTGGCTGACCCCGCGGATCGCCCGGATCGGGTCGTCCAGCGTCAGGTCCGGCATGATCGTCCCGGCCTCGATCATCCGCAGCACCAGGTCGGTGGCCCCGACCTTGAGCAGCGTGGTGGTCTCGCTCATGTTGGAGTCGCCGACGGTGACGCGCAGGCGGCGGAACCGCGTGGCGTCGGCGTGCGGCTTGTCCTTGGTGTCGATGACCGCCCGGGACCCGGTACTCGCGACGTCCCGGATGTGGGCGGCGCGCTGGCTGAGGCAGTAAGTCGCGCCCGCCGGGGTCGGCAGCACTTTCCCGGCGCCGCAGATGATCTGCCGGGTGACCAGGAACGGCGTCAGGATGGTCGTCAGCCGCCCGAAATCCCTGTCCCGGTCCACCAGGTAGTTCTCGTGGCAGCCGTAGGAGTTCCCGGCGGAGTCGGTGTTGTTCTTGAACAGGTAGAGGTCCCCGTCGATCCCTGTCTCGCTCAGCCGCCGGCCGGCGTCCGTCAGCAGCCCCTCCAAGATCCGCTCCCCGGCCTTGTCGTGCGCCACCAGGTCCAGCACGTTGTCGCACTCCGGGGTCGCGTACTCAGGATGACTGCCCCCGCTGAGATGCAGGCGCGCTCCGTTGCGCAAGAAGACGTTGCTGCTGCGGCCCCAGGACACCACGCGCCGCAACAGGTAGCGCGCTGTCTCCTCTGGTGACAGCCGCTGCTGCCCGCCGAAGGTACAGGTGACGCCGTATTCCGTCTCAACCCCGAATATCCGCCGGTCCACACGCCCAACCTACGTGCCCTCGGCGGCTGGGTCACGACCCGATGCCCGCACGCGAGATGCCGTCCCCGGCCGGCCAGTGAGCCGCTCGCTGACATCGAAGCCTTCGCTTGAACAGGACATCGATGTTGGATCGCGGTGCAGGTGGCCACTCGCGCGCGTGCGAACTGGGGCGATGACGAGTCACTGAGAAGATGATCTTGGGTGTCCCAGTGAATCGTGTTTCTCGCGGGCAGGACGACCACAGGCCGTGAGAATATGGCCGATGAAGGTTACCGTGCGTCGATTTTTGCCTCTGTACTGAAAAGCTGATCCTGATCGCGGCGGCGCAATCCGTCCAGGACGACCTGGAGCAGGTGCCGGGCTCTGGCCTCCCATTCGTCCTGCTCGAGCCGGGTCAGGTAGCCGATGAGCAGGATGACATCGCGGGCGTCGACGTCCGGGCGGATGGTCCCGTCGGCCTTGCCGGCGTCGAGGAGCAATGTCACCGCTTCGCCGATGGATCCCAGGCTGTGCGCGGCGAGGTCGTGCGAAACTGCCGCTTCGACGGCGCCGAAGACCCCCCGCTTGACCTGCGCGTAGTCCGCCACCCGGTCGAGCCAGCAGGCCAGCGCGGGGAGCGGCTCGTGGCTGGCCAGGAGCGCCGGTGCCGCCGCCACGAGGTCGCCGACGTCCTTCCGGTAGACCTCGGCGAGCAGGGCCTCGCGGGTCGGGAAGTGGCGGTAGAGGGTTCCCTGCCCGACCCCCGCCTGCTTGGCGATCGCGTTCAGCTTCACCTCACCCGCGTTGGCGACCGCCGCCCGCGCGGCCGCGATGATCCGCGCCCGGTTGCCGACCGCGTCGGCCCGGAGACTGACCGGGTTCATCGTTCCTCCGTCCGCGATTAGCTAAGTGGACACATGTCCGGTAGTCTCGGCAACCAATCGGACACGTGTCCACTTTACCTGGAGGGAGTCCCGATGACCGGCATCAGCGGCAAGGTGGTCGCCATCACCGGGGCGAGCAGCGGTATCGGCGAGGCCACCGCACGCCTGCTCGCCGAACGCGGCGCGGCGGTCGTCCTCGGCGCACGCCGGGCGGACCGCCTGGACAAACTCGCCGAGCAGATCCGGGACAGCGGCGGACGCGCCGTTGCTGTCGCCACGGACGTCACCAGGCCCGAGGATCTGCGGCGCCTGGTGGACCGCGCCGTTACCCAGTTCGGCCGGCTCGACGTGCTGGTCAGCAACGCCGGCATCAGCAAGATCGGCCCGGTGGCTGACCTCGACGTGAGCGGCTGGTCGGCGATGATCGACGTCAACCTCCGGGGCGTGCTCCACGGCATCGCCGCCGCACTGCCGGTCTTCCGGCGGCAAAGGCACGGCCACCTGGTGACCACGGTATCCACCGCCGGTCTGAAGATCGTTCCCACCATGGCCGTCTACGCCGCGACCAAGAACGCCGTCCGTACCCTGCTGGAAGGACTGCGTCAGGAGTCGACCGACGGCGTGCTGCGGACGACAGCAGTGTCGCCCGGGTACATCCGCACCGAACTAGCCGACTCCATCGACGATCCCGAAGTCCGTGAGCAGATCCGCCGGAACAGCGATGCATTCGCCATCGCGCCTGACGCTGTCGCCCGTGCCATTGCCTTCGCCATCGAACAGCCCGACGACGTCGAAATCGGTGACATCACCATCCGGCCGACCATCCAGGGCTAGCCGGGTCGGCGAGGCCGTGACTGTAGGCGTAGTGGACGGCCTGGGCGCGGTCGGTGACGCCGGTCTTGGCGAAGATGTTGTTGATGTGGGTTTTCACGGTTGACTGGCTGACGACGAGAGCGGCGGCGATCTGGGCGTTGGTGCGGCCGGCCGCGACGAGGGACAGGACCTCGGCCTCACGCGCGGTCAGGCCGTCGGGCAATGGCCGGGCGGGGGCGGCATCGGGGGCAGGTCCGGTCGCGGCGACGAGACGGGCCCGAACGGCGGGGTCGAGGATCGACTGCCCTTCGGCCGCTGCGTGCAGGGCGCGGGCGATCTGCTCCCGGCCGGCGTCCTTGGTCAGGTAGCCGAGGGCCCCGGCCCGGAGGGCCGCCAGGATCGAGTCGTCGTCGGCGTAGGTGGTGAGCACCACGACGGCGGTGGCGGGATAGTCTTTCAGGATTTGTCGGGTGGCCTCCACCCCGCCGAGCCGGGGCATCCGCAGGTCCATCAGCACGACATGCGGCCGGTGACGCCCCACCAGGGCCACGGCCTGCTCGCCGTCGGCGGCGGCACCGACGACCTCCACCCCGGGCAGGACGCTCAGCGAGGTCACCAGGCCCTCGCGCACCACCCGCTGGTCGTCGGCCACCACGACGCGCACCGTGGCGTTTACTTCGCTCATCGCGGCACCTCGCTCACCGGTGGCATCTTGTTCTTGCTGGCGCTCATCCTGGCACCGTCAGCTCGACGACCCAGTCGTCCCCGTACGGGCTGGCCAGCAGGGTACCCCCGAGCAGTTCGGCCCGCTCGGTGAGCCCGGTCAGCCCGTACCCGCCGCCGGTGGCTGCCAGCGGCTCACCGGGATCGAGGGCGGCATCAGGGGCATCCGGCGGCGCGCCGTTGACGACCCGCAGGCCCGTTGTCTGCTCCCCGAAGGACAGCGTCACCGCCAACGCGGCGCCGGGGGCGTGCTTGCGGGCGTTGGCCAGCGCTTCCTGGGCCGTGCGGTAGACGGCGAGGCCGACGTCGGGGGCGAGCCGGCGGGGGGTGCCGCGCACCTCGTAGCTGATCTGCCCGCGCCGGCTATCGCCGACGGTGAGAGTGGCCAGCGCCTCGGGCAGGTCGACCGGATCGGCTCGCAGGGCCGCGATGGCCTGCCGGGCCTCCTCCAGTCCCTTGACGGCCAGCCGCCGCGCGCCGCCCACCAGGCGGCGGCCCCCTTCGCGGTCAGCGCCCTCGCCGAGCAGGGCGTCGGCCGCGTCGAGCTGGACCACCAGGCCGCCCAGGGTGTGGGCCAGGATGTCGTGGATCTCCCGCGCGATGCGCGTCCGCTCGTCCAGCACCTGCGCCCGGATGTGTTCCTGCTCGGCCCGCTGCGTTTGGGCGGCGGCCAGCTCGGCCTCCTCGGCCCGCAGCCGGTACTGGCTACGCCAGAGCCCGGCCAGCAGGCCGCCCACCACCGACGCGCAGGCGCCGAGCAGGGAGAAACCCCGGGAGGTCACAACCATCGAGCCCGCCACCAGGGTAACCAGCCCGCAGGCTGCCACCCAGGCACCTTCCAGCACGGTAAACGAGCTGCCGGCCATGACGCCGATCGCCAGCGGCAGCGCCGTGGCGGCGGTTCCGGGGCTGACCAGGGCGGCCAGGCAGGCTCCCACCATCCCGGCGGTCAGGACCGGCACCCGGATCCACGGGGCCGTCCGCTCGGCGGGCAGCCAGGCGATCCATGTCAGGGCGGCCAGGACGCTGCCCACCAGCAGCACCAGGTGCTTGCCGCTGAGACCAGGCGCGGGATGGCCGAGCGAGAGGTCGGCGAGCAACAGCCCGGCCACGCAAGTGCGCGCCAGCCAGGTCCACCTGCGCCAGTCGAACCAGCGTCCCAGCGTGCCCGCGTTCACCAGTTTCCGCCTCCGGTGTGTTCGAGTCATTGTCCCATCCGTAGCCCGACGTACACGGCCGTGGGCTCAGCGGTAGCCACGGGAATGCCGCTGGTCGCTGTCCCGGCGCCCCCGGGTCTTTGAGATCCCTCCGGTCAGGGCCTTCTTAGCGGCGATGACAAGGCCGATGGCCACTCCCGAGGGAAGACCTATGTGCTCCAGGAGATGAACCAGGATAATCATGGCTCGACTTCCTTCTTTCTTTGCCTATAACTCGACAGGGGCCAGTTACCGGGTGGCGCTCACGGCCATGGTCGAGCCGCTCGTCCCGGCGACGGAGCGGCGTGCGGCGGCCCGGCCGCGGGCGGCCAGCAGCGCGCTGCGGGCCATCGCCATAGTGATGGCCATGAAGATCAGCGTGTCGGTCAGCCCGGTGGCGCTGAGCTGGTGGGCGAGAAAGAACTGGCCGAGGGAGTGGGAGAACCAGTGCTCGCTGCCGTAGATGAACACGAGCCGGCCCGCGAAGATCACCGTCCAGAACGCGGCGTACCCGAACCCGGCCCGGCTGACCGCCCGGTCACGCACGCCCCTCCTGCTGTTGACGGGGCCGTAACTGACCGACATGAACAGGTGGGCGGCCAGGCCCAGCAGGATCCCGACACCGGCGCCGACGGCCTGCAGGGCGAGGTTGTGACCGGAGGTCGGCACGCTCGTCAGGTACACGGCGACGACCGCGGCGGCGGTGATCAGCGGGCGTAGCACCCGGAACCAGCCGATCTTCCGGCGGCCGAGGTCAGCCTCCAGCAGAACCGCGAGGACTACCAGGTTGAGAATCCAGACACTGGCTGGCATTTGACGTCTCCTTCAGTTAGGAACTGGTGACGTCTTTCAGCCTGCCGATCTGGCCCCTCGGGCACATCGGGTCACGGGTGGGTCATCGGGTGGAGACGGGTGGAGAGCAGTCTGCGGCCTCCACCCCCCTCTCCACCCCCGCCGACCTCCGGCCGCGGAAGCACCCGGCGCGGGACCGGTAACTGCCCGCGTCTCTTCAGGAGACGGCCGGGCGCCGCTCGTCAACAGCCGCAGCGGGTACTACGCGGTGGAACTTTCGGCATGGGGCTGGGCCGCGATTGGCGTGCCATGATCATGGAACTCGGCCCCGGATCCTGGGTGGATGGTCCCATGGCGAAGATCCCGTCCTGGACAGTTAGGTAAGGCTAACCTAAGCTATGCGGGTCGGCACCGCTGGACACGCGTGGCGCTGCCGGTATGCCGCTTAGCACGTTCAACGGAAAGGTGATGATGAGCGAATCGACGACCACCCTGGCGGGCCGTCCCCGGCCGGCGCGCCCGCAGGCGATTCTCGCCGTGCTGCACAGGAAGTGGCTCAGCCCGCACACGGTACGGATCACCGCCGGCGGGCCAGGCTTCGAGGCGTTGCGCATGAACGAGTTCACCGACAAGTACGCAAAGATCATCTTCACTGACCCCGGCCTGGGGCTGACACCGCCCTACGACCTGGCGGCCCTGCGGGACTCGCTCCCGCCTGACCGGCAGCCGGTGACCCGCACATACACCCTGCGGCGGGCCGACGTGGAGCGCCAGCAAGTCGCGATCGACTTCGTGGTGCACGGTGACAAGGGGATCGCCGCGCCGTGGGCGGCGCACGCCGAGCCCGGCGACATCCTCACCCTGTCCGGTGCCGGGGGTGCCTACCGTCCAGATCCTGGCAGCGACTGGCACCTGTTCGCAGGGGATGAGTCGGCCCTGCCCGCGATCTGCTCCGCCCTGGAGGCGCTGCCCGGCGATGCCCGTGGCATCGCCTATCTCGAGACGTCCGACCCCGGCGAGTACCTCGATGCGACGCTGCCAAGCGGCGTGCAGGTCAGCTGGCTGCACCGGCCCGAGCCCGGCAGCCAGCCCCGGCTGCTCGCCGACGCGCTGCTGGCCGGGCCCTGGCTCTCTGGTCGGGCCGACGTGTTCGCCCATGGGGAGCGAGAGTCAATGAAAGCGGTCCGTGCGGCTCTCAAAACCCGGCTCGGCGACGATGACCAGCTATCCCTGTCGGGCTACTGGGCATCCGGCCGGACCGAAGACGTGTTCCAGTCAGAGAAGCGCCAGCCGATCGGGCAGATCTAGCATCGCGGAAGCGGGTCAGCCACGGCGGCATCTGGCCTTGGCCTTACATGCCGCCTCCCTCGCGCCTGAGAGCCGCACCGCCGATGAACAGCTTCAACTCCTGCAGAGCTGGCAGGCGGCTGTGATCATCCGGCCACCGGCGATCATCACGGCCGGTGACCGGAGACTGCTGCGGCGGTTATGGCAGCGGCCAGCCGCGGGCGCGATAGCCGACGGATCGCAAGTAGTCGCGGGCCTGCGCCACGGCGGCGTCGACGTCGACCAGGCTGAGGCCGACGATGTAGTCGTCCGGGTTACCCTTGCCGTCGGTGTCGTAGCTCAGCACCCAGCCGGATCGCCACCCGCGGCCGAGCGGATAGCGCTCGTGCCAGATGAGCATCGCGGTCAGGTTGCCGTCGAACACCACGTCGCGGCGATCGAGGTCGTCCTCGAATATGCGGCCGCTGAGGTCGGCCGGGACGATCACACGGACAGCAGGCAGTTCCTCGTCGCGGAGATGGCCGATCTCGCCAGCCGGCTTGGACATAACCACAATCTAACTACGTGCGCGTGTTCCAACGGCCGTCGATGACCTAGCGTCACAAATTGCACAGCTAGGCTCGCCGACCGAGCTGCAGGCCTGTGGCCGTCATGGGTCCTCTTCGAGGGTCAGGTGGGTGTGTCGTCGGTGACGTGGCTGCGCAGGTCGCGGATGATCAGTTCGACGGTGTGGGCGATGACGTCCGGGATGCGCTCGAGGGGCAGGCCGTAGCTGTCGTGCAGCGGCCACGCCGCGTCGGCGCCGGACAGCCGCAGCACCATCGCGGTGGCTTCTGCCGTGGCCTGGGCCGGCGCCCCGACAGCTTCCACCGCAGCCCGGATCGCGTCGAGACGTTTCGCCCGGCGGCTCCGACGCACCGTCTGCCAGACCTCACCGCTGCTGGTCGCCAGCGCGCGGCTCAGCGGGCTGGCCAGCGCGTTGGCGTGGATCTCCCGGAAGTAGCGCGGCAGGTCGCCGGGGCCCGCGGCGGGCGTGATTCCGCCTGGGTTGAGATGCTGGTCGAACCACTCGGAGAGAGCGGCGACCTGGCTCTCGAGGTTCGGGAAATACAGGTGCACGGTGCGCACCGAGACCCCGGCCCGGACCGCGGCCTCACTGGGTGACAGCGTATTGCGCCCGGGGTCGGACAGCTGCTCCACGAACGCGTCGAGGATCGCGCCGCGGGTCGCGGCGGCCTGCGCCTCGCGCTTGGGACTGACGTAGCGTCTGGGCTCGCTCACATGACGAATTCAATATCATGGCTGGCCGCGACCCGGACCACCCCGGCGATGTCCGGCGGGTTCATCTCGACCTCGTTCGCGACCTCGGAGAAGAACGCTGCGGCGTCACCTTGCGTGGTAACGGTCAGGAAGTGGACGTCGGTGACGTTGCGGTAACTGTGCACGATATTGGACGGCACGTGGGCGGCGCCTCCGGGGCCGACGATCTGCGCTGAGCCGTCGACCGTGACCTCGAGCCGGCCGGACAGGACGACGTAGATCTCTTCCCACGGGTGGCGGTGAGGCGGCGGCCCGGCGCCGGCGGGGCCGCTGGTGTCGAAGACCTCAACGGCCGATCCCATCGCGTGGGTCAGCAGCGGACGCAGGGTCTCGCCCAGCACGAAGTTGTTGTCGGCGGTGTCGAGGGTGGTGGTCGTGATCGTCATCGGATGCCTCCGTCCCGGAGCCTAGCAGCCCCGCGTAAATGACTTCAGTCGGATGAAGTCAATCTCCTGGAAGAGACGATACAGTTCGCTGCAGGCAAGTGCAACCAAAACTTTCGACCGGAGATCGCCTGTGATCACCTGACCGCGTGGCTGGGACAGTTCAGCAGACAGGGCCACGGCTCGCCGCGACGGCGGTAAGCAACGAACGGACAACGGCGAAGTCGACCGCGGCGGGGCTGCGGTACCGAATGCACCCCTTACCGACATCGAGGCCAGCAAGTTGCCCGCGATGAGCATCAAGGACATCGGCGCGCATCACATACAAGGAGATGTAGCGCTTCTGGCTGGCCCAGGCGATCTCGGCGATGCCGTCACGGCTATAGGCAGGCATCCCGTAGCTCATGGACTCGGCAAAGCCCGCCAGCAGCCTTCGGCACGCATCGCGTATTTCGGTCAGGACCACGCGCCGTCCCTCAGGCACCTGGGTGAGATAGCTGTCCACGTCGATAGCATCGCTTTGCACGATCCCATCGTAAAGAGGACGCCGACAGCTAAGGCGCCACGTCGAGCAACGGCCTCAGCCGACCGCCGTCTAACGGACCAGGCAGCTTGCTTGTTGCCCCGCCTGCGCCGCGCCGCCGCGGGCTGGGAAGGCACGGGCCAGCGCGTGGGCGATCAGGCGAGCGCGTGCCGCGTAGCCAGCCGAGGTGTAGTGAATGCCGTCGGAGATGAACCAGCTGTCCTCGGCCGCCGCAGCCCAGTCGTAGACCCGCATGTTCGGATAGCTAGCGCAAGCCTGGGTCAGCGCATGGTCCCACGCCAGCATGTTGCTTTCCGCGTACGGCCCGCTCGCGAGCAGCGACTTCACGTTCACCCACATGACCGGCTGGCCGCCGATCACCGACATCATCTTCTTGATCCGGGCGGCGAGGCTGACCGCTGAGCCCACGTACACGTCAGCGGCATCGTTGGTGCCTAGGGCAAGCACCCAGCACCCCTGGTATCCCTGCTGTACCTGCTGCTTGGCGACCGTGTAGGCGTTCGGCTGACCCTGGTACGTCTCGACGATCGACCGGGCGCCGGAGATCTCCGGGATGAAGGTAGTCACGCCCACCTTTGCATACTGGGCGGCAATCCGCTGCCGCGGATTCGGCAGGTAATTGGTCGAGATGAGGCCCTCAGAAGTGGAGTCGCCGATGTGCACCACGGCCCGGCAGCTGGTGCGGGCCGGACCGCGTACGGATACCACAGGCTTGCTGGCCGCGACCGGGCTGGCCGCGACCGGGCTGGCCGAACCGGACTGCACGACACCTGCCATGCCGCAGCTGGCCAGCACAAGCACCGGGGCGGATGCCGCGACCGCGATCCGGGCCCGCCGTCCTAGGGTCCCGAGGCGCCAGCTGTTCCCCCGCATCTGAGCCCACCATCGGCTCAGCGCGCCGTGGCGGATCGGCTCCTCGATGTAGCGCCACGACAGTGCCGCGCATCCGATGGTCGCGCTCACTTGCAGGATTGCGCGTGCCGGTGTATCCCCGCCACCCGGCGGGGCAGTCAGCGCGATGATGGGGAAGTGCCACAGGTAAATGCCGTAGGAGCGGACGCCCAGCCAGCGCAGCGGCCACCACCCGAGGATCCGGCCGAACCTGCTGGCCGGCGAGGCGGCGGCCGCTACCATCAGCGCCGCCGCGAACGAGAGCAGGACCATCCCGCCGCGGTAGAGAAACGGCGAGTACTCGCCGGTGCGCCAGACCAGCACGGCGAAAACGGCCAGCCCGGCGAAGCCGGCGCCGTCCAGGATCCACCGGGCACCGTCGGCGACCTCGGCACGAAGGTGCCTGCTTGGCCAGACGAAGGCGAGAGCCGCACCGATCAGCAAGCCGAAGGCTCGGGTGTCCGTGCCGTCGTACACCCGCGTCGGATCGTATCCGGGCTGGTAGAGCAGCCCCATCGCCACGGCGGAGGCGGCGGCCAGCAGCAGCGACGCTGCGGCCAGCCTGGTGTCGGTGGCAGCCCGGCTCCGCCTCCAGCGCAGCCCTATCCACAGCAGCCAGGGCCAGATCAGGTAGAACTGTTCCTCCACGGCCAGGGACCACAGGTGCTCCAACGGCGACGGCGGCCCGAACTGAGCGAAGTAGGAGCTGTGCTGCGCGATCAGCCACCAGTTCGTCACGTAGAGCGCCGAGGCGACGACCGCCCCGCGGACCGCTGGGAGCAAGGGCCGGTTCAGCAGGGTGACCCAGGCGACGACCACGGCCAGCATCACGATCAGCGCGGGCAGCAGTCGCCGGGCGCGGCGCAGCCAGAAGCCGGCCAACTGAAGCCGGCCGGTGCTCTCCTGCTGGCCGAGCAGGAGATCAGTTATCAGGTAACCGCTCAGCGTGAAGAAGACACCGACCCCGAGCAGCCCGCCCTGAGCCCACCCCAGGTCCACGTGGTAAGCGACGACCGCTGCGACGGCAAGAGCGCGCAGCCCGTCCAGCCCGGGCAGATAGCGCTGATCATCACGAACCGGCGCAGGCATATTCCCCCGTTACCACTCGGCATAAGTTGGTCAGGCCAGGTTAATTCCTGAAGTGTCCTGATACACGATGACACGCTGCTGGCGATGAGGATTTAGCGGCCATACGCGTGACGCCAGCTGTGTCACATTGCCTGCGGTTTGACGTCTTCAGGCGCCACATATACATATGCGAAGAACCGGTTGTTATGCGTCCAGAAGATAGAGCCACTCTCATTCGCAGGCGAGCACCTATTCGCCGCTGACCTCGCAAAGCGATAGCTAGGCAACCGCTGACTCTCCGTGACGGCCACGGGCACCAACCCGATAATCGCCGTCGGCAAGATCTGGACAGCGCCGGCGCCCGCCGCCGAGGAAAATGACAGATCCGTGAGAAAAGAGCCGACGACAGATCGATGAGACAGCCTGCTGCCGACCGGGTCAGGGCAGTGCCAGGTGACAAGAAAGACGAGAACCTGCAAGCACTAACCGGATATAGGGCATACATGTAGGTGGGGCCGCCGTACAGCCCAATGACAGCTGCAACCGTGGCGGTCGCGCGGCTAGGAACTGACCTCCTCCTCCAGGGCGTGGACCATGGCGGTCGCGGCTGCGCTCGGGTTGTCATTGGTCGCGGCCCAGACGGCCCGCCGGAGACCGCCGGTGTCGTCATGGACCGGGATCCAGCGCACGCCGCGCGGCACCGCCTGGGCGGCGATGCCTGGCACCAGGGCGATCCCGAGACCGGCGGCGACGAGCCCGAGCCGGGTGGGCCAGTCACGGGCTGTGAAGGTGATCCGCGGCTCGGCGATGCCGGGCCAGGTGCCGAACTCGGGGGCGTCGCCGGAACGGGACCCGACGATCCACCCCTGGTCCGCGAGCTCGCCGGGTTCGATCCGTTCCCGGGCGGCGAAGGGGTGTGATTCCGCGACCGCGACTCCGGCGCCGCGGGCGCTGCGCAGCGCGGTCAGGCGCAGGCTCCCGAGGTCGTACTCCGGCAGTCCGTCGCCGGTCGCGACGACGGCGACTTCCATTCGTCCGCGGCGCATCGCCGCCAGCTGCGCCGGGGTGGAGGCCTCGGTGAGCTGTACTTTGAGTCCGGGATGCGCGGCCGTCAGCCTGGCGATGGCGCGCGGGAGCAGCGCCGCGGCGGCCGCCGGGAAGCCCGCGACAACCAGGCGGCCGGCGAGACGATCGCGCATGCCCGCCAGTTCCTGCGTGGCGGCCGCGATGTCGTCCAGTACCTTGCCGGCGTGACGGGCCAGCGCCGCACCGGCCGGAGTCGGATGAGTCCCTCGGGCGTGCCGCTCGAACAGCGGCGTACCCGCGGCCTTCTCGGTCACGGCGACCTGCCGCGACACGGCGGACTGGGTGTAGCCGAGCCGCTCGGCGGCCGCGCTGAAGGATCCGGTGCGCGCCACTTCAAGGACGATGCGCAGGCCCGTCAGCGTCAGGTCCGTCACCGGGCCAGTCTACTCAAGGTATGAGTATTTCGCATGGCTGGTCTCAATAACACTCGCTTGTGCGATACCTCTGCTCCTGCCAGGGTGAAGGAAAGGCAAAGGAGACGACATGACCCACACGAGCACCCGGGACGAGCTGGTGGCGCGCCTGGTACGGGCCGGAGAACTAGAGATCTCCGGCGAGAGCCAGGAGGAAGCCGACTCCTACTTCGACACTGAGAACTTCGTGTTCCACGGACCCGGCGGATTCGACACCGATTACAAAGGGCTCACCGAGTACTTCCAGTCGATCCGCGCCGCCTTCGAGGACCGGACCATCCGCCGGGGAATCATCGTCGCCGAGGGCGATCTCATCGCCTGCCAGACCTGGATCGAGGGCACCTTCACGGGCCCGTTCACCCACTCACCCGCGGGGAAGCTCGAGCCGAACGGAGCACGGGTCGTGTGGGACCTCATGAACATGTTCAGGTTCGATGACCGCGGACGGCTCGTCGAGGAATTCGTCAGGACCGATAACCGAAGCTTCCTCCGTCAGCTCGGGACCTAAACCGCCTGACGCCCCGGTCGCCGCTGCGGCGAGCCCGCCCCCGCCTCCGCGGTATCGAGGACGCGGCGAAGCTGAGATGAGAGCGCGGCGACGAGGTGCTCAATGTCAGACGGGCGATGGTGCAGCGTCAGCATGAAGCGGACACCGGCCTGCCTCAGGGGCACCGCCGGGTAAGTGGCGGCATTCGTGAAGAATCCCTCATCGAGGAGGCCGCGGGCGACCTGCCGGGCCAGGGCCGGCGAGCCGATGGGGACAAAGCAGATCGGCGTGCCGTCGTTGCTGGCTAGAGCGATGTTGTGCTGCGCGAGCAACCGCGTGCAGAGATCGATGCGTTCACGCAGGGCGCGTTGCAGGCCGGGCAGCTCGGTTGACAGGTGGATCCGTGCGGAGGCCAACGCCGCGCCGAGCATCGGGGGCTGAAGGGGGCCGGAGAAGATCATCGGTCCGCCGACTGCTCGTACCCGCCTTTTGAGTTCCGCGTCAGGGAACACGATCGCTGCGCCACCTGCCGCGAATGACTTGGCGAACCCCGCCGCGACCACCAGCCGCTCGTGTGATCCGAGGCGGTCCAGCGTCGGCCCGCGGCCGTGCCGTCCTGCCCACCCAACCCCATGCGAGTCGTCGATGTAGAGGTGCAGTCGCTCCTCACGTTGTAGTAGCGCACCGAGTTGTCCGAGGGGAGCGATGTCCCCGTACATACTGTAAACACCGTCGGCGAGGTACCAGATTCGGGCGTGGCCGGCGTGCCGAGCCAGTGCCGCCTCGAGCTGGTTGACATCGCTGTGGTGGATCACCTCAACGACTGTGCCCTGGCAGCGGAGGTGGTCGACCGCCATCTGCACGCTCTGATGAACTTGCTGATCAACGATCACGGCGTCCTGCGAGCCGACCAGCACGGGCAGTGCCGCCACGTGGCCTAGCGTAGTGCTCGGTACGACGAGGGCGTGACCACCGAACATTTCGCCCACGCAATGTTCGAGCTCGACGTACGGCGGAGCTTGCACATAAATCCGAGAGGACGAGAACTGGGTTCCGTAACGCCTCACCGCCGCACACACGCCGGCCCGCAAGCGGGGATCGAATTCGAGTCCGAGGTAACCGCATGAACCGAAATTCAGCACGGATCGGCCGTCGAACCTCAAGGTCCTTCCGTCAAGGGGCACATCGTCGGGCGTGCGCAGTCCCAGTCCATCAGCTGCTCCCGCGCTGACCATCTGGTCAAGTCGGCTTAGCCGCTTCTCAAAAGTGCTCATTCGATATCCTTCCGGATGCTGGCGCGGCCGCCGATGACCAGGTTGCGGCGACGATGGCCGCCCGCACCCGTGCGCCTGCTTCCGGAAATTCTCTTCCCAAACGGAGCGCAGTGCTTGCCCACGCCACCCCACCACCAGGAGCCGTGGTTCGACGCAGTCGAGTGGCCGACGCGGTGTATAACGGTATTTAACCGACGCGGTATTTAGCGGTATTTAAGTCTGGGTGTAGTCCGCGATCTCTCCCGATCCCTCAGGATCTACCGGTCTCGTAGACCTCGGTGAACAGGTCACCTTGGGCGGCCCCGGCTCCGGACTTGCCGCCGCCGCGGCCGCGCAGAACGAACGCGATGACGACGGCGATCGCGGCGCCGGCGATCGGCCCGGCGATGTAGACCCAGTAGCTCGTGAAGGTGGTGCTGGCCAGGTCGGGCCCGAAGGTGCGGGCCGGGTTCATCGACGCACCGGAGATGGGGCTGCCCCACAGCCCGGCCAGGGCGATATAGCTGCCGACCCCGAAGGCGCCGATGACGCCGACGTTCTGGGCGCCGGAGGCGGTGCCCAGGATCACGCTGACCAGGCCCGTAGTCAAGATGAGTTCCATCCAGAACGCGGCCCCGGCGGAGTAGCCCTTGGCCGGGTAGTTGGACCCGTAGGAGGCGGAGACGTTAACGATTGCGTGCAGGACCAGGGCGGCCAGCGTCGCCCCGGCCAGCTGCACCACGATGTAGCCGGGGACCCGGTTCCAGGGGAAGTCGCGGCGCAGGGCGAAGGCGATGCTGACGGCCGGGTTCAGGTGGGCTCCGGAGATCTTGCCCATGAACAAGATGATGGCCATGACCGTCAGGGCCGGGGCGGTGACGGCGGCGGTGTGGCTGATCACGCCGGGGAAGGCGTGGCTCATCATGCCCCCGCCGGCCGCCGCCAGGACCAGGAAGAAGGTGCCGAGCAGTTCGGAGAACAGGCGCCGCCATTCCTGCCGCGGGTCGTTGAAGTCGGTGATGCGGTCGATGAGGTTCTTCTCGTACCTGGCCAGCGGGCTGAGCGGGCCCGGCGGGGGTACTGGCTCTGCTGCGGTCATGGCTGCCTCACATCATCAGGTCAGGTCGGGACGCGTCCCCAGGCAGCTCGCCCATCCGGGGGCGGCCCGCGCTGTTCTCCTGCAAGACACTATGGCGTCAGTCAAACTCGCTGAGGACCCTCTGGCCTCACCCCGGCGGGGTGGTTGCCCCGCTGACGGGCCGGCTAGGTGACGATGTAGTAAATGCTGTTCCCGACCAGCCAGAAGCCGAGTACGAAGGACACGATGATGATGACCTGGTCGGTATGGGTATCGATCCAGTGCCGCAACCGGGCGAGGAACGCCTGCGCTGGCTCGGGCCGGAAGCCGGCGTAGATCTCCATGGCCAGGAACGCGGACGTGGCGATGACACAGAACAGCGCGAGCGCGAGGTAACTCTCCCAAGACGAGACCTTCGCCTCGACGATGACCGAAACGCCGGCGGCCACTAGTGCCCACGGCTGGGTGAGCGGGCCGAGCCCGATGGCGTACCAGGGCGTCATGTTGTCGATGCCCGTCTGCCACTTGGGGGGCTTTTTCGGCGGTTTGGGCTTGCCCAGCTTCCGGTACTGCCGGATCGCGATCAGCGTCAGCCCGACGCCGATAGCGAGCTTGGCTGCGAGGGCGGCCAGCGAGGGAGCCGTGCTTGGCTTGGGAGGATTGTTTCCGGTGACGAACACCGTGAATGCAATCACGATGGCCAGTGACAATAGCCAGCCGAAGATGAACGCGGCGCCCTTGCGCACGCCGCCCTTGGATGCCAGAACGAGAATGAACGCGGTCAGCGGAATCGGTTCGAGCGTGATTACCAAGCCGATGAGGACGAGGTTCAGGACGAGCATGGGCGTCCCAGTCTGCCGGCCGTGACGGCTGCGGGTGCACTGTTCATCGAGGTACCCGGCCCGCCGGGCTTGCTAGATCTCATCCTCTTGCTCCTTGCTGAGCTCTGGCGGCCTGGGCGTTGATGTGCTCCAGGATCGCCGGAGTCTTCGCCGGGACCGCCTGGCGGCTTGTGCCCGATCCTGTCGGAACCGTCTGGGTCCGTCACCCCCCTCTGCGGGTGATTCCCGCCAGCTCCCGGCGGCCTTTGGCGGTCACGGCAGAGTTTCACGCCGTATGCGGGCCTTACCGGACGGCCCGGCTGGCAGTCAGCTCAGCCGGATCAGGCCGCTGACCGCCAGGTAGGCGCCCAGGAGCAGGGCGATGGCCGCCATGAGCTGCAAGGCGTGGCTCAGCAGCCAGTCCTGGGTGTGCTTGAGCCGCGCTTTGGTGGCCTCAGGCCTGAGCTCCAGGAACGCGAACGGGATGATGATCAGCAAGAAGTCGATGACGACGAAGATGACGACGGCGATAACCTGGGTCACGGTCGGGGACTTCCCGGTGACCAGGTCATGCAGCGCGGTGAGGTAGCTAGCGCCCGGGATGCCGACCGCCGCGCCGACGAGCATGGCGAGCCCGAGCCGGGGCTCACTGAGCACCCGCTGCGCCCAGCCGTCCTTCTTGTCCTTCTTCTCCGGCGGCCCGCTCCCGGCCGGGACTGGTACCTTGCGCCGGCGGTGCACGCGACCCGTGGCGAGCAGCGCGCCGACGGCGAGCAGGAACAGGCCGACGGCCAGGTCGACGCCCGCGCTTACTGAGGCCTGGTGCTTGATGGCATCGGCGTGGAAGACGAGCACGTCCAGCAGGCCGACCGTCAGGGCCACGGTCATGCCGCCGAGTAGCAGGCACAAAAACATCGCCCGCGGCCGCCGGTTCTCGATGAGCAGGAGGTCCAGGGCCAGCAGCTTCGGGTTCAGCGCCGAGAGGAACGCTAGCGCGAAGAACTCGGCGTTCATCAGGTCCGGTCAGCCAGAATCGGTCGCCGTACCCTGCTGGAGGCATGCGCCGGCTGGTGCAGCCGGACGTGCAGCACGTACGCGGTAATGCCGTCCGCGATCGGGTACGGCCCGCGGACCTGCTGAAGCACGGGTGAGACCTCGGAGTAATCCAGGTCGGGACGATCGCCGCAGTCGCAGCAGATGATCTCAAACAGGTCCGTGTACCCGCCTTCCGGCCGGCCTTGAACAATGCGCGCCGGCTGGCGGCGCAGAACCACCGTCCAGCCGTCCCCGGGCTGATCACCGCTCGACATGCCCGCCTCCTTCAGCTCGGGGAATACGGGAAGGTGCCGGAACTACCTAGCCAAGCCAACACCAGCGATCCGCACGTTGCATCACCTTGCCCGGGTGAGGTTCTGTCCCTCCGCAGGCCTCCCGGCCGCTAGCCGGGCGTCTCATCACGGACGCCAGCCGACGGCACGACGCTTACGTCGATCAGTTCAAGGCCGAAGCTGGCGATCCGCTGCAGTAGTCCGTGGAAAGCGCCCTGATCTGCGAGCTGGAGATGTAGCGTGGTTGTGCTCGGGCCCACGCTGATCTCGCAGTCGTCGAATTCTGCCTGCAGGACGGTACCCGCCTGGCCGACGAAAGTGACCTCGTAGGTTCGTGATGGCATTGGTTTCGCGCCTCGCAGCCTCGTCCTGATCACGGGTGCTCCGAGTCTGCATGGTCGGCGCAGCTGCGTCCTCGTCCTTCGAGGGTGAGCCGCCGGCTACCGCCAGCACGGACACGAACCAGCACATTTGCCCCGGATCACCGCTTTTGTCCCGGGACGGATTTGTTTTACTGCGTATCACTCTGCGAGAATCGGGCATGTCCCGCTGCTCCAGACCCGGCAGCTTCGCGCATTATTAACCTGAGGTATGAGTGAGCCGTGAGGACCCGCCGCCGACCGCCGGCCGTCGATCGGCCGGCCTTCCGGGGGGTGCCCCGCACACCGCGCGGTTCGCGCTGACGAAGTTCCGCCCGACGACGCTGCCCACCACGCTGCTGGCCAGGCCGGGTTTGGTCGGGCGGCTGGAGGCGGGAGCGAGCCAGCGTCTGACGGTGGTGGTCGGATCGGCTGGGGCCGGCAAGAGCGTGCTGTTGTCGAGCTGGGCGGCTGCCCGAGATCGCGGGGCGACGTCCTGGCTTTCGTGCGATGTGGCCGACGCGGACCCGGTCCGTTTCTGGGCGGGGTTCATCGAGGCTCCCCGGGCTGTGGCGCCGGGGTTCGGTGCCGACGCGGCTGAGCTGCTCGCGATGGACGGCGTGATGTCCGCCGACGTGACGGCCTCGATCGCGAACGACGCCGCGAGGCTGCCGGCCGGATCGGTGATCGTTGTCGATGATTTTCACGCGGCGGCTGCGGCCGGCCGGAGCATGACCGACCTGGTGGAGCGCTGGCCGGCCGGCACCGCGCAGCTGGTGCTGGCCGGCCGCGTCGACCCGCCCGTGCGGCTGCACCGGCTCCGGCTGTCCGGCGAGCTATGCGAGCTTCGCGACAGCGACCTGAATCTGTCGTTGCCGGAGAGCGGCGCCCTGCTGGAGAACTTCGGTGTACGGGTCGCCCCCGCCGAGCTCGCGCTCTTGCACGGGCGAAGCGAGGGATGGGTCGCGGCGCTGCAGATGGCGGCGCTGAGGCTCCGGGCCACCAGGGAGCCGGCCCAGATGGCGCGTGCGCTGGATGTCCGCAGCCATGCGATCGCCGAGTACTTCATCGGTGAGGTCCTGGAGCAGCAGCCGCGTGAGGTGGCGGGTTTCATGCTGGAGACTTCTGTCCTGGACGAGCTGACCGCTGATGCCTGCGCAGCGGTGACCGGCAGGCAGGACGCGGCGGCGCTGCTGCGCGGCATCGAGGCGGCCAATCTGTTCATCGTGGCGCTCGATGATGACCGGACGAGTTACCGGTATCACCATCTGGTACGCGAGGTGCTGCGCGCGCAGCTGCGGACCACAGATCGCAGGCGGGAACTCACGCTGCAGCTGCGGGTAGCCGAGTGGCTGGAATCCACGGGCGACACGCGCGGAGCGACCCGCTATTTCCTCGCGGCTGGGCAGGCCGACCGGGCACTGGGCTTGCTGCAGGAGCGGGTGGCGGCCGACCTTCTGCATGATCCGGCAGCGCCGGCGGCGCTGGACCTCAGCGGGGTCGACCCGTCGCTGCTGACCGGCGTTCCCGAGCAACTGCTGGGCCTTGCGGCCGACCTGCTGCTGTGGGGCGACTCGGTTCGCGGCGGCCAGTACCTGGATCTGCTGGAACGCTCCCACCCGGCGATCCTGCCGGACTCGCGGCTGGCGTCCCGGCTGGCAGTGTTGCGATCGTTGCGCTGCACGCTCTGCGGTGAGGCGACCGAGGCGGTGGGCTATGCCCTTGCCGCGCGGGGCATCGAAGAGCGGACCCTGCTCGGGGATGAGTGGGGTTTCGGTGTGCCGCTGCTGCTGCTGCGTGCCTACACATGGCTGGAGGACTTCGCGGCGGTCGACCGCGAGGCGGCCGCGGCGCAGGCGATGGCCTCGGTCGCCGACCCGGCCAGGCTGGTGGACGTGCGGGGCGCGCAGGCGCTCGCGTGGTTCGAAGCCGGCCGCCTGGCCGAGGCCACCGAGGCCGCCAGGGCCGCCGACGCCGACGCGAGGCGGCTGGGATTCGAGCAGCATCCCTTCGCCGTGGATTACCTGCGCGTGCTGGCGGGCACCGCGCTTGAGCAGCGGGATTTCGACACGGCGGAGCAGCTCACCGAGCGTGTACTGTCGATATCTGAGCGTTTCCGGCCTGTCTTTGCGTTCCTCGCCCTGCTCGACCGGGCCCGGATCTGGGCTGCCCGCGGGCAGATCCACGATGCGCTGGCCACAGTTAACACAGCGCGCCTGGTCCTGGCCGGGACGAAATCGGTGCTGCTGGCGCGAGCCGACGAACTCGAGGCACTGCTGCGCTTGTCGCTCGGCGACCTGCGCTCAGCCGCCGGACTGGCCAGCGGGCTTCCCGCCACCCGGCGCGGCCTGCTGCTGGCCAGGGTCGCGCTCGCCGCCGGCGATCACCACGCCGCCGTGGAACACCTGGACATCTCCTCGCTAGGGGAGTTGACGCCGCGAGCCGCGCTGGTCCGCCAGGTCCTCCTGGCCGCCACCGCAATCGAGCGCGGCGACCCTGAAGCGGCCGGCATCGTGAGCGGTGTGCTCCAGACGGCACGTCACGACGGCTTCCTCAATACGATCGTGACGACCGTGCCCCAGGTGACGCGCTACCTGGTCGAGCACTCGGCCGACGCGATGCCCGACCCGTTCCTGGAGCGGATTACCGGCGCGGCCCTGGAGGTCCGCGCCACGCAGCCCGGACCACCCGGCCGCATTCTCACCGCGCCGCTGACCGACGCCGAGCTGCGGGTCCTGAAACTGCTGCCGACCACTAGCTACGCACAGATAGCCGCTGCCCTTTACATCTCCCACAACACGGTGAAGACCCACCTGCGATCGATCTACCAGAAGCTCGGAGCATCCTCCCGCTCAGAAGCGATTCAGCGAGCCGTGGAACTGCGCCTGCTCTGAGACCATCCGGATGGGGAAGAGAAGTCATACCGCTGGTCGCGACGAGCAGGCGCGGCAGCGAGCTCTGGGCGGACCTGGTCTTCGGGATCACCCTTAAAGGGTGGTGCCGGCAGCCTCAGCATGGTGCAGATTCGGTCGCAGGGATAACGTCGCATGAATAACGCAGTAACAGCCGGTGGACCGTCCGCGCGAGCGCGGGCTGACAACCTGGCTGGCATAAGCACAAGGCGGAGCTATCCGCCCGTGGGCACTGGCCGGCGGCGTCACGCCGCTGCGGCCCGGAGGGAGTTGGCATGGCTGTGACGGCTGATGGTGTAGCGGCCAGGAAATCTAGTGGCAGAGCAGCCAGCACATCACGGACATCAAGTACGCGGGCTCCTGCCCGCAGGCCAGCGCAGGCCCCGGCGGTGGAGCAGCAGCTGAGCCGCGCGGACCGGGCGGCGCGGGGGAAGGAGGCCCGGGCGGTGGCCCCGCTGGACTCCCACGCCGAGTTCAGCCCGGGCCGGGGGCGGGATCCGGTCGGGCTGCTGCTGGGCCAGGCGGCGTCGCGGGTGTCGGAGCTGGTGCCGATCCGGCACGGGCGGATGCTGGTGTCCCCGTTCACCTTCTACCGGGGCGCGGCGCTGCCGATGGCGGCGGATCTGGCCGGCACGCCCTCCTCGGGGCTGCGGGTGCAGCTGTGCGGGGACGCGCACCTGTCGAATTTCGGCGCGTTCGCCTCGCCGGAACGGCGGCTGGTCTTCGACGTCAACGACTTCGACGAGACCCTGCCCGGCCCGTTCGAGTGGGACGTCAAGCGGCTGGCCGCGAGCCTGGCGGTGGCCGGGCGGGACAACGGGTTCCCCGGCAAGGCCCGCCGCAAGATCGCCCTGGCGGCGGTAGAGGGCTACCGCACCGCGATGCGCGGGTTCGCCGGGCAGCCCTTCCTGGACGTCTGGTATGCGCATCTGGACATCGAGCCGGCCCTGCGCGAGTTCACCTCCCAGGTCAAGGCGAAAAAAGTCAGGGAGTTCGAGCAGGCGCTGGCCAAGGCCCACACCGCGGACAGCACCAAGGCGCTGGGCAAGCTCACCACCCTGGTCGACGGCCGGCGGCAGATCATCAGCACCCCGCCGACGATCGTCCCGATCGAGGAGATCTTCAGCGGAGTGCAGGCCGACGCGATCTACGACCTGATCCGCACCGTGCTGGGCAAGTACCGGCGCAGCCTGCAGTCCGACCGGCGGCACCTGCTCAAGCAGTTCACCTTGGTGCAGGTGGCCCGCAAGGTCGTCGGGGTCGGCAGCGTCGGCACCCGGGCCTGGATCGTGCTGATGGACGCCGG
>Ga0302178_10001083_pt1 | contig 23588 bp, 22 predicted proteins | sample I_Palsa_E1_3_FD_198790 | JGI IMG/M metagenome (GOLD analysis project Ga0302178, IMG submission 198790) | Peat permafrost microbial communities from Stordalen Mire near Abisko, Sweden - I_Palsa_E1_3 | ecosystem: Environmental > Terrestrial > Soil > Palsa > Peat permafrost | place: Sweden... | reverse complement strand
CCGGCGTCGTAGGGGCAGGCGGCAAGGCCGTACCTGCGGCGGTCTACGGCTCAAGCAATCCGGCGATGCACCGGACCGTCAACAGAGCCGACTCCATTTTGATCACCTACAAATCTGACGTGCACCCAACGGCGCGGGGTGTGCGTCAAAATGCAGGATTGTCAACGCATGCGAGATGCTTGCCTGATGGACGAGCATGTCGCGCCTCGCAACAGGTTCAGCAGCTTCAGCCCGGTCTTCCCTGTGCGCGACCTGCGGCGCGCGCTGGTGCACTACGCGTCGCTCGGCTTCGAGGTGGAACCGTACGCCGACGGGGACGGGTACGGGTTCGCCGAGCGGGACGAGGTGAGCCTGCACCTGTCGCTCGACGAAGGGCACCGGCCCGAGGCCGACCACCAGCACGTCGGTACCGCCTACCTGTATGTCGAGGACGCCGACGCGCTGTACGACGAGTGGGCGCGGCCCGGCGTCGGCGGGCTGACCCGCCGCGTCGGCGACACGCCGTACAAGCTGCGCGAGGGCTCCCACGTCGACCCGGACGGCAATCTGATCCGCTTCGGCTCGCCGATGCCCGGTCGGCCAGGCAAGCGCCTGCGCGTGCGCTTGGAGACGCGGTACGGGATCACGGTGGACGCGATGACCGAGCTTGACTTGGGCGTATGGCGGGTCGGGCGCGCGGAAGGCCCGGACTGGGTGGCCCGCTGGTTTCCCGCCCGCAGGCCCGCCGAGGCGGTGGCGGGCGACGCCGCGCTCCTCCGCTACCTGGCGGCGCGCGAGTTCCCGGCCGAGCGGTGCGCGGCGGACGAACCGATCTCCGTCCTCGACGGCCGCTCCATGCTGGTCACCGAGTGGGCCGACCCGGTTCCCCGGCAGCAGCGGCGGGACGCGATCCGCGCGGCGGGCGGCCTCACCCATCTCGGCGCGCTGCTCGGCCGCCTGCACACGCTGGACACTACGCCGACAGCAGGCGCTGGCGGCATTGGCGCCGGCGGCATTGGCGCTGGCGATGGGGCGGTCGCGCGGCCGGGCGGCGCCTGGCATCACCTCGCCGACGGGCTGCCGTCGGCGGAGATCGCGGCCGCTGACCGGATGCTCGCCGAGACCGCGCCCGTCATTCCCGACACCGAGCGTGCGGCGTTCGATGCGCTCCGGGCGGAGGTCGCCGCGCTGGACGTGGCGGAGGGACTGCCCGAGGGGCTCATCCACCCGGATTTCGTCCTGGCGAACGTCGTCGCGACGCCGGGCGGCATGGTCCTCGTCGACTGGGCAGGCGCCGGCCGCGGACCGCGCCTGTGGCCGCTGGCGTTCCTCCTCTACGCGGAGGCCGCGAAGGAGCCCCGGCGGGCGGGTGCGGTGCTGCTTGGCTACCGCGAGCACGTCACGCTGGAAGCGGAGGAACTCGACCGCCTAGGGGCGGTCGCCCGGGCCCGCCCCCTCATCCTCCGCGCCTGGTCGGTGTGCATGGGACAGGCAACGCCGACGGAGGCCATGACAGCGGCGTCGGAGACGAAGGCCCTGACCGAGATGGTCGCGACCCGGATACGCGCGGCGCTGACGAGGCGCTGATCTCCCGCTGGTCGCCGGGATGCGGCGGCGTGGCTGAGGCGAAAATGTCGGTGGGCGGATTTACCTTGGTGAGCGTGATCAGTCCGGCCGACGCCACGCGGGCACCAGACGGATACGGCCGCGGACCGCTCGCCCGGCTTGCCCTCGCCGATTCCAAGCCGGCCCGCCTTGAGCTGGCCGGACTTGAGCCGGCCGGACTTGAGCCGGCCGGACTTGAGCCGGCCGGACTTGAGCCGGCCGGACTTGAGCCGGCCGGACTTGAGCCGACCGACGTCGAACTGGCCGAGATCGAGTTCGCCGTCGTCGACCTGGAGACGACGGGCTGGTCGCCGGAGGCGGCTGCGATCACGGAGATCGGCGCGGTCCTGGTCCGCGGCGGGCGACGTCAGGGAGAGTTCGCCTCTCTGGTCAACTCCGGCATGGCGGTCCCGCCGAGCATCGAGGACCTGACCGGAATCACCGACCGGATGCTGGCCTCGGCGCCGAGGGTGGCCTCGGTCCTGCCCGGTCTGCTGACCTTCGCGCGCGGGCGCGTCCTGGTCGCGCACAACGCGCCGTTCGACCTCGGCTTCCTGCGTGCCGCCTGCGACGACTGCGGGCTGGCCTGGCCCGGGTTCACTGTGCTCGACACCGTCATGCTGGCCCGGCAGGTGATGGATCCGGACGAGGTCCCGGACTGCAAGCTGGGCACGCTGGCCGGCTTCTTCGGCGCCCGGACCGCGCCGAGCCACCGAGCGCTGGCCGACGCGCGCGCCACCGCCGACGTCCTCGGCTGGCTGGTCAGGCGCCTGGCGCACCGCGGCGTCCGGACCCTCAGCGAGCTCAGCGCCTGGCCCGAGGTATTGACGTCCTCCCCGGCCTGAAGGCGCGGGGGTTCCTGCCGTGCCCCTCATGCGGCACCTCGGAGGGTTCCTGCCTCACTGACGGCCGCCACCGAACGCGGTGGTCTTACGTCGTCTCCGCAGGCGTTTACGCGAGCCTGACGGCTGCGCCTGCGCGGTAACTACCGTCCGGCGGGGGCTTCAGCCACCCGGTACGCTCGTCGCTGGCTGCAGAGCCGCTTTGTCGCGCAGGACTTGGTCGATGGCCGCGACGATGACCTGAGCTGACCCGTCGATATCCCGGGCCACCGGGCTCGACGGGTTGCTGAGCTGGCTGGCGATCTGGGCCGCGGACAGCCCGGCCAGGACCTGCGGGTTGTACTGCGCGCCGGCCAGGACGTACTTGTTGGCGATGTCGAGGAAGGGGACCGCACCGGACTGGTCGGCGCTGTTGACGTAGGGGGGCACGTCGAAGGCGTCGATGAGCCTGGTGTCCAGCGCGGTCTGGGGCTGCAGCGGGCGGCCGGCGTTGTCGGCCAGTTCGGTCGTCCGCAGCGTCAGTTCGGTGCTCTGGTAGCGAACCGTCCGGAACGACAGCGTGGCGGTGTTCGGATACACGTCCGTGGCCGATGAGCTGGTGGTGCCGAAGTGACTCAGCGTGCCGAAATGGGACAGGGCCACGGCCACCGACCAGCGTTCAGCCGCGCAGAACGGGCAGGATTCCTCGCTGACGAAGACGACGGCCGGCTTGCCGCCGATGGTCAGCGGCGGGCCTGACGTCTTGACCGGCTCCAGTGAGGTAATGGCCTCGCCTGGGTTCACGCTGGCCAGCACCGCGGCCGGAACGGCGCTGACTTGCCTGACGACGGCAGCCGTGGCCGGTGACTCGCTGGCGACCAGGTGCGTAGGAGCGGCCGTCAGCTTGACTGTGACCAGGGCCACCACAATGGCCAGCACGGCGGTGACCGCCGCGATCGGTACCAGCAGCCGACGGCGTGCTTCGGCGCGCTTGCGGGCGGCCCGTTCGGCCGCGAGCCGCTCACGGGCCCGCATCTTGGCCTGAGGGCCTCGCGGCGGCCTGGCTGACGTGCGCCTGGCCTGGTCGTGACGGGTGTTTGCCACCTGATCTTCCCTTTCTCCGGCGGTATGGCCCGTGGTCTGCGCCCGGCTCCGTCTACTATCACGGATAGGACTCATGGGATGTTCATGCCGTCGCGAGCCGTCGCGTCTCCGAACGGCGAGCTGGTTCGTCCGTCGCGGCCAGGAACGCCGCGATCGCGTCGGCGACGGCATCCGGGGCTCGCCTGGGCAGGTGATGACCCGGGCCCTGGACAAACTGCAGGCGGGCATCCGGCAGGGCGCGGGCGAGCCTGCGGGCGGTACCGACGGGTACCAGCCTGTCTTGGGGGTCGGCGAGCAGGAGAACCGGCGCCTGGATCGAGGTGACGGCGCGCTCCAACTCACCGAGCTCGCGCAGCAGGGCGCGCTGCTCGGTCAGGAACGTGCGCCATAGCAGGCGGTGTGCGTGGCCCGCGTGGCCCCAGACCTGCCAGTTGACGTGTTCGTCCGGACGCAGCGGGCGGCCGCGCCGCCGGCTGATCCTGGCCAGCCTGACACGGGCGATCCAAGGCGTCAGCCGCCATGCCACCAGCGCGCACAGCTGCCCCGCGCCGGGTGCGGCGAGCAGCCTGTCCCAGCCGTTCACGCATCCGGGCCCGACGCTGGCCAGCAGGACCACCGCCTCGACCCGGCCGGGGGCCAGGCTCGCCGCTGCCAGGGCCACTCCGCCGCCGTAGGAGTGTCCCACCAGCACCGCGCGGTTGATGCCGCGCAAGTCCAGGTCGTCGAGTACGGCGCGCGCGTTCGCGGCGAATCCGCCGGCCGGGAGCCGGCTGGAGCCGTATCCCGGCCGGTCAGGCGCTATGGCGTGGAGCTGGGCCGGCAGCCGTGCGATGACCTGCTGCCAGTCAGCGGGCGAGCCGGGCTGCCCGTGAAGCAGGACCAGTTCGTGAGCAGCCAGCTTGGCTGGTCTGTAAGTGGTTCTCGTGTCAGCGGTCATGGCGGTGTCCTCTTCCCGGGTGGCGCTCGGCAGGTTCATCTGCGGCGCGGACGCGTCCTTATCGCGGCACGCCGTCGGCAGGCTGGCCAGCATGGCTGGGCGACGCCGGGTGCGCGGACGCCGCAGCCAGAGCAGGACCAGCCATCCGGCTAGTGCGACCAGCCAGAAACTGGCCAGGCGGTAGAGCAGGACCGCGGCCAGGGCCCGGCTGGCCCCCAGCCCGGTGGCGACAAGGGCCAGGCTGAGTGTTCCCTCGGTGATCCCGAGCCCGCCGGGAGTGACGTTGAGGCTTTGCGCGGCGATGCCCGTGCCGTAGACCAGCAGGAGGTCATGCCAGGGCACGGCGGCGCCGGTGGCGCGGATGCTCACGGCCAGGACCGCCGCGTCGGCGAGCCAGTTGGCCAGGGCCAGGCCGGTCACCGTCAGCCAGCCCGAGGCGGGAAGCTGGAGTGAGCCCAGGCGGTCGGCCCAGGCCCGGATGATCTGGCCGGGCTCAGTCACAGGTCGGCGCAGCAGCCGGGATCCCTGCTGTAGCGTCCATCCGGCTGGCCGCTCGAGTGCGCCGCGCAGCCGGGGCCGCCGCGCGGCCGCTCCGGCCACGATAAGGGCGGCTATGGCGAGCACACCGCCGGGAACGGCGACCGCGGTGACCAGGATGTTCCCGGACGCCAGCGCGCCGCCGACGACGACCAGGACCGCCGCGGCCGAGGAGATCACCCCGCCGGCCAGCAGCGACCAGCCAGCCAGCGGGGCATCGGCGCCCTGCCGGGTAAAGCGGCGGAACGTGAACCCGGTGGCCAGTGCGGGTCCGGCCAGCGGAACCGAGACCGACACCGCGTTGGCCGCATAGGCAGTGGCCAGCATCGGCCGGACACCCACCCTGGCGCCGCCCGCCGCGAGCAGCCTGCGCAGCATGACCGCGAAGGCGGCCATGGACGCCGCTTCCAGCAGGACGGCGGCCGGGATCCACGGCCAGGACAGATGACCCAGCACCGCGAACGACGCGGCCACCGCGGCCCGCCCGGCCACCCCGGCGGCCGCCAGCGCCGCCACCGCGATTGTGGCGGCCGCGACGTGGGCCACCTGCTCCCTCCGCGCGCGTTGCGCGGGAACGCCGTCCGGGTCGGCAGTGGCGCCGAGGAGGCACCGCGATGCCGACCGGAATCCGGTCCGGCGCGTCCCCGCTGATTCGAGTCTGGTGAGTGTCATGTCTGCCTGTCCGAGGCCGCTGCGTATCCGGGCCCTGGCCGCTGGCACTGTCCGAAGGAACGGAGCCAGCGGACCGGGGCACCTGGCCGTCTCAGTAGCCGTAAGGGTTGCCGGACGGGGCGGCCGGGGCCGTGCCCGTTGCTGTCTGGGACCCGGTGATCGGCGCGAGGCCGGGGGTGGCCACGAAGAAGCCCTGCACTCCCTGGCCGGTCACCTGGCCGGCTTGATCGTCGGCGAAGGTGTACAGCAGGTGCCCGTTGTAGGCGACCTGGGCGCCGTGGACGTCCATGACCGCGGTGATCTTGCCGGTCAGCCCGGTGGCGGCTGGTGACGCGGACGTCAGCGGCGGCCACAGCGCCGCCAGCCCGCCGGTGACGACCGACTTCGCCGCCGTGTCGTTCAGGTAGTAGTACAGCGGCAGGCCTTGACTGTTGACCAGGATGGTCTCGGTCTTGCCTCCGACGGTCGCCTGCACGGTGCGCACGGTCGCCGTGGCGTGCTGGCTGGCCGCGGGCCGACTGCTGGCATGGGAGGTAGTCGCCGCAGCGGCAGTGACGCCGCCGCCGATGGCGGCCGCTGCGGCCAGGCTGATGCTGGCGATGATGATTCTCGGGTGTCGCATGGTTTTAGCTCCTTGGGTATTGATGGTGCGCTATCTACTAATACGGATAGTAGAGATGCGGGGTTCACTCGGCGGCCCGGTAGCACGCCGGGCGGGGTCTAGCGGCCAGGGCAGATCATGCGGGCCGGCTGTACTGGGGTGTACGCCGGGCGGCAGGCCGACGCGCCGCCGCCACGCTCGCGGCGTGGATCCGCGCGTGCCAGGCGCCGAGCCCGGCGAGCAGGACGAGCAGGATGATCACCGACTCCACGCTGAGCGCGGCGATGCCCAGCGGGCAGTGCCAGTTACCGACGTCGCCGTGATCGCCCAGGAAACCTCCGCGCAGAGAGCGGGTCATTATGTATCCGCCCATCGCCGAGACGGCCACGGCGCCGGCGGCGGACCAGGTCAGCCAGTGCGGCCGGGCGATCAGCACACCGGCAATCAGGATCGACCCGGCGATGATCCCGAGATACCCGATGCCGACCAGCGGGGTCGGGCCGAGGGTGCCCGGCAAGTCCACGACGTGGATCACCGCGAGAGCGGCCAGCGCCAGCGCGGCTACCGCCCGCGCGCTCGCGCCGGCGCCCTGATCCGGCTGCCATTGGGCGATACGGTCGAACATTGGTTTCCTCCTGTCGTCGGCCACCCCACGGGCTGGTGCCTCAATGGGGCGGCGGTAGTTTCACTTTCATCTACTAACACGCATAGGAGACTCGGCCGGTTCAGCCAGACGGAGCCGGCGGCTGCGACGTGCGTCACACCGGGCCCGAGGCGGCCGGCCTCCCGCGGTCCCGGCCGCTCACATGTCCGGTTGGAGGCAAAATGAGCACGTCATCACGACGCGGCGACCGAGTGCGGGGATCCGGGGATCTCCTTCACTGGCCGGATCAGGTAGCCGTCGGCACGCCGGGCCAGGTATCCCGCCCGGCTGTAAGGCGCACGAGAGCCGGCCTGTACTAATACAGGTAGTAGATTTTCATCCGAACGAGGCGACCTCATGCCCGGATTCACCGCCGCGGCCCCGGCCGGCGGAGAGCTCGGCCGGTGCGGTGAGCCCACGGCAGGGCGGCTCGGGGCGTCATGCCGCAGCCGCCTGGCGGCGTGCCTGCCACGCGGCCTCGGCCTCGCCCATCGGGGTGGCGGCCGGGGCCGTGGATGAAGGGCCAGATTTCCTCGGAGATGGCGCGCCAGTCGGCCGTGGCGGACAGTTCGCCGAGTACCGCGAACAGGCCGAGGTTGATGCGCCGGAGGATCACCTAAGGTTTGATCGGCAGCTCTGAGCCGGCTCATCTACTAATACGGATAGGAGATGACGACTGTTCACGGCGGGTGGCTAACTGGTCACCGCCGACCTCTGACCCTGGCGCCTGCCCGGCGTTTGACCCTGGCGCCTTCCCGCGGTCCCGGCGGCGACGTGGTCGCCAGCGGAGGTGTCGGGCCGGGACGTCCGTCGTGTGGTCCGCGTGCCTCAGGGGCGGCTCGGGCAGGCTGTTCTGGCGATGGATCCTCATGCCTGGCAACACGGGGCCGGACGGAAGACTGTTCAGGCCGGCGGCCGGCTGGCGCTAGGCGGCCGGAAGCTTTCCCAGGGCGAGCGCGACCACCGCTGGGGTCAGGGCCAGCAGCACCGGGGTCAGGGCGAGCGCCGCGGCGGTGGCCCGGAGTAGCTGCCGCCGTGCCCGCCCCAGTGGCTCGCCGGGGCCCAGGAGCCGGTGAATCCGCTGGACCGAGTCGGTGGCCCCCGCGGCGAGGGCCGGCGCGGGACTGGCGGCGGTGGCGAGGACGACCAGGGCGGTGGCGAGCAGCCGAGGATCGCGGGCTCGGGTAGCCGCATCGTCGGCGTGCAGTTCCACCAGCCGCGCTACCTGCTCTTCGGCGTCTCGCATCAGCGGCAAGAACGGAAGCACCTCGCGGCCGATCCTCGCCATGGCCAGCAGCCGGTGATGACGGCCGGTCAGGTGCGCTCGCTCGTGCGCCAGGACCGCATCCAGCTGGCCGGGATCCAGCGCCTGCACCGCGCCGGTGGTCAGGATCACCGTGGGCTGCCGGCCGGCGACGCAGTAGGCAGCCGGCTGGGAATGCTCCACCAGCACAGCTCCCAGGGTCGGCTCGGGCTGCCCGACCAGCCGCGCGGTCTGCGCGTGCCGCAGCGCCTGCCGCCCGGCGGCGCGGAAGTGGGCCATCGCGGTGAGCGCGGTGCGGGCGACGACAGCGCCCGCCAGGGTGAGGCCGAGCCCGGCGACCGTGGCGCCGCCCGGGGTGCCGTAGGTGGCCTGGAGCCGGCGCACGCAGGCTCCGATCAGGTGACTGAGCCCCCCGCCGAGGGCGGTCGCATGAACGGCCAGCGTCAGGCCGGCCAGCCCGAGCGCGGCGATGACCGACCACCCGGCGGCCAGGTAGGTGACGATGGCCAGCAGCGGCGCCCGGGCCGTCCACTTAGCCCGGCCGAGCATCCTAGGCCCCAAGAGGCCGAGACCGGCTGCGTAGGCCACCAGCACCGCGGCGACGGTCACCGGGACTCGCCGGCCTTGGGCTCGCCGAGTGCCTGGTCGAGCGCCTCGCGCAGCAGCGCCGCGTCGTGCGGGCTCATCTGGAGCGCGAAATGCGCCAGCGCCGTGCGGTGGTCCGAGCTGGTGGCCAGCGCGTCGTTCATCAGCGCCGCGGTGTAACCGGACCGGGACCCGGCGGGCTCGTAGCGCCACGCGCGGCCGTCCCGTTCCCGCCGTAGCCACCCCTTGCGGTGCAGGTTCTCCATGACCGTCATCACGGTGGTGTACGCCGGCGCCCGGTCGTCATGCAGAGCGTCGACCACGTCGCGGACCAGCACGGGCCGGCCCCACTCCCACAGCCGGTCCATGATCACGGCTTCCAGCTCACCGAAACGTCGCATCCTCACTCCCGAACATGACTGTGCCAAACGACGCGCCCGCCGTTACCTACTATCACGCATAGAACGACCCTGCGGTTCAGGTGCCGCCCGACATCAGTGAACATAACACATTTACTATCCGTGTTAGTAGACATGGCTGTCACCAGCCGCCTGGACCCCGAACGGGAAACCGCCGGCTTATCGCCAAGCTCGAAGCCCTCGGCCACACCGTCAGCCTCCAGCCAGCCGCCTGACCACGGCACGGCCAGCAGGCCCCAGCACGCCTCACCAGGCCAGGGTCCGCTGCCGCCTGCCCAGCTGAGGGCCATTCACGTATCAGCGGACATCTTGGTAGCGTAAGCGCCAGCCCAAGCACGCTGGCAGACGAACTTCGGAGGCACCGGTGGTCACCGCGATTGTTCTGGTGAAGGCAGAGATCCAGCGCATCCCCGAGGTCGCAGAAACGATCGCCAAGATCCCTGAGGTCAGCGAGGTGTACTCGGTGACCGGCGAGTTCGACATGGTGGCGATGGTCCGGGTCCGCGCCCACGAGGAGCTCGCCGACGTTATCCCGGGGCGCCTGAACAAGGTCACCGGCGTCACGCACACCGAGACCCACATCGCGTTCCGCACGTATACCAGGCACGACCTGGAGGCGGCGTTCTCCCTGGGCCTGAACTCGGAGGCCTGAGGCGGTCAGCGGCCTGAGCGGCCCGCGGTTAAGCGGGACGGCTGGTTAAGCGGGACGGCCTTAAGCGGGACGGCCTTAAGCGGGACGGCCTTAAGCGGGACGGCAGGGCGGGAGCCAGCCGGCGGCTTACCTGTATCCAGCGGTCGAGCAGAACGCTGGCGGCGCCGGAATCCACGGCTTCGGAGGCGCGGGCGTAACCGTCGGCGAGCGCCGAGGTGACCGCGTCCGGGCCGGGTACGCCGGCCGCGGCGGCTAGAGCCGCCGCGGCGTTCAGCAGCACGATGTCGCGGACCGGCCCGTGCTCCCCGGCTAGCACCGCGCGGACGACGGCCGCGTTGTGCGCCGCGTCGCCACCGCGCAGGTCGGCGACCGAGGCCGTAGGCAGCCCCAGCGAGGACGGGTGGAACTCCGTCTGCGCCACCTCCCCCTCGTGCACGACCCACAGCACGGACGGGGCCGTCGTGGTCAGCTCGTCGAGCCCGTCGGTACCGCGGAACACCAGGGCCGAACAGCCGCGGCCGGCCAGCACGCCGGCGATGATCTCGCCCATCCGCGGGTCGAACACCCCGACCGCCTGCGCCGAGGGCCGGGCCGGGTTCGCCACTGGGCCGAGGAAGTTGAACACCGTCGGCACGCCGAGTTCTCTGCGGGTCGGGCCGGCGTAGCGCAGCGCCGGGTGGTACAGCGGGGCGAACAGGAAGGCCACGCCCACCTCGGCGGCCAGCTCGGCGGTCGCGGCCGGCGGCAGGTCGATCACCACGCCGAGCGCCTCGAGCACGTCGGCGGCCCCGCACGCGGACGACGCGGCCCGATTCCCGTGCTTGACCATCCGCACGCCCGCGGCCGCCGCCACGATCGTGCCCATGGTCGACACGTTGACCGTATGCGCCTCGTCTCCCCCGGTCCCGACCAGGTCGGTCAGGTGGCCGGGCAGGTGAATCGGCGTCGCGTGGGCGAGCATCGACCGGGCCAGCCCGGTCATCTCGGCCACCGACGTCCCCTTGATCCGCAGCGCGACCCCGAAGCCCGCGATCTGGGAGGGCGTCGCCGCGCCTTCCATGATCTCGTTCATGGCCCACTCGCTCTCGTCGGCGGTGAGCGAATCGCCACGGATCAGCGCGGCCAGCAGCGCGGGCCAGGTGGTTCGGGCATCCATGGCGGGCCCCCAGGGGGTACGGAAAGTGGAACCAGGGATCGTTCGGGATGAATAACGCAGAAAGGCTACGGCAGGATCTAGCTTGTGACAGCCGGCCTCGCCCGCATCAGCCCGGCCAGCTCGTGTGCGAGCACGATCGGGTCGATGGGGTGGCTCACCACGGCGTCGGCCCGTGACCAGGTGGCCAGCCAGCCGTCGTCGGCCCGGCCGATGACGAGCAGCACCGGCGGGCAGTTGTAGATCTCGTCCTTGGCGTGGCGGCACACGCCCATTCCACCGTACGGCTGCGCCTCCCCGTCGAGCACCATCACCTCGGCCCCGCCGGCGTCGAGGAGCCGGAACAGCGCAGGCTGCGTGGCGACCTCGATGATCTCGGCGTCCGGCACGTCCATCGCGGGGCGACGGCCGATGGCGAGCTTTATCTGGGCTCGGACATCGGCGTCGTGGCTGTACACAACGACCTTCATGACACTGCATGGTACCGATACCGTCACCAACGCGGGGGGTCGCGTAGCGATCGCCTACAGGTTGTCGTAATAATTACCTCGTGGCGCAAGCAACCGTTGAGACGGCCCCCCGCTCGCCGGCCAGTAGACCCAACCTGGTCGCCGTGGGCACCATCGTCTGGCTGTCCTCCGAGCTGATGTTCTTCGCGGCCCTGTTCGCGATGTACTTCACCATCAGGTCGGTGGACAAAGGCTCAGGACTGCCCTGGCCAGGGGCACATCTGGATATCGCGCTCGGGTCGGTGAACACCACCGTCCTGCTGCTATCCAGCGTCACCTGCCAGATGGGCGTGTTCGCGGTCGAGCGAGGCCAGATCAGGCGGGTGAAAGGGCTCTTCCACCCGATGAGCTGGGGCCTGCGCGAGTGGTACGTGCTCTCCCTCCTGATGGGCACCTACTTCGTCTGCGGGCAGGGTTACGAGTACCTGGACCTGATCAAGAAGCAGCACCTCACGCTGGCGTCGAGCAACTACGGCTCGGTGTTCTACCTGACCACCGGGTTCCACGGGCTGCACGTCACGGGCGGTCTCATCGCGTTCATCTTCCTTCTCGGCCGTACCTACGCCGCCAAGACCTTCACCCATGAACAACAGGTCAGCGCGATCGTCGTGTCGTACTACTGGCACTTCGTCGACGTCGTGTGGATCGCGCTGTTCACCACCATTTACCTCATCCACTAGTCAGGGGACAGCGAGTGAGCTGGTTCAACGCCAGGCGCAGGCGCCCGGTCGCCGGCTACGCGGCCCTGCTGCTCGGGCTCGTCGTCGTGGGGCTGGTCTATGGCGCCTTCAGCCGCACGAGCGGCATCGCGCAGGCGTCCTCGCCTGCCCCGTCGCAGTCGGACATCAATACGGGCAAGAACCTGTTCGACGCGACCTGCTCGAGCTGCCACGGCCTCGACGCGCAGGGCACCACGCAGGCCCCGAGCCTGGTTGGCGCGGGCGCGGCCGCCGTCGACTTCCAGATGTCCACCGGCCGGATGCCGGCCAAGGAGGTCGGCGCGGAGAATAACAGCGGGCCGACGATGTTCAGCGCGCAGAAGATTTACGAGATCGCCGACTACGTCGCCTCTCTCGGCGGCGGCCCCGCGATCCCGGACGCCCAGCAGGTATCTACCGCCGGGGCGGACACCGCGCTCGGGGAAGAGCTGTTCAGCGCCAACTGCGCGCAGTGCCACGGCTTCGCCGGGGCGGGCGGCGCGCTCACCTACGGTAAGGACGCGCCGCCGCTGACCCAGGCGACCCCGACGCAGATCTACGAGGCGATGCTGACCGGCCCCGAGGCGATGCCGGTGTTCGCCGACGGCTCGATCAGCCCGGCGGCCAAGCGCGACATCATCGCTTACATCGTGGACACGCGGGTGGAGCCCAATGCTGGCGGCTTCTCGCTCGGCCGGACCGGGCCCATCACGGAAGGCCTCGTCATCTTCCTGGGCGGGATGGGCTTCCTGGTGATCATCGCGCTGTGGATTACCGCCAAGCGGCGTGATCCAAGACCGACGGGGATGGAGTAGCAGTAGTCATGAGCGACAAGGAAGAGACCGAGGGCTCTGAGGGCCCGGTGGCGCCGCGCCGGGTCATCGGCACTCCCCCGCCGACCCCGCGGCTGCTCGGCTCGACCGCCGTGGCCGAGGGCGGGCACGGCGGCCAGGTCAGTGACGAGACTGGCCGCGGGGAGCACATCGGCGGCGAGATACCGACCCACCCGGTCGACGAAGCGCACGCCAAGCGGGTCGAAAAAATCGTCGCCGCGTGCTTCATCTTCGCGTTCATCTCCGGCTGCGGATTCATCGCCGCTTACGTCGGCTTCGAGGTCGGATCGAACCGCCTGGGTGCCGGCGATAGCGTGGTCGACGCCGCCCTGCGGTCCAACCTGGCGCTTGGTACCTCGCTGGCGGTCACGCTCATCGCGCTCGGCCTCGGCGCGCTGCTCTGGGTGCGGCACCTGATGCCCGACGTCGAGGTGGTCGAAGAGCGTCACGAACTGCGCTCGGATCCGAAGGACCGGCAGGCGTTCGAGCAATACTTCAAAGAAGGCGCGTCGAACAGCCAGTTTGTCAAGCGGCCGCTGGTGCGGCGCACCCTGATGCTCGGTACGCTACCGCTGCTGGCCGCTCCGGTCGTGCTGCTCCGCGACCTGGGCCCGCTGCCTGGTACCAGCCTGCGGCACACCGTGTGGAGCCCGGGTCGGCGCCTGCTCGTCTTCGGCACCGACACGCCGATCACCTCGGCCGAGTTCAGCGTGCCCGGCAGCGCGATCACGATCGTGCCCGAGGGCTATGCGGACGACGCCGACGCGCTGACCAAGGCGACCGTCACCTTGATCAAGTTCCGGCCGGGTGAGCTGGACATTCCCACCACGATGACCGGAAGTACACTGATAGGCACGATGAACTGGACGGTGGACAACATCGTGGCCTACTCCAGGATCTGCACGCACGTGGGCTGCCCGGTGGGGCTGTACGAGCAGACCACGCACCACCTGCTGTGCCCGTGCCACCAGTCGACCTTCAATGCGGCCAAGGGCGCCGAAGTGATCTTCGGGCCGGCGCCGCGCCCGCTGCCGCAGCTGCCGATTACCGTCGACGCGCAGGGCTACCTGGTGGCCAAGAGCGACTTCACCCAGCCCGTCGGGCCGAGCTTCTGGGAGCGCGGATGAGCGACAACTTTGACGTTCCAGCCCCGCTGGAGGGCGTCGGCGGGTGGCTAGACGACAGGTTCCACGGAGCGCGCGGCTTCCGGGTGTTGATGCGCAAGGTGTTCCCTGACCACTGGTCGTTCATGCTCGGCGAGATCGCGCTGTGGTCGTTCGTGATCCTGCTGCTGAGCGGGACCTTCCTGTCGCTGTTCTTCGTCCCGTCCATGACCGACGTCGTCTACCACGGCTCGTACGTCAAGCTGGACGGCATCAGGATGAGCGAGGCCTACCAGTCGACGGTGAGCATCAGCTTCGACGTGCGCGGCGGGCTGCTGATGCGGCAGATCCACCACTGGGCCGCCGACCTGTTCATGGCCTCGCTCATCATCCACATGCTGCGGGTGTTCTTCACCGGCGCCTACCGCAAGCCCCGCGAGGTCAACTGGCTGATCGGAGTCGGCCTTTTCACGCTGGGGCTGCTCGAGGGGCTTTTCGGCTATTCGCTGCCGGACGACCAGCTCTCAGGCGCCGGCCTGCGGATCTTCGAGGGCGTGTTGCAGGGCATTCCGATCGTCGGCACGTACCTGGCGTTCTTCCTGTTCGGCGGCGGGTTCCCAGGTAACGACATCGTGCCGAGGATGTACGTCCTCCATGTGCTGCTGATTCCTGGCCTGCTGCTGGGGCTGATCACCGCCCACCTGTTCATCATGTTCCACCAGAAGCACACCCAGATGCCGGCCAAGGGGAACACCGAGAAGAACGTTCGCGGCCAGCCCTTCTTCCCGTACTTCCTGGCCAAGGGCGGGGCCTGGTTCTTCTTCATCTTCGCGGCGCTCGTGCTGCTCGCCACGTTCGCCGAGATCAACCCGATCTGGCTGTACGGTCCGTACACGCCGGTGGCGATCTCGTCCGCGTCACAGCCCGACTTCTACATGGGCATCCTGGAGGGCTCGCTGCGGATGATGCCTGCCTGGGAGATCAACGGCTTCGGGCACACGCTCTCGCTGAGCGTGCTCATCCCGGCTGCGGTGCCGCTGGGCATAATCTTCGGCGGCGCGGCGATATGGCCGTTCTTCGAGCAATGGGCCACCGGAGACCGGTCGTTCCACAACATCAACGACCGGCCGCGGAACGCGCCGATGCGGACCGGTATCGGTGTGGCCGCCGTGGTCTTCTACGGCGTCTTGTGGGCGGAGGGCGCCAACGACGTCATCGCCGACAAGCTGCAGATCCCGCTGTACACGATCACCTGGATCTCGCGGGTACTGGTCTTCGTGGGACCCGCGGCGGCCTTCTTCGTCACTAAACGTATCTGCCTAGCTCTGCAGCGTCAGGACAAGGAGACGCTGTTGCACGGCTACGAGTCGGGCATCATCAGGCAGCTGCCTAACGGTGAGTTCATCGAGGTTCACCGGCCGGTGAACGAGGAGGCCCGGGCGGTGCTTGAGGCTAAGACGGTGCCCGCGCTCATGCCCGCGCCTGGATCCGAAGACGAGAACGGCTTGCCCGCTCCCTCGTCCCGCGGTGCGCTCGGCAAGGTCAGGGCGCGGGCCAACCGCGCCTTCGCCGAGACCATCGTGGTCGAGACCAACGGCCATGGGAACGGGCACGAAGTTGGAAACGGGCACGGGGCCGCGGTCGAAGCCGGCCAGGCCGGGGAGCAAGCCTCGGTCGGGTCGGCCGCAGCCGGCCAGCTTCCCGCCGGAGAAAACCCGGCGGACTCCCCCGGCTCGGGGATCTAGGCGGGCTCACCCTTGAGGGTGAAGGCCGACAGCAGGTTCACGGCTAGGGCCAGCGCGGCCACGGTGACAACGGCACCCATGATCACGGACGTCAGCACGCTCAGGCCGGCGGCGAGGCTCGGGTCGTGCGCGAACCCGTTCGCGATGCCGAGCCCGTAGTGGCTGACGGAGAGCAACCGCGCGCCGCTGACGAAGTTGGACAGCAGCGCTTCCCAGATCAGGACGTACAGCAGGCCGACCGCGATGGCCCGGGTCGTCGCCACGGAGACCATGACGAAGACCGCGTTGTAGATCACCGAGCAGGCCAGCGCGCCGACGAACAGGCCGATGGCGAGTTTGCTCCCGCTGATGGTAACGGGGACGAAGCCTGCTGGACCGGGGCCGATCACGGCCGGGGGGCTGCTGCCACCGCCCGCGATCAGGGCGGCGACGAGTTCGGGGATCGCGGCGAAGACCATGGTCAGCACGGTCGCGACGACGAACTTCGTCACGACGACCGATGACCGGCGCACCGGCGTGGCCAGCAGGTGAATGATGCTGCCGTCGTCGATTTCTGCACCGAGCACGCTGGTCCCGATGATCAGCGCGGTCAGCGGCAGCAGCACCGAGAACCCGAACGTGCCGAGCACGTGCGAGGGCCAGGGCCGCGACGGCGGATGGGAGACCTTGAGCGCGACCGTGAACAAGATCAGGATCAGCGCGGGGATCGCGAACAGGAACGCTCGCTTCCGGCCGAGGGTCGAGCGCATGGTGATCCAGGCGATCGTCGGGTTGAAGAAGCCGGACATACGATTCGCTGCTCCTCGTTCGGTGGCCCGTTAGCTGGCTCAGTTGGTGTTAGTTAGCCACCAGGTAGGCGAAGACGCTCTCCAGGGACTCGTCCGTGGGCAGCACCTCGCGCAGCCGGACGCCATGGTCTCGCGCCAGCACCGCGATGTCGCGGCAGAAGGCGCCATAGTCTGAGGTCCGGACCTGCAAGCCGGTTCCGGTCAGCTCCACCGCGGTCACGGCGGGCCGGCCGATCAGGGTGCTGCCCAGCAGCCGGTCGTCGGAGGAGCGCACGGTGAACACGTGCGGCCGGCTCGTCATCAGCCGCCGGATCGCGCGGAAATCGCCAGAGGCGGCCAGGCGGCCGGCCACTACCACCTGAATGGTGCCTGACAGCCGCTCGACCTCCTCCAGGATGTGCGAGCTGAACAGGATCGTCCGGCCCTCGCTGCCGAGCTTGTCGAGCAGGTCCATCATGTGCAGCCGCTGGCGCGGGTCCATCCCGTTGAACGGCTCGTCGAGCAGCAGGACCTCCGGGTTGTGCACGAGCGCCGCGGCTACCTTGATCCGCTGGCGCATGCCCTTGGAGTAGGTGGCGATCTTGCGGTCCGCCGGGCCGGCCATGTCGAGCATGGCGATGGCCCGGGCCGCCGCCGCGCCCGGCTCCGGGAGCTGGTGCAGCTTTGCGGTCGAGAAGACGAATTGCTCGCCGGTCAGGAACGCGTAAACGGAGTCCCGTTCCGGGACCAGGCCGATCTGACGGTATATAGCTGGGTTGCGCCAGCTAGACCCGCTGCTTGTTGACCCGCTGGCGATGGTGAGCTCGCCGCGGGACGGCGGCAGGAAGCCGGCGATCATGTGCATGATGGTCGACTTTCCCGCGCCGTTCGGCCCGAGCAGGCCGGTGACCCCGGGCCCGATAGACATGGTGACGTCGTTGACCGCCACCACGTTGCCGTACCAGCGTGATACGTTACGCAGCTCGATGGTCACGACTGGCTCACCTTCCGGTACCTCGCGGCCAGGCCCCCGAGGCAGGCCGCGAGCAGGATGACCGCCAGGAGCCCGTAGAGCGGCCCGTAGCGGCCTGGATTGGCGACGAGCCCCACCTGGGGGTTGCCACCCAGCCAGACCCGCACCCCGTCCAGGATGGTGAACGGGCTGAAGAGCCCGGCGATCCGCGCACCCGTCGACGTCGCTGTCGTTCCTCCTTCGGACTGGATCAGCAGCAGGGACAGGATGAAGGTCAGGACGCAGGAGATCGCGACGATCCCGGTCGAGTAAGCACGCCGCCCGGTAAGGGAGGCGAGAACCAGGCCGATCGCCGCCATCAGCACGGCCCACATCAGGCCGACGCCGAGTCCGGGTATCAGCGCCCTGGTCTGGTCCCAGACGGCGCCGCCGCTCTTGGCCGACGCGATCGTGCCTAGGTACAGGATGAGCAGCGGTATCTCGATAAGGAGCAGCAGCGCCGAGGTGAGCGCCAGGTACTTGGCCAGCGGGTAATCACCGCGCCGCAGCGGCCGGCAGAAATACAGCGGCAGGACGCGGTTGCGCAGGTCCCTGGAGACAAGTTCGGGCGCCTGCGCAGCGAGGAAGATCGTGACGACGGCGACCCGCAGGCTCGGCACGTAGACGTCGTAGCCGAACAGCCGCGCGTTGCCGCGGGCCACCGCGAACGCGTTCACGAACGCGGGCAGGCAGATGGCGACAAACGCGAGGACCGGGATGATCTTGCCCTTCACGCCCCGGCCGATGCCGAACGAGGAGCGGAAACTGTGCCAGGTCAGGGCCCTGATGATCTGCCCTCGGCCCAGCCTGGGGCCGTCATAGCCGCGGTAGCCGAGGTCATGGATGACGCCGGCGGCTGGCGGTGACAGGGCAGAGTCAGACATTCCAGACTCCCTCCTCGTCGAGTTCCTCGTCGCGGAACAGCTCTTCGACCTGATGCCGCCGTTGCTCGAGGCGGCACAGCGGCAGGCTCAGCGCCGCAACGCAGTCGCGCACGACGTCGTAGGTGTCGTCGCCGCCGAGCGGGACCAGCAGGGTCCTGGCCTGGGTGGTGGCGGCGAGTCCGCGGGCGGCCAGCTCCGCTTGCAGCTGAGCCACGCCCTCCTCGACCTCGACCGCGAGGACCTGACTGACCTGGGTGAAGCTGGTGATCGTATCGGCGCGCAGCAGCCGTCCGCCGTCGATCGCGACCAGGTGATCGCAGATCCGCTCGATCTCGCCGAGCAGGTGCGAGGCGACGACGATGGAGATGCCGAACTCGGCCCCGATCCTGGCGATCAGCTCCAGCATGGCGGTGCGCCCAGCCGGGTCAAGCCCGTTGGTCGGCTCGTCGAGCAGCAGCAGCCGGGGGGCGCCGACCAGCGCCTGGGCCAGCTTCACCCGCTGCTTCATGCCGGTAGAGTAGGTGCCGATCAGCCGGTAGCGTTCCTCGTGCAGCCCGACGTGGCGCAGCGACTCCGCCGCCCGCTCCTTGGCCACCGTGGGCGGCAATCCCGAGATCCGGCCCAGGTGAGTAACGAACTCGGTCGCGGTCACGTCGGCGGGAAGGCAGTCGTGTTCCGGCATGTAGCCGAGCAGGCTCCTGATCTTCTCGCCGCTGGTTTCACAGTCCTGGCCCAGCACCTTGGCCTGTCCCTTGGTCGGTCGGATGAGGCCGAGCAGGATTTTAATCAGTGTCGACTTGCCGGCGCCGTTGGCACCGACCAGACCGGTGACGCCGGGCGCGAAATCGACGGTAAGACCGTCAAGCGCGGTCACCCCACCCGGGTACACCTTGGTCAGCACCCGGGTCTGGATGACCGCGGGAGGGTCGGTGGATGGCATGGTCTTACCGTGCCAGCGCGCAGGCGGGTACGCATCACCCGCCAGAGTGAAGTACAGGCCGCCCGTGGCCAGTACCAGAGCCGGCGGCGTACGCCTCCAGGATGACGCCACCGACGGTTGAGACGGTTACGGTAGGTTCGTGGGAACCATCTCTGACGTTCCGGCCGCAGGTCAGCGGCCGCCGCTGACGAAACGGCTCAGTCCTCGCCACTGGACCGTGCTCGACTACCTGGTCGGCGCGCTGGTCGGAGTGATCCTTTTCGCGTCCATCAGGCACAGCGTCATCCAAGCCGTCGGCCCCGTCCCCTACGGTGGACTGCCTTATCGTCCACAGTCGCTGGCGTGGCCGCTGGCCGTGTTCCTGGTGTTCACGACGGTCATCGCGGTGGCCATGCGCCGCCGCAGGCCCTTCTTCATGCTGGGCGTGCTGCTGGCCGGCTCGCTCGTCGTCACCATGCTGACCGGGCCGCAGGACGGCGGCGCTCTCGCCTACTTCCTGCCCGTGGCCTACGTGCTCTACCTGGTGGCGGCGACCTACGAACGCAGGCGGGCCGCGGTGCGCGTGCTCGCCGCCGTTTTCGCCACTCTGGTGGCCGACGCCGTGCTCATGCACCTGACCGGGGGCGGAGTTGTCCCGCGCGGCGGGCTGGTCTCCGTCGCGCTGTGCGTGATCATCGCGTGGTTCACCGGCTACACCGTGCGGCAGCGGCGCCGGTACGCGGTCCGGCTGCAGGACGAGGCGGCGAGCAAGGCGGTCGCGGAGGAACGCCTGCGCATCGCCCGCGAACTGCACGACGTGGTGGCGCACAGCATGAGCGTCATCGCGGTCCAGGCAGGCTACGGCCAGTACGTCATCGACACCCAGCCGGGCGACGCGCGCGACGCCCTCGGGGCCATTCAGGCGACCAGCCGGGAGGCCCTGGACGAGATGCGCCGGATGCTGGGCGCCCTGCGCCAAGCGGATCAGCAGGACGTGGCCGCGCAGGACGTGGCCGCGCAGGCCGCCGGCGGCTCGCAGGCCGCGGCCGGGACACCTGGCCGACGGGCCGGGGACTGCGAAGCTGACGGGTGCCTGCCGCTGTTCCCCGCTCCCGGGCTGGCCGACCTGGACCGGCTGCTTTCTCGCACCGCGAGCGCGGGCGTCCGGGTAGACGTGACCCGCGGCGGACAGCCGAGGGACCTGCCCGTGAGCATCGACCTTTCCGCCTACCGGATCGTGCAGGAGGCCTTGACCAACGTGGTCAAGCACGCGCGCACGAGCTCGTGCCAGGTGCTGATCGGCTACGGCCACGATGAGCTGATCCTTGAGGTGACAGACAACGGCGCGGGGCTGGCTGAGCTGGCCGGCGCCGGGATATCGCACCACCGGATGGCCGTGACAGGCGGGGGCCTGGCCAGCGGAGGGGGCACAGCGCTCGACGTAAGGCCCGTGCTCGCGAGCGCCCTCGGCGGGAGCGGGCACGGCATCATCGGAATGCGCGAGCGGGTCACGCTGCTCGGCGGAGAATTCAGAGCGGGTCCGCGGCCCGGGTACGGATTCCAGGTGATCGCGCGCATCCCGTTGCCCGCGGGCAGCCCGTGATGACCCAGCCGGCGTCAGCCCCGGGCCGTACCGAGGCGGGTGCGCTGCGGGTGGTGGTCGCCGACGATCAGGCCCTGGTCCGGGTGGGGTTCTGCGGGATAATCGCGGCCACGCCCAGCTTCGCTGTGGTCGGCGAGGCAGGCAACGGCGCCGAGGCGGTAGCGGCTGCCCGGCGAACCGCGCCCGACGTCATCCTGATGGACGTGCGGATGCCGGTGATGGACGGCATCGAGGCCACCAGGCGGATCACCGCGAGCACCGACGTGCGCGTGCTCATTCTGACCACCTTCGACCTGGACGAGTACGTCTTCGCCGCACTGCGGGCCGGGGCCAGCGGCTTCCTGCTCAAGGACACCCTGCCCGCTGACCTGCTCAACGCCGTCCGGGTGGTGGCCGCCGGAGAGGCGCTACTCGCGCCGAGCGTCACCCGGCGCCTGATCGGCGAGTTCGCCCGTACCCCGCGCACCGCGGGAACGCCGCAAGCCGCGAGCCAGGACAGGGCCCGGACTGTCCCGGCCGGTCTGGCTGGCTGCGGCCAGCCCGGGACCGCCGGCGGCAAGCTGCTGAGAGGGCTCACCGAGCGCGAGCTCGAGGTACTCAAGATGGTTGCCCGTGGCCTGTCCAACGCCGAGATCGCCGAACAGCTGACGATCAGCCCGGCCACGGCCAAGACCCACGTGGCTCACTTGCTGACCAAGCTCGATGCCCGTGACCGGATCCAGCTAGTCATCATCGCCTACCAGTCCGGGCTGGTCACGGCTTAGTGGGAGAAGTGGCCTCGGTAGTACTCGAAGACGAAGCCGATCGAGGCGAACACGGTGAACAGCATCCCGATCAGGAATAGCCACCAGCCGATCGCCAGTCCCGCGGCCGTTACGGCCGCGGCGAACGCGAGGAACAGCGGCCACCAGCTATGCGGGCTGAAGAAGCCGATCTCGCCGGTCCCCTGCTCGATGTTGCCTTGCGGGTCGTCTTCCGGGCGCTCGGGCAGCCGACGGCCGGTGAACAGCACGTAGAAGCCGGTGAGCACCGCGAGCCCGACGGCGAGCGCGAGCGCGGTGGTCCCCGTCGGGTCCTTCGAGAGGTACCAGTACACGATGTCCGCCGCGCCGAAAAAGATCCCGCAGCCCAGGAAGAGCCAGCCTTCGACCTTCATGCAGAAACCTACTTCCGCGCATCTGAGATAGCCGGAACTTTTTGCTCGAGTCCGTGTGATTCGCGGCCCCACTTGATGTCGGGATAGTGCGCTTCAAACGCGGGCCGTTCGGACCTGATCCGGGGAATCCGGTAGAAATTGTGTCGCGGTGGCGGGCAGGATGTGGCCCACTCAAGCGAGCTGGCAAAACCCCACGGGTCTTCCTCGGTCACCTTTTCCCCGTAGCGCCAGGTGATGTACACGTTCCAGAAGAACATGAGCACGGAAAGGGCGAGCAGCCAGGACCCGACGGTCGAGATGACGTTGAGCGTCGTCACGTTCCCGGGCAGGTCAGGATAGTTGGCTGTACGCCGCACCTGACCCTCGACGCCCGCCCAGTGCTGGACCAGGAACGTCATGTTAAAGCCGGTGAACATAACCCAGAACTGGATCTTGCCGATCCGGCTGTTGAGCATCTTGCCGGTCATCTTCGGCCACCAGAAGTAGAAGCCGGCGAACATCTCGAACAGCACCGTGCCGGCCAGGACATAGTGGAAGTGCGCGACTACGAAATACGAGTCGGACACGGCGAAGTCGAGCGGCGGAGAGGCCAGGATAATGCCGGTAATACCACCGAACAAGAATACGATCAGGAAACCGATCGTGTACAGCATCGGCGGTTCGAAGGTGAGCTGGCCTTTCCACATGGTGCCCACCCAGTTGAAGAACTTCACCCCGGTGGGCACCGCGATCAGGAACGTCATGAACGAGAAGAACGGCAGCAGCACGGCGCCGGTGGTGAACATGTGGTGCGCCCACACGGTCATCGACAGGCCGGCGATAGAGATCGTCGCGGCGATCAGCGTCTTGTAGCCGAACAGCGGCTTGCGGCTGAAGACCGGGATGATCTCGGTGGCGATGCCGAAGAAGGGCAACGCGAGGATGTACACCTCGGGATGGCCGAAGAACCAGAACAGGTTCTGCCACAAGATCGCGCCGCCGCTCGCGGCGTCGAAGACGTGCGCGCCGAGCCTGCGGTCGATCTCGAGCACCAGCAGCGCGGCGGCCAGCACCGGGAACGCCATCAGGACCAGCATCGAGGTCAGCAGCGCGTTCCAGGTGAACATGGGCATCCGGAACATGGTCATGCCGGGCGCCCGCATGCAGAAAATCGTGGTGACGAAGTTGACCCCGCCCAAGATGGTGCCGAAACCGGACAGCACCAGACCCATGATCCACATGTCGGCGCCGATCCCCGGCGAGTAGATCGCGCTGGTCAGCGGAGAGTAGGCGTACCAGCCGAACGCGGCCGAGCCGCCCGGGGTGAGGAAGCTGGCCAGCAGGATCAGGCCGCCGAAGGTGAACAGGTAGTAGCTCAGCAGGTTCAGCCGCGGGAACGCCACGTCGG
>Ga0302178_10001082_pt1 | contig 23619 bp, 22 predicted proteins | sample I_Palsa_E1_3_FD_198790 | JGI IMG/M metagenome (GOLD analysis project Ga0302178, IMG submission 198790) | Peat permafrost microbial communities from Stordalen Mire near Abisko, Sweden - I_Palsa_E1_3 | ecosystem: Environmental > Terrestrial > Soil > Palsa > Peat permafrost | place: Sweden... | reverse complement strand
AGGATGTCGGACAGTCCGTCGCCGGTGAGATCGCCGATGTCCGCGATCCACGGCGCCGCCACACCGGGCCCGAGCGAGATCCCCGAGGACAGCGGAAAGGTGATCGCGAAGCCGGCGGAGCCGAGCTTGTCGGTATTGATCGGCGTGCCGGCGCTGCGCCCGTAGATCACGAAGACGTGGGCGCCATCGCCGATCAGGAGGCCCGGCCGGCCGTCTCCGTTGACGTCGCCGGCGGCTGCGACGGTTGCGCCGAGACCGTCGGTCGCGCCCGAGGACGAGGCGATCCGGAAGCCGTGCGAGCCGAGCTGGCGGACGTCGATGTTCGTACGGGCGCGCTCGCCGTAGATCACGTAGGCCTGTCCCGGACAGGTCTCGACCAGGCTTGGCGGATTGGGCCCGCAGTCACCGCCGCTCCACGGGTTGCCGACGAGCATGTCGTCGACGCCGTCGCCGGTCAGATCGCCAACGCCGGCAATCGTCCCGCCGGCCACCGCGTCCAGCCCGGTGATGCGGAAGCCGCGAGCGCCGAGGTCGGCGAGGTTGATGCTCGCGCTCGAGCGGCTGCCGTAGACGACGTCGATCTGGCCGTCGCCACTGCCTGGGATCGCGATGTCCGCGCGGCCGTCGGCGTTGATGTCGCCGATGATCGTCGGGTTGTCGCCGTCGGTACCGTCGATCGTGAAGCCCTGATCTCCGAGGTGGGCGAGATCGACCGCTCGATCGCCCTGCCTACCGAACACGACCCAGGCCTCATCGTCGTCGGCTGCGGGCGACGTCCGCGCGCTCAGCACGATGCTGTCGCGTTCGCCGCCGTTCACCGATCCGATGCCGGGACCCTGACTCTCGTCGAGCACACCGGTCCGTGCACCGGCCCGTGGGCCACCGATCTCAAAGCCGTCGTGGCCGAGCTTTGCAAGATCGATCGTCCGCGGATGTGCGGAGCCGAAGATCACCCAGGTGACACCGCTGCGGGCCCGGCCGTCGAAGCTCGCTGCGTAGTCGCTGATCGCGACGTCTCCGAGCCCGTCGCCGTTCACGTCACCCACGTCGGCGACGCTGACCTCGCCGCCGGTCGTCCCCGGCGGCAGGCCCGTGATCGCGACGACGCCCTGGCCGGCGGCGCACGAAGCGCTGGGTCTGCTCGGTGCGCCGAGAATCAGGCATAGGCGCGCCGGGGCGTCGGCCTGCGCGTCGTCGAACGGCAGCGTGGCGAGGCGGCCGCCGGTGAAGTCGCCCACGGCGGCTGCCAGTCCGGCGCGCCCGGGTGTGCTTGCGGCATCGGCCAGTCCAGCCGCCAGCGCGAGCGCCGCCAGCGCGACTGCGACCAGCGCCGGGTGGCGCTTCTTCCTGCGCGATCGGCTCTGCGCTTCTCCTCCCACGACACCCCCACCGCAGCCTGCAATCGTAGATCACTCCGGCGCCGCCGAGGCGACCGAGCGGATCTCGCCGCCGGACCATGCTACACGCGTCCTTCGGCGGTCGGCGAGAGCCGCGACGGGCCGCGAAAGCCCGCGATTGCTCAGCGCTACACTTTGTAAAGTAATAACCCGAATCCTGACAGGGATTCATGCAAATGCTGGAGGTAGTAGATGTCTGACTATGCGAAGGAGGTGCTCGTCGAGACCTCATGGGTCGAGCAGCATCTGCACGATGACTCGATCCGGATCGTTGAGGTCGACGAGAATCCGGCGCTCTACGCCGAGGCGCACATCCCCGGCGCGATCGGCTTCGATTGGAAGCTCGATCTGCAGGACCAGCTCCGCCGAGACTTCCTGGGGTCGGAGGCGTTCGGCAAGCTGCTTGGCAACCGCGGCATCTCGAGCGATCACACGATCGTCCTCTACGGCGATCGCAACAACTGGTTCGCGGCCTACACGTACTGGTATCTCAAGTACTACGGTCACGAGAAGGTGCTGCTCGTCAACGGCCCGCGCGAAAAGTGGATCGCCGAGCAACGCCCGACGACCACCGAGGTGCCGAGCTACCCGGCGGCCACCTTCAAGGCGAAGCACGGTGATGACGCGATCCGTGCTCGCCGCGAAGAGGTGCTGGGCTCACTCGACCAGGCGACCAAATTGGTCGACGTCCGGTCTCCCGCCGAGTTCGCAGGCGATCTGATTTCACCGGCCGGCTACGAGCAGGAGGGAGCACAGCGCGGCGGCCATATTCCCGGCGCCGCGTCGGTTCCGTGGGCCTCGGCGGTGCGTGAGGATGGCACGTTCAAGGACCGTGCCGAGCTCGAAGATCTCTACCGCGACGAGGGCGTCCTCGGCGATGAGCCGATCATCGCCTACTGCCGGATTGGCGAGCGCTCGGCGCACACATGGTTCGTCCTGCACGAGCTGCTCGGCCACGGCGACGTCAAGAACTACGACGGGTCGTGGACGGAGTGGGGCAACCTCGTCGGTGTGCCGATCGCAACGGGCGCCTAGCCCAGGCGCCCTGGGAGCAGCGCATGACGCGCTGCTCCCGTCGTTCGCTAGTTCGCGTTGATCAGCGCCATCCGCGTCAACAGGTCGGTCAGGATCCGCCCCGTTGCGCCCCAGATCGTCTCGTCGCCGGCGGCGAAGGTCGGTGTATCGATCAGCCGCTCGCCGCGCCGGATGGTCTGTTGCGCGTAGCTCGCGGCCAGATCACGAAGTGACAGCTCGAGGATCTCCTCGACCTCGCTCGCGGCAGGGATCCAGGACGCCGGTCGCTCGATCGCGCCGACGAACGGGTAGATCGCGAAGTCCGAGGCACGGACCCAAACCGGTGTCAGTGCGCCGAGCAGCGTGACCGCGTCACGCGGCAGCCCGATCTCCTCGCTTGCCTCGCGCAGCGCGGTGTCCGGGAGATCGGTATCGCTCGGATCGACCCGTCCGCCGGGGAACGAGATCTGACCAGCATGCTGGCGCAGGTCGCTGCGGCGCCGGGTCAGTACCGCGTGCAGCTCGCCATGCCGTTCGTGCAGAGCCACGAGCACCGCCGCCCTGGCGCTCCCGGCAACCTCGATCTCGACCGCCTCGAGCGGATCGAGCAGGACCTTCCGCAGGCCTGTGGCCTGCGCCGGTCTCACCTGCTGAGTGGGTTGAAGAGCAGGCCGGTGAGCAGCTTCGGGAAGAAGTACGTCGATTTCGGGGGCATGTTCTCGCCGCTGGCCGCGACCGCGCGAATCTGCTCCACCGGCGTCGGACGCAGCAGGAAGGCCGCGTCGTACTCACCCGACTCGACGAGCGCCAGTGCCTGCTCGGCGTCCTGCGCGTAACCGAAGTCGTTGAGGCTCGAGATGTCGTCGTCGCTCAGGCCAAGCGCGCGCTTGAGCAGGAGCTCCTCGAGCACACCGCTGTCGAGCTGCCGGTAGGCCGGCGAAAAGCCGGGCAGCGCAGCATCGGCGATCGCCTGGTCGCGCAGCTTCAGCCGTCGCGGTCTGCGATCGCGCCCGTCGAAGAATCCGAGCGCCAGCGTTCCGCCGCCCGCGTGCGGCGCGATCTCCGACGCCTCAACGGCTGTTGCATCGAAGTCGCGGGCAATCGCCGCGTCGAGTGATTGCCAGCGCCGGTCGTCCAGGCCGCGCACGAGACGGTGCGTGGGAAAGACCGTCAGCCCGGAATCTTCGAGCGCGACCAGGCACATCAGCACGTAGCGATGATCGCCTTCGCCGCCGATCTCCGCGGCGTAGGCGCGCGCGGTCTCGTAACGGTGGTGCCCGTCAGCGATCAGCAACTCGACGCCCGCCAACGCCTGCTGGGCGCGCGCGATCGCGAGCGGCTCGCCAACGCGCCAGATCCGGTGGACCGTGCCATCCTCATCGCCCACCTCACCCCAGGGCGTGCCTCGGGTGGCGGGCTCGAGCCCGCTCCAGGCCGCGCCAAGCGGATCAGAGTAGAGCGAGAAGATCGGCGAAAGGTCCGCCTTCGTCGCGCGCATCAGCCGCAGGCGGTCCTCCTTTGGACCGGGCTGCGTTCGCTCGTGTGGGCGAATCCGGCCCGCGCCATATTCCGCGATCCGCACGCGCGCGAAGAAGCCGCAACGCGTCCGGGCCTTGCCGTCGGGGCCGACATAGAGCTGCTCGTGCGCCCACAGCGCCGACTCGCTGTCGCGGACCACGACGCCCGTGCTCTGCCAGTCGGCGAACCGTGCGGCTGCACGGACATAGCGGTCTGCCCCGAGCGGCAGGTCGACGTGCACGACGTTGTATGGCGAGCGCGAAGCCAGCTCTGAGCGCTGTTCGGCGTCGAGCACGTCGTAGGGCGGCGCGACGAGATTCGCCAGTCGGCCAGCCTTCGCGACGTCGTAGTGAAGCGCTCGCAGCGGCTCGATCTCGGCCATGACGCGCGCCGAGGGTAGCAGCGGCGCCGACCCGCCAGCGCCGACCGCGTACTCTTGGACGCCACGGGGCGTAGCGCAGTCTGGTAGCGCACTCGCTTTGGGAGCGAGAGGTCCCCGGTTCAAATCCGGGCGCCCCGATCGATCGAAGACGCCGCCAGTCGCGGGGACTGACGGGGCCGCTGACGTATTGCTGCGGGACCCTGGACGGGTTGCGAGCGCCTAGCGGCCGCCGTCTGGCTCGTCCTTTTCGTCGCTTGGCTCGTCCTCGCCCATGTCGGGGTCGTTCATGATGCGCTCCTCCGGCGAAGCTTCCTGATCGCGACGCGCGTCGGCATCGCGCTCACGCATTGCGGCTTGCACAGTGTCTAGGCCGGGCCCAGATGACGGCATGACGTGGCTCCTTTGTCGCTTGCGGACTGCAATGAGCCTTCCCCGACGCGGGCGATGCCAATCGCGTCCCTGGCGTCCTCCTTGTGGTGCGAGCGCACGGAGCGACAGCCGTGTGAAGTCGCCCTCTTTCGGGTAGCCTCGCTATGTGAAGAAGATCCTCGAGTTGATCTGCTGCCTGTTGCATCCGATCGCCGTCATCCTGATCTGGATCACGGTCTGGTTCAACGAAAATTTGAATTTCGGTCAGAAAATCGCCTGGGCGATCGTCTCGATCATCCCGTTCGTGCCGTTCATCTACGTGCTGACGGGCAACGACTTCCTCTAGCGCCCGCGTCGGTCTTGGCGCGCTGCGGCCTCAGGACGCCAGCACCGACCCGTCCTCGATCCGCATCGGCTCCTGCGCTTCCAGTTCGACCGTGCCGCGCACGACGACGCCGGCGCCGAATGTCACGTCGCCGCGAATGCTCAGGCGCTCCGCGTCGACGAGCGATGGTGGGCCCGCCGGGAAGCGCTTTTCGAAGTCGTCGAGGACCCTGTAGAAGCTCGGGTCGAGCTCGACGAGGGCAGGCGCTCCGCGGCGCGTCTGCGCGCGCTCGACGAAGCAGTCGGCGGACAGCATGTAGACATCGGAGCGCAGCACCAGCAGGTCGTCGGTCGTCTTGACCGGGATGAAGCGGCTGCGCGGCACGAGCAGGATCCGTGCGTCGGCGAAGGCGGAGATCGCCGCACCCATTGCGCTCTCGAGCTGAAGCACGGCCGGCGAGTCGGGATTACGAGGGTCGACCGTCTTCGCGTTGACGATCAGCGGCAGCTCGAGCACCCCGCCGGAGCGCTCGAGCGTATCCGCGAGGGCGCGCAAATCGATCCAGATGTTGTTCGTGTTGTAGTAGCGCCAGCGCCGATAGTCGCGGAAGGAGTCTTCGTCCGCGGGCGGCGTCTGCGCCGTCTCGCGCAGGACGAGGGTTCCGTCGGCCCTGCGCCGCGCGATATGGCCGCCCTTGCGGTCGGCCGCAGTTCCCTCGACCACCTCCATCAGGAACGGGATCTGTTCGCGCTCCATGTAGGCCGCGATCCGCGCATCGGGTGTCGCGCCGAGGTTGTCGGCATTGGCGATCATCGCGTGGCTGGCGCCGCGCTCCAGCAGTGCGGCGAGCAGGCCCGAGCGCTGCAGCGCGCTGTAGACGTCGCCGTGGCCCGGCGGGCACCACTCGAGCGCCGGCTGCTCGGGCCAGCTGACCGGCGCGAGCCCGTCGGCCGCGAGCTTGGGAACCATGCTCTGCATGAATCCGACCGGTAGGTCGCCGCTGAGTCCTGGATGGGCGGCGAGCGCGCCGAGCGTGGCGTCCCGGGTCGCGTCGCTGTCCATCAAAAGCAGCGGCAGGCCGATCCCGAGCCGCTCGCGGAGGGCCAGCGTCTGGCCGACGATGATCTCGAGAAACGATCGGCCTTCACGAGCCTCGACAAGCGACTTCGGACTGCGTAGGCCCATCGTCGTGGCCAGGCCGCCGTTCAGCTTGATCACTGCGAGTGAGCCGAGTGCGCTCGCCGCGTCGCTGTCCTCGAGCTGTTGGAGTGTCGCGACGTCCGCGACGGGCTCCAGCTCGTCGCTTGGCAGGAGCGTCTTCGCTCCGGCGCGCAGTCGCTCGTAGGCGCGGCTGAAGCTCTCGATCGCGCCTTCCGCCTGGCCGGCGTCACGCATCTTCCGCTGTGCGCGCTGCAGTCCGTCTGAGGCCATGCCCGGCATCCTTACCGATCGGCGCCGGCAAGCTGCGACGATGCCGCTGTGGAGCAGCGCGAGATCGATCGCCTGGGGCGCCCTGTCAGCGTCGTCGGGCTCGGAACGTGGCAGCTGGGCGCCGACTGGGGGGACGTTGAGGCACCGGCTGCGCGCGCGGTGCTCGACGCTGCGCTCGCACACGGCGTCACCTTCTTCGATACCGCCGACGTCTACGGAGACGGGCGAAGCGAAGAGTTCTGCGGCGAGCTACATGCCCGGCATCCCGACGTCCTGATCGCGACGAAGATGGGACGACGCGCCGAGCAGCAGCTCGAGAACTACTCCCGCGCGCACCTCTACGCCTGGAACGATCGCTCGGGCGAGAAGCTCGGTGTCGAGCGGATCGACCTCGTCCAGCTGCACTGCCCGCCCGATGAGGTGTACGCCAGCGATGCCGTCTTCGACACGCTCGACGAGCTCGTCGCGGCGGGCCGGATCGACGCCTACGGCGTATCAGTGGAGACCTGTGCCCAAGCCCTCGCGGCGATCGCCCGTCCGCGCGTGGCGACCGTACAGATCATTCTCAACTGCCTGCGCCTCAAGCCGCTGGAGCAGGTTCTACCGGCGGCACGCGACGCCGGCGTCGGGATCATCGTCCGCGTACCGCTCGCGTCAGGTCTGCTCTCGGGACGCTACGACGAGAACACGGTGTTCGATGCCGACGACCACCGCAGCTTCAACCGCCACGGCGAGCGCTTCGATGTTGGCGAGACCTTTTCGGGGGTCCCATTCGACGTCGGTCTCGCGGCGGTGCGAGAGCTCAAGACGCTGCTCGATCCGGGCGTGACGCTCGCGCAGTTCGCGCTGCGCTGGATCATCGACCAGCCTGGCGTCAGCACCGTGATCCCCGGCGCGCGCAGCGCCGAACAGGTCGCGCAGAACGCATCGGCATCCGCGATCCCGCCGCTGCGCGACGAGCAGCTCGCCGGCGTCCGCGAGGTCTATGACCGGCTGGTCCGCCAGCACGTGCACGATCGCTGGTAGCGGCTCAACCGAGCAGGCGTGCGCCTGGGCCGGGGCGAACCTCGAGCGCGCCGGCAGGCGGCGCGACGCCCGGCGGGAGCAGCGCGAGCACGTGACCGCCGAAGCCGCCACCGATCATCCGGGCGCCCAGCGCACCGGACTCGCGCGCGTAGGCGACCGTCGCATCGAGCGCCGGCGTCGAGACCTCGTAGTCGTCGCGCAGGCTCGCGTGTGATGCGTCGAGTAGCGCGCCGAGGGCTCGCATGTCGCTGCGCTCGAGCGCGGCTGCGGCCTCTTCGACGCGGGCGTTCTCGCGGATGACGTGGCGGGCGCGCCCGGCCAGAGGCGCCGGCAGCTGCTCGACGCTGGCGAGGTCGGCGTCGCGCAGGCTCGCGACGCCGAGCTGCTCGCACGCTCGGGCACACTCGTCGCGCCGCTCGTTGTAGCCGGACCCCGCGTTGGCGTGACGCTCGCCAGAGTCGAGCGTCACGAGCTTGAAGTCGCCGAGCTCGAGCGGGACGGTCTTGACGCTCAGCGAGCGAAAGTCGATCTGCACGCAGCGGTCGGGCTCGGCGAGCAGCGAGACGGTCTGATCGAGCACGCCGCTGCGGACCCCGGCCCACTCGTTCTCGGCACGTGAGCAGAGCACGGCAAGGGCGAGTGGATCGAGCGGTGCGGCATCGGCCACGGCAAGTAGCGCGAGCGCCACGGCCACCTCGAGCGCGGCCGACGAGGCGAGTCCGCCGCCGAGCGGGACGTCGCCGGTGATCTCCAGGCGGGCGCCACGCAGCAGGACGCCCGCCTGCTGCAGCTCGCTTGTCACGCCGCGGACGAATGCGCGCCAGCCGGCGGCCGGTTCGATCGCGTCAAGGGCGACGCTGTCCGTCGCATCCAGGTCGAGCGCTACGGCCTCGATGCGCTGCTCGTCGAGCGCGGTCGCGTGCACGGTGACGCCCTCACGGATCGCGAACGCCAGCGCCAGGCCAGCGTTGTAATCGGTGTGCTCGCCGATCAGGTTGACCCGGCCGGGAGCAAACGCGCGCACGTGACTGGGCAAGGTCAGCGCACGCTCAGCTCTGGCTCGGGTCGGCGACCCGTGCGAGGAACAGGATTGTCCCGCTTGCGTCGTCGCGCAGCACGAGCAGATAGGGGTGGTCGAGCGTCAGGTCAACGACGGCGCTCGGCGGCCGGGCGACTGCCGTGGGGGCGATGATGGCCGTCGCGCCCGTGGCCACCGTTCCCTGCTCATCGACCTTCAGGTAGGCGGCGTGCTCGACGAGCGAGATCGAAAGAGCGCGCTGCCTCGTCAGCGCGCTGAAGTTCGCGCCGGCGCCGAAGGCGTCGGTCATTCCCAGCTGCGCCAGCGGTCCGTTCAGGTCGAGCTGGGTCGAGAGGTCGAGCTTCGGCATTGAGAGGTTGACGCCGTGCGGGGCCAGCGAGCCAGCGATCCGGGTCAGTATCTGTGCACTCAATGTGCGCTGAAACGCGGCGAGCGTTTCGCGGCGCGGCAGGATCGCCAGGAGCGAGAGCGAGCTCGAGCTGTACGGCAGCTCGACCGCCTGATAGTCGCCGCCGCTCGCGTAGTCGTAGCTCGTCTCGGCCTGGTTCATGAACGGCACGCGCACCGTCTGCCCGGTCGCGGTAGTGAACGGCGCCGGCGCGGTTTGGCTGCGGACGAACGGATCGAGCCAGTGGGCCTTCAGATAGATTGCGTTGGCCAGCACGAATGCTGTTTGCGCCGTGACAGCTCCCTGGCCGAGCAGATTGCGGATCAGGCCGCCGGTGTGGTCGCCAACCCAGGCGTTGATCGCTGCAAGCGCCGCTCCAGGCGCACCGGCGAAGTTCGTGCTCTGGGGCGGGGCGCCGAAGTCGCTCGCCAAGGTCTGCGCAAATGGCGCCTGGATCGCCAGGCCGGTTTGCGTCCAGAGGGCGTTCGCGACGTCAAGCGTCGGTGCTCCGGACCCGGAGTGGATCGCCCGCGCCAGCGCGCTGCGGGTCGCTGCGGCATCGGCGGCGGCGTCGCTCTCCGAGGCGGCGTGCAGAACTCCGTCGATCTGCGCGCCGGTCTGCCCGGCAGCACCGGTGTCGGCCATCGTCAGCGCCTCGTCGATGCTGTAGGGCGAGATCACGAGATTGTCCGAACTGCCAAGCTGGCCGAGCAGCGAGAGCGCGAATGCACTCTCGGCCGTGGCTGCGTTGGTTGCCGGCGCTGGAGACGCTGCCGGGCTTGCCGCCGGCAGGCAGAGCGCGGCACACACCCCGAGCAGGCAACAGCCGCCAGGCGCGAGTGTCACTCCGCGACGCACGAGCCCCGTCAGCGAACGCGTACGCGTGCGTGCAGCGCGCGGCGGTAGCGCAGCGTGTGAACGAGTACGACAACCGCGACCGTGAGCAGCGCCTGCACCAGCAGCGCGGCCACGACCGGCGTGTTGAAGAGGAGCATGTGCGGCGCGTCCTGCGCACTCGCCGGCGAGAGGTCCGAGCCGATCCAGTAGGCCAGGACATAGCCGGGCAGCGTGGCGGCACCGAGTCCGTAGGCGAACGCCTGCGTCCACATCGTGCTCCAGGGAAAGCGCCGGGCCCGCGCCACCCCTGCCGTGCCGACCGGCCGCCTCGCCTGCGTGCGCTTGTGCCGTGCCTGCGCGAGGCCCGCGTCGTAGCGTGCGCGCCGGTTCGGCTCGCCGAGCACATCGCAGGCGGCGAGGATCCGTGACAGTCGCGCCGGGTCTGGCGTTGGCGCGACGTCCGGGTGGTAGCGGCGGGCGAGCTCACGCCGCAACCGCCGCACCTCGTCGATCGTGATGCTCTCGCCGACGCCGAGGACGTCGTAGAGGCTTGGGGATAGAGCTGGGTGATCCATCACCGCGCTCTAAGGTAGCGCGGGGAGGGGCATCTGGCGCCCCTCCCCGCGCCCGCGCTCAGCTACTCGAGAACTTGAGCAGGCTCTGGCATGCCGCGCTTGCGGCGGTGAATTTCGGGTTGCTGCGGTCGACCTGACTGCTGCTGAAGACCGACCCCTTACCGCTGAAGTTCGGGCTCGGCATGTCGAAGCCGTGCTTGCGCACGCAGGCGACGTAGTTCGTCACCGCTGCCCGATCAGCCGCGCTCTTGACGTTGAAGGTGGCGCCGCTGGCGGCTCGGCCGAGCCCGCCGCCGGCGAATCCGCCGCCGAAGTCGGCTCCGCAGGCCTTGAACGCGGCAGCGTCCTGCGAGTTGCCGCCGGGGAATCCGTGGGCGCCCGACGCGCCTGTGCCTCCGAAGCGTCGGAACCCGCCAGGTCGGAAGCCGCTGGTGCCGGACGCGCCCGTACCTCCGAAGCGCCGGAAGCCGGTGGCGCCCGAGGCGCCCGTCCCGCCGAAGCGGCCCGCTCCGAGCCCGCCGCCGCTCGGCAGCGTCACGCCGTGCTGCTTGAGGCACGCCTCGAGCTTCGATCGTTCCGCGGCGAAGCCGCTCGTGCCGCTCGTGCCGGTCGAGCTGCTAGCTGGCGTGCCGCTGCCGGTCGAGGCCGTCGTGTTGCTCCCGCCTGAGCTCCCGCCGCACGCGGCGAGGACAAGCCCGGCGATCAGCGCGACGCCGAGTGGGCCGGCCGCTCCGCCGCGAAATCGTGGTTGGTCAGGTTTCATCAATGCTCCTTTTCGCTTGCAAGTGTTTTCGTGTCGACGGTGCGCTCATCCGCCGCCAAACAGACTGCTGACGCCGCTGCTCGAAGATGTGCTCGAGCTACTCGACGTCGAGCTGCTGCCAGTGCTCGAACCTCCAGAGTCGGTCACGGAGCTTGCGGTGACGGCGCCCTTACTGCCGGTGATGCCCTCGATCACCACAGAGTCGCCCGGGTGGATCGCCTTGGCGCCGACGCTCTGTGATTTCGTGATCTTTGACTCGGGGGTCGTCTTGACCGCGACGGTGTTGCCGCTCGTCTCGGTGACGTAGAGCGTGCTGCCGCTGATGCTCGACACCGTGCCGATCGTCGCGCCGCCGCCACCCGCGCCGCCGCCGAACAGACCGCGGAAGCCGGAAGCTCCGGCGCCGCTGGCCCCGCTGGCGCCGCTGGCGCCAAAGCGCGAGGCCAAGCTGCTGGCGGCACCAGTGAAGCCGCCCGTCGTGCCCGATCCCTGGCCCTTCTGCACGAGCACGCCGCCGACGAACCCGCAGGCGGCAAACAGCACCAGCAGCAGCGAGACGATCGATGGGCTCAGCAGCTTGCGGCGCGGACGCGGCGGCAATTCCTCGAGGTCCGGATACCAGTCCTCCTCGAGCTCGCCACTGTGGGATTGCGTTATGTCGGGCATCGGGGGCTCCTTCGGTGGGTCTGGAAGCGCATTGGGTTGGGTGGGGTCGTCACTCAAAGCGAAGTGCCTCGATCGGGCGCATTGCGGCCGCGCGACTCGCCGGGTAGGTGCCGAAGAAAAGTCCCGTGAGCACGGCCGCGCCAAACGCGAGAAACACGGAGTAGGGGGCGATCGCGGGGTGGACGCCGGCGATCTCGAACTGGCTGCCGACGATGCCGAGCGCGACGCCGCTGACACCACCGAAGGTCGAGACCAGCACGGCCTCGGTCAGGAACTGCGTGAGGATGTCGCCGCGGCGCGCGCCGATCGCCTTACGGATCCCGATCTCGCGCGTGCGCTCGGTCACGCTGACGAGCATGATGTTCATCACGCCGATCCCGCCGACCAGCAGTGAGATTGCGGCCACCTCGCCGAGCAGCGTCGTGAAGACGCCGCTCGTCGAGCTCGACGCCGACAGCAGCGAGCCCTGGTTGATGACCTCGAATCCCGGATCCGCCGTGTCGGTGATGTCGTGGCGCTGCTCGATGATCGAGGTGACCTCGGCCTCGGCGGTATTGAGATCGGCCTCAGACTTCGCTTGGACGGTGATCGATCCGATCGATCCGTATCCCGTCAGTTCGTCCTGGACGGCCGTGATCGGCGAGAACGCGATGTCGTCCTCGTTGGTCACCCCGTTCGTCCCCTTCGGCGTCGTGACGCCGATCACTTGGAAGTCGACACCATTGATCTGGATCGTGTCGCCGACCGGGTCGGCACCGTCGAACAGCTCGCTGACCACCGTCGGCCCGAGCACGACCACGCGTGCGTGCTGCTTGACCTGCTGGTCCGTGAAGAAGCTGCCGAGTTGCATCGTGTAGTCGTGCGCGGTCGCATATGGCGGCGTCGTGCCGACGAACTGCGACGGCGAGTAGCTGGTGCCGTCGTAGACGAGCGTCGGACTCGCGCTGACGGACGGCGCGGCGGCGTCGACGTCGGGCGCCTGCGATTTGTTGTTGAGGGCGTCTGCGTCGCCGATCGTCAGCGAGACCGCCGCCGTCGAGGTGGTCGCCGAGGAGCCACCGAAGCTGAAGCCTGACTCGACCAGCAGGACGTTGGTGCCGAGCGCCTCGATGCTTGACGCGACCGCCTTCGAGGACCCGTTGCCGACCGCGATCAGGACGATCACCGAGGCGACCCCGATCGTCATGCCGAGGATCGTCAGTCCCGAGCGAAGCTTGTTCGCGAAGATCCCCCCAAGCGCGATGCGCAGCGTTTCGATGCCCATCAGTTGAGCGGCGTGTCCGCTTGTGGTGTCGTCGTCGTCGGCGGCGGTGTGGCCTCGCCATCCGGTGAGCTCTGCTCGTCCGAGACGATGCGGCCATCGGCCAAGCGGATCACCCGCCGGGCGTGCGCGGCCACGTCCGGCTCGTGCGTGATCAGCACCACCGTTCGCCCTTCACGGTGCAGCCGGTGGAAGATCGCCAGCACGTCGTTCGTCGCGTGCGAGTCGAGATTGCCGGTCGGCTCGTCGGCCAGGATCAGGCTCGGGTTCGTGACCAGCGCACGCGCGACGGCAACTCGCTGCTGCTGGCCACCGGACAATTCGGATGGGGCATGGTGGAGCCGGTCGCGCATGCCGACCTGGACGAGCGCGTGGACGGCACGGCTGCGGCGTTCCTCGCGCGGCAGGCCAGCGTAGGCCAGCGGAAGCTCGACGTTGGCAAGCGCCGACGTCCGAGCGACCAGGTTGAAGCTTTGGAAGATGAAGCCGATCTTGCGATTGCGCAGATCCGAGAGGTCGTCCTCGTCCATGCTGGCGACGTCGACCCCATCGAGCAGGTACTCCCCGCTGGTCGGGACATCGAGACAGCCGATGATGTTCATCAGCGTGCTCTTGCCGCTCCCCGAGCTGCCCATGATCGCGACGAAGTCCCCGCGGTCGACCACGAGCGAGATCCCGCGCAGCGCCGGCACATGGATCGTTCCGGTGTCATAGATCTTCGTCGCTTTCCGTAGGTCGATCACGCGGCGGCTGGCACGACGCAGCGCCGCCTCGCCGCTCGGGCCGGCAGCTGTCGCCGGGCGTTCACGCGGTGGCAGCGGCGGCATCGTGAGTCGCCGCGGCCGGCGCAGAATCCGCCGGGGGGCCCGCGACTGGCGCTGAACCATCATCCGCCCCGACTGAAGCGCCCGCCGCCACCGCCGGCAAAGCCACCGCCGGCGAATCCGCTCCCTCCGAGGCCACCACCGAGTGTGCCCGTGGAGGTCGAGCTCGATGTTCCGGTTGCGGTGGCGATGCTCGTCGCGACCCGGATTGCGACCTCCTGGCCGGGCTGCAGCCCGGCGACGATCTGGGTCGCCGAGGTCCCCACGAGGCCCGTGATCACGGGCGTCTCCACGGTCTTGCCGTTCTTGACGAGCAGCACCGTCGAGCTCGTGCCGGCGCTGCTGACCGCTGCGCTCTCCACGTCGATCGCGTCGTTGACCTGCTTGGAGATGATCGTCGCGGTGGCGCTCATCCCCGGTCGCAGCTGGCTTGAACCCTGCGTCAGATTCAACGTCACGTTGTAGCTGACGACACCGCTGCTGTCGGTCGAGAGGACCGAGATCGCGGTCACCTTGGCGGCGAACTCCTCGTCCGGTAGCGCATCGACGCTCACGGTCGCCGGCTCGCCGACCTTGATCGTGCCGATGTCGGCTTCGCTGACCGAGACGACCAGCTGCATCGTGCTGAGATTCGCGAGCACGACGAAGCCCGAGCCGCTGGAGGACGATGAGTCTGACGAACTCGACGTGGAGCTGGAGGTGGCTGCGCCGGCAGTCGAGCTCGAGCCGCTGCCCGTGTCCGCCGACGCCGACGAGCTGCTGCCGCTGCCGGCGCTCACCTCATCGCCGACGGCGCCCGAGATCGAGGCGATCGTGCCGGCGCTCGGGGCGTAGAGCTTCGTCCCGTCGAGTGCCTGCTGGTCCGTCTTGACGGTCAGCTCGTCGCTCGACACCGCAGCTTCAGCCGAGGCGATATTCGCTTGGTCGGTCGCCTCGGTCACGGCCGAGGTGCTCGAGCTCTGCGCGCTCGTGGTGCTCTTCTTCTTGGTCGTCGGCGACTTCGCCTTGCTCGTGCCCGTGCTGCCGGTCGTCCCCGTCGTCGCGGTGGACCCCACCGAGGTGCTGCCGCTGGCACCGGTGCTGCCGAACGCGTCTGTGGCGCGCAGCATTCGGCTCTCGGTTGGGGCTGACTGCGTGGACGACGACGATGAGCCGGACGGGTTCGCCTCGGTTTCCGCTAGCTTCGCCTGTGCGGCTTCGAGGTTGGCTTGAGCCTCCTCGAGTGCGACCTGGGCCGCTGTCGGGTCGATCTGGGCGAGCAGCTGTCCAGCGTGGACATGCTCGCCGGCGCTGACGTAGAGCCCGGTCAGGATCCCACTTGACTTGAAGTTGAGGTCGGATTCGCTGACCGGCGCGAGGTTGCCGCTGGCGGACTCCGACGCCTGGACGACGCCGCGGTCGACCGTCACGTACCGGTATTGGACCGTGGAGGTGGTCGAGGAAGGCCCGACCAGCAACACGGCGGCCACGATCGCGCCGATCGCCGCCAGCCCCACCAGAACGTTGGGCCATGGACGCAGTCGCCGCGGCGGGAGCGTCCGCGTCGCGAGTTCGTGGCGACTCGTGGTGGTTGGCAGGGAAGATTCGGTCATGCGTGCCGCCCGGCCGCGCAAGTCTCCTGGCACTCTCACAATGGGAGATAAGAGCCTCTTAGGCTCGACCTAAAGACCGAAGCCCCGGTCCAGGCCGCTGCGCGCCCCCGTCCGGGTAGGTCAAGATGTCCCCGCGTGGCTCGCTCCCGCGAGCCCAAGGCCCCCGTAGCTCAGCTGGATAGAGCGTCGGACTTCTAATCCGAGGGTCGCAGGTTCAAATCCTGCCGGGGGCACTCCAACGGCACCAGGGCGGACGGCGAAGAATTCAGGCAGAGGTGCCGTGCGCGACGGTGCGCATGAGATAGCCTCGTCGGCGTGAAGGCACGAGTTGCTGCGGCGTTCCTGCGCTCCGTTGCGCTGTGTGTGTTGCCGGCGGCGGCGGTCGCCTCCCGGGACGCGCACGTCGCGAAGGTCAAGGTCAAGAAGCCGGCCACGGGCTCGTGGAAGGTCACCACGGGCGGCGGAGACGACGACCTTCTCGGCAGCTTTACCGTCACGAGCGGGCAGGTGAGCGCGCTCCAGGGCACGATCCAGTCTGGCGCCCCGACCGACTGCGGACCCGGGCCGGTCTCGATTCCCGCCCAGCAGAGGATCACGCGCATCAACATCAAGTCGGGGGGCTACCCATACGACTTCTACGAGGTCGGCGGCGTTGCCCGCGGCGCCCTCGTACCGGATCCGCCGATCAGCGTCTCAGTGGACGCCGCCGGCAGCGCGGTTCAGGGCACGCTGTTCATCCAGTTCGCCCCGAAAGGCGCCAGCGGCACCGGCGAGATCCGCTGGGATGACGGCCAGTGCGAGCTCGACTTCAATGTCGCGCACGGCTGAGCCGGCCCGCCGGGCTCACTGACTCGTACGCCCCGGACCACGCTCAGCCGGTCGCCGGGCCAGGTTTCGGCGGCGGCACACCACCGCGTCGCGCGGTAATTGCAGACCGGGGGGTCAGGATCAGGGCTGGGGAATGCCGGCCCAGGCGAAGGCCTCGTGGTACATCTGGGCGACGTGTTCGGGCCGGTCATCGCCGGGAAGGTCCTGGGGGATGTCGTAGCCGGCCGCCCGCAGCTTCCAGGTCAGGAGACGGTAGGGGGTTCGCACGCCCTCGAGCTCCGAGGGGTCGATGCGGGCCGTCTGGCCTGGGACGCTGGGGTTGAGCTCGTCGCGCTCATAGATCGCGTCGAGCTGGACGATCTTCCAGGCTCCGCCGATCCGCTCGACCCGGTAGAGGTGGCGTGCGTAGGTGCTGAGCACGCATTCGACGCCGTTGATCGTGTCGTAGTTCTCGATCGCGAGCGGCAACGAGATCACGGCCCGGTCGCCGGCGACGCGCACGACGGGCGGGCTGAGTCGATGACGGGACGGAATGCCGCCCTGGGCCATGGCGGCGGAACCGTCGACAAAGCCATGCCCCGAGCCCTGATACCAGGTCAGGGCCACGGAAGAGTCCTCGGCGAAACAGTCACGCATGTCGTCCCACCAGCGCCGGTCGCGCGCCTCGCGCTCCCGCAGGACGACCTGAATGGCGGCGAAGCCGTCGTCGTCGGCCGTGGTGCTGGTGGAGGGCGCAGGCACGAGGCGGATGCTACCGGCGTTTGACACTCTCAGTACGCGTCGGGCGACAGTGTCGCCGCGCTGCGAGCGGTGCTCGCCTGGAGCGGCAGGTTCTCGGAGCTGTCGCCGACGTAGATCGCGTAGCGGCCGCTGGCGACCGTCCAGGTGCTCGCGCCGGTGTTCCAGTAGGCGAAGGAGACCTCGGGCAGCGAGATCGTTACACGGGTCGACCGGCCGGGCTCCAGCGACACCTTGCGGAAGCCCTTGAGCTGCCGCGGTGGCTCGCCGGTCGATGCCGGGTCTCCTACATACACCTGGGTCACATCGGCGCCCGCGCGCTTTCCCGTGTTGGTCAAGGTGAACGTGACCTGCGCGTCGGCCGCGGTGGAGCTGACATTCAGGCGCGAGAAGGCGAACGTGGTGTAGGCCAGCCCATAGCCGAATGGGAACAGCGGCTTGATTCCCTTTGTCTCGTACCAGCGGTAGCCGACCAGCAGGCCCTCGCTGTAGCTCGAGTGGGGACCGACGCTGTCCCCGGCTTCATCGACGCCCGGGTACTGCGCCTGAGTCTGCAGGGGGTCGTCGGAGAGCTGGACCGGGAACGTGATCGGCAGATGCCCGGAGGGATCGACATCGCCAAACAGAATCGGCGCGATTGTGTCCCCGTCCATCTGGCCGGGATACCAGTTGTCGAGCACCCCCTGCACCTGATCGATCCACGGCATCGCGATCGGATCGCCGGCTTGGATCACGACGATCGTGTGGGGGTTCGCGGCCGCCACCGCTGCCACCAGTGCGTTCTGGTCGATCGGCGAATACGTGCACGAGTCGGATGAGGCGAAGTCGAGGAATGAGCACGTGCCGAAGTTTGCGTTCAGGTTTGGCCGATCAGCTCCCTCGATCTCGGCGTCACTGATGAAGACAACCGCGACGTTCGCACTGGCCGCCGCCGCAACGGCGTCCTCGGTGCTCGTGCCGTCGGCATAGGTGACGACGTCGCCAGCTTTGGCGGCGCGCGCCTCGATCGCTGTCAGCGGCGAGATGACCCCAGGCTGGTAGGAGAACTCGGGCACGTGTCCCGAGCCGTAGCCCTGATCGGCCAGCTCCGCCCCCGCGGGGCCTGCGGCCGGCCCGATCACCGCGATCCGCTTGCCGGCCCCGCCAATCGGCAGGATGGCGTCCTTGTTCTTGAGCAGCACCGTGCCGGACTCGCCCACCTGCGTCGCCACGTCGAGGCTGGTTGGCGTCGTCGCCGTGGTGGCCGCCGCCTGCGCCCCTTCGGCCGGGACGTGGTCGAACAGGCCGACGCGGAACATCGTGTAGATGATCCTGTAGACCATCTCGTTGAGCGTGGTCGTCGACACCTGCCCGTCTGCCACTGCCGTGTCGAGCGCGGAGCCGTAGTAGTCCGTGCCGTCCGCGCTGCCGGAGATGCCGCCGGGCATCTCCATGTCCATCCCAGCGTCGGCCGAGGCGACGGTCGAGTGGTTCGCTCCCCAGTCCGACATCACGAAGCCGGTAAAGCCGAACTGACCGTCGAGCACGTGGCTCAGCGTGAACTGGTTCTGGCACGCGTAGACGCTGTTGATGCGGTTGTAGGAGCACATCACGGCGCCCGCCCCGGCCTGCACTGCCGCGTCGAAGGCGGGCAGGTCGATCTCCTCCATCGTGCGCACCGACGCGTCGGAGGAGTCGGTCGTGCGGTCCGTCTCCTGGTCGTTCAGTGCGTAGTGCTTCGCCGTGGCGATCACGTGCTGTGACTGGATGCCGCGAATGACCGCTGCCGACGCCTGACCGGCGAGGAACGGGTCCTCGCCTGCGTATTCGAAGTTGCGGCCGTTCAGCGGGTTGCGGGAGATGTCCATGCCGGGCCCGAGCAGCACGTTGACCCCCTTTGCGAGCGCCTCGCGAGCGAGGTCTGCGCCATAGGTCTGCGCCAGGTCAGGGTCCCATGCGGCGGCCAGCGCGATCGTGTCCGGAAACGCCGTTGTCAGCACCTGTTGGTCGCCGATTCCGTTAGTGGCATCGTTCAACACCAGGGCGGGGATACAGAGCGCCGGGTTGGCCGGGATGTAGCTCGCCGCCTCCGGGTTTGGACCCGTCGGGTTGAACTCACCCCCGCCTTCCACCATCGCCAGCTTGTCGCTCACCGACATCGCCGACAGCAGCTCATGCGCGCGCTCTGTCGCCGACTGGCCGGTGTTCATCCAGCGGCATGAGGCGACCGTTGTGCCTGAAACGCCGGTTGTGCCCAAAATGCTCGTTCCGCCAGAGATTCCTGTTACGCCGGAGATGCCCGTTATGCCGATCGAGACGCCCACTGCGGCGCCTGCCGAGACGCCAACTGTCGTGGCGGAGGAAACACGAATCGTCGCGCCCGACGAGACGCCAACCGCGGCGCCGCCAACCAGGATCGCGGCAGCGATCGCCGCCGCACCGGCCAGTCCTACAGCTGCCGCCCAGCGCGCAACACGCACCGCGTCCCTCCTCCAGGGTCCTCAACCGATCACTATGTCCCTTCCCGCCCTGCCGCCATCTCAAACTCCCGGGTCGGGACGTGGGGCCGCTCAACGTTCGAGCCACATCGCGCTACGTGTGAGGTGACGGGTGCAGCGTCACGACGCCCGAACGCTAGGGTTGGCGCGATGGATCAACGGCTGCTTGACGATCTGATCGACTGGCTTCGCGTGCCGTCGATCTCCACCGGTGGGGGAGAGCCCGGCGAGATCGAGCGGGCGGCGAGTTGGGTGATCGACCGGGTTCTGGCGGCCGGCGGCGAGGGCGAGCTCGTGCGCTTCGGCGAGGGAAATCCACTCGCCGTTGGTGAGCTTCGAGCGCGCGATCCCGGGGCGCCGACGATCCTGATCTACGGTCATTACGACGTCCAGGGCCCGGGAGCGGCCGAGCTGTGGCACACGCCTCCGTTCGAGCCGACGATTCGCGACGGGCGTCTGTACGCGCGGGGCGCCAGTGACGACAAGGGAAATTTCCTTCCGCTGCTGCACGTGGCATGTGCGATGGCCGCCGCGGGAGAGCTCCCAGTCAACGTCAGGCTGCTCGTGGAGGGCGAGGAGGAGACGGCAGGCACCGCCGTCACCACATGGCTCCGCGAGGATGCCCGCGGCGCCGACGCCGCGATCGTCTTCGACGCGCTGATGCCCGATCCGGCGACGCCTGCGATCACGGTCGGCTTGCGCGGCGCGGTGATGCTCAACATCGAGCTGCGTACCGCCGAGCACAATCTGCACTCCGGCCTCTACGGCGGCAGCGTGTTGAACGCGCTACACGTGTTGCAGGCAATCCTCGCCGAGGTTCTTCCCGGGCCTGACGGTCGCCTGCGGGAGGAGTTGCGCGAAGGCATCAGCGCTCCATCGGCGGCCGAGCTCGCTTCCTGGGAGCGTCTGCCGTCGGGCGATGAGCTGATCGAGCACAGTGGCGGCCGGCCCGTGTACCCCGGAGCCGGTGCCGACTACTACCTGCGCAACGGTGCTGACGCGTCGCTCGACGTCAACGAGATCGGCGGCGGCGAGCCGCGGACGATCGTCCCGGCGCAGGCGCACGCGACGCTCTCGCTGCGCCTTGCACCCGGACAGGATCCGCGTCGGATGCACGCCGTCCTGATCGGCCTGCTGCGCGCGGCGCTGCCCGCCGGCGCCGCGCTCGAGGAGGCGAGCGTGATGTACGCCGAGCCGGCGCTGTTCGAGCCTGACGAGCCGGCGCTGCAACTCGCCGCGCAGGCGCTGCAACGCGCATGCGGGACCGAACCGGCATTCATCCGCTGCGGTGGCAGCATCCCGATCGTCGCCGAGATGGCTGCCCGCGGATATCCGGTGATCGTCGGTGGCTTCGCGCTCGCCGAGGACCAGATCCACGCGCCGAATGAGTCCTTCGCGCTGCGCAGCCTGGAATGGGGCGAGGCGGCTGCCCGCGAGCTCTACACCGCGCTCGCGACGCTCCCCGCACGCACGTGATCGTCACTCGTAGGAGATGAACTCGAGCAGCGATCCGTCTGGGTCGCGGAAGTAGACGCTCCGGCCCGTGCCGCCTGCGCCGTTGCGCTCGACTGGTCCTTGCTCGACGGGAACGCGGTGTTCGCCGAGGTGCGCAACAGCGTCGCCGATCGGACCATCCCAGACGAAGCAGAGGTCGCTGTTGCCAGGCTCAACGGGGACGCGAGCGACTGGCTCGGCGGCGACGCCGGGACCGTGGACGTTCAGCTGCTGTGCGCCGAAGCGGTAGGCCCATCCCGGCTCACGCGCAACAAGCTCGGCGCCGAGGACGTCCCGGTAGAAGTCATTGGACCGATCCCAATCCGTCACGGCAATCACGGAGTGGTCCAGTCGAGCGGGCACGCGACGATCGTAGCCTGGACCGGCGCTCTCGCGGGCCCTCAGCTGGACACGATCGCGTCAGCCAGGCGCTGTGTCGCCCCCGGCGACAGGTCAAGATAGAGCGCCGGCTCGATGACCTCGAGCTCGAGCAGTGCCGGGCGCCCCTCTGCGCCGATGACCAGGTCGACGCGGGCGTAGAGCGGCGTGCCGAAGCGCTCGGAGGCGGCGTCCATCACGCGGTGGGCGAGCGCGAGCTCGTCAGCCCGCGCCGCGCCCGGAGCCACCAGATCTTCGCTGAGCATCGCGGCTGCCGGCGCGAGTGTGCCCTCACCACGGGGGGCCACCTCGTCAGGCGCGAGAATCGCCCGCTTGCGCAGCACGTGCGAGAGCTCGCCGCCGAAGAACACCAGCGCCGTCTCGCCACGCTGATCGACGCTGCTCAGGTACGGCTGCACCAGTGCGACGCGGCCACTCGCCTGGATCCGCTCGATCAGCGCACGCGCCGTGGCAACCGCCGCCGGGCCGAAGCGGCCGGTGTCGCGCGCTCCCGCGGAGATGTTCGGCTTGACGACGACCTCACCCGCGAGCGGCGGCAGTTGCTCCCCAGGACCGACGAACACGGTCGGCACGATCTCGACCCCGAGCTCGAGCAGGTAGCGCTTGTCCGCGTTGAAGGCAACGAGATCGGGACGGTTGCGCAGCCGCTGCGGACCGACCGCCTCACACCAGGCCAGGAACTCGCCGACGCGCGTCGTGTAGTCCCAAGTTGAGCGGATCACGACACGGTCATAGGACTCCCAGTCCACGTCAGGGTCGTCCCAGCAGCGGTGCTCGGCGGCGAGAAGAGCGGCAACCTCGGCATCATCAGCCCGCGCGGCGCGCAGGCCGGAGCTGGTGACGAGCGCAACCCGCACGCCCCAGAGCATACGAGCGCCCGGCTCGCGCACTCCCAACCGTCGCCGGTCGGCCGCCCGATAGATTGCCGGCCCCAACGAGAAAGGATTCCGATGAGGCTACGCATTTCAGGCGGCAGACTGGGCATGGCTGCCGCGACGATCACTGCGCTCGCAGCTGCGGCCATCCTGCCTGCGAGCTCGGCGGCCCACGCGCCCAAGCCGGCGTTTGCGACCGGCAGCTACGTCGGCACGACGAGCCAGGGCCAGGCGATCGAGTTCAAGATCGCGAAGGCGAAATGCGACTCCCCGAGCCCGCCGTACAAGCTCCACAAGGCGACCTGCTTCGAGGGCGAGCTTTACGGCACCTCCGAGTACTACCCGGAGGTTCTCGAGCGCTGCTCAGATGGCAGCACCTACTCCGACCCGCTGTACGGGGCGAGCTACCAGCTCTCGCTCTCGGCTTCTGGCTCGCTCACCTACAGCGTCAGCGGACTCGGCTCAACGGTGACGCCCGGCGCCAGTCTCTCGACGTTCACGCTCCATCTGAAGAGCACCAAGGCGACCGGCACGCTGCATCAGACCGAGTCCTACGACAACGGCAACGGAGCGGTCTCCTGCGACAGCCAGGTCGTGACGTTCACGGCGGCAAAGACGCACTGAGGCGGGATGCAGGCGACGCGTGGAAGCGCGCTCGCTGTGGGAGGGATCAGCTGCGCTCGAGTCGGGGCGCAGCGATCTCTTCGACCAGCAGCTTGATCGCAGCCGCGACCGGGATCGCGACGAGTGCACCGATGATGCCGAGCAGCGCGCCACCGATGATCGTCGCCACGACGGTGAGGAGCCCGGGCACAGCAACGGTACGCGCCATCACGCGGGGAGTCAGCAGGTAATCCTCGACGAAGCGGTAGATGACGTAAAAGATCGCGGTCGCGATCGCAAGGGTTAGTGACACAGTCAGCGCCACGAGTGCGACGATGATCCCGCCGATGGTCGAGCCCACGACCGGAATGAGGTCGAGCAGCGCGACAAGGAGGCCCAATAAGAGTGCATATGGGATGCCAAGGACCAGTGCCCACAGCCAGGTTCCGAAGCCGGCAATGAATGAGGTCAGGATGTTGCCAAGCACATAGCCGCCGACACGATTCAGAATCTCGTCGGTCAGCAGGACCATCCGGGCGCGGCGGCTTCTCGGAGCCAGCAGGTAGATGCCTCGCCGCACCCGCGGAAGATCGGCGAGCAGGTAGATCGACACGATGACGACGACCACAACCGACGCGACGAGATCGAGCACCACCTTGCCGACTCCGACGACCGTGCCGAACGACGCGCCGCCGCCTCGCAGGACCTTCTGCAGCGCGCTCACGATGTGGTACTTCGCATTGAGCTTCCCGAGCTCGGTGTTCTTGTGGTTGAGCTGGCGCAGGTAGTGCGGAATTG
>Ga0302178_10001079_pt1 | contig 23644 bp, 23 predicted proteins | sample I_Palsa_E1_3_FD_198790 | JGI IMG/M metagenome (GOLD analysis project Ga0302178, IMG submission 198790) | Peat permafrost microbial communities from Stordalen Mire near Abisko, Sweden - I_Palsa_E1_3 | ecosystem: Environmental > Terrestrial > Soil > Palsa > Peat permafrost | place: Sweden... | reverse complement strand
AAAACCCCGTAGAACTTTGATTCTACGGGGTTTTTAACCATCGACTGGCGGAGACGGAGGAATGCGCCACGTAAGTTTAAGCGCAGCATGCCCATGAGGAAACGGGAAATGCCTTGTCAGATCCGGCGACACCCACGACACGCCGTAGCGGAGCGTCCACATGAACAAGTCGACGCTGTCGGCGGTAATTTCCCGCGAGACAGGCGAGAATTGCGTGCCCGATTGGTTCATGGACGTGCCGTAAATGCCGCGTCCCATGGCTGGCCGTGCCAACGGCAGATGCGGCGCTCGGCAGGGCACTGATGCGTTACCAGCGGTGTATCGCATCGCCCAATCCAATTGTCGAGCTTCCCCCGAATCGTCCGACGTAACCGCAGTCGCGGAAGTCGAGCCACGATGCAAGCTGGCGTGCCCGTTCCAACAAGCTGACGTGATCAGGCAAGTCAGCCGTTTTTCGTTGGGCTAGATTGTGATTTCGGACGCGGACCCATTTGCCGGGTCCGTTACAAGTTAGCCCACGAACACGACCGCCCTCCGAGCGACGGCCGAGAGGAGTGAACGATGAGTCACGAAACGCCGAATCAACATCCGACGCCGGCTGAAAGAGCCCGTGCGCTGCACAAGGTGCTGCTCGACAAGAAGCTGATCCCCGATAACTACATCGAGGATTTCACGAAGTTGATGGAGCATGAATGGGACCCTTCCAACGGCGCCCGCGTGGTCGCGCGCGCATGGGTCGATCCCGAGTATCGCGCGTTGCTGCTGAAGGATGGCACCGCCGCGTGTGCGCAGTTCGGCTACACGGGTCCGCAGGGTGAATACATCGTCGCACTGGAGAACACGCCAACCTTGCAGAACGTGATTGTCTGCAGTCTCTGCTCGTGTACCAACTGGCCAGTACTGGGGCTGCCGCCCGAGTGGTACAAAAGCTTCGAATACCGCGCGCGCCTGGTGCGTGAAGGGCGCACGGTGCTGCGTGAACTGGGAGAGGACCTACCGGACGACGTCACTGTGCAAGTGTGGGATACGACTGCCGAGACACGCTACCTGGTGCTGCCGGTGCAGCCGGAAGGCACCGACAGCATGACGGAAGAAGAGCTTGCGAAGCTTGTCACGAAAGACGTGCTGATCGGCGTTGCGCGGCCGGTTGCGCCGCGCGCGTAGGCCCACTCACTTTAGGATGGAGGAATAGAACATGGACGGCATTCATGACCTTGGCGGCATGCAGGGATTCGGCCGGGTTCCGCACAGCAACAATAGCTTGAGCTACAAGCCGGTCTTCCACGAAGACTGGGAACATCTCGCCTACAGCCTGCTTTTTCTCGCGGCTGACGGCATGAAGCTGTTCAGCGTCGACGAGTTGCGCCACGCGATCGAGCGGATGGATACGCGTTATTACTTCGGCTCCCCGTACTACGACCGCATTGTGATCGGCACAGCGACGCTGCTGGTCGAATTGGGCGTGATCAAGCAGCAAGAACTTGACGACATGCTGGGCGCCGAATTCAAGCTCGCGCGCCCCTACTCCTCCGAAGGGCGCCAGACGCGCACGAACCGCACGCCGCTTGAAGTGGGAGACCGGGTCAAGGTGAGCGATGCCTATGTGCCGGGGCATATCCGCATGCCCGGCTACGTTCGCGGCAAGGAAGGCGTGGTCCTACATCGCACTACCGAGTTGTGGCCCTTCCCCGATTCAATCGGTCACGGCAAGGAGGCGTTGCACGAGCCGACGTATCACGTGCGATTCCGTGCACGCGATCTGTGGGGCAACGCGGCTGACGATGGTCTGGTCGTCGTGGATCTGTTCGAAGGTTATCTCGACAAGGTGAACACGGCGGCAGCGGACGAAGCAGTCAAGCCCGCTGTCATAGCAGAGCAGGAAAAGGTACACGCCTGAGTCAAACAGCATGCCAATCAGCCCGGGGGGTCCAGTGCGGACCTCCCGGCCTTTCTGTGGAGACATCACCCGATGACGAATCTCGCACGCCTGCCGGTCACGGTGCTCTCGGGGTTTCTCGGCGCCGGCAAGACGACCTTACTCAATCACGTTCTGCGTAATCGCGAGGGAATGCGGGTGGCGATCATCGTCAACGATATGAGCGAAGTCAATCTTGATGGCGAAGCCGCGCAGCGCGGTGTCACCCTGAATCGCGCCACCGAAGAGCTGATCGAGATGAGCAACGGGTGTATCTGCTGTACGCTCAGGGCGGATTTGTTGCAATTGATCAGCGAGCTCGCGCAGCAGAACCGCTTCGACTATCTGCTGATCGAATCGACAGGCATTTCCGAGCCGTTGCCGGTCGCGGAAACCTTCGCCTTCCTCAACGACAAGGGCTTCAGTCTCTCTGAAGAAGCACGTCTGGATACGATGGTCACGGTAGTCGACGGCGCGAACTTCGAAACGCAGTTCGCCTCGCAAAAGACGATCGCAGTCATGCCGAACAAGGGTGGCATGGATGACGTACGTGACAAAACGACGCGCAGTCTGTCAAATCTTCTGATCGAGCAGATTGAGTTCGCAGATGTGTTGCTCATCAGCAAGGCTGATCTCGCGACGCCCGTGCAACTCGAGCGCTTGCGCACGCTGCTGCAAGAACTCAATCCGCGGGCGGACGTGCTGACCATGGAGCATGGTGCGGTGCCGCTTGACGCCATCCTAAACACCGGGAAGTTCGATCTTGCGACGCTCGTCAAATCGCCGGGTTGGGCGCAAAAGCTCGATGCGACTGATGTGACGTCCGAGTCCGACACCTACGGCGTGCGTTCAAGCGTTTATCGGGGTCGCGCACCGTTTCATCCGGAGCGGCTCGCGGATTTTCTTGAACAGCCCTGGCAAAACGGCATGCTGCTGCGCTGTAAAGGCTATCTATGGATCGCCAGCCGGTTCCGCGACATTGGCATGCTGGTGCAGACGGGCGGCGCGTTCGATTGGGCCTTCACCGGCCGCTGGTGGAATTTCATTGCGCGCGAAGAGTGGCCGCGCGATGCGTATCGGCGCGATGCGATTCTGTCGAAGTGGGACGAGAGCGTGGGTGACTGCCGGCAGGAAATCGTCTTCATCGGTCAGGATATCGATTTCGTGCGCCTCGAGGCCGCGCTTGATGCGTGCCTGCTGACACCCAGCGAGATCATGCGAGGACCTGATGTATGGAGCGCCCTCCCAGGTGCGCACCGCATCACCGATCGCGCGCGCGCCGCGTAAGCGCACAGGTGGCGGCAGGCCCGCTCCGCTTTATTCTCCCGCTTCATTTCCCCTTGAACAGAATGACGATGCGGGCTCGCCGAGATATCGGCATAATTCAGCTGAGGCGACGAGCGCTCGGCGGTCATTCAGAACAGGTGCTGCCATAAAAATCGAGCGTCCAATCAATGCGACGGCTTCTCCATTGCAACTTCCATGACTGCAACTCGGCAAAACGAGCAAGCACCACCGACCATCAATATCCCGACCCTCTCGGGCAAAGGTGATGAAACAGAATTTCGCGACTTCATGGCAGAACTCTTCGCAGCCGCGACCACGATGCAATCCCTGCGGCGTAAAGCTGCGCGCCTCTTCGACCTCTCTTCCGCCGAGCTCGCCATCCTGCTGGCGGTTTCGGCGCTCGGCAATGACAAGAGCATTCGCGAGATCGCGAACCACCTGGATATCTCCGCGTCGAACGTGACCGCCGATGTGGCCCGCCTCGTCGAATCATCGTATCTGCGCAAATTCCCCCATCCCGACGACGCCCGCGCCATCAACGTGGCACTTACCTCCAGCGGCGTGAAACTCGTAAAAGCCTTGGCGCCCGTGCTGCAACACGTCAACGACACCGTCTTCTCCGAGCTTTCCCGCGAAGACATGCTGCGTTGCTCGCGAATTCTGAAGAGCATGGTCGGACAGGCGCGCAAGATTGACAGTGCCGGACTTGGCGCGTTCCGGAAGAAGGCGTCATCCCGCAAAACATAGCATCGTTGGGCGGACGCCATGCGCCATCAGAAGCGGTGCGTCATTCCAAGCGTGACCAATTTCTGCGTACCGCTAGACGACGGGGAAATTCCCACCAGGTCCGCCACGGCCTTCACCCCCGTCGAATCGGCTCCCCTCGCCTCTTGATAGACCGCGACTGCATACAGGGACGTCCGTGTCGACAGCGCATACACCGCACCCAGATTCACCTGCTGGTAACGAGCGCCCGGGTCCCCGCTGGCGCCGGAATTCTTGGTGTAGGCATACGACGCCGCGAGCAACAGTGGCGGTGTCGGTCGGTACTTTAGGTTGACCTCGCCGGTATTGAAGCTCGCCGTGCCGCTGTACGCTGCCTCAGGACCGCTCAAGCCGACGACCTTCACCGTGCCCAGCTTCTGAAACTGGGTATTGGTGTAAGCTGCGCCCACGCTCACCGGCCCGATGGCATATGCACCCGCCGCCGCAATGATCTGCTGCGAGCCCGCGCTTGCATACCCGGCACTGATGGGATTCGTCATGTTGCTGGCCGTCGCGCTGTCGTTGGCCTTGTCGCCCCAGAAAGAGAAGTTTGGATTCTTGACGAACACGTAGCCGATCGCCGCCTTGATTGGACCGTTTGCGTAGGCGGTGCTGACGTCCCAGATGGCATTCTGCGAGAACTGTCCGGGCTTTCCGCCGAAGCTGTAGAGACCACCGAATGTCAGGCCTTTGTAGCTGACGCTTTGATACTTGACCGAGTTATTGATCCGGTTGGAACTATCGAGGTTGTCTACATCACCTGGATGGGCACCGAAGCCCGACCCCGCCGCGGCCCAGTCCGCCACCGCCGTGATCGGTCCCACAGCCAGATAGACGGTGGAGTACTGACGCCCGAACGTGAGCGTTCCGTATTCGCTGCTGCTCAGGCCCAGGAATGCCTGGCGCCCGAACTCGGTTCCGTTCTGTCCCATCGTGCCGTTGCTCAACGAATAGCCTGCCTCGAGCGTGAAGATCGCCTTGAGGCCGCCGCCGAGATCCTCGACGCCTGACAGGCCCCACCGGTCGCCCGCCTGGTTGCCGTTGGTCATCAAATACTGCCGCGCGCCTTTGGAATTTGACACGTACGTCAGCGCCGCATCCGCCACTCCATAGAGCGTCACGCTACTTTGTGCGGCCGCTGCGCCGGACAGAGCGCACAGGCACAGAGAGAACATTGATTTTTTCATAAAAATTTTCCGTTAAAATTTAAATTCGTATAACTAAAAGAATCATGCGGACTTCCCGCAATGCGAACTGGCGCAACTAATTAGGCCGCCTCGAGCGACCCATTCAGGGTAATCACGTGTTCTTCAGATCAACCGAAGCAGAGGATCGTCACAATTTCGCCAACGAGACGGACGCCGAAACCCAGCCGCCTTACCTTGCTACTGACTTCGGATGTTAAGACAATGTACTGGCCGGGCGTTCAGTCGCTTGCGCTGTCCAGCCTGACTGAAAGCGGCTTGCGCTGCTCCGGGGCAGACCATCCTGAGGACTCTCATCACCCTACCCGATCTTTGATCCTCACGATCCGGCCAGAATTCACCGCAAGCGTGTACCGGAGCAGAAATCGAATTCCCCGGGCCGCCCCGAGAGATTCCAGAGCGCCATCACCGGGACAAACCCGGAACCTCATTGGTCCCAGAAGGCCGGAAACTTCACGGTAAACACAAGCAGGATGGGGCGAGGTATGGTCGTTCGTCGTCTCCGAATTCCTCGATCGTGGATGCAGACTTTAAGTGATTCACTGCAAACGTCCGTGACATCCTAGCGCCGGCGTTACGTACATTCTAGGCATGCTCGAACGGAACATAGTTGTACTGCCCGATGCCCTGCATCACCAGGAAAGTGCATGGATTACCCCTAGTTCCCGAAACAAAATGCGCTCGCCTGGCCGGAACCTCGCAGGTCTGCCCCGGGAGGAGCACATAAGTTTTGTCGGGATCGGACACCTCCACCCGCATCGGCCCTTCGATACAGAAAAACGTATCCGTGACCTCGTCATGCGTGTGCCATGGCACGCAGTGATACGTCCCGAGGCCGAGAACCAGAAAGCGCAGACGCTCCGTTTTCGCCAGCACGTCGACGCGCGTGTAACCGGGCTGAAATCGCGCGAAGTCCTTATCAACAACACCATCGAAAACACTCGCCTCGGCAGACGGTTCTGTTCTGAGGAACTCTTCGCGATCCTGCTGGCGCACGGAGGTTTCGCGCTGATCTCCGGAGGCGCCCAACCTGATGAGAAGAAAGCTCGCGTCGACCGACGTCGCGCCCAGCCTGTATGCCAGGTTGGCCGGAACAGCGTATCGCTCACCGGGGACGAGATTTACCGAATACATGGGCTGGTCGATCTCGACCCGCAGCCCCCCCGCAGTGCACAACACGGTCACGGTAGACGACGAATGCACTCGCCAACTCGTGCTCTCCCCAGCCCGAATCTGGCACGTGCTCGCGCTCAAACCAGAGACCTGCTGCAACACGGCCTCGCTTGCCGGAAAAAATTCAGTGGAAGTCATTCATTTCCTATTACCTCAGGATTTTTGAAAAATAGCTATATTACATAGCAATACGCTACTATGAATCTTAACGGTTCCGGCGTTGCAGCCTGTCATGCAAATACTATTAGGTCCGAAATTGCAACGCTTGGCCCGAAATGCCAGCACCATTGACTGTGACGGACAACTCGCTTTGCCGTGGCGCTGCGCCTGATCTTGTCCGGATTCCGGTCGAACGCGGCGTTTTCGCGATCCGCGCCAGAGCCGGATCCACAGACATACGCAAGGGATTTTGCAGCCATGGATATCCGCTACTCGACCTCCACCGTCGAACAGACGCAGCGATTCGCATATTGGCACGACGTGGTCTGCAAACACTGCATCGATGCCGCCAGTGAGCCGCTAACAAGCAGTGAATTCGACGGCAGCCTTACGGTTCATGCCGTCGGGGCCCTGAACGTGAGCGAACTGACGGCTCCCGCGCATCGTTGGGAACGCGATGCGGAACATATTCGCCACGGCCCGAACGATAATTTCTGGGTGAGCCTCATGAGCGAGGGAGAAGGACGTCTCGAGCAGGGCGGACGCGAGGTGATCCAGCGCCCCGGCGATCTGGTTCTCTACGACGCCGCGAGGCCTTTCCGCTTCGATCTTTCAGCCGGCTCGATTTTCATCATGGAGATTCCGCGGCAGGTACTGACGTTTCGTTTTCCCGTTGCGGCGTCGTTGACGGCCACGCGCATCGGTACGGGCTTGCCCATTGCGAGACTGCTCGCAACGATGATCCGGGAGGCCGCCGAACTGAACTTCACCACCCAGCAGACGACAACAGCGTCGCTCTTCGCCAGTGCGATCGTGGACATGCTGGCCGCCACGCTCGAACTGCAAGCCGGACGTTCGGGCTATGTCACGTCACACGAAGCGCTCGTGCAACGCGCCAAGGCCTACATAGATCGGCACCTCGATGTAGTATCGCTCGACGTGGAGCAGCTCGCATCGGCGCAGGGCGTCTCAGGCCGGACCCTGACGCGCGCGTTTGCGCAGCAAGGCAGCACGCCGATGCACTGGCTGTGGCAGCGGCGGATCGAGGCCAGTTACTGCGCGCTGAAAGAGGGTCACGTTCGCAACGTGACCGAAGCCGCGCTGCGTTTCGGTTTCTCCGATCTGTCGCATTTCAGCCGCGCGTTCAAGAAAACCTATGGCGTGTCGCCGCTCGTGTTGAAAAACTCGGCGTGCGGCGCACATAAGTCTTTTTGAAAGCAACGCAGGCGTTTACGGATCTTTCGCCAACATATTGACGAAGCTCGCCCGCAAGGCCTTGCGCATTACCTTGCCGGTAGCGGTCAGCGGAAACTCCGTGACGAACCGCACCTCGCGTGGATATTCGTGAGCGGCCAACCGGGTCCTGACGTGCTCTTGGAGTTCGGCCACCAGCCGAGGGCTGGGCATATATCCCTCGCTCAACACGATGAACGCGCACACCTTCTCGGTTCGCTGCGGGTCGGGTGTCCCCACGACCGCCGCACGCCCAACCGCGGGATGGCGCATCAGGCACTCTTCGATTGGCGCCGGTCCGATCCGGTAGCCCGCGCTCGTGATCACGTCGTCGTCGCGGGAAAGGAAGCGGATGAAACCCGACTCGTCGCTCACGCCCATGTCGCCGGTGACGAGATATCGGCCCGCGAATTTCTCCGCCGTCGCGGCTTCATCCTGCCAGTATCTGAGGAACATCACGGGGTTCGGCGCCGCCACCGCTATGCGTCCGGTGGCACCCGGAGGCAGCGGCGCGCCGTCCTCGCCGACGATGCGCACGTCATGCCCCGGCACGGCACGGCCAATCGCGCCCGCCGAAGGCGCAAACAGCTTCTCGCAGGACGACACGACCATATTGCATTCGGTCTGTCCATAGAACTCGTTGATCGTGACGCCCAGCGCACTACGGCCCCAGTCGAGCAGATCCGCGCCGAGCGGTTCGCCGCCGCTCGCCACGGACTTGAGGGCAAGCGGCCAAGCTTGCGGATCGGGCATGGCGCGCATCATCCGTAGTGCGGTGGGCGGCAGGAACGCGTGACTGATGCGGTGCCGGGCGAGCAGGTCAAAGGCGGCCACCGCGTCGAACTTTTCGAAACGGCGCGCAAGTACCGCCACACCGTGATGCCACGCAGGCAGCAGCACGTCGAGGAGTCCCCCGATCCAGGCCCAGTCCGCGGGCGTCCACATCAACGTTGCATCGGCAGGGAAGCACTGCTGTGACATCTCCACACCCGGCAGATGACCCAGCAACACGCGGTGTGCGTGCAATGCCCCCTTGGGCTTGCCTGTCGTGCCTGACGTGTAAATGATCACGGCGGGGTCATCGCAAGCCGTGTCCACCGGCGCATAAACGCTCTGGGCTTCATCGAGCGCAGCCCAGAAGGACTCCACTTCCTGATCGACACAGAACACGTGGCGTAATGCCGGCAAGGTATGTCTGATACCCTCGAGCTTGCGTAAACCCTCCGCGTCCGTCACGAGCACCGATGCTCCCGAATTCGCTAGCCGATACTGCACTGCGTCCGCGCCGAAAAGCACAAAGAGCGGCACAGCGATGCAGCCCGACTTGTAGGCGGCGATATGAGCGATGGCCGCCTCCACGGACTGCCGCACGAAAATCGCGACGCGCTCGCCACGCTGCACGCCCCGGCGCGCAAGCACGTTCGCGAACTGGTTAGACATGCGCTTGAGCTGATCGAACGTGTAGCGCGTCTCCACCCCGTCCGAATTCTCTTGGATCAGCGCCAGCCGGCCGCTGCCATCCGCCCACTTGTCGCAGACGTCCACGCCTATGTTGAAGCGTTCGGGGATCTCCCATCTGAAAGCTGCGCTCATCTCTTCATACGTTCCAGCTGTTGGCAGCATATTGTTCTTTACACCTCGTTGATTTGCAGCCCCCAGCCGAGCGGTTGCGGGGGTATCGCAGGACGGCGCCGACTCAGAGGCCCAGGTCGGGAGACCGCTTATGGAAATCTGTCGCGTCTTGATAGGCATGTCCGACACGAAAGAGCGTCGCCTCGTCGAAGGGCTTGCCAATGATCTGCATACCCACGGGCAACCCGTCGGCGTCGAAGCCGCACGGCACGTTAAGCGCCGGCAGCCCGGTCAGGCTCGCGATGCCGGTGAACTGCATGATCGCCGAGAGCATGTCTTCCGCCACCCCGTCCTCTATCACGACGGTGGTTTCCCCTACGCGGGTCGCGGTAAAAGGCAGCGTCGGGCAAATGAACACATCCACTTTTCCGAACGCGTCGAGGAAGGCGGCACGAAGCATGGCGCGATATCGCTGCGCCTGAATATAGTGAGTTGCAAGCAGCAGCTCGCCGACCTCGAGCAAGGTGCGAACGTCGTCGCCGTAGTCTTCAGGGCGCTCGCGCAGGTAACGCTGGTGATAGGCGCTCGGCTCCGCCGCCTCCACCGTCAGTTGAGCGGAAATATTTCCTTCTATGTCGGGCATCGGAATTTCAACGATCTGCGCGCCCAACTCCGTAAACGTCGCGAGCGCGGACTTCAAGGACGAATACACCGCAGCTTGCAAGTGATGGAAGAAGTAACCCGGAATCACGCCGATGCGCAGGTTGCGCACGCAGTCCTTCAGTCCGCGCAGATAGTCGGCACACGAGCACGACGCGCTTGCCGGATCGGCGCGATCGAAACCCGCCACCACGCCGAGCATCAGCGCGCAATCTTCGACGGTTCGCGTCATCGGGCCGACCGTATCCATGCTCCACGCGAGCGGAACGATGCCGTGATTGCTCACGCGACCATAAGTGGGACGAATGCCGACAGTGCCATTGACCGCCGACGGCAAGCGGATAGAGCCCCCGGTATCCGTGCCCATCGCGGCGTAGCAAAAACGGGCGGCTACCGCCACGGCGGACCCTCCGCTTGATCCAGCGGCAAACCGCTCACGGTCCCAAGGATTGCGCACTGATCCATAGTGCGGATTGGCAGACGTTCCACCCCACGCGAACTCGTGCATGTTGGTCTTGCCGATCAGTATGGCCCCCGCTTGGCGCAGCCTTGCGGTGACGGTGGCGTCTTCTGCCGGCATCCAGTCGCGGAGGATCTTGCTGCCGGCCGTGGTGCGCGAGTGCTTGACCGCAATGTTGTCTTTGAGCGCGATCGGAATGCCGTGCAAAGGGCCCAGGTCGTGACCGGCGTCGAGCAGCGTCGACGACGCCTCTGCAACCTGGCGCGCCTGCGCCTCGAAGACGGTAATAAACGACTTGAGTCCCGGGTCGTAGGCTTCGATGCGCGATAAGGACGCCTCCACCAGATCCACGGCCGAGACCTCGCGCCGCCGCAATGCCTTCGCGATATCGGTCAGGCTGAAGTCCAGGAAAGCGCTATTCACAATGCATCTCCTTCGCTGCGTATGCCGTGGGAAAAGGTCGTGACCGGCGTCAGTGCATCGAAGCGGCTCTCGCTCATGCGCCGGGCAAGCATTACCGCGTCCGCCTGCCAAACGCTCAATATGGCGGCCACTTGGCCTGCGCGCTCGGAAGGAATATCGAGATCCGCCCGCTGTGCCAGCAGCCTCACCCCTTCGAGATCAATCATTCGCTGTTTATTCATGTTTCGCGCGCCCGCTTATAGACATGGCCTCATGCTATCGATGGTGGTTCGCGACGCTTGACTGCAAGCGCCGCTTCGCATGGCCAGGAGCGCCAAGCAGCCCTCCGTGTCGAGGACGATGGTGCGGGACGCGCGGGGTGACGCGCCGACGCAGTGCTTGCTCTGTCCACCTTGGCCGCTTTGATCAAGGCAGGTGGCGTCACCGAACAAGCGCGGCAATTTTGCCGCCCTTAGCATGCACCCGGTACCTGAACTAAGAAGAGAGGCAAGCTGACTGACCGCGTGCATCGCTTAGTCAACACGCTTCTTGCTTCCCATTCCCGCACAACATTCGCATACCCAGGGGTCGCCATGCTGTCTCATCCCACTGACGCTTCATTCGTGATCGATGAGTCCTCCTCATCTACTTACATGCATCGCCCGCTTTCCGGACGCGACTACCGTACGCTCATTCTGGCCGCGCTGGGCGGCATGCTGGAGTTCTATGACTTCGTCATTTTCGTGTTCTTCACGTCCGTAATCGGTCACCTGTTCTTTCCTCCCGGCGTTCCGGACTGGCTGCGGCAGTTGCAGACCTTCGGCATCTTCGCGGTCGGCTACTTCGTTCGTCCGGTAGGCGGTATCGTCATGGCGCACTTCGGGGATCTGCTTGGACGAAAGAAGATGTTCACGCTCAGCGTGCTGCTGATGTCGGTGCCCACGCTGTTGATCGGCTTATTGCCGACCTTTGCGCAAGTCGGATTTCTCGCGCCGTTGCTGCTGCTCCTCATGCGCATACTGCAAGGCGCGGCGGTGGGCGGAGAAGTACCCGGCGCATGGGTCTTCGTCTCAGAGCATGTTCCTCGTCGCCACGTTGGGCTGGCGTGCGGCTCGCTCACAGGCGGACTGACGGCCGGCATCCTTCTCGGCTCGCTCGTTGCGACCTTCATCAACACGGCTTTCACCAGTAACGAAGTGACATCATTTGCCTGGCGGATTCCCTTTCTCGCCGGTGGCGTCTTCGGCATAGTTGCGATGTATTTGCGGCGATGGCTCGAAGAGACGCCTGTGTTCCGGCAAATGCAGGCAAGCCGGCAACTTTCGTCCGACAGCCCGCTCAAGACCGTGCTGCGCCTGCATCGGCGCGGTGTTGCACTATCGATGGCCCTGACGTGGGCCCTGTCCGCCGTGATCATTGTCATCATCTTGATGATGCCGGCCCTGATGCAGAAGAACTTCCACCTCGCACCGGGAGCCACGCTGATCGGCAGCAGCACCGCTACCGTTTGCCTGACCGTCGGTTGCATACTCGCCGGTGCGCTGGCCGACCGGTTCGGGCCTCGTCCGGTGCTCATGATCGGCTCCGTCCTACTCTGCGTCTGCTTTTGCGCACTGTACCTCGCACTGTGCTCGGCAACCAGCGCGCCGGTTTGGCTGACGCTCTACGCCGTCACGGGATTTTCGGTTGGCGTGATCGGTGTGATTCCGTTCATGATGGTGCAAGCCTTTCCGCCGGCAGTCCGGTTCTCGGGAATCTCGTTTTCCTACAACGTTGCTTACGCGCTCTTTGGCGGTCTGACACCAATCCTTATTTCGCTCGCGAGTGCCGTGACCGTCATCGCGCCGGTTCTCTATGTTTCTGTGTTGTGTGTGGTGGCGATCGCTGCGGCGGCGGCCAAGCCGAAGTCACTTCTGAAAAACGAGCCGAGATAAGTCAAAACGGCTTTGTCAGCTTGCCGAGTATGAGGCAGCACGACGGTGAATACGACCGCAACTCAGAAAGCAATTGACGGGTTTTGTGCGAGTTCGGTGAGTTCGCGCCGTGCAACGAACCGCGCCGCGGGTTTGCGATAGAGTGGAGCGCACAGCAGAGGCCGCTTGGGCGAATGTTGCCGGACGGCACGAGGCACGAGAAAAATTTCTGTGTCTGTTTAGGGACACGAAAGCCGCGCATGCGCCGCTCGCGTTCGCGTGTCGGTTAGTGGCTGTTCTCTGCGCAGTTGTTCAACCGACCCGCCGCTTTGACGGACACGTACTTCACGATCGCAAGCTCCGAGACCTCAGCTTTTGCCACCGGATAGCCGCGCAACTGATCGGTGACGATCTTGCGCGGCACCGGGCTCGACGAACCACACGTTTGAAGAAACGCTTGGCGACGGGCCTTGTTGCGCTGCTTTTGTATCTGAACGTCGAGTTCCGCGCCGTGCTCGTCAACGGACCGATAGCAGACACGGTTCGCCATGACGCGTGACGAACATCTTGTCGAGGTGTCACGTACTACCCAGCTTACGTCGCACCGCTTTTACTCGATGAGCAAAGTCCTTTACTAACCTTGTCGCACCAGCATCGGATGGTCCCATAGGTCACAATCACTCCCACTCGAAGAGCAGTTCCTCAATGCCGCGAAAGCTGAATTGACCCCGAAAATGCATGTGGTTATAGGCGGAAAACTCGGATGCCCCATGGCGCACGGTCGCTTCAAAAAATGGAGCGCGCCTGACGGCTACAGAAAGCTTGAAATTCGAAGCATTCATGCTGGACATTTTGATTCAGACTCGCGCTGGTCCGCTGGATTTAATTATGGTGATGTTCTTATTGTGAAAAGTGCCAACGATAAGCAGACGTTGCTGGTGAAACGAAGAGTCGTTAAGTCAATCTTAACAAGACCTCCGCATCCTTCCAGTTCGCTACGTTATTCGGAATCCTTTACATTCGTCGAGGACGGCATGCTAGGCAGTTAGGTCGAGAAAACCGTTGTTGCAACATTGAAAACGAAAAAGCGGAAAGTTGAGAAGCCATAAGCCTTTGCGTGGCATCGCTCGCACTCTGCTTATGCCTGAAGGCGACGCCCTAATGCAAGCCCGTCAAGCTGACATGATTTCCTATCCAGCAGCTCCGAGCAACTCTCGTCTCCATTTGTTGTAGATCACATCGATGCCATCTATATCGCAGCCGTAGATGCGCCAGAGTTCCGAGAACTCGAACGCCAAGAAATTGTTGAGGTTGCTCTGCGAAAGGTTATCCTGCTCAAGAATCTCGCCAACGAGTTCCCTCAGCGGCACATTGACCTGAGCGAGAGTGGTCAACCACCAATTTACGATCTCTTTTCGATGGGCAGCCTCGTCAGGTCGAATGTGATTCTCAGCAAACGTCTTCATGGCATCATCAGCTACGACCGACGTCCTCCGCATGAACTGCATCTTCACGACAATATACAATTCGTAATGAAATTCGAAGGCTAGGAAACCAGCGAGACTCCGATATGGAATATCGCCGGCGCGCTCCCAATGTTCACTGACATATTTGCTAATTTCCGGCAGGGGCTCGTGTCCGGTAGCGGCGCAAATCCGTTGTCTCGCAACGAGTGCATGATGTCCATCATCCCCCAATTGCCGCGACAGCAGCAATTGCACAGCCGGCTGATCTTTAAATAGACCGTCAATAACTCGCGCAACGTTCTGCACGATAAATAGATCGCGCGCCGCCGTGGGTGCGATCGCCGTGAAAGTGTACATAGATGGCGATGGGTTCTGCCTTGACCAAGGTTGGTCTTAAATGGGTAGATCGATCATTCGTTTGCGTTCGACCGGCACCACGAGATGGTCATTCCAGACACGGGGGAAGTCTTCCGCGAGCGCCCGAATCTGGGTCCGGGCGTCGCTGCTTAGAAGCTTGTGATCGGCACGCTGAAGTCGTTCGTTCTCTTGCTGCAACGCTTCCAGCACGCGCAGACGTTCAGTCCAGTCATCTTCGAGCGAGTCGGTGACAAGCCGGTCGTTGGATCGACACTCATATATCGCGGCGCGCAAGGTAGGCATCGTAGCGCGCTCGAGCTAATTGATTCTAAAGCTGCGCCGCGGCCTGTTTGACGCGCCTCGATATTTCATCTTCGTCGGCTAGCGCGACTTCGAGCACAGCTCGCGCGACGCTCTCCAAAAGCAGTGATCCTATCGCATCATCGATGGCACTTCCGCGAATCGATTGGCCGGGTTTGCCCGCACGACGTACCGGATTCTCCGTGCATTTACAGCAAGGCTGAAGTTGATTATCGACTCTTGATAGAGTACATGCATGCGAGTCCTCAGACGCCGCATACGACACGCCCCTGCAGAAGGCCGACACCCTCGCGTGGAATGCTGCCACGTCGATCGAGGCCGAATCCGGTTTGATTCTGCTTGAGTGAAACCTGGTTACGTTCGAACCCGTCCAGCGGTGCGCGACAATTGGAAAGTCCGCTCGACCGCGATGTTGTCCTCGACGAAGGCATTGGGTACAGCTAACATCAATTGATTGACTACTCAGCTTTCCTGTTCGAAAGTCAACTTATCACTGAGGGGGCAGCGAGTGACGGATAGCTGACGCAACTAAGTAAAACCCGCGTGCGGTTTTCGCACCCTCAATCAAGGAGCAGGCATGATCGAAACAGCAATCGAGATTCGGACTTCGGACGGCGCAGTAGACGGCTTACTGATTCAACCGGAAAAAGAAGGTCACTGGCCGGGCGTCCTCTATCTGACATATATCGTCGGTATTAACGATGCGAGCCGGAGCATGGCCAGCCGTCTCGCGGCCGGGGGCTACGCGGTGCTTCTCCCAAACATCTTCTATCGCAACGGCAAGCCGCCCATCTTCAATTCCCCTTTCAAGATAGGCGACGAGCATTTCGTAAAACGCACGAACGAGATTCGCGCTCCGCTGACGCCCGATGCGGAGGATCGCGATCTTTCTGCGTACGTCGATTTTCTTGCGAGGCAACCCAGTGTCCGAGGCAAAGCATTTGGCGTTGTCGGCTTCGGCTTCTCTGCGCAGATGGTGTTGCGGACCGCTGCCACGCGATCGAACCAAATTGCCGCCGCTGCATCATTCGACGGCGGCGGTCTTCACACCGACGCACCGGACAGCCCGCACACGCTCCTTTCTCGCGTCAAGGCGCATCTCTATTTCGGCCACGGCGCCGAGGATCCCTCAATGCCGCAGGAAGTCATCGAAAAGCTCAATCGTGCCCTTGTGGCGTGGGGCGGATATTACGAGAGCGAAGTTTATCAAGCGCACCACGGCTGGACCGTTCCCGACAGTCCCACCTACAACGAGCCCCAAGCCGAGCGCTCCTACAAAAAGCTGACCGATTTTCTCAACTCAACTCTCAAGCGCAACTGAACGTGGGCGCTCACGACTGGCTCGAAGCGGGAGCGCCCTCCAAAGAAGCGATTCTGAACTTCCTGAGCCGCTTGCTAGACGGCACGCAGTGCCATCGCTGCAGGCGCCCCAAACCTGATCGACGCCAAACTCTTAGCTAAGGCGTCGTCGACCCGTCCCGAGCGTTAGAGGTTATTTTCGACGGCCGCAGCTAGCTCACCCAAAGTAAAGAAGTGGTAGTTCGGCTTTGCGTCACCTCCTTGCGGGACGGGAGAACCACCGTAGCCGTCTTGACCGTTGCGACGTTCGATCCAACAAACGTCGTAGCCAAGACGCTTGGCCACGCCGATATCGTGGAACTGGCTTTGTGCCACGTGCAGATAATCCGCGAGCCGGAAACCGTGGGCGCGCTGCGAACCACGCGTGTAGGAAAAGTAATGTGGATCCGGCTTGCACGTTTCAACATCTTGCGCAGTGACCGTATCATCGAATGGTTCTTCGAGAGTTTTCGCCATTGCCTGTACAGACCAATTATCCGCGTTGGTCGTTGCTACCAGGCGGAAGTGTTTGCGAAGAATCTTCATCGCAGCGATCGAGTCGGGGAACGGCGGCCATTCTTTAATGGAGAGGCAGAGGCCCTCTACGGCACTTTCGGACAAGGGAAGGCCCAGTTCTTCTGCCATCGCCTTGTAGATGTGCGGCAGCATCGCCGTGAACGAAGCACCAGCCATCGGTCCCGCGTGCAACTTTGTTTCCGCGTGGGCGAAGGTCAAGAGGATCGTCGCGTCATCGATATTGCGGCCGGCTTGCTTAACAAGCGGACGAATATAGTTGAGGACACCCGCTTCAAAGTCGATCAAGGTACCGACGACGTCGAAAGTGAGGATCTTGTGGTCACGGAGTTTGTTCATTGCGATTCCATCGTGCTGGTTGAGTGGGAATGGAATGAATGTAGCTAAAAAATATCCATGATGAAATTGATATGTTTTCATGTGAGCATCAAAGTTTGTCATAGAGCACCTGATAAGCCCTAGGTAAGCGGCCCGCTCATGTGTGCTCTTCGCCTCTGCGCGGAGAATACGGTTAGGCGCGAAATCAATAAGGAACTTTGATGGCGGAAACTAGTGCCTTTGTTGCAATTTCACACATGATAGGAAACCAAGATATGAAATTCCACAGATCGAGCAAGGCCGTTCTAATTTGCATCGAATATCGACCCACGTAGAACACTCACCTGCTCTGCAACGGGCAGGGGAACAGAATGACCGACTTGGCTATATTGGGCATCATCCGACGCTGGCAATTTCGCGATCATGTCTCGTTGCGCGATATTGCCAAACGACCGGGCATGTCCCGAAACACGGTCAGGCGTTAATGTAAATACGGGCCGGCAAAGCGCTTCCGGCCTTTCACGAGCGCACTCCCCGAGCGATCTCGACGAGTCCGCGGCGAAGCTCACAGGCTGGCTCAAGACTGAAGCAACCCGCGCTGACATGCCCCGCTAACGAGTGGTCAGTCCGCTCCGATCGTCGTGACCGGCGTCCATTTCCCCCTCTCGACCTGATAAAGGGTCGAGGAAGGTTTCAGAAGGTCACCGTTTTTATCAAAGCTGATTTCGCCTGTAATTCCAGTGTAGCGAATCTTCTTGAGTGCTGCCGTAATTTCAGCCGGCTTCGTCGAATTAGCCTCCTTCATTGCCGCGATTGCGAGCGCGGCAGCGTCATATGCGAACGGCGAATATGTCAGGGGGGCAGATCCGAACTTCTTTTCATAATTTGTCGCGAATTCTTTTCCTTTGGGCAATCGATCGAGAGGGCGTCCGTACTCCCACGCCAACCCACCCTCCCCTGCATCGCCAGCAATCTGAGTGAAGATAGAGTCGGCGATCGCACCTCCCCCGAGAAACCGGGTCTTCATGGCCAGTTGTTTCATTCGCTTGGCAACGAGCCCGGCTTGACCGTCCAATCCGCCGAAGAACAAGACATCGGCATTGGAACTTTTGATGTTGGTCAATTGCGCGTTGAACTCAACAGCTTTGTCATTAGTGAATTCCGAAACAACAATATTCCCTGCATTGGCCTGCACAGCCTTCTTGAATTCGTCCGCCTCACCCTGTCCAAATGCCGTCCGATCGTCCATCACGGCAATACGCTTTGCCCTTGTCACAGTCACCGCGTATTTCCCGGCATTTCCCGCGTTCTGGGCGTCGGTGGGAATTACACGAAATACTGACGCCAAGCCTTGTTGCGTGATCGTAGGGTTGGTTGCCGCAGGATCGATAAGCGGGATGCCTGCAGAAGCAAACACTCGCGAGGCTGGAAGACATACGCCGGAGTTATAGTGGCCAACAACTACCGTGACACCTTCATCGACCAACTTCTGCGCAACCTGGACACCGACTCGAGGATCCCCTTGGTCATCCACAGAATCCAGTACGAAACGAACTTCCCCGCTACCAATCTTTAGATGCTGGGCGTTCGCCTCGTCAATTGCCATCCGAACGCCATTTTCGATGTCCTTTCCGTTGGCTGCACTCGCTCCGGTCAGGGGCCCAGATACTCCAATTTTGACCGTCTGATCAGCAGTTGCGATAGTTGGAAAGATCAGAGTTGCGAGTCCGATGACACTAACGCCTAAAAAAATGCGACGAAATTTCAAATCCGACATGAAGTTCTCCTAATTTCTGTTACTAGTGAAAAATGAATGATCGACAGACAAATGCCGTGCTTCAACGAGCCCCGCTGTGTGGTATCTCCCAAAATGGTTGAGCCGGATGAAATGCTTGTCCGCTCGCGTAGCGCTCGACTGAGCGTAAAGCATTCTCAAGTAGCATTTTCACGGTCATCGGGCCCACTCCGCCCGGAACCGGCGTGATCCAGCTTGCATAACGTCGAACTGATTCAAAGTCGACATCGCCGGTGATTTTCCTGTCGGCCAGTCGGTTGATACCAACGTCGATCACAAATGCACCTGGCTTAACCATATCGGCGGTGATAAGCCCGAGCTTTCCAGCAGCAACCACCAGTCCGCCTCTCGGGTGTGGCGCTTCAAGTCACGAGTCTTCGCGTGACAAACCGTCACGGTCGCCTCGCGCTGAAGCATCACGAGAGCCCTTGGCTTGCCCACAATGTTGCTCGCAACCACCACAACGACATCTTTTCCTTTCACTTCGATGCCCGTAGCATCAAGGAGAAGTTGCACCCCGTAAGGCGTGCAAGGAGGAAAAATTGAATCGCCGACTACTAGCGAACCCGCGTCGTACAAGTGAAAGCCGTCAACGTCCTTATCGATTGCGATATGCGTTCGCAACTGTCTCTGGCGGATGCCTGCATCGACGGGTTGTCGAGCTCAACAAATCGGAACACGGGCGTGGCGCGCATCATCGACAAGATATCCATTCGCCTGCGCTACCTCTCGTCCGAGGTAATTTTCCTCTTTCGCCCCCAAGCGTCGAAAATGCACTCGACGCCGCACTCAATTGTCATCCATTTAATTTCTCCAAAATACTGACAACCGAATGCCTAGGCCAATTCAAGAAGTTGCTTGGCGAGTCCTCGCCTAGCACTCCCGAAACTTTCACCGCGTAAGATCCGAGCACGAACTTCGTCAATACATATGCGCATCGCATGGCCGCGGAAGTTTATCGGCCGATTCGATCGAGAAACTGATACCACCCGGCAACGAGACGCACGGCCGGTTCGCGTAGTGAATAAAATGGTATTCGTTTAAGCGGCGACGCAGTCAACATGCCCAGTGACGGTTTCCCACCGGTGACGACTTCTGCAACGTACTTCCCCATGTTCGTAGACAGCGCAACGCCAAGGCCGTTGTAGCCTATCGCGTAGGTTGTCCGATCGTCGAGCCGCCCGACGTGCGGGACAGCATCTAGAGTCAGTGCGACCAACCCCGACCAGCGGTGTGTCACCTTGACGTTCTCCAGTTGAGGAAACTGCGTTCGAAGCGCGGTTTCGAGAGTTTCGAACGCTGACTCGGAATCAGACTTCCCAAATGCACCCCGCCCACCATAGAGGACTCGCGTTTCGTATCGACGGAACCAACGCATCATACGTCGCGTCTCGCTATAGCTTCTTCCTTCCGTGACTGGCGGGATCACCCCAGCGGCATCCAGCGGCTCCGTAGCGATGATGGCGGAGCGGAATGGCACGATTGATTTGCTCACCATACCAGTAGCTTGGGTGAGATCTGTGTATGCGTCGGTTGCGATCACTACCTGCGACGCGCGAATTGACCCTTGTGGTGTGGACAGGACAACATGGTCGGCTTCGCGCCTTATAGAGAGTACGGGCGAGTCCTCGAAAATATCGATTCCAGCTTTGCGAAGGCCAGTGGCCAACCCGCGCGAAAAATTCAGTGGGTGAATGGTGCCACCGTGCTGATTGAGAACGCCGCCGACGAAATCTGATGAACCTGTTTCGCGCTGCATGTCTAATGCGGAGAAGACTCGTGTCTTCCCTTCGCCTAGCGCACTACGCATCCATTCGTCTTCTTTCAATAGCTTATCAAACGAGTGTTGATTGTGCGCGCACCGCATCGCCCCGTTCTGCTGATAGTTCGCAGCATCGACGCCGTATGCCTCGATAAGTTCAACTATATGATCAACCGCTTCGTGTGCGAGAGAATGCATGCGGCGAGCTGTCTCCAGCCCAAAGCGGCGGGAGACGTCTGAAAGACTCACTCGAAACTTTCCTTCAACCACTCCGCCATTGCGGCCGCTCGCGCCCCAACCGATACGGTTTGCTTCGAGAACCACTGGGCTCAGGCCTTTCGCCGCGAGATACCGGGCGGTACTTAGGCCGCTGTAGCCACCTCCAACAATCGCAACGTCATACTTGCGATCGCCAACTAAGGTTGTTAGATCAGGACGCCCACTGGCGGTTGCTTGCCAGAGTGAGGCGACATCGGGAAGCGGCGATACGGGTTTCATGATTGCACAGTCGTAAAGTATCAGGTGGAGGTAGGTCGTAGCCATCAATCCCGATTCACAGCGTCGGCAAAGCTGGCTGGCGGCAACAGCAAAAAGGGAGATAGTTTGTAGACGCAATGGAGCAAGCTTTTGCTTAACCAACGTCGGCCGCCTGTCGCGCACACTCACTCCACGCCCATAGGCTTGGTCCAGCAATGGCGCGCAGCCACTCCGGACGTCAGCGGCGGCGAATCCAAACAAAGAGTTTCAACTCTTTATCGCTAGTTTCCAAAAGCGGCCCATTTGAGGACAGCAGCTGTGCGGAGCCTTCCCAAGGTTAGGTTAAGTGCAAGTTTGCACGAAAACTAAGCTCACTAAGGGCATGACAGAAGTGATATATTTTCATCTACCCATCGAAACCTGTCATGACGCCAAATGAGACTCGACATCGATTCACTGCGTGCTTTTAAGACTGTTGTTGAGCTTGGCGGTGTTACGCGGGCGGCGCAGAAGCTCAACCTAACCCAGTCGGCCGTAAGTCACAAACTGGCGCGTTTAGAGGAGCGAATCGGCCGGCCGATCATTCTTAAAAATGGTCCGGGTTTCCTGCCAACTTCTGATGGTCGTATGTTGCTTTCGTATGCGGACCGGTTGATTGCTTTGCACGATGAAGCGACAGAGCATTTCAGAACTTCTGAACTGAAGGGTCATGTCCGGCTCGGCGTCACGGAAGATGCTGCCAGCGACCGACTGGCCGCTGTGCTCGGCCGATTTCGGAGGTTGCATCCGGGTGTTTCGTTGAGCATCCGAGTCGCCCAAAGCCTCGTCTTGCAAGAATGGCTCCGGGCTGGAGAGGTGGATTTAGCAGTGACCCAGGTTTTCGCTCCTGACAAGGGGCCTGACGATCAGGAGCTTTGGAGGCAAGATCTGATTTGGGTGCAGTCAACTGATCACCCTATGACGCTCGGGCTGAGTATTCCGTTTATCTCGTTCGATGCCAATTGCTTCTATCGACGCGCCGCCGAGGAGGTTCTGGGTGAAGCAGGCCGAACACTAAATGTAATTTTAGAGTGCTCGAGCGCTGAAGGAGTGAAGGCTGCAGTACGTCATGGCCTTGGGGTCGCGATGATCGGCCGGCGCCATCTTATGTCCGGTCTTACCGAGATCACTTCAGATCTACCCTCATTTCCACCAATCTGCCACGTGATTCGGTCCGGCAAGCGCCTGTCGTTCGATTTGGATTCAAGTCTGACAGAAGCTGTTCTCCAGGAAATGAAGGAAACAATGGCGTCGTAACTTTCCATGTAACAGAGCGATGGAATTGCCCAGATCGTTTTGCAGCGCTTGAAACAAACACCGCTTCGATTGAAATGAAAGCGCTGTTCAGAAAATTTGAAATTCAAGTACGCTCATAGTCCTCGTTAACCACTTTCCACCACGCAATAGGTGGACCAACAGCGGCGACTCGCTGACTTGCTCCAAGTCGCTATCTGAGCATGCGCTATAAAGGGGACAATGGGCGAGAGCTTGCTCAACTGAAGGTCTGCGACCTTACTTAAGACTCTGCGGTGTATCCGGTTGGTTTTCGGGAGCAGCTGCTTGGAAACTTGGATGAGTCATACACTGCGCATGGATTCTTTCAATTGTCGGGAAATCAGACAAGTCGCAACCGAACCTAACTGCAGTATAAATCTGGGGCACCAAGCATATGTCCGCAAGTGTCGGGCTGTCTCCGTGACAAAAGATTCCCGTATTCGGATCACGAAACAGTAGGCGCTCTAAAGCACTCAAGCCTTTTTCAATCCAGTGCTGCAGCCAATTTTCTCGGATATCGGCGCCCAAACACAGATTAACGTCCAGATACTCGATCACGCGCGCCGTGATAAGTGGATGGACGTCGCTCACGATGAGTTGACTGATTGCTCGTACCCGATGCCTTTCCATTGCGGTGGGCGGCAGTAACGCTGGCGTAGGAAAGACGTCCTCTAAATATTCGATGATTGGGATGGATTGTGTAAGGACTCGATCCTCGTGGATCAACGCGGGAATAGTGCCCTGCGGATTCAGGTTGAGGAACGCTTCAGATTGAAGATCTGCAGAATTTCGCCCTCCTTGGATAAAGATGGACTCGTAGCGCAATCTCTTTAGTTCCAGGGCGATACGTACGCGGAAAGCAGAACCAGATTGATAGAAAGTGTACAGTTTTATCGGCGACATAACCGGCACGCAAATGGACATTGGAAGGTTAGCTAAGAATGGAAGACGGCTCGACGGAAGTGTACCCTCTCATGCGAGCGAAGGGTTGCCTACCACCTTGTGAATTTATTTTGGAATATTTGATTCGCTGGCGTGTTTACGTGCCGATACGAGACTGCGCCGTTGATGGGCGGAGCCGTGCACTGCGTCCATCTGATTCCTGGTGGCTTCGCTTTATTCAACCCTTACACATAATGAGTCGACGATGAACGCAAACGGTATCTCAAAAATCAATCTGACCGAGGGACTAGCAGCCCGTACCCTCTGCGCTATAGC
>Ga0302178_10001078_pt1 | contig 23658 bp, 22 predicted proteins | sample I_Palsa_E1_3_FD_198790 | JGI IMG/M metagenome (GOLD analysis project Ga0302178, IMG submission 198790) | Peat permafrost microbial communities from Stordalen Mire near Abisko, Sweden - I_Palsa_E1_3 | ecosystem: Environmental > Terrestrial > Soil > Palsa > Peat permafrost | place: Sweden... | reverse complement strand
CGTGCCGCGAAAGCTGCGGTGCATGCTGTATCGCGCCGTCGATTTCGAGCGCGATTCCCGGCATGCCCGACGGCAAGCCGGCCGGTGTGCGCTGCGTCCAGCTTGGGGCGGATCTGCGCTGTGCGATTTTCGGCGATCCCCGCAGGCCGGCCTGCTGCTCGGGCTTGCAGCCATCGGAGTCCATGTGCGGCGGCACGCGTGCCTACGCGCTGGCCTGGCTCACGCAACTCGAAATCGATACGCAACCTGAGCGCGCCTAGCCGGTCGAATGCTCTTTGTCCAAGTTCAAGTCACTGGAGAATTTCGCATGACTCAAGCCGTTGCGCCGAAGCGGCGCCGGTTCCTGCTTGCAGCCCTTGGCGGCGCGAGCGCGGTGGCGCTGGGAACCCAGGGATGCGCCGCATCGATATTTCCGTTCATCCCCGACCACTACACGTTTAGCCAGGCGCAGGTCCAGGACGCGGTGCAGCGCAAATTTCCGTTCCAACGCACGGCCTCGCAGATTTTCGATGTCACGTTGGCTAACCCGGTAGTTGGCCTTGCGCCCGATCGCAACCGGATAACCGTGCGTCTGGACGCGCGGCTTGCCACGCCCTTCATGCCGAATCCAGTCACCGGCGTGTTTACTCTTTCCAGTCAACTGGCTTACGACGCACCTAGCCATTCGGTCATCCTGATGTCGCCGACTGTCGATAACGCCCAGGTCTCCGGCGACGCTGCGCAATACAGCCAGCAGATCAATGCAGTCGGCGCGGTCATGGCGACTCAGTTCCTGGACCGTTACCCCATCTACACATTCAAGCCTGAACAATTACAGTTTGCCGGTGTTAATTACGAACCCGGTACAATCACCGTCCTTACAAACGGCATACGCGTGCAGATCGTCGAGAAGTAGTCTTTCCGGCGCAATCCAGTACGCGCGTGCCCGAATGATTGGCTGGCGACGGCCAAACTATGCCAAAAGGGCGGAGCGATGGACTGGATTCTGTTTTGCAAAGCACTGATTCTGGGTGTGGTGGAGGGCTTGACTGAGTTTTTGCCGGTATCGAGCACGGGACACCTGATTGTTGCCGGCAGCCTGCTGAATTTCACGAACGCCCAGGCCAAGACCTTCGACGTCGTGATCCAGTTCGGCGCGATCCTCGCGATTGTCTGGGAATACCGGCGCAAGATCGGCGCGGTCGTCGCCGGATTGCCCACGCAGCCCAAGGCGCGCCGGTTTGCGCTGAACGTGATCATCGCGACCATTCCGGCGGTGGTGCTCGGCTTGCTGTTCGAAAAGCACATCAAGGCGGTTTTGTTCGCGCCAGTGCCGGTGTCCGTGGCGTTGATCGTGGGCGGGATCGTGATCCTGTGGGCGGAAGCGCGGCATCGCGAGCGAAACGTCGCGCCGCGGGTGACGTCGGTGGATGATCTTTCTTATGCCGATGCCTTCAAAGTCGGGCTCGCCCAATGTTTCGCGCTGATTCCGGGCACGTCGCGCTCGGGGTCGACGATTATCGGCGGGATGTTGTTTGGGCTGGAACGTAAAGTCGCTACCGAGTTTTCTTTCTTTCTCGCTATCCCCATCATTTTCGGCGCCACGCTTTACGAGCTTGCGAAGGAGTGGCGCACGTTGTCCGTCGATTCGCTGGGCTTGTTTATCGTCGGGCTTGTGGCCGCGTTCGTCAGCGCATTCGTGTGTATTCGATGGCTGTTGCGTTACGTCGCCACGCACGATTTCACGGCGTTCGCGTGGTATCGGATCGGCTTCGGGCTGCTGATCCTGATTGTTGGGTATAGCGGCGGATTGAGTTGGGCCGAGTGAGGATTCGCGGTTGTTAGAGCCGTTCATGGGTGCTGCGGTGCTGCCCAAAAGTTAAGGCTCGAGTCCGCAAGCGCATACGAAACAGGCCGTTCCAACGTCGGTTGGAACGGCCTGTTTTTGTCTGGGCCGATAGATTTTCGGCCGTCTTTCAGCGGCGCTTGAACACCAGATCCCACACGCCGTGACCGAGTTTCAATCCGCGCCGTTCGAACTTGGTTACGGGCCGGTAATCGGGACGCTGCGCGTAATCCGAGCCGGCTGAGTTTTCCAGCGCCGGTTCCGCCGACAACACCTCGAGCATCTGTTCGGCGTAGTTCTGCCAGTCAGTGGCGAGATGCAGATACCCGCCCGGTTTGAGCCGCGACACGAGCAATGCCACGAACTTCGGCTGGATGAGCCGCCGTTTATGGTGACGCGCCTTGTGCCACGGATCGGGGAAATAGATATGGACGCCATCGAGGCTGTCCGCCGCGATCATGTGTTCCAGCACTTCCACGGCGTCGTGCTGGACGACGCGAATGTTCGTCAGCTCCTGTTCGCCGATCAGCTTCAGCAATGCGCCCACGCCCGGCTCATGGACCTCGATGCCAAGGAAGTCATCGGCGGGGCGTGCCGACGCGATTTCCGCGGTCGTCCCGCCCATGCCGAAGCCGATTTCCAGCACGCGCGGCGCTTGGCGTCCGAACGCGGCGTCCCAGTCGAGCGGCTGCGGCGCGTAGGGCACGACAAAGCGCGGTCCGAATTCATCGAGCGCGCGGCGCTGTCCCGTGGACACCCGTCCCGCACGCGTGACGAAGCTGCGAATCCGCCGATGTCGAAGCGTGCCGGCCGCGTCGGCCGCTTCGCTGCCTTTAGCCTCGTCGCTATCGCGGGTCTCGTCTTGGTCGGGGGTGGGATCGTGGATCATCGAAAAAGGACGCGGATTCTGGGGTTGAGCGGAGCTTGGCTGCAAATGCAAGGCAAACCTGGCGCTGCTGTAAATCAAAAAGCCGCCTTCGAAGGCGGCTTTTTTGTGAACGAAAACTGGAGCGGGCGATGGGAATCGAACCCACGGCTCTAGCTTGGGAAGCTAGGGTATTACCATTATACGACGCCCGCAGAGAGCGCAATTTTACGCGGAATACCCCGTCTACCGCAACTTTACCGGGATCGACGGAGATTGAACTCCGAATTACACCCCGAACATGGTCATGGTCACGGCCAGCCGCGTCACGACCATCAGCAGTACCTGAACGATCACGAACAGCAGGATAGGCGACAAATCGATACCGCCCATGCGCGGCAACACGCGCCGCAGCGGCTCGAGAAACGGCGCCGTGAGTTGGTACAGCAGCGGCATGGCTGGAGATTGCGGGTTCAGCCACGACAGCAATGCCATCAGGATCGTCATCCAGATGATGAGATTCAGCGCCCATTTGATGACGGTGATCACCGCGACCAGTAGCAGTGTGGGCAGCATGGGCACGAGTCCGGCGGGATCGACCCCCGCGACCAGAACCAACAGGATCACGAATACCACCGCAGCAAGGAATGCCGCGACAATGCTCGCCCAGTCGATAGTCTTTGCCGCCGGCAGGATCTTGCGCAACGGCAAGACGAGCCAGTTCGTGGCCTGCATCACCGCGTTGGACACGGGGTTGTACGGCGGCATACGGACGACCTGCATCCAGGCGCGCAGCAGCAGCGCAGCGCCGAACAGCGTGAAGATTGTGTTGAGTAGAAAACGGGCGATCTCGCCGAACATCTCAAATCCTTTTCAAGGCAAAAGCGCGGCGCTCATGGCCGCGCGGAGTGATACGAGGGCAAGTAAAGCCGCAACGGGAAACCGCCCGGCTTCATCGAACCGCTCAGCGACTTGCGGTCAGTCAGCTCGCGGCGCGAACGTCGCTGATCTGCACGACCGGCGCAACGCCGTCAGGGTAATAGTTAACGATGTCCGCGGAGAAGGCTTTCGCATGTGGCGAGACCGCGGCCGTGAAGGCATCGACGGAATCGAACAGCAGGTGGCCCGCTGCAATATACGTAGGCGTTGAACCCGGCGCGCCCCCCGCCAGTCCCGCATCCGCCGTCCATCCCTTCAATGCACTGCCAAGCAAGCCAGCCACCCAGGGCATATGGCTCGTACAGTAGTAGTCGATGTCGAAGGGCGCATTCTCGCGATACGGATAAAAAAAGCTCACCTTGATCATTGTTTGTTCTCGTAGCTGAATGGGTTGGCGTCGAGGGTGGCGGCCGAAGCCAGAACTTCGCTTGGCGTTCAACGCACGGTCCGGGTTCAGAACCAGGGAGCGCTCGTTGCCCGATCGTTGCCCGCTCGTTGCCCGCTTGTTGCCCGCTTGTTGCCCGCTTGTTGCCCGCTTGTTGCCCGCTTCCTGCCGGCGTCCGGCACGGTGGCCGAACCCCTCGGCGGCTTTGCCACACTGGCGCGCCGGGCATCACGATAGCATGGCTTGATGGCGCCTTGTGCCGCTTGGCGTACGCCGGCGCACAGGTACCCCCATACGGCCGGCTATGCGTGTCGGATCGAGTCAATCAATCGTCGCTCGGCCCGGTCCCGTTCAACACGAGTTCGATGGCGTGTGACATCGCGTCGAGTGCTTGCGCGGGCGGTGGCGATGCCCGCCGTTTCGCCAGCGCGACCGCGCGCCGCGAGAGCAGCGCATATAGCGCGGCGTGATCGCCGCCAAGGTCTTGCAGCAGCGCCAACTGCTTAATCACAATACCCGCGTCGCCGCGCGACACCGGGCCGGCAAGCGCACCCGGCAAACCCTTTTCACGCGCGGTTTCGATGGTGCCGGCAAGCATCGGCAGGACTGCGCGCAATGCGTCGTCCTCGGCGAACCCCAACTCTTTCCAGAGCGTCACCGTCTCCGACAGCGAGCACAGCGCAAAGCTGGCCGCGTAGTGCGCGGCGGCGTGGTAGAGCAGGCGGCCGCCCGGCGGGATGGATAGCGGATGGCAGCCCAGAGCCTGAACCAACTCGGTCAGCGTGTCGTGCAAGGCACCGCTCGCTTCAATCGTGACTGAACAGCCTGCAATGCGCGTCTGGTCGCTCGGCAGGCCGCCAAACAGGAACAACGGATGGAATCCGCCGATGTCTGCACCCTGCGCCTGGGCACCAGCAAGGACATCGAGGGGCGTGGCGCCGCTGCAATGCACGATTGCTTTTGTGCCGTCGCGAACCTGATCCAGGCGCAAAGCGTTCGCCGTCGCACCAATGGAGTCGTCAGGAACGGTTAAAAATACGATATCGGCGTGTTGCGCGACCGCGCTGGCGTCGTTGGCGACTAGACATTGCGGCAATTCGCCTGCGAATTCGTGTGCCGATGCCGCCGATCGGCTCGCTATCGCGCTGACCGGGTAGCCCGCGCGCGACCAGACGGCTGCCAGGCAGCGCGCGAGGCGCCCCGCGCCGACGAAGCCCAAACGGGGCGTCGTTGAAAAAGGCATGGTTGTTGCTCCATAGAATTGTTGCGAGGCGCGGATTCGCGTTCGCAGCGCACGATGAAGTATCGCGCAACGGCGTTGGCGCCATAAAAACGGCGCGGCACGCCGCAGTCAAAGGTTTTGCGAGGCTCGAGCAAACGTGCGATCGGGCCTGAACAGTCAGGATTGGTCTTTTGGCCGATGTGTGCCAGTGCTTGTTTTGCAACGTTTGGGGGTCGCCATGAGTATTTTTGCGTATCGGAAACACCTGCGTTTTCTTAGCCAGACACATCGGCGCCAATGGTGGGATCAGCGCAAACGGCTTACGCCGCGGGTCAGGATCAGCGGGGCATACGTGCCGCCCAGCGTCACCCGTGAATTTGCTTACGTGAAGGTGGGCTGAGAGGGGAGTCGAATCCATCTGCCTAAGAAATCAGCACCGTTTGCGGATGCCCCGCTCGACGCTTCCCGGTCGGCGGGGCTTTCCATTTTTAGGGCGCTAAAAGCAAATTGTAATGAATCATTACTTTGGTGACATTCGGCTTAGCGGCTTGGACAACGGCAACAGCCGGCGTCTTTCTCAGCAAACCCTTAATCCGTCTCGATAAGCCTGTGCGCCAAGGCTGGCGAGGCTGACCGCCCGCTTGAAATTAGGCAGACAAAATCCCGTTTTTGGACTGTAGATATTGCAATTTGCAACAATTGCTTAAGGTGAAATTCAGGGTTTTTAGCTACATTGAATGCATGTCGTTGCGGTAGCCGGTCATCTGTACAGGACCGCGGCGTGGAGAATAAAAGTGAAAAAGATCATCCAGATTTTGGCTGCCGCCGCACTTGGCGTAGGCCTTGTAAGCGCCGCGCAAGCGCACGTTTCGGTGGGGATTGGCATTGGGGTGCCGGCTTATCCCGTGTACGCGGCCCCGCCGCCGCCCGTGTATTACGCGCCGGGCCCGGTTGTATATGCGCCGCCGCCGGTGGTCTACGCACCGCCGCCCGTTGTGGTCGGCGGCTATTACGGTGGTGGTCCGTACTGGCGTGGTCATTATCGTGGCGGTTACGGGTATGGATATCACGGCGGATATCGCGGCTACCACGGTGGTTATGGCGGCTGGCGCCACTGAAACCGCAGGCGCGACCGGATCCGCTAACTGATTTTTTGAATATTGGATCGGCAGCAATACAGCGCAGCGCCGGCATCGAGCCGGGTTGCGCTGTTTTATTTTGCATCTGGGGTTCTTCCGTTATCAACGCTCGGTCCAACCGCCGTGTTAGCTGCTCGGCCAGCTTTCCAAACGCTCCACGATGCTGGGACAATGGTGGTTCCTCAACCGCCGCCCTTGAGTTCCGATGTCAATCCTTCCCGCACCCACCTACGCCGACGTCGCCGACGCCGCAGAACGTATTGCCGGCGCCGCTCATCGCACGCCCGTGATGACTTCCCGCACCGCCGACGCGCTCACTGGCGCGAACCTGTTCTTCAAGTGCGAGAACTTCCAGCGCATGGGCGCTTTCAAGTTTCGGGGTGCGTTCAACGCGATCTCGCATTTCTCCGAGTCCCAGCGCCAGGCCGGCGTCCTGACTTATTCATCGGGCAACCACGCGCAGGCAATCGCGCTGTCGGCGCGCATCGCCGGCATCAAGGCAACAATCATCATGCCGGAGGACGCGCCGGCCGCGAAGATGGAAGCCACGCGGGGTTACGGCGGCGAAGTGATCACGTACGACCGGTACACAGAGAATCGCGAGGAGATTGGTGCGAGGCTCGCGCAAGAGCGCGGCATGACGCTGATTCCGCCTTACGACCATCCTCATGTGATCGCGGGGCAGGGGACGTCGGCGAAGGAGCTCATCGAAGAAACCGGGCCGCTGGATTATCTGTTCGTGTGCCTGGGTGGCGGAGGCTTGCTCGCCGGTTGCGCGCTGGCGGCAGCCGAACTGAGCCCATCATGCACGGTGATCGGCGTGGAGCCGGAGGCGGGCAACGACGCACAGCAATCGCTCGAACGCGGAGAGATCGTCCATATAGAAGTACCGCGCACGATTGCCGACGGCGCTGCATCTACGCACGTGGGTGAATACAACTTTCCGATTCTGAAGCGCTACGTGGACCGGGTCGTCACCGTCAGCGACGACCAGCTCGTGCAGACCATGAAGTTCTTCGCGCAGCGCATGAAGATGGTGGTTGAGCCAACGGGTTGTCTGGCTGCGGCCGCCGTGCTGCAGGGCATCGTGCCGGTGAAGGGTAAGCGCGTGGGCGTGTTGGTCAGCGGCGGCAATGTCGACCTGGCGCGATTCGCTCAATTCCTCGCTTGACAGCGTGACGTCATAGCGTCTGCGCGCCCTTCAGGATCAGGTCGTGATAACCGTTGACGATCACGCTGTACGCGAAGTATGCGAACAGCACCGCCGATAAAATGTGGCAAGCGCGCAGCAACGTCGTCCCTGCGCGTTTGCGGCCATGGCTGGCGAGCGAGCAGATAAACAGCGTCCAGCCGAGCCCGCCGCAAAAGAAGCCGATGAGAAACACCGACGCGCTTAGCCCGCCTGTTGCGCCGGCTTTCGCGATCAGTGCGCCGCCCACGGCGGCGAACCAGAGGATCGCGCTTGGCGAAGACACGGCGAGCAGGGCGCCGCGCATGAAGCTGCGCAAGTGTGAGGGCCGCGGCGTGGCGATCAGATCGGGTTCCCCCGCAACCGGCGGCGCCGATGCCGGAAACAGCGCTTCACGCGCCATTTTGAAGGTCAGGAACAGCAGCACGATCGAGCCGCCGATCCAGACGACCCAGCGCACGGTATCAAACTGGAGCAGCGCGGCCATGCCCGCGAGTGCAAGCGCTGCGTAGACGAGATCGCCGAAACAGGTGCCGAGGCCGAGCATCATGCCCGGCCTGAAGCCGTGGGTAAGCGTCAATGAGATGATCGCGACGTTTGCGATACCAATATCCAGACACAACGACAACGACAGAAACAATCCATCAGACAGCAATGGCAACACGTGCATCCCGACTTTCCTTTTTGATCTTTTTGTATTGAGCGAAGCGGGTTGTCCGGCTTCGTGAATTCATCTTGCTACGGCGTGCGGGGCAACCGGTCGACCGCTCCCGTACTAAACGCGCTCGAGCGGCACCGACACCACCAGCCGCCCTGTCTCGATACCCATCGTGTTACGCATTGGCGGGTTTCCATAAGCAGCGAGTTGCGCGCGCTGCGTTTCCTGGCCTATGTCGAGTTGCGCCAGAACATGCGTGACGACTGCGTAAAGCACGGCCGTGTTGCCGTCTTCCACCTTGACCGCAATGCCCAGTGATCCGCGCGCACCGGTAGCACGGACACCGATCGCATAACTCGCATCGGCGCCTACTTTACCGACCAGATCGCCGCCGAAGGCCTGCATCAACGCGGTACAGAATCGGCCGTCGCCCGCGACGAGTTCCGGATACGCCGTCATCGCGCGATAGATCCGGGCCAGGGCTTTCGAGCGTGGCGTGGTGTCAACCCCGGTCTCAACCCCGGTCTCAACCGCCGCCTTCGCGTCGGCCATCTTCATGAACAGCCGGGCGAGCCGATCCAGGGGGAAGGCCGGCGTGGGCAGATTGCAGCCATCAATAGCCCATTGCACGCCGTCTTCAGGCAGATCGCACAACTCGGCCACGGTCCGTTTCACCCGAACCTGCAGCGGATGCTCAGGCAGGTGATAGTCAAGGACGGCCGCGCCCAGCGCCTGCGCACCCGCCAGCATGCCCGCATGTTTGCCCGAGCAATTGCTGCATACGCCGGTTGGCGTGAAATCACGCCTGATCCATTCCTTCAAGACCGCGTCCGACAAAGGCGCATGGCCGCCGCATCGGAGATCGGCTTCGGTGACGTGCGCCTTCTCCAGCATGGCGCGTGTGCGCTCTATGTGGCGCGGCTCGCTGTTGTGCGATGCGCACATCAGGGCGAGATCGGCGTCGTCAAAACCGAAACGGTCCAGCGCGCCCGTTTCCAGCACCGCAAGCGCTTGCGCCGGTTTCGCCGCGGACCGCGCGAGCGTCATGCGTGACGGATCGCCGAACGCGTAGATCAACCGGCCATTGGCATCGACCACCGCCACATGCGCGGCATGCGTGTTTTCAACCAGACTCCCTCGATAAACCGTCGCCGCAACGTTCATGAGCGCTTCCCTCCGGAAAAGCCGATTTCGTCCCATAGCGCGTCGACGCGCCGTTTCACCGCATCGTCCATCGTGATCGGCCGGCCCCATTCGCGGTCGGTTTCGCCGGGCCATTTGTTGGTGGCGTCGAGCCCCATCTTCGATCCCAACCCCGCCTTCGGCGACGCGAAATCGAGATAGTCGATCGGGGTGTTATCGACCAGCACCGTGTCGCGCGACGGATCGATGCGCGTGGTGATCGCCCAGATCACCTCCTTCCAGTCGCGGATGTTGACATCGGCGTCCACCACCACGATGAACTTCGTATACATGAACTGCCGCAGGAAGCTCCAGACGCCGAACATCACGCGCTTCGCGTGGCCCGGATAGCTCTTCTTGATCTGCACGATCGCCATTCGATAACTGCAGCCCTCGGGCGGCAGGTAGAAGTCGGTGATCTCGGTGAACTGCTTTTGCAAGAGCGGCACGAACACTTCGTTGAGTGCCACGCCGAGCACGGCCGGTTCGTCGGGCGGCTTACCTGTATAGGTAGAGTGATAGAGCGCGTCGCGGCGCATGGTGATCTTTTCGACGGTGAAGACCGGGAACCACTCTTGTTCGTTGTAATAGCCGGTGTGGTCGCCGTATGGGCCTTCGAGCGCATGCTCGTATTTCGCCGACGATGAATTCGTTGGCCGCGGCGGCGCGCCGGCGGGCAGTGGCGGAACAGGGCCGTCCTGCGGATAGATGAAGCCTTCGAGCACGATCTCCGCGCGCGCGGGTACCTGCAACGTATCGACACCCGGCGTAAGGCATTTTGCCAACTCGGTTCTTGCGCCGCGCAGCAAGCCGGCAAATTGATATTCGGAAAGCGAGTCCGGCACGGGCGTCACCGCGCCAAGAATGGTGGCCGGATCCGCACCAAGGACCACCGCCACCGGATACGGTTTGCCCGGATTGGCGAGCGCGAACTCGCGGAAATCCAGCGCGCCGCCCCGGTGCGCGAGCCAGCGCATGATCAACTTGTTGCGCCCGATCAGCTGCTGCCGATAGATGCCAAGGTTCTGCCGCGTCTTGTTCGGGCCGCGCGTGACTGTGAGTCCCCAGGTGATGAGCGGGCCCGCGTCGCCTGGCCAGCACGTCTGAATGGGCAGGCGCGCCAGATCGACGTCCTGTCCTTCCCATACGATCTCCTGGCAGGGCGGCGAACTAACCGTTTTCGGCGCCATGTCCCAGACGGCTTTCGCCAGCGACACCAACTTGCCCGCGTCCTTCAGGCCTTTCGGCGGCTCGGGTTCCTTGAGCGCCGACAACAACCGGCCGACGTCGCGCAACGACTCGAGCGCGGCTTTATCGCTGAGGAGACTGGGATCGGCCGCCGCCTGAGCTTGCGTCTCGATACCCATGCCGAGCGCCACGCGCCTCGGGGTACCGAACAGGTTGGCCAGCACGGGCATGGAGTGTCCCGTCGGCGCCTGGAACAGCAACGCTGGACCCCCCGAACGCAGGACGCGATCCGAGAGTTCGGTCATTTCAAGGACGGGCGAAACCGGCTGGCTGATGCGGCGCAATTCGCCGAGTGTTTCGAGGCGGGCGGTGAAGTCGCGCAGGTCTTTGTATTTCATCGGCTAAAGGGAAGGGGCCTGCGGGAAGCGCGGTCTGCGTATAAGGATAAAAGGGCACGGACAGCAGACGCGACGGCTGATGTAGCGGTTCAAGTGGCGTCCAAGCCCTTTGTGAGGAACTTTCGCGCGCGGGCGATTGTCGATTTTACCTGTGTTGATGTCGGTACGTCAGAGCACACAACGGCACAAATCCGGCGTTTCCGCTGGAAAGTGGCTTGGCAGGCCGTTCTCGCCGCCCTGAACAGTGTTCATAATTACTGAAAGTAATAGCTTTTACATTTACCAGCATTGACGGATCATTTGAGCCTGCTAGAATCCTTTTGCATTGACAACACCAATTGAAACTTTTTACCACTGCCTCAGGTCTTTTGAAACGACGCGACGCGTCACCTGCGCCGGATTAGTACGGTGAATCAAGGCTTTGGTTTTCTTGCCGGCGCTCTTCTTCGCCGGTTTTTCGCGTGGTGACCTTTGTGCGCGCCCCGGCATGTCCTTCGTGCTGCGCGCACCCGGAAGACGTAATGTTCCGGTCAGGTTTCCCCAACGGTTTGTGCCGTTTTCCCGATACCGCTCGTGGCTAACCCAGGGCTGGCGGTGTCGATTTCTGCGTGGTGGACCAGTTTTTCGGGTTTTCATCTGCGGAAATCACGTAATTTGGGAGATCCATCCAATGAATGCTTGGTTGTCGTGGCGTCCCGACGCTCGCCTGGCGCTCCATCTACGCGCTATGCTGCGTCGCGCCAAACACATGAGTCTGACGGTTTTTAGCCTGGTCGGTTGCGCTGCTGTAGTGACCGCGCTGGCGCTGTGGCTGCTTCCCGCCTGGCGCGGTTCGTTTGCCGCCAAACTCATGCCCCTCGTTTCGGCCGCGGTGCAAGCCGGTCCGGCCCGGTTGCTCTCCGGACAACCTTTCCCCCCCTTCGCGCTTGGACATCAGCGTGAAGAGGAGTTGCGCAACGGTACTGGCGAGACGACTTCACTCGGCGCTGCTGCCAGCGACGACGACAGCACCCGTAAGCTCACGGGTGGCCTGAGCCTCGCCGTGTCGCCAAACGGGCTCGATCCGCGCACGTTGCCGACTGTTGCGACGCTTGCCAGCGCGATTTCATCGCAACGGGTTGTCGCCGATGCTCGCGACGACCGCGTGCTCGTGTCGGATCGTGAGCAAAACCTGGTGGCAAACTTCATTGCGCGGCGTTATCACGTGGCGCAGGAACCGGTCGGTGAGCTGGTGAAAGCAGCCTTCGATACCGGCCGCGAGGTTGGCCTCGATCCGCTGTTGCTGCTGTCCGTCATGGCGATCGAATCGGGTTTCAATCCGTATGCTGAAAGTGGCGTGGGTGCGCAAGGGTTGATGCAGGTGATGTCGAAGGTTCACTCCGACAAATTCCAGTATTTCGGTGGTTCGCATGCAGCGCTCGAACCGCTCGCAAACATCAAGGTCGGTGCCCTGGTGCTGAAGGATTGCATTGCACGAGGCGGTTCGGTGGCGGGTGGATTGCGCTTCTACGTGGGTTCGACGGCACAGGACGACGGCGGTTACGGCGCGAAGGTCCTGGCCGAACGTTCGCGCTTGCGCGACGTAGCCCGTGGCCGCAATGTGCCGATCGTCACGCCGCAAGCCCCGGTGCAGCCTGCGCCAAAGCAAGTGGTGGCGTCGGCTTCTCCGTCTAACTCAGGGACCGGCGAAAAGCGTGTGCACGTGACGCTCGACGGCGCTCCGGCCATAACAGCGCCGGCCAAGTCCGCACCGCAAGCCAGCGACCATAACAATACCGACGACGCAGACGCGCAAGCAAAGCATGTCGCTTCGGCGGAGTTCGGTGCTTAAAGCGTTGCGTTAAAGGCCAAAGCCCGAGTTGTTAATCGTGGGCCGGGTAAGACAAAAAGCCGTTCCAACGTAAGTTGGAACGGCTTTTTTGCTTCTGCTTTCCTGAGAGATATCTGAGAGAGCGGAGCCGTGGCTCAAACCCGTGGCTCAAACCCGAAACAGCGTTCCCAGCCGTTGCACGGCCTCTTCAAGCTGTGAGAACGCGGTCGCGTAAGACAGCCGGATATAGTCCTGCGGCGCATGGAAGCCGAAATCGGTCCCCGGTACCAGCACGACCCCGGCGTCGTGCAGCATGGAACGCGTCAATGCGTTGCTGTCCCCGGCCGCCGGATGCGCGACGTGCCGTGTATCGGCATAAACGTAGAACGCGCCGTCCGGCACAACAGGCACTTCGAAACCCAGCGAACGCAGTGCCGGCACGATGAAATCTCGCCTGCGCCCGAATTCCAGTCGCCGCGACTCGTAAATCGCGAGCGTGGCCGGCTCGAAACACGCCAGTGCCGCATGCTGCGCGAGCGCCGACGCGCAGATGAACAGGTTCTGCGAGAGCTTTTCCATGGTGGCGACCATCGCTGGCGGCACCACGAGCCAGCCGAGCCGCCAGCCGGTCATGTTGAAGTATTTCGAAAAGCTGTTCACCGTGACCACGTCGTCGCCCAGTGAAAGGGCCGACACGGGCTTCGCGTCGTAGCTCAGGCCCTGATAGATCTCATCGACAATCGTAAAACCGCCGTGCGCACGCACTACGTCGACAATTTTCGCGAGTTCGTCCGGTTCAATGGACGTGCCAGTCGGATTGGACGGCGACGCGAGCAGGACGCCGCGCGTGGCGGACGTCCAATGTGCTTCGACCTGAGCCGCCGTCAACTGAAACCGCTCGGCCGGACCACTCGGGATCAGGACCGGACGGCCTTCGGTGGCGGCCACGAAATGGCGATTGCACGGGTAGCACGGGTCAGGCATCAGCACTTCGTCGTCGCGATCGACCAGCGCGGTGCACGCCAGCAGCAGCGCGGCCGACGCGCCCGCCGTCACCACAATGCGCGCCGGATCGATATCGAGCCCAAACGTGTCGCGATAGTGGCCGGAAATAGCCTCGCGCAACGACGCCAGTCCGAGCGCATTCGTGTACTGCGTGACGCCGCGACGCAAGGCGTCGGTGGCGGCCGCGATCACCGGTTCCGGCGCCGTGAAATCCGGTTCGCCGATGCCCATGTGAATGATGTTGCGGCCCGCCCGTTCAAGCGCCTGCGCTTGTTTCGCCAGTTCCATCACATAGAACGGTTCGATGGCGTCAACGCGGGCGGCGTATCGGATGGCGCCGCGTGGGATAGCTGCGTTCAACGGTTCTTTTGCGAAGTTCATCAATTGGAGAGACCAGTCGTTCAGCTGCGCTGCCCACGGCCTTGCGCTTCCGTCGGCCGCAACTGGACGGCGAGTTTATCCAGCACGCCATTCACATATTTGTGGCCGTCGGAGCCGCCGAACGTCTTCGTCAGTTCGATTGCTTCGTTGATCACCACGCGATACGGAATGTCGAGGTGATGCTTGAACTCGAACGCGGCGACCATCAGCACCGCGCGTTCGACCGGCGAAAGCTGTTCGAGCGGACGGTCGAGGCACGGCTGGAGTTCGGCGGAAATGGTGTCCGCTTCCTTGATCACGCCGTGCAGGATGGCGTCCAGATGTTCCTGGTCGGCTTTATCGAAGCCTTGCGCGCCGCGCAACTGCGCGTCGATCTCGCCGCCGGGCGCGCCCGACACCAGCCATTGGTAAAGCCCTTGCGTCGCGAGTTCGCGCGAGCGTCGTCGAGCGCTTTTCATGCCCGGTCCTCGTCGTCTTCGTCTTCGTCGTCGCCGCCGAGTTGTTCCAGCGCGACCGACAGATTTGCCATTTCCACCGCCACGCGTGCTGCGTCGCGGCCTTTTTCCGTCATGCGGGCAACGGCTTGCTCGTCATTTTCGGTCGTCAGGACCGCGTTGGCGACTGGCGTGCCGAAGTCGAGCGCGATACGGGAAATGCCCGCGCCGCTTTCATTCGATACCAGCTCGAAGTGGTACGTTTCGCCGCGGATCACCGCGCCGAGAGCGATCAATGCATCGAACTGGCCGGATTCAGCCAGCTTTTGCAGCGCCAGCGGAATTTCGAGTGCGCCCGGCACGGTGACGAGCAGTACGTCTTCACCGATCACGCCAAGTCGTTCGAGTTCTTCCGTGCAGGCATCAACGAGGCCGTTGCAGACCGGTTCGTTGAAGCGCGATTGCACGATGCCGATGCGCAGTCCGTCGCCGTCGAGGTTCGGTTGATATTGTCCGATTTCCATTATTTATCCGTTTTCAGTGTGATGCAGTGTGGTGATTGGCGGTGGTCAGACAGAGCGCAAATGGGCGATGGAAGCAGGATCGGCCGAATCCGTCGAAGGCGTGGCGGGGCAACCCGGCATGGGGATGAACCCGGTCACCTCCAAGCCGTAACCCGACATGCTGCCGAGTCTGCGGGGATTCGACAGCACCTGCATCTTGCCTACGCCCAATTCGCGCAAGATCTGCGCGCCGATGCCATAGGTCTTGAAATCGACCGGCCGGCGTTTGAGTTCGGCCGCCTTGTCTTCGCGCTCGAACGCCTGGAATACATCAACGAGATGCTCTTTCGTGTCGCCGCAATTGAGCAGCACGATGGCGCCCAGGTCACGGTCGGCGATTTCCTTCATCGCGGCGTCGAGGGTCCAGGAGTGCGTGGACAAGTCCACTTCGAGCAGATCCAGCACCGACAGCGGTTCATGCACGCGCACCGGCGTTTCCCGTTCCGGCGACGGCTGGCCGCGCACCAGCGCAATATGCGGCGAACCGCTTGGCTGATCGCGATACAACACCGCGCGAAATGCCCCGTGCGCGGTCTGCATGGTGCGTTCCGCGACCCGCTCGACAATGGATTCCGTGCGCGAGCGGTAGTGAATCAGGTCTGCGATCGTGCCAATACGAATACCGTGCAGTTCGGCGAATTCGATCAGATCGGGCAGCCGGGCCATTTCGCCGTCGTCGCGGATCACCTCGCAGATCACCGATGCCGGCGTCAGGCCCGCCATTGCCGTCAGGTCGCAACCCGCTTCCGTATGTCCCGCGCGCACCAGCACGCCGCCCGGTTGCGCCATGATCGGAAACACATGACCCGGCTGGACGATATGCTCGGCTTTCGCGTCGTGCGCGACCGCTGCCTGAATGGTGCGTGCGCGGTCCGAGGCGGAGATGCCGGTGGTCACGCCTTCGGCCGCCTCGATACTCACCGTGAACGCCGTCCCATACTGGGTGCCGTTTCGCTGCGTCATCAGCGGCAGGTTCAGCTGGCGGCAGCGGTCCTGCGTGAGTGTCAGGCAGATCAGTCCACGGCCGTAGCGCGCCATGAAATTGATCGCTTCCGGCGTCACGAAATCGGCGGCGATGACGAGATCGCCTTCGTTTTCGCGGTCTTCTTCGTCGACAAGAATCACCATCCGGCCAGCCTTCAGCTCGGCGATGATCTCTGGGGTGGAGGCGAGCGTCATTTCGGTGGTCGTCCGGTGCGAGAAAGGGCGTATTTTACGCCACCGCCGATGCCAACGCGCTGGTTTTGCCGGTTTTGGGCTGGCGTTGGCCATCCGGCCGGGTATTGGCCGGACCTGAAGGCGGTCGGTCGCGCCTATCCCGGGCTCACGTAGGTATCGCCGACCATCAGGTGCACGATTTCATCTCCATTGGTTTGCTGGACCTGCCGCTCGCCGGCCACCTCGCCGCGCCGCAGCACGACAATGCGATCGGCGATCGCAAAGATGTCGTGCAGGTTGTGCGAGATCAGGAGCACGGAGACGCCCTGGGCCTTCAACGCCGTAATCAACTCCATTACCTTGCGCTGCTCGGGCACGCCCAGCGCGGCGGTGGGCTCATCCATGATGAGCACCCGGGCGTTCCAGTAAATGGCCCGGCCAATTGCAATGGCCTGTCGCTGTCCGCCTGAGAGCATCTTCACCGGACCGCCGAGCTTGCGCTCGGGAATCACGATGTCCAGGCGCTTCAGCACCTCGCGCGCGACCTGCGCCATGCGGGGCCGGTCGATGACCTGAAAGCCCAGCTGCCGGCGTAGCGGTTCGCGTCCCAGGAAGATATTGCTGCCGACGTCCAGGTTGTCGGCGAGCGCCAAGTCCTGATAGATCGTCTCGATCCCGCGAGCGCGCGCATCCTGCGGATCGCGCAATTGCAACGGCGCGCCGTCGAACAGCAGTTCGCCCTGGTCGGCCCGGTAGACGCCTGAAATGATCTTGATCAACGTCGACTTGCCGGCACCGTTGTCGCCGGCGAGCGCCAGCACTTCGCCCGGCAGCAGCTGCAACGACACGTGCTTGAGCGCCTCCACGCCGCCAAAGCGGATCGAGATATCGCGCACCTCCAGGATCGGCGTGGTCATTGGGCGCCTCCGAGACGGTCCTTGTATTGATCGATCAGGACCGACAGGATGATGACAATACCCACCACGATGAATTGCCAGAACGCGTTCACGTCGACGAACACCAGTCCGAACTGGATCACGGCGATGATCAGCGCGCCGATCAGCGTCCCGACGACATTGCCGGTCCCACCAAACAGGCTCGCGCCACCGATCACCACGGCGGCGATCGAATCGAGCAGCATTGGCTCGCCGGCATTGGCAGCGCCTGCGGCGAAACGCGCGGTATAGATGATCCCGCCGACCGCGGCGAACGCGGCCGCGATCAGGTACACCACGAGCAGGTGGCGTTTGACGTTGATGCCGGCCCGTACCGCCGACTGCGGATTGCCACCGATTGCGTAGGTGTACTGGCCGAAGCGCGTCTTCGAGAGCAGCAGATGCATGATCACTAGCAGCACCCCGGTCAGCACCACCGGTGTCCAGCCGGCGCCGAGCCACGCAAGACCGGTGTTGTCCACCGAGACAGTCATGCCGCTGCCGGCCGCGAGAAAGCCCGCACCTCGCGCCACGCCATACATGCCTAGCGTGCCGATAAAGGCCGGCACGCCAAGCCACGCGATCAGCACGCCGTTGACCAGCCCGGGAATCAGGCAGACCACGATGGTGAGCGGAATGGACACGATCAGGATCCACGGCGAGCCGCTGCCAAACAGGGTGAATTGTGCGACACACACGGCCGCGAGTCCCATCACGAAACCCGCGGACAGATCGATGCCGGCCGTGATGATCACGAAAGTCTGGCCGATGGCGAGCAGCAGCGGAGCGGCGGCGGCAAGACCAATCGATTGCAGGTTGTAGGCGTTGAATAGAAACGACCGATGAGCCGAGATCTGCGCATATACCTCGAAAAAGGCGAGCAGGGCGGCCAGGAAGAGCCACGGCCATAGCTTGGTAATCAGCGCGATCTTGTCGAGACGCGAGTTATCCATGGAGTTATCCGCGTTGTCATGAGCAGAACCCGCGTGCGCGACGGCGCACGCGGTGGAGACGATCTTTTCGCTTGAGCCACTCTGCGGTAGCTAGTTCGAATAGATGTATTGCTGCATGTCGGGCTTGTCGATATTGTTTTTATCGAGAACCTCGAAACCCGTGCTCTTGAGGGTGGGAATCTTCTTGCCATGAATGACGTCGGCGGCGTACTTGACGCCGTAGTAACCGATTTCGTCCGGGCGCTGTGCAATCGCGATATCGACCAGGCCGCTCTTGATTTGCTTGTCGATGCCTGGCACCGCATCGAATACGATCACCTTGACGACGCCTTGTTTGCCCGCCGCCTTGACGCCTTGGGCCGCGCCGCTGCCGGAGAAGGTGTTGGCGCCGAATACGCCGGCGAGATTCGGATTACGCGCCAAAACTGCAGCTACGTGAGCCGCGGCCTGGTTGGCATCGTCCTCGTTGTACAGCGTTTGCAGCACGGTGATGTTCGGGTGCTTTTTCAGCTCCTGCGCGAAGCCTTCAGCGCGCGCGTCGGTGCTCGAGATGCCTGGCTTGTTGTTCTCGCAATAGACGGTGCCCTTGTCGCCGATAGCTTTGGCAAGCGCGCGTGCTGCGACTCGGCCGCCTTCGAGATTATCTGAAGCGATATAAGAAAGCGGGAAATCCGCATCGCCCTTGCCCGTCTGATAATGTCCATCGCCGATATAGGTGTCGACGGTAATGACCTTGATGCCGGCGTCGGCGGCTTCCTTCAGCGGCCCAATCAGCTGTTGCTTATCGACTGGCGAAATCAGCAGTACGTCAGGACGTTTGGCGATAAACGCCTTGAGGATCGGCACCTGCTCACTGGTGTTCCACTCTTTGGGAACCTGGAACAGCAACTCGACTTTCTCTTCCTTGGCGGCCCGTTCCGCGCCGCGATGCATTGTGAAGTAGAACGGATCAACTACACCGGGCAGGAGTGCAACCACCGGATGGGCAGCATCTGCCTGCGCGAGCCCCGGTAGCGAAAAAACGATGATCGTCGAGGCCGCAACCATACAGCGGGAAACGAAACGCTTCATTTTGTCTTCCTCCAGTTTTTGAGTCCGACTTGCGACGCCCGACTTGTTCTATACGCTCCATGGCGACTGCAATCGGTTGTTGGGCAGTATAGGCGCGAGCGGTGTCAGTGACCATTGGAATGACAACGCTAGTTACGGTGCAACTGATAGCGCTTTGGCGGTGTGGTGTTTAGTGATTTTAGTGATTCCGCGAAAAACTCCGGCTATGCCCACGGCGAGCATTGCAAACGGGTTTTTGCTCACAGCGATGACCTGCATAAGCTGGTGGTGCATCGCGAGGGTCACTTGCCTGATCACGCCATTGCGGCGCATGGACCGATGGGCACCCGGGCGAGCATCCGGGCGGCGCGCAGATGAACCACGCCGCGCTCGCACGACAGTTGCTCTTGGTTGGATGTCGGCAGCGCTCACGCGCGATCGTCGCCTGGTTACGTGCCCGCGACGACATACATTGCGACTAGCTTGTAGGACGAGCAGGCGGTGTCCATCTTAGCTAACCCTTCACAAGGACACTGGAGGGCAGCAGCCGGTGTATTGCCCGAACAACGAGGTCAGCTGTCGGACGCCATGCTGGAGCAGTCATCCGGCAACACGACGTTCGGCGACCTTGCTCTGCACGCGCCCCGTGTACACGCCTTCAATCAGCGTGCGGCCTGATGGTTATCATTCGACGTCGACAGAATCCGCTCCACATACCGCGCGATCAAATCGATTTCCAGATTCACCTTCGCCCCGGGCAACAAATGCCGCAACGTCGTTACTTCCACCGTATGCGGAATCAGGTTGATCGAAAACTCGCAGCCATCGGGCCGGTCGTTCACGGTATTCACCGTCAGGCTTACGCCGTTCACCGTCACTGAACCCTTGTAGGCCAGATACTTGCCGATATCGCGCGACGCGAGAATCCGCAGTTCATGTGACTCGCCAACAGGGGCGAAATGCGTTACTTCACCAAGACCATCAACGTGTCCCGACACCAGATGCCCGCCCAGCCGGTCATGCGCACGCAACGCCTTTTCCAGGTTCACATCGCCGGGTTCGGACAGGCCAGCCGTCTTGTTCAGACTCTCGCGCGACACATCGACGGCAAACGACGCCGCCGACTTCTCGATCACGGTCATGCACGCGCCCTGGATAGAGATGCTGTCGCCAAGCTCCACGTCCGTGAGATCCAGCCCGCCGGAGGCGACCGTGAGGCGCACGCCGGTATCGGCATCGGTGGCTGAACCCAACGGCGTAACTGCTTCAATGCGGCCGAGCGCCGCGACAATTCCTGTGAACATCGTCGAGCTTCCTTAGGTTATGCGTGTTGTGCGTCAGGTAATCGGTTTTGCGTCTGCGGGCGCGTCGGTTTTCACCACCGCGAAGCGCGCCAGGATGCGCAGATCATCACCCAGCCGGTCGATCCGGTGAAACCGCAGATGCGGCCGCGCATTGAGTGTATCGGGCGGCGTGAAATCGAACATGCCCGGCGCGTTGCCCAGCAAACTCGGCGCGAGATAGATCAGCAATTCATCGACGCATCCCTCGCGCAGCAGCGAGCCATTGAGCTTGTGGCCCGCTTCCACGTGCAGTTCGTTGATCCCGCGATCAGCGAGAATTCCCAGCATGGCGGGCAGGTCGACCTTGCCGTGCTCGTTCGTCAATGGCGTGAATTCGATACCGCGTTCGCGCAGTGCATCGGCTTTCGCGGGGTCGGGCTCAGCGCCGCAAAACACCCATGGCGGCGCGCCCTCCAGGATCCGGGCCGTGAGCGGCACGTCCAGGCGGCTGTCGATCAGCACGCGTTGCGGCTGACGGGGGGTGTCGATGGCGCGCACGGTGAGTTGCGGATCATCCTCCCTCACCGTGCCAATGCCCGTCAGGATCGCGCACGCCCGGGCACGCCATGCGTGACCATCGGCGCGCGCTGCTTCGCCGGTGATCCACTGGCTTTCGCCGGTCGGCAAACCCGTGCGACCGTCCAGCGTGGCCGCGACCTTCATGCGTACCCACGGACGGCGGCGCGTCATGCGCGACACAAAGCCGATGTTCATCTCGTACGCTTCGCTAGCCAGCAGGCCGCAGCGCACATCGATACCCGCATCACGGAGAATCGCCAGCCCGCGCCCGGACACCGCCGGATTCGGATCTTCCATTGCTGCGATCACCTTGGCGACCCGCGCGTCGATCAGCGCATGCACGCAAGGCGGCGTGCGGCCGAAATGGCTGCACGGTTCAAGCGTGACGTAGGCGGTGGCACCCCGCGGATCGTGACCGCGCGCCCGCGCGTCTTTCAACGCGCGAACTTCGGCGTGATCCTGACCGGCGGGCTGCGTGAAACCTTCGCCGATGACCTCGCCGTCTTTCACCAGCACGCAGCCGACGCGCGGGTTCGGCGTCGTCGTGTACATGCCCCGCGCGGCCAGGGCCAGCGCGCGCTCCATGTGCGAGAAATCGGTCTGCGAGAACATGGCGGCGGCGCTTAAGCAGCGAGGCGGGCGAAGGCGCCGCGAGCGGCGTCGAGCGTCGCGTCGACGACGGCGTCGTCGTGGGCGATCGATACAAATCCTGCCTCATACGCCGATGGCGCGAAGTAGACGCCGGCATCGAGCATCTCGTGGAAAAACGCGTTGAAGCGCTTCGTGTCGCCCTGCGTGACTTCAGCGAAGCTCGCCGGGACGCGCTCGGCGAAATACAGGCCGAACATGCCGCCGATAGCGTCCGCCGAGAAGGGCACCTTGGCGTCCTTGGCAACTGATGAGAGGCCATCGGCGAGACGGCGCGTTTGCTTCGTGAGCGTGTCGTAGAACCCTGGCGCCTGGATCAGTTGCAGCGTTTTCAACCCGGCCGCGACCGCGATCGGATTCCCCGACAGCGTGCCCGCCTGGTACACGCCGCCGAGCGGTGCGAGATGCGCCATGATGTCCCGGCGACCGCCGAACGCCGCCGCCGGCATGCCGCCGCCGATCACCTTGCCAAGGCACGTCAGGTCCGCCGTGATGCCGTAGACCTGCTGCGCGCCGCCCAGCGCCACGCGAAAACCGCACATCACTTCATCGAAAATCAGCACCGAACCGTACTCGTCGCAGCGCTCACGTAGCGCCTGCAGGAACTCGGGCGTGGCTTTCACGAGGTTCATGTTGCCTGCCACCGGCTCCACAATAATGGATGCTATTTCCGCGCCGAACGCGGCAAACGCTTCGTTAAGCTGTTCGACGTTGTTGTATTCGAGCACGGTCGTGTGCTTGGCGATATCGGCGGGAACGCCTGCTGAGGTTGGGTTGCCGAAGGTCAGCAGACCCGATCCCGCTTTCACGAGCAGGCTGTCCGCGTGACCGTGATAACACCCTTCGAACTTGATGATCCGATCCCGCTTCGTAAATCCACGAGCCAGGCGCAGCGCGCTCATGGTCGCCTCGGTGCCGCTCGACACCATGCGCACTTGTTCTATCGACGGCACCAGCTTGCAGATCTCTTCCGCGATCTCGATTTCGGATTCGGTCGGCGCGCCGAACGAAAACCCGTTCGCGAGCACACGCTGCACGGCCTCAAGCACCTCGGGATGAACGTGACCCAGGATCATCGGCCCCCAGGAACCGATGTAGTCGATGTACTGCTTGCCGTCGGCGTCCCAGAAATACGGGCCTTGCGCGCGTTCGATGAACCTCGGCGTGCCGCCGACCGAGCGAAACGCCCGCACCGGCGAGTTCACGCCGCCGGGAATGGTTTTCTGGGCGCGTTCAAAGAGAGCTTCATTTCTGGACATGACGGGGCCTGCGCTGAATGACGGGTTCGGCTGGAGAGGGCTGCGGCCGCTGGCTTCGTTCAAGCCTGGATCTGCGCTGGGATCGGAACCGGCTGCGTCCGGCGCGTCTCTCGCGGCTGCAGGAAATCAAGATGAAATTGTACCGGAGTCGCTTGGCTTCAGCCCGCGACGCTGCGTCCTGGTGCTGCATTCCAAACAGACGGCCGTGAGGCTTGTGAAAGCAGGGCGCGTACAATGCACACTGTTTTAAGGCTCTGTTTAAGCCGTTCGCTTGCACGCCGGACGTGGCCCTTGCGAGGGTTTTTGCACTCGCTTCGTATTTGTTTCGTGGTCGTTTCGCCTTTTGTCGTTCGTCATTCGTCATTCGCCATTCGCCCGTCCCGAAAACCGCGCCTTTTCCTCAAGCCTCCTTTCGCCTCTCATGCCCGAAATCATCAAGCGCCGTTCTGACCGCCGACTGATCCTGTTGCTTGGCGCGCTGGCGGCGTGCGGCCCGCTTTCCATCGATATGTATCTGCCGAGCCTGCCGGCGCTCGCCGCCTCGTTCGGCACGACCGCCGCCGCCGCGCAGATCACGCTAACCAGTTTCATGCTGGGTTTTTCGCTGGGG
>Ga0302178_10001076_pt1 | contig 23709 bp, 19 predicted proteins | sample I_Palsa_E1_3_FD_198790 | JGI IMG/M metagenome (GOLD analysis project Ga0302178, IMG submission 198790) | Peat permafrost microbial communities from Stordalen Mire near Abisko, Sweden - I_Palsa_E1_3 | ecosystem: Environmental > Terrestrial > Soil > Palsa > Peat permafrost | place: Sweden... | reverse complement strand
CGCCGCCAACGACAAGGCGCTGACGGTGAAAATGCCGATGGTTAATGGGGAGTGCCAGCCGAAGTGTTGTCCTTCGATAACCGCATAAGTAAGACAGCCAAGCATAATAATCACAAGACTCTGCCCGACGATATCGATAGCCCGCGGCTTAGCTGCTTTGGACTCTGGAACAAATAGCACCGTCAACGCGATAGCTGCGATACCAATGGGAAGATTGATAAGAAAAATGTATCGCCATCCATAGAGTTGTGTAAGAGCGCCCCCCAGCAGGGGACCGAGCGCCAGCGCTACACCGAAAACCGCTCCCCAGACGCCGATCGCGCGCGCACGATCTTTGGGATCCTGAAAAACGTTAGCAATAATGGATAGCGCAACGGGATTGAGCATGATGCGCCCAAGCCTTGCACGGCGCGAAAGGCGATCAGCGTTTCGATGTTGGGCGCCAGGCTGCAAAGCACCGAGCCAAGCGTGAATAGGACAAGACCGATTTGGAACGTGCGTCGCCTTCCAAATCGATCCGACATGGAACCCGTAAACATAAGCAAGCTAGCGACTACGAGGGTGTACGCGTCCACCACCCACTGAAGATCGGAAAGCGTCGCCCCGAGGTTTTGCTGAATGGCGGGCAGCGCTACGTTGACAATTGTCACGTCCATGCCCACGAGCATCAAGCTCAAGCAGCAAATACCGAGAATGAGATTGGGTCGAACAGCGTTAACTTTGGGGACAGACTTTAAGCTTGCCATGGGGCACCTCAGCACGCCGCTTCACGAGAGCGCATGAATGATTTCATCGGTGTTCTTGACCCTTCCGATAAGAGGAAGAATGGTTTCGACAGCAAACTGGTGAGCGTTCGCGTCAATCGACGAACAGGCATCCTCGGCAATCACCACGTGGAAACCAAGCGAAGCAGCCTGCCTTGCCGTCGACTCCACGCCAAAATTTGTGGCGATCCCACCCAGTACGATCGTTTCGATACCAAGCCCAGCCAAGATAGCTTCAAGCTCAGTGTGGCCAAATGCGCCCCAATGACGTTTGGTAATCAGTAGATCGCCCTGCTGGAAACCCGCATCGGGCACCAGCTCAGACGCAATGGGCGCTGCTGGCTCAGCGTTCGGATCGACATGTGAAATATCGACCATCAAGGGCAGCATGTTTCGCAGATCAACGCGCACATAGACGACGGTGGCACTTCTTTTTCTGAAAGCTTCCGCCATGCGTCGGCCGCCATTGAGGACCGCCTCTGCCGAATGCGGTTGTACGGGTAAGCCAACGATGCCGTGCTGAAGATCGATCACAACGAGCGCTGTCTTTTTTGGATCTAGATTGAACGGCATGGTGTCACTCCAAAAGTTGAGCTTATGCTCAACTATGAAATTACCATGCCATTTCGTAAAAGTCGAGCATATGCTCAACTAATGCGACAGCGTATGATTCAGGTATGACTTCGAGTCCAGCCCATCAAAGCGCGCAGCGACGCAAACCTCTCCAGGAAAGAGCGAATGTGCGGCGTGCCAAGTTCCTGAATGTTGCTGCAAACCTGATGGGTGAGCTTGGCTATGAAGCCCTCACGATGAAGGCTGTTGCAGAACAAGCGGGTGCGTCGATTGGAACGCTTTACGATTATTTTCCAGATAAGCAAACGCTGGCCACGGCGCTGCTGGCGCAATACACCGAAGAGGCAGATGCCCATTGGTCCGAGGTTTTAAGCAAAGACAATCTTCCAACGAAGTCGGCCTTCCCCGGCGTATTCGTCAAGGCGATCTTGGACTTTTCAAGCAAGCGACCGGGCTATCTGGCACTTCTCGGAGCGCCTCTCGCTTATTCGAGAACCGCTTCGGCACGCAAGCCTCTGCGAAAGACGATCGCATCAGCCCTTCAGATGATGAATGGAAAGCTGGCAGCGAATAGCGCGCTTATACGTGCAAACGTCATTGTCGAACTCATCAAGGGCTTGCTTGCTATCAATAAGCAAAGTGCCAGCAAAGAAAGAGACCTCGTGATCGACGAGTTCAAGCGCCTGATAAGGCTTTATTTGAACGACGCATTGGCAGACAAATGAGACGATTGTTTGCTGATTGATGTATGCGAACAAATCGCCTTCCGCGCAGGCTAACCGGTATTTCCGAACCGTGTTTCGGTTGCCAATCGAAATCAAGGAGTGCGCACGAGGGCGAAAAGTCCTTGCGGATCGTAGTGCGAGCGCACGGCTTTCAATCGGGTTTCCGTGTCCGCCGCGTATGCGTGTGAATCCAGATCAGACACTTCGCCGGTGAAATTCGGCTGCATGCCGGCGCGCGCATGCGGCGCCAGCGTCGAGCGCGCTTCACGCGCCCAGTCACGGACCGAGGCGTAGCGCTCCGCCGCGCCGGCGTGGCCAATCACGTTGATGAAGAACGGCGCGTCGCGATGCGAGAACGCGGTCGTTGACGGCGAAACGGTCGCCACTGCGCCGCCCAGGTGATGCACATGGACCTCGCAGAACGGATCGGGTGGCGTAGTGGCGATGGCTACCAGCTCGTCGATCAGCGGGTCGTCGAGCGCGTCCAGCTGTGACGTCGTCCAGTAGTAGTGGTCGCCGTGCGGCGCCGACGGATCGAAGGTTTGCTGCCAGCTGGCATACGGCATCACACCTGAGTGGTTAGCCAGGGGTGCCCCGCTTTCCAACAGCGGCTGCAGCACTTTGGCTCCCTCTCCGGGCTCGCCGCTCCAGCACCAGGCCAGCGCCAGCGCGCGGCGAAAATGCGCCTCCGCGGGCACGAAGGGCAGCGGCGGAATCGTGGTGAACACCAGCATGGTGGTGAGGGCATCGGGCGCCGTCGGAGTGAACGCGCGAAACGCGCGCAAAACCTCGGCCGCCGCTTCCATGGGATAAAACGCGATCCCTGCGTAGACCTCGCCAACCGCGTGCAGGCGATAGGTAAACCGCGTGACCACGCCGCCGCCGGCGGCGCCGCCGCGCAGCGCCCAGAACAGGTCGCCATGGTGTTGCTCGCTGGCCACCACGCGGCTGCCGTCGGCGAGGATGACTTTGGCTTCCAGCAGGTTGTCCACTGCCAGACCGCAGCGGCGCATCAACCAGCCCACGCCCCCGCCCAGCGTGTAACCACCCACACCGGTCGTGGAGACGAAGCCGCCGGTCGTGGCCAGCCCGTGCGGCTGGGTCGCCGCATCCACCTCCTGCCACAACGCGCCTCCACCTACGTGCACCGTGCGCGATACGGGATCGACGTCGACGCTGTTCATGGTGCCCAGGTCAATCATCAAGGCGCCGTCGCGCACGGCGAGTCCGGCGACGTTGTGGCCGCCGCCGCGTACCGTCATGGGGATGTGCCTGCGCGCAGCGAACGTGACTGCCGCCGCCACGTCGGCCGCATCCGCGCAGCGCGCAATCGCCAGTGGGTGTCGATCGATCGCACCGTTCCAAACGCGGCGGTGTTCGTCGTAACCGGCTTGCCCCGGCTGCAACAGGGGGCCGCGCATGGCCTGCGCCAGTGTCGGCCACGCAATGGCGGTGGTTCGGTCAGAGCCCATCGACATGTTCATCTCCTCAGTCCCAGATGTATTCCCCTGCTGCATCCCGGTACGCGCCATGCGGCGGTCCGTAACGGTCCCACAACGCAGTCAATCCTGCCTGGCGCACGAGCGTGCGGAATGCCGGCGTATTGCGCAGCGGCCGGAACGACGGCAACCAGAACCGCGGAAAATAGATGATGTCGGTGATGGAGCGAAAGCGACTGCCCAGCTCCAGCGCGCGCGCGGTCTCACCCATCACCAGCAAGACGTACGGGATCGCGCCCGGCAACCAGCGCGGTTGCGGCTCGACGATGCGATCGATCAATTCGAGCGCCAGCGCGCGCGCGGCGGCATCGCCGTAGGCACCCTGCGCGAGAATGTTCAGCTGTTCGCCGGACATGCCTTCCGACAGCATCACCAGACCACGCGCCAATTGCACAGCGGCTTCATCGAACCGGCCTTGCGAGGCCAGCACATCGTGCATGCCCAATCCCGCGTGCGCCAGTCCGAGATCCGCGGCCTTCTGGATCACGCTTTCGGCGCGCGCAAGGTTGCCTTTGATGAGATAGCCGATGCCCCGCCACAGCAACGCGGCGGGGTACAAGGGATCGATCACGAGCGCGTGGTCCAGATGCATGCATCCCCAGTCCACATAGCCAAGGCCGATCGATGGCGCCGAAGCCCAATAGCGTACCGCGACGTCTTCCGGCTGAACCCGCAGCGACTGCTCCATGGCCTGACGAGTTTCGATGTACCGGTGCTCGGCACTCGTATTCACCAGGGCGATCGCCGAATAGGGCTCACCCAGGCCTGGATCGAGCGCGCTGGCGCGCGCCGCCGCCGCCATGACATGCGCAAGCGCGGTATCCGCAATTTCAGGCGAGTAGTTCGGCTGTATGGCGTACGCCGAGGCCAGGCGCGCGTGCGCACGTGCAAACCGGGGATCGAGGGCAATCGCCTCGTGCAACTGCTCGATCGCCTGCGCCAGATGCACCATGTCGCGCCGGTTGAAAATGTCGCTGGCCTGCAGATATAGCCGATAGGCTTCCGCATCGGTGGTTGCGACCGGAACCAGCCGCTGCTCGCCGTGCAGGATCACGTCGAACTGGCGCGCGACCGCGCGCGCGATGCGCTCCTGCAGGTCGAACACATCGGTTGCGTCGCCGTCGAAAGTCTCCGACCACAGGTGATACCCGTTGTCGGTCTGGATCAACTGCGCGGTGATGCGCATGCGGTCGCCGTGCTTGCGCACCGAGCCTTCCAGCACGTGCGCCACCGCCAATGCCCTGCCGACGCTGCGCAGATCCTCGTTCCGGCCCTTGAACGAAAACGACGAGGTGCGCCCCGCGACCTTGAGGCCACTGAGCTTGACCAGGGCATTGAGAATCTCCTCGGTGACGCCGTCGGAGAAATATTCCTGATTGCGTTCGGGCGACAGGTCGGCGAACGGGAGCACCGCGATGGACTTGCGCGGGATTTCCGGCGCGGGCTCGATCTTCGTCGCCGCGTCTGTCGACTCTGTCTGTATCGCGTCCGGTGCCGGCGTTGGCGCCCCGGAATCAAACCGGATGCCGTGGGGCGTAATCTCGAAAAGCCAGAGCAGCGCGACCACCACGACAAAGCCTGCCGCTGCCACGATCAGGAACGCGCGTGTGGCTCCGTCAGGAAGACCGAGCGCTGGCGTCAACTGGGAGATGCCCTGCGAAAGGGCCCAAGTCGCGCCAACATAGAGCACGGCCACACGCGTTACCTTGCGGCGTCTGAGTTCGGTAATCAGGCTCATGGCTTCGCTCGTGCGACCACCCACCCTGCAAGGTATCCATGTTTGCACCCGCGACTTTCCCTGTGGCAGCAACACCGCATGGCAAAACCCGCTGGGACCTCCCCTTCCGCGTAAGAGTTTAGCGCTTGCGTAGGCGAAAAATGAAAGGGGTGCCGGGGATGATTTTGCTGCTCCGACGCCGATTTTCGGTAACGCGATTCTTCACGCTGGTGGGCGCGAGGTTAGCCCAGGTGGCGTCGGCCGCTAATCCAAACAACGCTTCAGGCCGGTCAAGCCGACCAAGCGCGTGAAACTGGGACACCTCACCCTGATACTTTTTTTATTCGATTGACTGAAATGCTTTGCGCCAAACAGGCTCGCTCGGAAAGGGAAACCGATAGGAAACAGCCATCTTTTTCCCGTCGATGACGGTCGCACTCTTCGGCTTGATGTTGGACAAAAAAGTCTGCAATTTCGGAAGCATCGTTCCGTCCAGAAAGATCGAATAAGCATCGCCTCTTTTGATCGTTCTTGGCGAATTCAGCCCCGGCCAATCCTTTGGCCAAGGAACAGAGCGGCCTGGCGCATAGGCGTAATCCCACATCATCACTTCGACGTATCGTGGCACCCACTTTTTGCTGTTGGTGAAATCCAGACCGCAAAGCGATTTATTCAAATCCAGCAAACACTGTGGTGGCCTTCCCGGACCCGATTTTCGCTGGAATCGGTTGGGTGGAGAGCAATCCAGACCGTAGACCTCGGTGGCCATTGAAATACCGGCGTCATGGAAATAAAACTTGGCCATAGGCATGTCCGTCGCGCCGCCCATGTCGTAGCGATGCTTCAGTCCTTGGCCGACCAGAGCGCTCCTGGCTTGTTGCAAGAGCCCATTGAGCTCGTTTGGGGTTAGCCGAGTGAAGTAGTAGCCCTGGCTGACTCCGCTTCCTTGCACAAAAATCACATCGCCATTCTCATAGATCGCGACCCTAGGTGAGTCGGAACCCGGCACCATCGCCCAAGGATCCGTTTCAATAGCGACGAGAACTGGCCGCGGTCCGTCGAACGGACGGAAATCTTCTGCCGGGCACAGTCGAACCACGCTAAAGCACACGATCCAACAAAACAGACGCTTCAACACCACGCAGCCTCCATGTAAGCGCACAAAAACGGGAATACAAACGGTGCGCCAGCCAGCGTCCGCCCACACATCGACCATCCCGCAATAATTCAAACGACTGCAAGTGAACCCGACCGCGTTTTCCGCGTCGTCCAGCGCGGCAACAACCGTTTACCCTGCTTTCTCAACGATACCGATATCCAGGCCATTCGGTTGCGCCTGTAACGCCAACATGCGCTTGGAACAGACCGCTTTCGTTCGGACATCGGAGCCCAGCTCGCGCGTCCGGCTGGACAAATCAAGATCGGGCGCCCTCGCAAAACGTCGGCCGACTGAAAAGTGCATTTCGACCCCTTTTTTGCCACTGTCTTTTACGCTTCCTCGGATTTAGTATCTCGTGGAGATGCTCGGGGTGCCCATCAATAAACTATGCATTGCGCCGGACGTTTGGGCGCGGGGGACGTCATGACTTATTGCACTCGTCGTATGCCAACGGCTGGCCGCGCTCTATCTTCGATTATTTGGGCTTTGACGATCGCCTGCCCGCTGGCGACAGCTGCGGACCGCCATGTCATTAAAACCGAAGCCGACCTTCCGCATACCACCTACCCCTTGCAAGGAACGGTGCAAGAGTTGCTGGATGCTGACTCTCAAACCTTCAGCACGTTTGCAGCGCCGGTTGAATCGGATATCGACCGCATCTTGCGCGATGACGATATCTCCGACCATGCCACGCTGATCAACTTGCTGCAGGCAAAACTTCAGTTACAGGTGCTGTCGGGCGCTTCGGACAAAGCGGCGCTGGACAGCATTCCACGGATACGTTCGCTGCAAGAAAAGGGTGCGTCACAGCTGACGACCGATCTAGAGGAAGAGGCTTTTCTTAAAGCGCGATTGGCTACGAGAAATCCGGGATCGGGATGCCCTGACGGTTACGCCTCAGCTTATGCTGCAGAGGTCAATGCCTTGCCGTGGCAGGCGGTGCGCAGCAATGTCAAAAGCCTGAAAAGCTCGATTGAGATAGCCAGTCGATCGGTCAGTGGCGGACTCGCCAGCGCACAGTTTCAGGCATCGGTTACCCAGACGCATGCACTCAACCTGATCGGCGCGGAATACGTCATTGGCGTGCGCGAAAACCTGGCGGTATGGCTGCCTTGCAAACAGCCGACGCTGGCGGCGTTATCGAGCTATATCAAACAGCACGACGTGGCCAAGCCCAGCATCTGGCCCGCGCGTGATGCTGTACTTCCCGCCACCGACAAACTCACGCCGGTCAACGTCGGCATCTGGGATTCGGGTTTCGACAGCAAACTCTTCGCAGACCGTCTTTATACCCGGCAAACCCCGGACAACGACGACCCACACGGCATCGCTTTCGATGTGCGCAACCATCCAGCCCACGGCGAGTTGATGCCGCTGACCGCCCAGGAAAAAGCTGACTACCCCGATCTCGTCAAGAACGCCGACGGTGTCGACGACATGTCGACAGGCACGGACAGCGATGCGGCCAAAGCTTTCAAAAGCAAGATCGCAGCGATGACCCCGCAGCAGGTGCATCTTCTTTACGATGAGCAGAAAGCGGTCATGGGATATATGCACGGTACGCACGTGACCGGCATCGCCGCGCAAGGCAATCCCGTCATCCGCCTGGCCTACGCGCGCACTACCTACGACAATGGCGATCCACCGCTACCGCCTACTGACGCCATGCTTCGTGATCTCGCACAAGCCGATGTTCAGAGCGTGGCGTGGTTCCGGCAGCACAAGATTCGCGTCGTCAACATGAGCTGGTGGGACACGCCTGCGAACTATGAGGATGCGTTGACGGCCAACGGTATCGGCAAAGATGCCGCGGAACGAAAAAAGCTGGCGCGGCATTATTTCGACATGGAGAGCAAGGCGCTCTTCAACGCACTTAAAAGCGCGCCGGAAATCCTGTTTGTGACGATTGCCGGCAACAGCAACGCGGACAACGCTTTTCAGGAAGTCATCCCTTCCTCGTTCAAACTCCCTAATTTGATCGTTACCGGTGCCGTGGATCAGGCCGGCGACGAGACGCCATTTACAAGCTATGGCGATAACGTCGCCGTGGACGCCTATGGTCAGGCGGTGGAGAGTAAGGTACCCGGCGGCGCCACGGTAAGAATGTCCGGCACGTCCATGGCGGCACCGCAGGTCACCAACCTCGCCGCCAAATTGTTGGCGATCGACCCTGCGCTCACCCCGCCCCGTTTGATAGAACTGATTCGCAAAGGCGCGGATACCACCGATGCCGGTCGCCTGCACTTGATCAATCCAAAACGGTCTGTGCAACTGCTTGAGTCGAGTCTTGCGTCCCAGTAGGCGATACATTCTGTCATTGCCGACTGCTCGTGCAGGTCCGCTTCCGATACAGAGCAGGAAGGGTGTCAGAGGCAATTCGAGCGAAATTTGTATGCCCGTTCGCGCGTCGAAGAAGATTCTTGCAGAAGTCGAGTAAGTTGCTCTGACCCACTTAGCTTTACCTGTCGGCAAGAATGATGCTATCAATCCAGTTCGCGTAGTGGCTCAGGCGGACGTTGTTGTTAGTTTGGCCGTAGAAGCCTGGATGGAGAAGAATGGCGTTGTCTTTCCCGCGCTTCCAGGAAACCAGTCCGGCCACTTGCCATTGGCTTTTGACCTGGATGAGTACGGGGCCGCCGCTGTCGCCATCGCCCGATATGCCTTCTAGGGGCAACGCGGACGGTGGCTTGTGGAAGGTGTAGCTAAGCCATCGGTCTTGAACGCCGTTGATGGTGTTGAATGCGCGACGGAGAACCGTGCGGTGGGCGCCGTTGGCATCCTGCCCCCGCAATCCCGTGCCGGTCGCGCCCTTGCCCACGATCTTGATGTTCTTTCCCAGTTCGTCGTTACTTTTATAGATGGCAATCGGCGCAACATCGGTGACCGGCTCGCTCAATTTCAACAAAGCGACGTCGTTCGATGCCGCGAGAAACGCGATGATCTGCGTCGCGTCATTGGTTTTTAGCGCCTTGTCGATAAGCAGTTGAGGAAGCTTCTGATACCCCGGATAAAGCACAACACGTTCAACGTGCCGAGGGACATGATTGATGGTCACCTCGTCGACGCCGCCGGATTGCCATGTCACCGCATGGGCGGCAGTGACTACCCAACGCGGATCAATCAATACGCCCTGGCCCTCCATCGGTAGATCGGCGAGTGCAGGCAGTTCGGCATCCGGCACCCGATACTTCGCGTCATCGACATCGTCGCGAATGACGACCGCACTCGCGGAGAACGAAAGAACCAGCAGCGCCAGGCAAAGCGGCTTCGACAGCATGCGTGATCTCAGACAGGAGGGGAGAGTCATAGGGTCACGTTAAACTGGCCCTTAATGCACTATTTTGTGGATAGCTCTTGGACGAAGTTCTGCGCAGCATGCAACATATTTTTATTGGGATTAGCTGCGCAGTATTTTCCAATGCTGGCGCGCACCGCGTCGGGCGTCACCATGCGAACCGATTGACGATTTGGGTCAGCCGTGAAGTCGTGCCCTGAGACATATCCTTGAACCCAGTAAATGCCAACCACCCTAACCTGCTCCGATTCAGTCCATGCATCGCATCCGCCTACATCAAACGCCACAACGTTTTGGTTAGCGTGACAGCCCGACTGAGCGAATGCAGCGACGGCCAGAAACGCCATTGTTCCGAATTTTCGCATTGCCAACCCCTAATTGATTGTTGCTTGGTTCGTAAACGAGCCATCTCAACCTGACCGCGTCTTTTTGAAATCGAGTAAGGGGCTCTGGCCCACTTAGTTGCTTTTTCCCGGTCTATTTATCAGCAAGTTCAGTCTGGAGATATTTCTTAATAAGAGCGGCACAGAACCCGGTGTTGACGGCAATTTTTTCGCTAGATCCGTAGCGTGCACAGATCACGGAGTCTGAGCCTTTGGATTCTTCGAAAACGACCTTGACCAGTTGCAGATCAACAAAGTCTTCGCGAACAATCCAGTAGTTCAGTCCGTTCGCAACGGCGATTGAGTGGGAAGAGTGGGACGGTAGATGACCATCAGACGGCGGCAACTCGCCAAGGCTTTTCAAAATATTGTCGCGCTTGGACAGGTACTGGTCGCGCGTTATTTGATCGATCGCCGTATGCGGGTCTTTGTCTTTATAGACGGCTGCGACCATCATCGAAACTGAAGATTGGAACGAACCGTCGTCGCCAATCTGGCGGGCGGCCAGTTCGGGAGAGTTCTTTGACCTATCAATTCCCCTGGCGAGATACGCACAGTCCATTGCGTCGCTGTATTTCGAGGCGAATACGCAGTTGAAAAGACTACGCGTGTAGTGGTCTCGTCCAGCCACGCAAGTCGCCACGAAATTCGCTTCCATCGGGTTGTTTGGCGGAAACGTCATATTAAAAAGCGAACGTCTCACGAGTCGGTCGCATTCTGCCGGGGATAGCCTATCGGACACCGCAGCGATAGGCGCCGGCTCGGCCCGGCGTACAGTTGGAAACACGTTGTCACGAAGAGCGTCCACTGCACGCTCGCAAGGCGCGGCGTCACCACCTGCGGCGCGAATCTGGCGAACCTGGGTTCCGGTAAGGTCCGTGATTTCTGACGATGCCCGGCGTTTGCATTCGACCGCTGTCGCGGAAGGCCCTCGCAGAAGAATCGCGTTGTGGAGTGTCACGGTGCGCTCCTGCTCCGCTTGCGTGATTTGGGCACGGTCGGAAAGGAGATTGGCGGTATTACCACCAACGCGATCGACGGCTTGCTTGTTTTCAAGACACGCCAATTCAGTTTCAACAACTTTTAAGCACACCTCAGGTATCTGCATGTCAATCGCCGCATCCTGGGGCGCGGATTGATTCGGATCTACGCGAGCCTGATTCGGCGGCGACCTGTTCGAACAGGCCGCGAGGATCGCTATCGTCGCTGCACAAACCCCACGCGCTACACCTGCCTTGTATCCCTGCATGGCCAAACTCCATTCCAAAAACATCAATGAGTCAAAATCAAACAAATGAGAGCCCGCTTTTGCGCATCAGAAATTTCTTCGAAAAGACGCGTAAGGGGCTCTGACCCACTTAGCTTCGGGTATCCCAGAAATCAGGGGTACTCGAACCTGATCCCGCTTTTTTCTTCGACCCCTTATCTGTGCGCCCTTGTTTGCTCTACCCATCATTTCAAAAGCTTATTAAATACGCCTAAAGCTAGTTTTCTATCGCCTAAAGAAAGCTCAACAATCGCGAATAAAACAGCATGAATCTCAGGAGGAATCTCTTTCAGCGGAATAACCTCGGCGATTGCGGCTCTAATATATGGGCTCTTCGCTGCGCCGCTAGATGCCTGACCTGTAGATATTTTGGATCCAAGTCGCCTAGCCAAGACTACTGAATTACCATCCGAGTTAACTTTGCACCGTTTCAAAGCTTCGCGCGTCGCCGAATCCGAACCGCTGGATGCTCCATTAAATATTGCCCACTCTAGATCGCAAGAGAAAACTCTACCCTTAGCACCGGACAAAGCACGATTTATCACTTGAGTCGACTGCACATTCCGCAGATCCTCGTGCCAAGCAAGGTCTCCAAATTTAATAACAGCATCCCTTTCATCCGACTTTAAAGTCCGGCCAGAGTCGGTCGTCGCCTGAATTAAGGCACGACTGGTAGATGTCGCAGCCGCATCCGCATCCGCATCCATCAACCACAAAGACTTAAAAGGCGCCACTCCCGCCTTCTCATATGAATCTATCAATCTCAACCACGGAGCGAACGAGGTGCAGCTTCCCGTAGCTTGAATCACCACGCCACTAAAATTGTCAATAATACCGAGATGATTTGATATTCGTCTTAATAATGTACCCAGCAAAGCCTTATCAGATTCACCCTCGACAAGAACCACAGTTCTAGCAAAAAATACTTCGGAATTTGCCACTGACATAAGAGATGTATTTATTTCAGAACGCTGCACATCAGTAACTTTGGACTCATAATGCTTTTGAGACCTAACTAATACGACCTCTTCATATTTTGCCTCATCTACAATTATAGGCGAGTGAGTAGTTAAAACCACACGATCTATACGCCCCTCAAGTGCATGTCGCAGGTAACGCATGAACTGACGTTGTGCAGATGGGTGCAGGAATGCCTCCGGCTCTTCCACAATCAAAATTATCTCTTGCGCTGTACGTTCTTTCATAAGAGAAGCAAGTGAAAGATCAATGTCTATAAGGCTTTGCAGACCATTTCCCGTTTCACCTGGAAGCACCATTCGTTCATCGTGGTCGCCGGTTGAAACGTAGAGATACAACTTATCTTTTATGAGATCGGAAATATCACTCGGCTTCAAATCTATACGAACTTCGTTCGAGCGCATCATTCCCGATAATGGACTATGGGAATGACCAGAGACGTTTTCTTTACTTAAATCAACTATCTCTCGTACTTTTTCAACTATTTCCTTGGCGAGTCTATACTCTCGTGGCGCGCCGGCTTGGCGTGCATGATTAAGTTTCTTAATAATTTTTTGGCTTACAGAGGCGGTAACTTTGTTAGCAAATGACGACGACGAAGCATCGCGAACGGGTGGAAGAAGCATTAACATCGTTGAATTCTTTATCTGCTGAAGAAGCTCAACACCTTTATGATCATGAACTTCACCACGTCTTGGAGGTCCTATGTTGATTCGGCACTCTCCATCGGATGACCTTACAGCAAAACGCAGAGCCAGCTCGTCATCTTTGGAGGCTTTATATCGACGAGCAAAGTTGCCATCCAACATTTCAATGTTTATCGTGAACCGCCGCGCCTTATGGTTCTGGCTATTTGCTGGGTACCAAAAGTTATAGTCTTCAAGTGAAAGAACCCTATCGCCGTCCCAGAACTGAATTGGCGATCGCAGAAGGTAGTCAAACATTTTTAACAAAGAACTCTTACCTTCGTTATTCTCTCCGACTAAAATTGAGAGTTTCTTTAGGCTCAGCTTTGTGTACTGATAGCCACGCAAGTTTTCTGCTTCTATCGATAAAATCCTAAAAGCTTTTTTCACAAGCGCCCCTTAATCATGTATATATTTATATATAATGCAAAAAACTAAGCGTCATTTTAGCGACCGAAATGTCTCTGACAACTTTTATTACGTTACTAACGTGGCTCCGTCACGATCTTTCGCTTTGTGAGCACGCACTTGCAGAAATGATAGTTAAGGTTCTGCCTATGGCAGAATGACCATAGAATTACACAGAACTTACGGCGCACTGGCGGTGGAATTTCGAAGCCATTTTATTCCGAATCTTCTCGGCGCTCTCGAAGAATACCTAATTGAATCTATCAATGAATCTATCAATATGGCGGCGAAAATTTTCTCAATCGCTACGTATTGCGCTCCTTTTCCATTACATAACGGTGGTATGAACAGAGATTCTCACCGTAGTCTTCGAGTTCGAGCGGCTCTCCACAAATGGCGCACTCACCTGCGTCCTTTAATTCAAAGCCGCAGACTAAGCACTCAGAAATTTCATTGATAAACGTTTCATTTCCACAATCAGGACAATCCTCAATCGGCGATCTATCGCCGTCCTTCGCAGCGAGGAAAGATTCGGAAGCATAGTGCTCTGAAACAACCTTCGCTACCCAGTCCTCAGCTTTGCTTTTGCAACCGCAGGCGCTGCACTGCCAAACCGCGTTAGACGCGCTTGTGTTTTCCACATCCATCTGTTTGACGAGCGGAGAACTGCACTCTGGGCAGCCCACGTTTTCAATAATCGATTTAAGCAAGGGAGGCCAGTCGAGATTTTCATATGAGCTCCTGCATTCCTGTCTCAATGCATCTTCGATTTCCTTCTGCTTAACCAGAACCCCCCACACATCCGGATCTAGCGCGTCCACTGGATCGACACCCAACTGTTCTGGCATAAACCTTGACAGAAATGTAAGACCACTCACGAATGCGCTTCGAATTTGTGCACCATCTTCTACATAGTGGTGTTCGACCGCATTCCGAATTTTTGCAATTTTTTTCAAAAGATCGAAATCACATTCAATTTCGAATGATTTGAATCGCTCTGTTATGTCTTGCACATCCACGGTGGCCTGACCAACAGCCTTAAAGACGACGTTACCATCCTCTCCAAGAACAGGCTTTATGTTCTTCCAAATTAAGATATCGCCTTGCGGCGAGAGTCTCCGCAGTTTTTCTTTACAGAGAAGCAGAAGTCCGGCTGTGAGGCTACGAATTGCTGACGCTAATCGATAAGGCGAGCCTTCGTTGAAATCTTCGACTCCAACCTGGATAGCTCCCACGGCATTTTTAAACAATTGGTGATCAGTCATCTGAAATCCGTTTAGGCAACGAGGTAACTTGAACGCAGATCTTTTCTCGCCACTCAAACCATTGGCAACTTCAACCCTTTCTCCTTCGCGCACTCAATCGCCTCCTCATACCCCGCATCCGCATGCCGCATCACGCCAGTCGCCGGATCGTTCCACAACACCCGCGCAATGCGCTTGTCCGCTTCTTCGGTGCCATCGCAAACGATGACGATGCCGCTGTGCTGCGAGTAGCCCATGCCCACGCCGCCGCCGTGATGCAAGGACACCCACGTCGCGCCGCCGGCGACGTTGAGCATGGCGTTGAGCAGCGGCCAGTCGCTGACGGCGTCGCTGCCGTCTTTCATGGATTCGGTTTCGCGGTTGGGTGAAGCGACGCTGCCGCTGTCGAGGTGATCGCGGCCGATGACGACCGGCGCTTTCAACTCGCCGTTGCGCACCATTTCGTTGAAGGCGAGGCCAAGCTTGTCGCGCAGGCCGAGGCCGACCCAGCAGATGCGTGCGGGCAGGCCCTGGAAGCTGATGCGCTCCTTGGCCATGTCGAGCCAGTTGTGCAGGGCCTTGTCGTCGGGGATGAGTTCCTTGACCTTGGCGTCGGTCTTGTAGATGTCTTCCTGGTCGCCGCTGAGCGCAACCCAGCGGAACGGGCCGATGCCGCGGCAGAACAGCGGGCGCACATAGGCGGGCACGAAACCGGGGAAGGCGAAGGCGTTGTCGCAGCCAACGTCCTTGGCCATCTGGCGGATGTTGTTGCCGTAGTCGAAGGTGGGGATGCCCTGCGCGTGGAAGGCGAGCATGGCTTCGACATGGGTGCGCATGGACTGCTTGGCCGCGTCGCGCGTGCCTTCGGGGTCGGCCTTGCGGCGCTCGAACCACTGCTCCACCGTCCAGCCCTGCGGCAGATAGCCGTTGACCGGATCGTGCGCGCTGGTCTGGTCGGTAACGGCATCGGGGCGCACGCCGCGCTTGATCAGCTCGGGCAGGATGTCGGCGGCGTTGCCGAGCAGCGCGATGGATTTCGCTTCGCCGGCTTCGGTGTATTTTTTGATGCGCGCCAGCGCGTCATCGAGATCGCTGGCTTGCTCGTCGACGTAGCGCGTCTTGAGGCGGAAATCGATGCGGCTCTGCTGGCATTCGATATTGAGGCTGCACGCACCGGCGAGTGACGCGGCCAGCGGCTGCGCCGCGCCCATGCCGCCGAGGCCAGCGGTGAGTATCCACTTGCCTTTCAAATTGCCGCCGTAATGCTGGCGGCCCATTTCGACGAAGGTTTCGTAGGTGCCCTGGATGATGCCCTGCGAGCCGATGTAGATCCACGAGCCGGCAGTCATCTGGCCGTACATCATCAGGCCCTTGCGATCGAGCTCGTTGAAGTGCTCCCAGTTGGCCCACGCCGGCACCAGGTTGGAGTTGGCGATAAGCACGCGCGGCGCATCGGCATGCGTGCGAAACACGCCGACCGGCTTGCCCGACTGCACCAGCAGGGTCTCGTCGTCGTTCAACTCGCGCAGTGATTTCAGAATGGCGTCGAAACACTCCCAGTTGCGCGCCGCCCGCCCGATGCCGCCGTACACCACCAGCTCGGCCGGGTTCTCCGCCACCTCCGGATCGAGGTTGTTCTGCAACATGCGAAACGGCGCCTCGCTCAGCCAGCTCTTGCAGCTGAGTTCGGTGCCGCGCGGTGCGCGGATGACGCGGGTGGTGTCGATGCGGGTGGGGGCGTTCATGGCAACGGGCTCAGGTGGAAGATTCACCGGAGTATAGGTCAGCCGCCAAGGTGTGGCTGCGGATGAGTCGGCCTCCGCATCAAGTCAGGCCAAGCCCCTCAGGCGCTGCCCCGCCGAAGCCAAGCCCCCGGCAACTCAACACGCAGCATGATCCAGTCGCAAGCCAAAAAAAGAGGCCACGGCTTTGGGGAACCGTGACCTCATCGGAGGGATCGTTGCACCTTGGGACTAAGCTTGGGGCGGAGCTCAGGCGCTTGTTTTTAGTATGCGAAGTATTTAGTGACGCGGTGATCAGAAGTCGTAGTTCACACCAAAGCGCACGTAGCGCGGCGTACTCCAGTAAACGACCCTGTCGTAGTTGGTATTGAGCGCGGTTGAGCTGCCGTATATCGCATAGGTGGAGGTGGGCACCGAGTTGTTGAAGATGTTGTAGACCATTACGTTGAAGCCTAGTTTCTGGCCGGCCCACATCGGACGATATTCGGCGGTCAGCGAGAAGATGTGCTGCCACGGTTCACGACCCGCCGCGCCTGGCACGGAAGCGACACCTGCGCAATAGTGGTAGTAGCTGCCGTAACCGACCGGGTTGGTTTGATCCGCCCCGTAATAACCCAGGCAGGTCTTCGGCGTACCCGAGGCAATGAACACATTGCCCGAGACCATCCACTCCGGCGCAATCTGATAGGAGCCGTAGATCTTCAGCTGATGCTTGCGATCGTTGGCAAGCGCGCCGTTGGAGTTTTCCATCAGCTTGCCGAAATCCCAGTCGACCGTTGCCGAGACATCAGACTGACCGATGTCCGAACGCACCTGGCCTTCGGTATCGCCATAGCTGCGCGAAAAGACGTAGTCGATCTTGCCCTGCCACTTGCCATCGAACGGATGCTCGAGGAAGGTTTCCAGGCCGTAGTAGTTGCGCTTGGCCTGGGGATCGCCGAACTCCGCCGCGGACACCGTGACTTTGTCGTAGCCACCAGCGGTGTTCTTCAACACGTAGGTGTTGCTGCGGCCCGGATTGGAGAGATAGCAGCCGTTCATCGCACTGGTATCGATGCTGTAACCCAGCGACTCGGCCTTGGTCAGGATGGTATCGGTATCGCAGATATCGTCCAGGATGTTGCGCAGTTTGCGTACCTGAGCCTTCATGCCCCAGATGTAATCCGGGCTGAGCTGTTGCGCAAAGCCCAGCAGGAATTCGTCCTGATACTCGGACTTGATGTTGGACGAGGCAACCGTCTTGGCGTCCGGCGACTGGCCGTATTCGTTATTGGCCGATACCGCGCCGCCGGTGGACGAAGCCAGCTGCGTCAGACCGGTCGGGTTGCCGTTCGCATCGATACCGGTATAGGTGTAGTACTCGTTGGTGTACACCGAGCCCGCCGCTGCGCGTAAAGCCACCGAGGCCGGCATGGCCAGATAATAACGACCGGCATTGCCATAGACCTTCAGCGATGAATCGCCATTGACGTCCCAGCTGAAGCCCAGACGTGGTGCCCATTGCGGCTTGGTTACGCGTAGAAAGGCTTCACCGTTCGGGTTGTAGTTGGTGAACTCATCGTTGCGCACGCCAAGCTTGAGCAACCAGCGATCGTCGACCTGCCAGCTGTCCTCCACATACTGCGCACGCTGTTTGACGCGCACCGACGCCGACGTGCTGTAGATGTACTTGGACACGTAGTAACCCGTCGAACCACCGGCGCCAGTCGCCGGCGCGGCGACATAGGGGCTCTCGCTGATCGCCGTGTTGGCATCACCGTAGCCATAGACCCACATGGTCGACGTCGTGCCATCGTCAACATCGTGCGAGTTGAGGTTGTCGATACCGGCCGTGATGGTGTGATTGCCCAGCTTGTATGCCAGATCCAGACGCAGGTTGTTGGTGGTTGCCGTGTGGTTGGGATCATCCTGAGAGGAGACGGTCTGGGCATTGGTGATCGCGTTGCCACCCGTAATGGCAGGATTCTCGTTTTCCGAATCGTCGATGTACGTGAGGTCGCTGGATGATCCGGGTGTCTCGTTGTAATACGTCATCTTCTGCTTGCCGTAGAGGGCGGTAAGCGTCAGATCGTCGGTGATGTAGCTGGTGTACTTGGCGATGTAGACCTGCGCATTGTTCTTGATCGAGGTGTCCGAGCTATTCAGCGCACCCGTCTTGCCGGTGGTGTAATCGTAGTTGTACTCGTTGCCCTGATAGGAATGCGTAGTCGACGCGCCAGTCAGCTCGAGGATATTGCTGTCGTTGATATTCCAGTCGATCTTCGAGTACCACTTCGGGTTGTGATACTCGTAATTCGTGTTGTAGGACGCGGTCGTGCTGCCAATGTTGTTACCCGACTGCTTCTGACCTTCGACGGCGGCGAAGAAGAACAGCTTGTCCTTGATCAGCGGGCCGCCGATATAGGCACTCTCGGTGGCGAGCCACGATTTGTCGTCCGAATTACGACGGTAGATTTGGCCGGCGCTGGAACCGGTCACGTAGTACGTGTCGGGCGTTGTTTCATTGGCAAATGCCGGAGTCCACTGCACCTGGGCACCAAAGTGCCAGTCGTTGGTGCCGCGCTTGCCGCTCTGGCTGATCACGCCGCCGTCAGAACGACCGAACGCCGCGCCGTAGCCACCACTGAGAATTTCTTCCTGATCGATGGCACCGTATGGCAGGCTGATGCCGCCGAAACCGCTGAGTGGATCGGTGGTGTTGAAACCGTTGAGATAATAGGCGTTCTCGGTGACCGATGAGCCGCTGAAAGAAACCAGCGAGCCACCCGTGGTGCCACTGGTGAAACCGCTGTAACCGGGAACCACGCCGGGAGCCAGCAAGGCGATGGCTTCGGCACTGCGTGCCAGCGGCAACCTGACCAGATCCTGCGAGGTAATCACCGTGCGTGCATCAACGCTGGTGACGTCGATGGGCGGCAGCGAATTGGCCGATACGCTGACGGTGCCCAGACTCTTGGCAGCAATGGCGGCGAACGATACTTCCGTGCCCGAACCCACTCGCAGGTTCACGTCGGTGCGCGAGTCGATGGCACTACCGTCCTTCATCAGCGATACCGTGTAGGTACCCAGCGGCAGCGCACCGATGGCGTAGTGACCGCCCGCATCCACCGGTACTTCGCGGCTGATACCGGTCGTGTTTTTGACCAGCACAGACTCACCCTTGGCGACGGGCGCCTGACCAAAGATGCTGCCTGTGGTCGATTGTGCCAGTGCGCTTGTGCTGCCGACAGCGAGAGCCAGCGCAAGGCTGAGTCGACTGAGATGCATCATTTGCAATCTATTTATAAGCACAGCGAAGAACTCCTCGGTTAATTGAATGGCAGCCCGACAGAGCCACGCACACACGATGCGGCGCTCCTGCGAACTGCCTGATAGGCAGTGAGGGGAAAGAAAAAAGAGTGTCCCTACGACGATCTACCAAGGGAGATTCGACACCATCTCCGGCTTGTCAGCTGTTTCGACGCAACTTCAATTTAACGTTAAGTTTGCGTGACAGCATGACAAAAAATAGGCCATAACTTGATTATTTATCGGACGTCTAGACGTCCGTTGCTTTATTTTCCGAAGGAACAAAAAGTGTGTGCTGGCGATATTCACGCGGCGACACACCAAAGGCCCGACGAAAGCAGCGGCTGAAATGAGCCATGTCACTAAAGCCCCAGCCATAAGCTATTCGGCCAATGCTCTTGCGCCGCGCCGCGGAGTCTTCAAGCTCGCGCATGCAGCGCAACAGCCGTTCACTCCGTACCCAGCGCATCAGAGTGACCTGTTCGTCGGCAAACAGCTCGAACAGATAACTGGTGGAAAGACCCACACCCTTGCCGATGTTGTCCGCACACAGCTCAGGGTCAGACAGATGATCCAGTGCAAAACGCCGCACCAGTTGCTTGTGATACCTGCGCAATTGCGACGGAGAAGCCGTTTCGGACGACTGACTGCTTTGCAGCGCCGCGGCCAGCATGTGGGGAATGGCATCGAGCAGACAGCTGGCCACCGACTCGGTCAATTGCGGCGCGCGCGCAAAAATCTGCTCGTAGAGCACACGCAAATAGCCAACTGCACTGTCCTGACCCTGCAGCACGATGACCGAGGTACGCTCGACCTGCGGCACTGCATCGCGCAACACCGCGCTGGGCAGGTAGATGGTCTGGACGGTCGACCGCCCTGTTTCCAGTCGAAACGACCGTGACAAATCGAGCAGACAGAAGTCGCCGGCAGCGATCGTGCAGAAGCGCCCCTGCTGCTCGACCCGCGACTCGCCCTCCAGTTGCAGGCTGAGCAACGTCGCCCGACGGTGCGGAAGGGCGATACTGTCGCCGGTGAGCACATGCGGCGCGTGCCTGAAAGTGGCCATGCGCAACCGTTCCCCGGCATAGCCGTCGAGCAGCGTGCTGACGCTGCCTTCAGCAGACCGCTTCTGCCGCAGCTGCATCCAGAAGTGCTCGGCAGCGCGCCGGTTGGCATTCGCGCTTTGAATCATGTCTCCAGCACTCATCGCAAGACTCATGAGCCCGACGGCGGCGGTGGTGGCGGCGAACCCGGTGGCGGACCAGGCGGACGTTTAAAGCCCTTGGCGTCCATGCACTTGTCGATCAACTCGTGGGCAACCGGATGCCCCGGCGTGCCGCCAAGCTCGCTCTTGCATGCCTTGAGCGCAGCATCGACCTTGGGATTGCGACCGGGGCCGCATCCGCACGAACCCGGCGGCGGTGGACTTTGTGCAGAGACCTGTGTGCAGGCGATCGCAGCCAGTCCGAAAATAAGCATGAAAATCAGCGAAGGCAGAAAAGTGGATGTCTTCATGAAGATCTCCTGTAGCGGTTGATGGACCGACCCGAGTGAGCCGGATGCCGTGCTCGTCCTGGTCCGGTAACGGTGTGGAGTGGCGGCAAGCCACCTCCATGTGCCCCGCAGGACCGGATGCGATGCACTACTCAGAGTCGCGCCCTGGGGATGTCATCGTGGTCGGTAGCTGGCGCCACAGGCATGAAATTACGCGCTGAAGTTGCCATGCGGTTGTCTGCATGTGTCTGGTTTGTGTCAGCACTTTGCCGAGCTGACATACGCCCCGTAAACTGATCTGGTATTCAACGAGCAGCCCGCGACGACGAGCCGAACTCCTGGTAATGGATCAACCCTCCCTGATACTTGTCGTCGACGACGACCCCGAACTGTGCAGCCTGATGACCGGGTTTCTGCGCGAGCACGGCTATCGCGCGGAGGGCGTCGGAAATACTGCCGAGATGTACCTGGCGATCGCACGCGAGCGGCCGGATCTGGTCGTACTGGATGTGATGATGCCGGGCGAGGATGGCCTGAGCGCCGCGCGTCGCCTCGCGCACGAACAAGGCCCGCCCGTGATCATGCTCAGTGCGCTCAGTGGCGATACCGATCGCATCATCGGCCTGGAAATGGGTGCTGACGATTACCTGGCCAAACCGTGCAATCCGCGCGAACTGCTGGCGCGCGTGCGCGCCGTACTGCGGCGAACCAACAGCAGCGAACCGGTTATCACGGAAGATGCCCGCCCCTACCAGTTCGAAGGCTGGCGCCTGGATGTGATGCGACGCGATCTGCGTGATCCCACCGGCATCTTCATCAATCTCTCCGATGGAGAATTCGCCCTTTTGCGCAGTTTCGTCGAGCACCCGCAGCGCATTCTCAGCCGCGACCAGCTGCTCGATCTGGCGCACGGACGTCGCGCTGAAGTGTTCGATCGCGCCATCGATACGCAGATCAGTCGTCTGCGCCGAAAACTAAATGACCGCGCTCAGGTCGAACTGATTCGCACCATTCGCAATGAGGGTTACATGCTGGTTCCCAAGGTATTTCGGCTGTGACCCGCCTGCCACGACTTTCCATTTTCGCGCGCACGTTTTTTTTGATGCTTTGTGCATTGGTGATATCGGCGGCCATCGGCTTTGCCGTTCTCGTACTGCGACCGCCGCTGCAAACCAGTGGAGTCCGTGTCATCGATCTGGTGTCTGCGCTGCATCCGGATCATCCGCCCGACGGAGCATTCGGGCCGCCCGACATGGGACCGGCACCCGGCATGCCGCCCGCGCCGGACATGCGGCGCTTTGCGCCACCTCCTGCAGACGTGGATGTCAGCGTGTCAGCGCAGGCACCTAAAGCCCTGCGCGGCTATGCCGTCAAGGCGTCGTCGCGCATCACAAAACAGCTGTCTTCGATCATGAATGTGTCCAGCGACGCGTTGCGCGTTTATGTCGTCGACACGACGACGGATACGAAGATGGGCAACGGGCCGCCGGACGCCCTGATTGACGGCGGCTTTGTCATTGGGGTGCGCCAACCGGACAATCTTTGGCGTATTGCATCCAGGGCAGCAGAGACCTTTCCCAGCGTCTTTCAACAGGAGCTGCTCTGGCTGTTCGGACTCGGGCTGCTGGTGCTGTTGCCGATTGCGTGGCTGTTTGCGCGTACGCTGGCCGCGCCCATCCGGCAGTTCGCCGATGCTGCAGAGCGGCTCGGTAACGATACCAGCGCACCGCCCGTGCCCCGCAACGGCCCACGCGAAATGCTGCGCGCGGTCGACTCGTTCAATGCGATGCAGGCGCGCATCAATCGCATGATGCAGGAACGCACGCAGATGATCGGCGCCATAGCGCATGACTTGCGTACACCGCTGGCTCGGCTGTCTTTTCGTCTCGACGGCCTGCCGAGCCCGTTGGGCGAAAAGGTCGAAGCCGACATCCAGGAAATGAAAACCATGATCTCGGCGGCGCTGGATTTCATCCACGATCGCTCGCTGGGTCTGCACAAGCAGCGGCTGGATTTTCGACTGCTGGTGGAGAGCGTGGCCGATGACCTGGTCGATGTCGGGCACGATGTGGTTGTGCAGCCGGGGCCGGCGATCACGCTGGAGGGCGATCCGGTGGCCCTGCGCCGGGCGGTGGTGAACCTGGTCGAGAACGGACTGAAATACGGCGAGCGCGTGCGCATGTATCCGCGCACTGTCGACAAGGACTGCGTGCTGGAGATCGACGACGACGGCCCGGGCATTCCCGATGCGCTTCAGCGGCAGGTGTTCGAACCGTTTTTCAGAATGGAGGCCTCGCGCAACCGCGGCACCGGCGGCATCGGCCTGGGTCTTGCCACCGTGCGCGCGATCGTCTTCGATCACGGCGGTACCGTGGAACTGCGCAATCGCAAGGACGGCGGCCTGCGCGTGGTGATGGCGTTACCCCTGGCCGCGGGATAAGTTCGCTGCGGAAATTTTCGCCACGAAGCGGCGCCTGCCCAATACCG
>Ga0302178_10001075_pt1 | contig 23717 bp, 19 predicted proteins | sample I_Palsa_E1_3_FD_198790 | JGI IMG/M metagenome (GOLD analysis project Ga0302178, IMG submission 198790) | Peat permafrost microbial communities from Stordalen Mire near Abisko, Sweden - I_Palsa_E1_3 | ecosystem: Environmental > Terrestrial > Soil > Palsa > Peat permafrost | place: Sweden... | reverse complement strand
GCGGATCACCGACATCGCGGATCAGGCGGGAGCCGCCATCGGGTCGTTCTACCACCACTTTTCAGGCAAGCAAGCGGTTTTCACCGCCGTCTTGAACGAACACCTCGCCACGCTGCACAACACCGTCGGCGCCGGTGGCGGCGACCGCGGCCGCGATACCGACGACACGGAGCTGCGGACAACCGCCGAACTGCGTGCACACGCCATCCAGCGCGTCAATGCTGCCGTCGATCGCTATTTGGACGACTACCCCGGTCACACATCACTGTTACTGCTACGCCTCGACGAGGCCATTGGAACCCACCCCGAACTCATCGAGTTGCGCCTTGCGGTACACCGCCATTTCGCCTCAGCGATCGCGACCAGTCTGCGCCGCTGGCAAGCAGCAGGCATTGCCGACGCGACGCTCGACGCCGATCATGCCGGTGACGCATTGGCAGCCATGGTGGGCCACGCAACGAGAGTCTGGCGATTGTTCGGCAGCCCGTACGACCGGGATGTAGCGTCACGAAACTTGACGACCCTGTGGTGCAACGGAGTTGGCTTACGCAACCCAGACTGATGTCAGGTTGTCAGAACTCCGCCGTCGACAGGCAAGGTTATCCCGGTGACATAACTTCCGGCGTCGCTGGCAAGGAAGATCAATGCGGCGGCGAGTTCGGCGTGCACGCCGAGGCGTCCGGCGAGGACGCGCGGGAGGATCCGTGTCTCAACGTGGTTGCGGTCCATGCTGTCGCTCATGTCGGATTCGAAGAAGCCGGGAGCGAGTGCGTTCACTCGGATTCCCTTGCGGGAGGTCCATTGCTGTGCAAGATCGCGGGTGAGGCCGATGAGGCCGGCCTTCGATGACGAATACGCGGCTTGCGGCAGGCCACTGGTGGTGAATGCCAGCACGCTGGCGATGTTGACGATCGAACTGCCGGGGCGCATGACGCGCGCGCAAGCCTGTGCCATCCAATAGCAGCCGTTGAGATTGATCTCGATGACCGATCGGAACTGGTCGGGGGTTTCCTTGAGTGCGGGTATGGCGGTGCCGACTCCGGCATTGTTGACAAGAATGTCTACGCGCCCGTAGGTAGTCATAGCCGCCTCGACGAGGGCTGTGCAGTCGTCGGGGTCCGCGACGTTGGTGCGTACGGCGATGGCGCGGCGTCCGGTGTTTTCGACGAGGGTGCAGGTTTCTGCGAGGCGGTCCGCTCGGCGGGCGCCGAGGGCGAGGTCAGCGCCGGCGTCGGCGAGCGCAGCAGCGAATCCGACGCCCAGCCCGCTGGACGCGCCGGTCAAGACGGCGACCCGGCCGTCGAGTCGGAATCGGTCGAGAATGGTCATTGGCTGCCTTTCGTAGTGAATGTGTCGGCGGCGAAGGTGATTACGCGGCGCACGTATTCCCCCGGCGCGTCACCCACTGGCGGGTAAGTGTCATTTCCCAGTCGCATGGGTGCCGGCCGCTTGCCGGGGGTGTGCCGCTCGATCCACGCATTCCAGTGGTCCCACCAGCTGCCCTGGTTGTCGACCGAGTCAGAGAGCCACGTCTGCGGATCGGTACCGCTGATGTCACCCGTACGATGGCTGGCTCGCGCGCTGCCCGGTGCTCTGGCGATCGCGATGGCGTGTCCACCGTGTGCGAGCACGAATGTCACGTCGCCGCCGACCATCGAGACCGTCCGATAGCAGTTCTGCCACGGGGAGATGTGGTCGGTCGACGCGGCTAAAACGTAGGTATCGACGGTGATCTGTCCGGCGTCGATCGGCACCCCGCTAATACTGACTGCGCCCGGCCGGGTCAGTGTATTTTCCAGCGCCGCCTCCATCATTTGTGCGCCGAACCGGGTGGCCAAATTTGTTTGGTCAGCCGCCCAGTAGAGCAGTCCCACGGCGGGTGGCCGCTTGCCGAGCAGGTAGTTGTTCACAGCGCTTGCCCAGATGCCATCGATGGGCCGGATCAGCGCGAACGACCATGCCGACTCCCGGGCATCGAAGTACCCGTGCTTGATTGCGCGACGGACAGCACGGTCGACCTGCTTCTGGTCGAGATACGCCATGCCCGACGGGCCCCGATCGTAATCGAGGACTGCGATGGCGATGGTCAGTGTCGCGAGTATGTGCTGTTGCTCAATCGCGGCCAGGTACGCCGCGGTCAGAAAGGCGAGCACGCCGCCCCCGCACAGGCCGAGCAAGTGGCTGGTGGTGGAGCCGCTGATGTCGGATACCGTCTCCAGCATCTCAACCGTGCTCGACACATAGTCGTCGAAGCCGATGTCGGCGTGGCTGGCGTCGGGATTGACCCAGGACGCGACGAAAACGCTTCGCCCACGGTCCAACTCGGCGCGTATGACCGACTGCTCGGGCTCGAGGTCAACCAGGTAGTACTTGTTCACCGGTGACGAGACCAACAGCACCGGGACCTCGTCGATCTCATCGGCGCGCGGCTGATATTGGATCAGCTCGTAGATCCTGTTCCGGCGCACCACCTTTCCAGGTGTGGCGGCGATGGTTTCGCCGATGCGGTAGGCCGACTGATCGACGCTGCTCGGCAACTTGGTGGGTAAGCGGAGGTCGGTGACAAGGTTGTCCAGGCCCGCCCTCAGGCTCCCGCCGCCGGTGTCAATGAGCTCCTTCCAGAAGGCCGGGTTCGTCAGCGGGTTATTGGTCGGCGCGGCCGCAGCCATCACGTTGTCGATGAACAGCCGAAGCCGTTCCTTGGTGCGCCAGTCGACATCGGCATCGTCGAGCGCGCCTTCGACGGTGTCGCAGCAGGCCAGGTAGGAGAGTGCCACGCCGTTCAGCAACGAGTTGTCCGCCCAGGCACGGTCCCTGAAGCGGCTGTCCAATCTGCCGGGCGCCTCCGCTGGTTCGCCGCGTCCGATCCCGACCAGCTGCGTCGCGAGCCGCCCGATCCGCGATGCGACCGGTTTTGGGTGTCGGGCCAACGACCACGCGAACCGGGTCAGCTCGGGCAGGGGAAGCACTCCGCCGATTCCGGCGGAGGCTGCGTTCGCCATCACAGCCTCGAGCCCGGCGCCGGCGCTGCTGTAGGCGAGGATGTCCTCGGTAGTAACTGCTGCGTTGGTGTCCGTCATCGCAGGTTAGCGCTCCCGGTGCGGAGGGACTGGAACGGGACCTCTGTCACGCGTACCTCACCGCGGTGCGCTGGGTGCCGAGGTCGATGGCACCGTCGTTGGTTGCAATTGACACTTCCATGATGTCGCCGTGCTGTAGGTACTTCGGGTTGCTGGCCTCGCGCTTCAAGAAGGCCTTTAGCTCTTGCGGTTTGGGGGGCGCGCCCAGAGCTGTCCCGACCGGCGTGCCGGTCATGATCAGATCACCGGTGCCCAACGGCTGGAATCGTGCCAGCGACTGCAACGCCTGCAGCGGTGGGTAGATCATGTCGCCTTGGACGAGCATGTTTTGTCTCACTTCTCCGTTGACCTGCAATTCGAGGCGCAGATCGCCGAAGCGGTTGAGTTCCTCGGTGTCGAGAAGTACCAAGGCAGGGCCGACCGGGGTGAACGTTGGATACGACTTGGCTTCGTAGAACTGGGTTTTCGTCAGCTGGACGTCGCGGGCTGAAATGTCGTTGGTCACGACAAGACCGGCGATGAAGTCGGCCAGGTTCGACTCGGTGATTTCGGTGCCTACCGAAATATCCCGGCCGATTACCAGTCCGATCTCGACCTCGTAGTCGAGGAGCCCGACATGCGGGGGCTTGAGAATCGTGCCAAAGGGCCCATTAATCGAACCAGATGTCTTGCGAAAGAAGGTGAGCGGAACCGTCTTTGGATCCATGCCGGCGCCCTTGACGTGGGATGCGAAGTTCGTCATTTGCGCCACCACGCGGCAGGGAACGGTCACCGGGGAGATCAGGCGAAGGCTGTTGATGCGAACGGTGTGTGCGGTGTGGACGGCGACGTCGATGGCCGTGCGGTGGGTCAGCAGCTCACCAGTGGTCGCTGAAGGCGTGGCGATTCTGGCTGCAACGTCGGCAGTTTGGACCCACCAGCCCTCCGCGGTTCGAAGGATTGAGGTGGTCATGAGTTGCCTACTTTCCGGGTGGCGACCCAGTCTCAGTGCTAGTCCCAAGGGAACCCTTGCTGCCGGAGGGTTCCCTTGAACTGTGTCGACTCCCCGGTTCAGGGTGGAATCGAACGCATCACGGTCGGTCGGAGTGCTCGACTAGGAAACTGTTCCGGAGTTGCGTTGGTAGGTCGCCACGAAATCACTGGAATGTCAGTGCTTGTTCGCAACCCGCTTCTTTTAGGCTGGCGATGTCCTTGAATCCGCAGATCGCCAAGCATAGGTCCAGCTCGGCCAGGAAGGCTTTCAGGTAGTGCGTCAGGCTCTCTGCGGCGCCGTAGGAGAGGGCGTAGGCGTAGGACCGGCCGATACCGACGGCGGTTGCTCCCAGTGCCAGCGCGATGATGGCGTCTGTGGCACTGCGTATGCCGCCGTCGAACATCACCGGAGTGGACCCTGCTGCCTTGACAACCCCGGGCAGCAGCTGAAGGGTTGGTATCCCCGAATTTGCTTGGCGACCACCGTGATTGGTGACGTAGAGTACGTCGGCACCGTTGTCGATCGCCAACCGGGCATCATCGGGGTGCTGAATCCCCTTTACCGTGATGGGGAGCTTAGTATTGGAACGGATCCAACGAAGGTCTTCCCACGACAACGGTGCTGCGAATATCGTCGCGTAGTAGCGCAGTGTCGCCGCCGGATCTTCGTGTGGTGGTTTCGCGAGGTGCTTGGTGAAGTTTTCGTCGGAGTAGTAGTTCTCCATGCAGAAGCCGCGTGCTTGTGGATAGTTTCCGATCGCGAGGTCAGCCGGCCGGTAGCCCAGCGTCCAGGAATCAACGGTCATCACCACGCTGGAATACCCGCTGCTCTCAGCACGATCGAGGAAACTGACTGCCAGCTCCCGATCTTTCGGCAGATACAGTTGGAAATAGCTTGGCGTGGACCCAGCGTGCTTTCTAACGTCCTCCATGGGGGCCTGCGAGAACGTTGACAGCGTGAACGGCACACCGGTATCAGCGGATGCGCGTGCCGCGGCGAGGTCTCCTTGGAAGTCCGGCGAGCACAACCCGATCAGGCCTATCGGGGCCATGAACATCGGCGAGGCGAGATGGTTCCCGAACAAGTCGATGGACAGGTCACGCTCGGGCGGGCTAACCATCATTCGCGGAATGATGCCGTAGCGCGAGTACGCATCGATATTGGCGCGCTGCGTGCGACCGTCGCCGGCCGCGGCCGAGACATACCGGTACACCCAATCAGGCATCGCATCAAAGGCTTTCCGCTCAATCGATTCAAAGTCGAACGGGAACCGCGAACTTATGCCGTGTACTGCATCGCCATAGACGGTCCACTGCCAGTCCCCGAAGTTCTTTGTCATAGCGCTTCCTTCGTGTGTCGGGAGTTACTGGTCGCAACGACCACTCACGGCTTCCAGGGTTGTGAGAACGTTCGACCATGTCGATGTCCTGGGCGACAAAACCTGAGCGCTGAGCTCTGTCCCGCCGCACACAACGGTCTCGAGGTGTTCTAGAGGACTACGTCCCGCGCTCGACTTTTATCCTGGCGGCTAAAGACATTCCGCGAAGCGCTGAATAAGGCTGTGGGTGTAACAACGGCGCGGGCCGCATCCAACATGCTCGAGCCCCGTCTGCATATCCGAAAGCTCGAAATAAGGAGGCTCAAATGCCCGATGCGGCTGCGGTTACGGACAAGGCTGGGCTAACGGCGAAGGGAGTGGAGAGATACCTATCAGACTTGTCCAACTGGGGCCGGTGGGGCGGCGACGACCGGATCGGGACGCTCAATCTGATCACCGACGAGGTGAGACTCGCTGCGGCGTCCCTGATTCGGACCGGCCGGGCGATTTCGCTGTCCCGCCCGATCGACCCGCTTGACCCGGACCCGCTGGACTCGGGTTTCGCACTGGTGCAGCGTTTCATGACTTTGAACGAGGTTACTGATCACATCGGTCGCCAATTGCCGTACGAAGCCGTCACCGAATACGTCGGCATCGCTGCACATGGTTCCAACACCCACGTGGACGGTCTTGCCCATTATTCTTGGGAAGGTAAGAACTACAACGGCTTCCCGACGAGCGACACCAACTCACTGCATGGGGCGCGATCGCTCTCCATTGATCAAGCTGAGCACGGCTTCATCACACGCGGGGTGCTATTGGATATCGCCGCCCTGCACGGCGTCAATTGGCTCGAGCGCGGTCATGCGGTCACGCCGGACGAACTACTAGCCGCTGAAAAACGCCAAGGCGTCACCGTCCGTCCTGGCGATGCCCTGCTCGTGCACACCGGCAATGCGGCGGCAATATTGCGCGAAGGGCCCGACGGGGAAGGTGGCCTGAAGGCGCGTCAGGCGGGTCTGCACGCCAGCTGCCTGCCGTTCCTGCGGGAGCGTGATGTGGCCGTCCTCGGCAACGACGGCGTTCAAGACGTTCAACCGTCCGGATTCGGTCTGGACTTCATTCGGCCTATTCACACGGTGGGAATCGTCGCACTAGGCCTGTGGCTGATCGACAACGTGGACCTCACCGAACTATCGGAGGCCTGCCGGGAGGACAAACGATCGGATTTCTTCTTCGCGGCTCTGCCATGGCGAATGAAGGGTGTGACATCGAGCGCGTCCAACCCCATAGCCGTCTTCTAGTGGAGGTCGTCAAAGGCTGAAGCGTTGCGGCGAGCATTCCCGTGCCACACGCTGGTCGATGGTCTCGATGGATCTCGGTTCTGCCGCAATCTCTTTCACCCAGTGATGCGTTCCGAAGGTAGCGTTGTTGCCACTTCCGGTGCAGCGGGCGGCGGATTTCACGGTGCGGGGCAGCGCGATGGAGTTGGTTGGCCGTCATCGAGAGTGCGCGGTGCTCGACCGGTTGATCGACGCTGTTCGTGCTGGTGAAAGCCGCGCATTAGTGGTGTCTGGCGAAGCGGGCGTGGGCAAGACCGCCTTGCTCGACTATCTGGCTGGGCAAGCTTCGGAGTGCCGCGTCGAGCGCGCCGCAGGTGTTCAGTCCGAGATGGAGCTGCCGTTTGCCGCGTTGCATCAGTTGTGTGCGCCCGTGCTCGAGAAGCTCTGGGGCTTACCGGCACCGCAGCGAGCTGCCCTGGAAATTGCGTTCGGAATGAGCTCAGGATCGGCGCCGGACCGGTTTCTGGTCGGGCTAGCGCTGCTGAGCCTGCTGTCCGAAGTGGCTGAGGGGCAGCCGCTTTTGTGTGTGGTCGATGACGAGCAGTGGCTCGACCGGGCGTCTGCGCAAGTCTTGGGCTTTGTTGCTCGCCGCTTGGGTGCGGAATCGGTGGGATTGATTTTCGCGGCCCGGGTGCCCAGCAGCGATATCGCAGGATTGCCCGACCTCGTCGTGGAGCGCCTGGGGGACAGAGATGCGCGAGGGCTACTCGAAGCCGCCTTGACTGCGCCACTGGACGCGCGGGTCCGCGATCAGATCCTTGCCGAGACTCGGGGCAACCCGCTGGCATTGCTGGAGCTGCCACGTGGATTGACTCCGCAGGAGCTGGCGGGCGGGTTTGGGCTGCCCACCGCGGCGCGAATATCCGACGGCATCGAAGAGAATTTCCGCCGGCGAATCGAAGTTCTCCCCGACCAGACCCGGCGCCTGCTGCTTATCGCGGCGGCCGAGCCGCTCGGCGATCCCGCGTTGGTGTGGGTGGCCGCGGCTCGGCTAGAGGTCGGCGCCGAAGCGGCGGCGCCGGCGATCGAGGCGGGCCTGGTCGAGTTCGGCACGCGGGTGCGGTTTCGCCATCCCCTAGTGCGTTCGGCGGTCTACGGGTCGGTATCCCCGCAAGAAAGACAAGCAGTCCACGCGGCATTGGCGGAAGTCACCGATGCACACCAGGACCCTGATCGACACGCATGGCATCGGGCGCAAGCCGCCGCTGGGCCGGACGAGGCCGTCGCCGCGGAGCTGGAGCGCTCGGCGGGCCGGGCGCAAGCGCGTGGTGGGATTGCCGCCGCGGCTGCGTTTCTCGAGCGCGCAACGACGTTGACGCTCGATCCCGTTCGCCGCATCGAGCGGGCTATCGCCGCTGCTTCGGCCCAAATCAAGGCTGGCGCCTTCGATACGGCGCGGGACCTTCTCTCGATCGCCGAGGCCGGGTCGCCGAGCGACTTTCAGCAAGCACGCATCGAGCTCATGGGGGCTGAGCTCGCGTTCCTCACCGATCACGGCAGTGCGGCCCCGCCCATACTGTTGAAGGCCGGCCGCCGACTCGAGCCTATCGACCCAGAGCTGTCGCGTAGGACCTACCTGCAGGCCCTGACGGCGGGCTACTTTGCCGGTCGCCTCGCCCACGGCGGGGGTGCGTTGGAGGTGGCGCATGCGGCCGCGACCGGCCCGTCGGCTTCACAACCCTTGCGCGCACCCGAGCTTTTTCTGGATGGCCTGGTAGCGCACTACATCAAAGGGTATGCGGCCGGATTGCCGATACTTCGCGAGGCACTGCACGCGTTCGGCGCCGGCATGTCGGCAGACGAAGCGCTGCCCTTACACTCGGTGGCCGGCATCGTGGCTCGTTACACATGGGATGACCAGAGCTGGCAGGTGCTCACGGCGCGTCATGTCCAGCTCGCTCGAAGTGTGGGGGCGCTCAGTGAGTTGCCCGTCGCCCTCAATGCGCGTGCATTCATGCTGTTGTTTGCTGGTGAGCTCGCCGCCGCGGGCTCGCTGATCGAGCAGCGGCAGGCTTTAGAGGCGACGGGCATCAATCGCTTTCCTTACTCGGCCCTTGCCCTGGCGGCGTTCGCCGGTAGACAAGCCGAAGCGGCAACCCTGGTCGAAGCGATCGACCGGCACCTCAGCCTTGGAGGTGACGGCGTCGGGATCACCATCGTCGACTGGGCGAGCGCGCTACTGAACAACGGCATTGGTAACTACAACGCGGCGGTGGAAGCCGCGCAACGCTCCACCGAATATCTAGGGGAATGGATCACGCCGCCCTGGCCAGCAGTCGAGCTCATTGAGGCGGCCGCGCGTATCGGATGCGCCGAGATCGCCGCCGATGCCCTCCGCCGGCTGGCTGAGACCACCACCGTCAGCGGCACGGACTGGGCGCTCGGCATCGAAGCTCGTTCACGCGCGCTGCTGAGCGAGGGTGACGCGGCCGAACGCAGTTACCGCGAGTCCATCGAGCGGCTTGGGCGTACCTGCATCCGCGCCGATCTCGCCCGCGCGCACCTGCTGTATGGAGAGTGGCTACGCCGACAGCGCCGCCGGATCGACGCACGGGCACAGCTTCACATCGCCCACGACATGCTCGAGACAATGGGGATGGAAGCCTTCGCCGAGCGGGCCAGGCGTGAGCTAAAAGCCACTGGTGAAACGGCGCGCAAGCGCACCATCGCGCCCCGCGATGAGCAGCTCACTGCGCAGGAGGCCCAGGTCGCCCGGATGGCTGGGGACGGCCTATCAAATCCGGAGATTGGCGCGCGCTTGTTCATCAGCTCCCACACAGTCCAATATCACCTGCGCAAGGTCTTCGCCAAGCTCGGCATCAGCTCGCGCAGCCAACTCGACCGTGCCCTACTAGAACGGAAGCCGCCGATGCTGTCTGATCATCGGGGCCTCGAAAAACGTACAGACACCGACCTCGATTGACGGTGGACTAATAATTCGCGCTGGCGACTAGGAGATGCGAACGGACCGCGAAGGGCTAATGCCCGGCTCGCGGCGCCGGGGCGTTGCCTCAGATCGCGTGCCCGCCGAGTGGTCGACAGCAAATCGGGCCGACGGACAAGGGCGGATGCCTAGAATGAGGTGTTTCGCAGTGCCAGTCCAGTGAACGGTAGAAAGGCCACTCTGTGCGGCCCCCATCTGGCCCATTAACCGTCGGCGGCCAGCGGCTCGTGGCTCCGCCGATTCGGGGTCGGGCGGCCGAATTGAAGGTGATCGGCGAGCTGGTGGGGGCACTGATGCGGGGGCATCGTGGCGTGCTGGTCATCGAGGGACCGCCGGGCATTGGGAAGAGTCGGTTGCTGACCGAGGTGATGGTGCTAGCCCACAAGTGCGGGGGGCGCGTCCTGTTCGGTGAGGCTTTCGAGTATCAGCAAACGGTGCCGTTTTTCTCGCTGTTCACGGCGACGCTGCGCGCCGACCCCCCGGTCGGAGACGCCAAAGCGTTGCGCCAGTTGGGCAGCTCGGCGGACGTGGGCTACTGGGTGGTGCACGATCTGGTCGACGCGATTTTCGCGGCGGCGGCGCAAACCACGCTGGCGATTGTGCTGGAAGACATCCACTGGGCCGATAACGGCACCTTGCTGGCGCTGCGATCGCTGGCGACCGCCCGGCCCGATGTGGCGGTGCTGTGGGTTCTGAGCGTCCGCACCGGTGCTGGTGGTCCAGCGCTCCAGGAGACGTTGTCGGCGCTGAAACGTGCGGAGGCCATATTTATGCGAGTAGCCCCGATGTCGCCGGGCGCGGTCGCCGACATGGTCTCCGACGCTGTACACGCGAACGCCGATGAGTCGCTACTGAATCTGGCCGCCAAGGCGCACGGCAATCCTTTCTTGGTAAGCGAGCTGATCGGGGGTCTAGGCGAGGAGGGCCGGCTCGACGTGAGCGGCGGGCGCGCGGTGGCCAGCGGACGCGCGCTGCCACGACGTTTGGGCGAAAATATGAAACAGCGGCTAGACCACCTGTCCAGCGGTGCTGGCGAGGCGGTGCGGGTGGCCGCGGTATTGCCGGACCGGTTCTCGGCTGGTCTGCTGGCCGCGATGCTCAACCGCCAGCCGGCGTCGTTGCTGTCGGCACTCGATGAGGCGGTGCGCGCGGATCTGCTGGTCGATGACGATGAGCAGTTGAGGTTCCGGCACGACTTGTTGCGCGAGGCGACCCGACAATCCATGCCGCAGTCGCTGCGCCGGGCCATGGAGCGCCAATCGGCGTCGATCATGCTCAGTATGGGCGCGGCGCCGGCCGAGGTGGCCACGCAACTAGCGCGCAGTGCTGAGCCCGGTGACAGGGAGGCGGTCAGCGCACTGCGCCAGGCCGCTCACTCGGTTGGCCATAGTGATGCCAGTGCGGCCGCCGAGTTGAGCAAGCGCGCGTTGGACCTGTTGCCCACCGAAGACGCTGACCACGGTCCGCTGGTCGCTGAAACGGTCGAGTTCCTCAACCGGGCCAGCCGCTACGAGGAGGCCGAAGAGTTGGCCGTTGCGGCTGTATCGGAAGCGGCGTCGGCCCAAGAGGAGGCCGAGATTCGCCTGCGCCTCGCGACGAAAATTAAGCACACTACGCAGCGGCGCGTCGAGGAGAATCGTCGAGCGCTGCAGTTGGGCGATATCAGCGAGGTCACCCGGGCACGGCATCTGGCGGAGCTGGCCTACAACCTGGTGTACGACCGACGTGGGCAACAGCGAGCGGCGGCCAACGAGGCGGCCGAGGCCGCGGCAGCAACCGGTGATCTCGAGGCCAGCATCATGGCCAACGTCACCCTCGCCATGCTCGATGGCGGAGACGGGGGCGCGGGCCGCGCTCTCCAGCGCCTCAAGGAGCTTTGCGCGCTCGTCCGCACGAGTGATGCTGCCCCAGCTCATGACTTGGCCGCAATCCACTACGCGACCCTGCTGACGGTGGTCGGCCGACTGGACGACGCTGCGGCCCAGGCCGCCGCGGGACGACAACAAGCCCGCCGGGCAGGCAACGCGATGGCCCTTGAACAGTGGGACATCGTCGACGGGGTTGTCCACACGACTGCGGGCCGGTTGATTGCTGCGCGCGCCGCGGTCGAGTTCCTCCCGCCCCCACCGCGGACGGGCGCGACCGAGCCGGACATGATCCGCATGGAGATTCTGGCCGAGGTGGCGGCACGAACAGATGACCGAACGTTGTTGCAGCAGACGGTTAATGATGCGCGCGACGCCTACTCCACTGGCTCATCGGTGGTACGTCGGGGAGCGGCGCACGTGCTGGCACTCGCGGCGTGGCAGCGGGACGACGTCCATGATGCGATGCGCTGGCTGGCCGGTGGCATTGCTCTATTCGAATCGCCACTCTGGCCGCAGGTCTTAGATCTGGTGATCTTGGGTGCGCGGGTTGCGTCGGCGGCTGGCGATGCCGGCTTGCGCGCACGCGTCCTGCAGGCCACTGACCTGCTCGATAGTGAGCACCCAGTGATCCCGCTGTTTACGGGCGTCGCCGGATATGCCCGCGGGATTCTCGAACGTGATGCTCAAGCACTGGTGACTGCAGCCGAATTGCTTCAGGTCTCGCCGCGGCCGCTTTTTTACGCCGCGGCTGCCGAGGACGCTGGCGCTGAACTCGCACGCACCGATGGTGGCGACGCGACGCTGCATCAGCTCAATGCCGCATTCGATACCTACCTGGACCACGAAGCGCTCGCGGATGCGCGCCGGGTGGCCCGCGAGTTGCGCCGGTTAGGTGTGGAACGTCGCATCGTCAGCCAGCCGCGGGCAAAAAAGGGCTGGGACAGTCTCACCGACTCCGAGCTCAAGGTGGTCAACCTGATTGCGCGGGGTGCCACCAACCGTTCTGTCGCAGAGCAACTGCGCGTCTCGCCCCACACCGTGAGAGCCCACCTGCGCAACGCGTTCGCCAAGCTCGCGGTCAGCTCCCGCGTTGAGCTGAGTCAAGTCGCGCAACGCCACCATGACGCTGATTAAGTCCTGAGGACTTAGCGCTAGGCCACTTTGGGCCTAAACATAGTCCAATGGCCAATGGTGCCATCCACGCCCGCGGGGCAACCATAAGTAGTCGTCAAGTAATCACGTTCTGCCTCGAAAGACCCCAAGACACTGAAGCCGATTGAAGCGGAGAAATCGAATTGCACTACCCATGGGGGGATGCGAACGCCGCCTTTCGCGGCTGACTATGGCGCTTACATCTCAGCGTCACGGTGTCCGAGAATCCAGAACCGCGCTCGGAGTTGACGTTCGGTGCCCTGCGATCGAACCGCGAAGGGCGGTAATTCATGGGTGAAGCCATCGATGAACTCCCAGTCGCCGAAGAACTTCCAGACGGGCAACTCCCCGAGTCTGTCGACGATGTCACGCTGTACGCCGAGTATCGCCGCATCACCGCAGATCAGGCCGCCTTGCGGCGTCTGGCCATGCTGGTGGCCCAGGGGGCGGAACCAGCCGAGGTGTTCGAGGCGGTTGTAAACGAAATGCGCCATTGTGCGTCCGCGGATACCGCCGGACTGTGGCGCTATGAGTCAAACGACGAAATGACGAAGCTGGCCGCGGCTGAACATCCCGAACTGCAGCTAGCGAAGTGGCCCGTGGGTACGCGAAGCCCGATCGACAGCGGCACCCTGGCAGGGATAGTGCAGCGCACGGGGCGGCCCGCCAGGATGGACAGTTACGAGGACAGCATTGGGTCGCTCGCGGCGCGGATACGAGACGCGGGTATACACGCGGCGGTCGGTGTGCCCGTCGTCGTCGATGGACGAGTGTGGGGTCTGGCGGCCGTGGGTTCGATTGAACCCAAGCCCATGCCGGCCGACACCGAAGGACGGATCAGCGCCTTCGCCCAACTGATCGGCACCGTCGTGGTGGCCGGACATCGCGACGAGCAGAAACGCCAGCTACTGACTGAGGCGCCGCAACCGTCCAATCGGCTCGATGGTCTGGTTGCGGGTCGCAGTTTCGACAACTGGAGTCTGCGGGACATCGCGGGCTTCCTTCGGCTACCGACCAACGGTCCGTTTGTGGTCATCGTCGCACAGGTCTCGGTGGCGGGCGACGAGCCGCTTCCCGACATCGAATCCAAGCTTCGCAGTCTTAACATATCGTCGGCGTGGAGTCTCCTGCCTGATTTGCAGGTCGGGGTTGCGCGCGTCACGTCCGACGAAAAACTCGACGCGACAGTTGCCCTGATGTCGCGGATGACAACGGCCCGAGTGGGCGTCAGCGCGCCTTTCGATGATTTACGTGAGACACCGACAGCCCTGCATGTAGCACGAATGATGTTGCGAGGCAGGGGCGATTCCGGATCCTCTGTCGCTGTGTTCGACAACTCTATCCTGGGCGCCGCCGTAGTCAGCGCGCCAGAGGCGATGGTCAGAACAGTCGGCCCTGCGTTGGACGGGTTTAGCGACCTAGCCGACGAAGAACGCGAAATGCTATTTGAAACGTTTCGGGTGTGGCAGGACAACGATGCGTGCGTGCGCGATGCAGCTGAAGCACTGTTTTGTCATCCCAACACGGTCCGATACCGGTTGCGCAAAATTGAGGTACGCAGCGGCCGATCCCTTTCGCGGCCAAAGGATGTCGTCGAACTGTACCTAGCCTTCGAAGTACATCGGCGCCTTATGTAGCCGAAAGTCATTGACGTCATTGATGAACGGAATGCCGCCACACTAACGATGTCCTTTTAAGAAATGTCGCTGTAGGCGATGCCAGTCAGGTTTCCCTGCGCGACCAGGAGCACCTTCGGGTCTGATCCATCGAGCTTGGCCGAGAAGACGTTTCCCCCAAAGTCGGTGACAAACATTCGGCGGCCCTTCCGATCCAGGGCGATGCCGATTCCTTCCATCAAGTGCGTGAAGATGATCTCAGGAGCGGGGCGCTCCTTCACATCCGAGTCCATCGGTGCGCGATTCACCGTATTGCCGCGCGGCGGATCACCCCGGTCGGTCCAATACATGACGCGATCCTTGAGATCGAGCTCAAGGTCGATCGGTTCGGGCAGCCCAACATAAAGAAGTTCGATGTCTGCTCGATTACCCGCCGTCTGGCCCGTGGGAATTTCGATGCCGGCGCGGAGCAGACGGCCCTTGCCGGCGTTGTCGGGACCTTTTTGTGTCCAGTAGACCTGGTCGCCATCGACGTCGATGGCCACGCCCACGCACCATTTCTCAGGATCCGGACCGGGTCGCGGGTCGCCCTGGCCGGTGTCGACGAGGGTCTCGATGTCCGAGCCGTCGAGATTGGCGCGCATCAGGCGCATCCCCTCGCGGTCGCACCAGTACAGCTTTCTGCTGGTCTTTTCGAGCTGCAGCTGCTTGGGAGTGAACGTGCCGCCTTCGGGAACGATCGTCCTGCGATTCTGCCCGTCGAGGTCAGCTCGCTCGATGGAACCGTCGTCCGCCGCGGGATGCCCCATGTTGGTCCAGTAAATGTGTCCAGCCGTGACATCGACAGCGATGCCATCGGGATATCTGCACTCAGTCACGATGACCTTGCGGTCCGAGCCGTCCGGATTCAGCGAGATGACACGGTCGCTGCTGAGTTCCAAGAGGAACAGTCGACTGACTGCGGCTCGATCGCCGGACGCATGTTGCGGCTCCGGGATTTGTGAACTGACCATATGTCTTTACTCCAGATACTCAGTTGGGATCCGAACCGGACACCGGATTCACCGCTGCGCGAGGTAATTCCATCGTTGAGCAAGCCGCCGACCCCGTCGATGTGTTTGGTGACAGGGATCGGCAGCAAGATTTTGTCCGCAGCGACAGTCGAATGTGCCGCCACGACATCAGCTGCCGCAGGGCGGTATTCGGCGTAAGCGCTGACAACGCCGTTGCGACGTCACGGCGCTTAGGCGGCGTTAGCCCCACACCGTCCGGACCGACCATTCGGCGTGGGGGACACCCTGCACCTCGCCGGACGGGTCAACGACCACCGTCATCAACTGCACGGCGATTCCGCTCAGTCGACCGTGGTGCGGATCGACGGTGGGAATAGTGACGGCGAGCCGGCTGCCCGGCCGGTAGAACGTCGTCGCGGGTATGGCGGAGTCCTCGTAGACCCGCAATAACCACCAGGGTGCCCGCCCGATCGACGGCGGCACCGAAAGCTGCACGGGGTCACGTGAATTCACCGGTAGCTCGCCCTCGGTCTCCGGGATATCGCAGTCGGTCAGGTTGAGCACGTCGCAATAGCGGTAGGGACCCACCCGGGTCAGGTGGCCGTGTGTGTACGCGCTGATCTCGGGGCGCTGCGGACCGTGTTCACGCGCGAGCGCCCACGCGCCGACTCCGGCGGCGACCGATGCCAGCACCGCGATCGCGAGCAGCACGGCGACCGCGGGCCTACCCGTGGGCTTCACTGTCGCGGCACCGCCGCGGTGGTGTGGTCGCTGGCCTGACCTTCCTGCTCGACCATCACCGGCCGGTTGCCACCAAGGCCCGGGATCAGCGAATCGCCGTGGAAGCTGACCACGGTCTGCGCCAAGCCCAGAATCAGCACCGACTCGACAACGCTGAAGCCGACCCACAGGTCGGTGTAGAGCAGCACACCCAGAGCGCCGCCGAGCACCCACGCCAGTTGCAGCGTCGACTCTGAACGTCCGAACGCCGACGCGCGTGATTCCTCCGGCAGGTCGTCCTGCAACGACGCGTCCAGAGCCGCCTTCGCGATCGCGCTCGAACCCGATGTGACCAGGGTGGCGATCGCGGCCATCAGCAGGTTGCCGGCCACCGCCGCGGCCAGCGCGATACCGGTCACCGCCAGCGTGCAGCGCAGCACCAGAACAGCGGGCCGGCCCAGCCGAAGCCGCGCACTGGCGAAGTTGCCGGCGAAGTTGCCCACGGCAGCGGCTGCGCCGATCAAGCCCAGAATGCCCAGTTGCACCCAGCCGTTGGCCTGATGCGCCTTGGCGACGAACGCCGGGTACAGGAACAGGAACCCGACCATCACCTTGATCGTGCAGTTGCCCCAGAGTGCGGTGATGATGTTGCGGCCCAACGGTTGTCGAAGTGCACCACTTGCCCGTCGTACTTCATCGGGCCAATTGCGACGCTGCGGGCCCTGGCGGTAGCTCAAGGTGGCGGGGACTTCGCCCGCGGTCACCTCGACCCAGCGCGGAATCCGCATGGAGAGCCACACACCGGCCACGGTGACGGCGATGACGACGAACAACGCTCCGGGCAACTGGAACAGACGGTCGCAGCCGTATTCGATTCCGCCGGCGATACCGCCACCCACGATGGTGCCGCCCAGCAGACCGAACATGGTCAACCGGGAATTCACTCGGACCAGGTCGATCGTCGGCGGCATCACCCGCGGCGTCACCGCGCTGCGCAACACGCTGAACGATTTCGACAGCACCATCATGGCCAGCGCGCAGGGGTACAGCACCCAGGACGGGAAGCCGCCGGTGGCGGCGTCGTAGCTGTCGATCAGCACTATCGCGAGGACGGTGCGCAGCGCGAACGACGCTGCCAGTGCGACGCGGCGGCCGTGCTGCAACCGGTCGAGTGCGGGACCGATCAGCGGCGCGATCACCGCGAACGGCGCGATGGTGATCAGCAGGTAGAGCGCGACCTTGTCTTTGCTTTCCCCGGTGGCCGCGGCGAAGAACAGCGTGTTGGCCAGCGCGACGGCCATCGCGGCGTCCGTCGCGAAGTTGGCCACCACCGGCCAGGTCAGCGCCGTCAGCCCGGATTTGTCGGCGCCGTCGGCGGTAGCGGCCCGGTGCACCATCGAGTACATCCGCGAACCCATCTCGCGGCTGCGCTGGGCGGCGGCACGCGTGACGGTGACCCGCTCACCACTGCCGGAACCGCCGCGAGGCGGCTCACTACGAGGCTCGGTGCCCGGGTCGCGATTCAGCGGCGGCAGGTACCGATTGGAACTGGGCATCGGCGGCGGGCGCTGCGACCGGCGGTGATCGGGCTCGTCGGCCGGGTAGTTGGCCATGCCGGGATGCTCGGCCGTCGGGCCGGTCCGACCACGCCGACCGGGAGCCGCATCCGGGTGCTCACGGCGCCGTCCAGACATACGTCGATTCTCACCCATGGTGGCTGTGGTCGTGCGCAGGCGACCGGTGTGGCCATGTGTCGCAACTGTGCGGCAGAATCAGAGGCCCATGGAAACAACGGACGACGCGACCGGATCGACCGCGCAGGCGGCTACGGCGACCACGACGGAGTGGTCGCCCGAATTGGCGACCGTTTTGACTGGTGCTGCCGAGCTGGCGCGGACGGCGATCATCGAGCACAGCGGCGACGACACGGTAGGTGACTACCTCGGCGTCGGCTACGAAGATCCCGCCAGCGCCACCCACCGATTCCTCGCCCAGCTGCCCGGCTATCAGGGCTGGCAATGGGCGGTCGTGGTGGCCAGTTACCCCGGTGCCGACCATGCGACGGTCAGCGAGGTGGTGCTGGTACCCGGGCCCGAGTCGTTGCTGGCCCCGCAGTGGGTGCCCTGGGATCAGCGGGTCCGGCCCGGCGACCTGAGCGCCGGCGACCTGTTGGCGCCGCTGGCGGACGACCTGCGGCTGGTGCCTGGTTACATGTCCTCCGGTGATCCGCAGGTCGACGAGACCGCCGCCGAGATCGGGCTGGGACGACGCACGGTGATGAGTGCCTGGGGCCGGGCCGAGGCGGCGCAGCGCTGGCACGACGGCGACCACGGCCCCCGCGCGCATATGGCACAGTCCACCAAGCGCGTCTGCCGCGATTGCGGGTTCTTCCTGCCGCTCGCCGGTTCACTGGGGGCGATGTTCGGGGTGTGCGGCAACGAGATGTCGGCCGACGGATACATCGTCGACTTCGAATACGGCTGCGGCGCGCATTCCGACACTCCCGCTCCCGCGGGCAGCGGCTCGCCGATGTACGACCCCTACGACGACGGCGTGCTCGACGTCAGCGAGGCACCCGCGAAGCCGAGTGCGGCGTCCGCGGAGCCGAGTGAGGTACCCGCGGAAGCCAGCGAGGTACCCGCGGAGCCCAACGAGACACCTGCGGAAGCCAGTGAGGTACCTACCGAGCCCGGCGAGGCGTCCGCGGAGCCGAGCTAACTGTTCTCGGCCGCGGCTTTGATCTTGGCCAGCGAGGCGTTCATACCGTCGACGAGTTCCCGCTCGAAGCTCGCGGTCCCGCCCATGAACCTGTTCACGGCCATGCCGGACACCGGCTTGACCCCGTTCTCGGCGTGCCGGCTCTCGATCACCCTGGTGCCGCCTTGCGGGATCGGCTGCAGTTCGTAGCTCCAGACCGTGTTGTTGGTGTCGACCCGGAACGCCAGCTTCTGGTCTGGAATCACCTCGATGACCGTGGCTGTCGTCGGCCAGAACAAGAGGTTGCGGCGATTGATATTGACAGTGCGGGTGCCTGGACGCACTGGGCCCAATGCCCGCATCAACCGGCACTGCGGACTCCACCGCGGCATTCGGCGGAAATCACTGACCAGCGCCCAGACCGTCGAGACGGGTGCATTGATATCGACTTGGGCTTGTAAGAGCGGCGCCACCATGACCAAACCTCCTACTTCGTGGGCTGTGTTGTCAGTCCGGTTTGGGCGCCACGGGCGCCCCGGCGGGCAGCAGCCCGCTGCCACAAGAAAATAGAGGTGCCCAGGACCCCGACCCCGAGTCCGGCCACGGTCAGCGGTCGCCAGGTGGCCAGGGTGGGTGTGAGGAATACGACCACCGCGGCCACCAGCCAGGCCAGGGCGCCGAGGGAGATGATCGGCCACGGGTCCAGCAGCACAGCAGGTAGCGGCGGCGGCTCAATGCTCTTGCCAGGCTCGACGGACATCGAGATCAAGATAGCTTGTGGCGTCCGGTCTCGGTGATTCGTGGTTAACGTTCCGGCGTTCTGTCGTAACGTTCGCGCTGTGATCGATGGCGATAGCCGGTTGGCCAGCGACCTGTCGTTGGCCGTGATGCGGCTCGCCCGGCAGCTGCGGTTTCGCCGCCCGCAGTCCCCGGTGTCGCTGTCGCAGCTGTCGGCGCTGGCGACGTTGGCCAACTTCGGCCCGATGACGCCAGGTGCGCTGGCGATCCGGGAACGGGTTCGCCCGCCGTCGATGACGCGGGTGATCGCCTCGTTGGCCGAGTTGGGATTCGTGGACCGCGTCGCACACCCCGACGACGGCCGCCAGGTACTGGTGTCGGTATCCGAAGCCGGCGCCGAGCTGATGGAGGCTGAGCGCCGGGCCAGTCAAGAGTGGCTCACGCAGCGACTGGAGACCTTAGGAGTCGCGGAACGCGACACCCTGCGCGTGGCGGCCGACCTGATCTTGGCGCTGGTCGACGAAAGCCCTTGACCGAGAACGGTTTTGACTACACGCCTGACAGTGACGGCGTGGTCGTCTGCGATATCGACGATCCCGACGATGCGCGGCTGGACAACTTCCGGGATCTGAACAGCATCGACCGAAGGCCGGACCTGCCCAGCGGCAAGGGCCTGGTGATCGCCGAGGGTGTGCTGGTCGTGCAGCGCATGCTGGCATCGCCGTTTACGCCGTTGGCTTTTCTCGGCACTGACCGTCGACTCACCGAACTCAAGGCGGATCTGGCCGGCAACGCCGCGCCCTACTACCGCGTCTCGGCGGAGGTGATGGCGCAGGCGGTCGGCTTTCACCTCAACCGCGGGGTGCTTGCCGCGGCACGTCGGGCCCCCGAGCGCAGTGTCGCGGACGTGATCGACGGCGCCCGAACCGTGGCCGTGCTCGAGGGAGTCAACGATCACGAAAACCTGGGCTCGATCTTCCGCAACGCGGCCGGGCTCGACGTCGACGCCGTCGTGTTCGGCAGTGGCTGCGCCGATCCGCTGTACCGGCGTGCGGTACGTGTTTCGATGGGGCACGCCCTGCTGGTGCCGTTTGCCCGCGCGGCGGACTGGCCAGACGACCTGAAGGCACTGCAGCAGAACGGGTTTCGGCTGCTGGCGATGACCCCGGATTCCGGCTCTACCCCACTGCCGGCGGCGATGACGACGGTGCGTGACGAGCGGGTCGCGATCCTGGTCGGCGCCGAAGGGCCCGGTCTGAGTTACGCCGCAATGAGGGCGAGCGATCTGCGGGTGCGCATCCCGATGTCACGCGGCACCGATTCGCTCAATGTCGCCACTGCGGCGGCGCTGGCGTTCTACGAGCGGGCTAGGCTCGGCTGATGACCGACGAATCCACGCCCTGGGCAACGGGTTTGACCGTTGCCGGCTTCGTCGCCGCGGCCACCGCGGTAGCTGTCGTGGTGCTGAGCCTGGGGTTGATCCGGGTGCACCCGATGCTGGCCGTCGGACTGAATGTCGTTGCGGCCGGCGGCTTGGCGCCGACGCTGTGGGGATGGCGGCACACGCCGGTGCTGCGCTGGCTGGTGCTGGGGGCAGGAGTGGGCGTGACGGGTGCGTGGCTGGCGCTGGTCGCGATGGCCCTTTAACGCTGCCCGCTGGAGCGAACCCCCAGCAGCACGTCTTCCCACGCCGGTACCGCCGGCTTGGTGCGGCGGTTGCGCGTCGGCTCGGTCTTGGGCTGCGCCGCCGGAGTCTCGACCGGCGCGGGTTCGGCCTCGTTGAAGTCGAGTTGGGCGACCGGCGCCACCGGCCGCAGCAGCGGACGGTCGAAGTCCGGATCGATCAACTCTCTGGCCGGATCATCCACCGCGGTGACGGTCCCGCCGTGCGAGCCCGGGCAGAACCGGAAATGCGCGAGGTTGTCCGAGCGACCGGCCTTCCAACCCAGCTGAACAGTCCAGCGGCCGTCCTCGTTGCGCCAGGCGTCCCAGGTTGCAGTGTCCGGGTTCAGGCCACGCGCCATCAGCGACGAGGTGACCGTCTCCAACAACGTCAGCACCGAAGGGCCGTCGCCGAGCACCGGATGGGCGGCGGTTGCCAGCTCGGCAGCACGGGAACGCTCCAGCAGCACCGGGTGCGCGAACCGCTCAACCCGTGCGATATCCACCCCGGCAGACTCGGCAAGCTGCTCGACAGACGCACCCGCCCGGATGCGGGACTGAATCTCCTTGGGACGCAACATGCTGTTGACCTCGATGTCGATATGGGTTTGATTCACCCGGGCCCCGTCGCCGCGCACCGCCGCGCGCAATCGGTCGTCGACGCGGATCTTGTACTTGTCTGCGGGGTTGTCACCTTCGCAGACGATGTGTTTGCCGTCGAGATCGAGTCCGACGATCTTGAGTTCCCGCATGGTGTCTCCTCGCAGGCTCCTCGCAGACCAGCGCGTCAGGCCTGTCAAGGGCGCACTCTACTCAGGCGCGCGCCACAACCGAGCTCGACACGCTGTAATACCTGGGGGTTTTTCGATGTGCTTGCTAGAGCCGCTCGACGACCCAGTCGATGCATTCGATGAGCGCGCTGACGTCGTCAGGTTCGACGGCGGGGAACATCGCGACCCGCAGCTGGTTGCGTCCGAGTTTGCGGTACGGCTCCACATCGACGATGCCGTTGGCCCGCAGCACCTTGGCCACCGCCGCGGCGTCGACGTCATCGTTGAAGTCGATGGTGCCCACGACTTGGGAGCGCAGCTTGGGGTCGGCGACGAACGGCGTCGTGTACGGGCGGTCGTGCGCCCAGGTGTACAGCCGCCCCGAGGAGTCGGCGGTGCGCTTGACGGCCCAGTCCAGTCCGCCGTTGGCCAACAGCCAGTCGAGCTGCTCGGCCAGCAGCACCAGCGTCGCGATCGCCGGGGTGTTGTACGTCTGGTTCTTTAGGCTGTTGTCCACCGCGATCGGCAGCGAGAGGAAGTCGGGCACCCAACGGTTCGACTCGGCGATGGCCTCGATCCGGCTCAGCGCCGCCGGGCTCAGGATCGCCAGCCACAGGCCGCCGTCGCTGGCGAAGTTCTTCTGCGGCGCGAAGTAGTAGGCGTCGGTCTCGGAGATGTCGACCGGCAGACCGCCGGCACCGGACGTGGCGTCGATGACGACCAGCGCATCGCCGGCGTCGCGCGGCCGCGCGACGGGCACTGCGACACCCGTCGACGTCTCGTTGTGCGCCCAGGCGATCACGTCGACGGAGGGATCGCCGTGCGGCTCGGGTGCACCGCCGGGGTCGGCCTTGACGATGATCGGGTCGCCGATGAACGGGTTCTTGGCTACCGACGACGCGAATTTGGCGCTGAATTCGCCGTAGCTCAGGTGCAGGGACCGCTTGTCGATCAGCCCGAACGCCGCGGCGTCCCAGAATGCCGTCGCCCCGCCGTTGCCCAGCACCACCTCGTAGCCGTCGGGCACCGAGAAGAACTCGCGCAGACCGCTGCGCACCCGGCCGACCAGATCCTTGACCGGCGCCTGCCGGTGCGACGTGCCAAAAAGCGCGGCGGCGCTGGTGGAAAGGGCCTGCAGTTGCTCGGGTCGGACCTTCGACGGGCCGGATCCGAAGCGTCCGTCGCCGGGTTTGATGTTGTCGGGGATCGTGAGCTGGTCAGCCATGCCCACCAGGTTAGTGACTCGGCTGAGGCCGGCATTCAGGCGGTAGGGCCCTCGGTACCGATGTGAAATGGGCCACAGTGCACATATGTTCACGGATGGGCCACATTGCTAGTTTGGGGTCTAGTAAGTTCCCGATACCTTCGGTACTGTGTTGGACATAGCACGTCCAAATGTAAACCTCATTGGGGAGGCCAGGCAATGGCTCAGACAGGAACCGCCGAGAAGCAGGCGCGGACCAGGTTCATTCGCCGCTGGCGTCGCAACATGGAGGTCCAGGACGACGCCAAGTACGTGGAGATGCTGAACACGCTGTCCGAGGGGTCAGTGCGGCGCAACTTCAACCCGTACACCGACATCGACTGGAAGTCGCCGGAGTTCGCGGTCATCGACAATGACCCGCGCTGGATTCTGCCGAAGACCGACCCGCTGGGCAGGCACTCCTGGTACCAGTCGCAGTCAGAAGAGCGTCAGATCCAGATCGGCATGTGGCGTCAGGCCAACGTGGCCAAGGTCGGTCTGCACTTCGAGTCGATCCTCATTCGCGGCCTGATGGAGTACGCGTTCTGGGTGCCCAACGGCTCGCCGGAATACCGGTATT
>Ga0302178_10001073_pt1 | contig 23731 bp, 17 predicted proteins | sample I_Palsa_E1_3_FD_198790 | JGI IMG/M metagenome (GOLD analysis project Ga0302178, IMG submission 198790) | Peat permafrost microbial communities from Stordalen Mire near Abisko, Sweden - I_Palsa_E1_3 | ecosystem: Environmental > Terrestrial > Soil > Palsa > Peat permafrost | place: Sweden... | reverse complement strand
TCTCGAACGCCGTGCTGCACGCCACTAACTGGATCGTGTTGCCGCTACGGCACATCGTGCCCAGTACCCGCCGCATCGATTGGGCGAGCATCATCGCCGCGCTGATCGCCGCGATTGTCTATGTAGTGCTGATGGTGGCCGTGACCGGGGTGGATCCGCTCACGCTGTGGCCGACCTTGCTGATCGTCGCGCTGCTCACGGTCATCAAATGGGGGCTCAACCTGATCATCTGGTTGACCATCCTGATGGCGCTGCTGTCGTGGCTCAATCCGCGCTCGCCGGCCATGCCGATTCTGTTTCAGCTCACCGCGCCGTTTCTGAATCCGCTGCGCCGCGTGATCCCGAATCTCGGCGGTATCGACCTGTCGCCGATCCTGTTGTTCGTGATCGTGCAGGTGCTGTTGATGATTGTCACGCGCGCCGCCGTGCAACTGACGTATTTCGTCATCTGAGCGGCTGACGAGGCCGCGGCCACGCCGCGGTTGCGCCGACGGCTCAAGTGAGCTGAACTGCGCGTGACAAGGACGTCAAGTCAGCGGACTGTGGATGGTGGACGGCTTATGGCGACGCAATCGCCAACCCCTTTCCCGCGGATGCGGATGCGGCAGCCGCGGCGGCAAGACTGCCCGGTACGGTGGCCAGCAGATGGTCCGCTAGGCGGCTCGCGCGTTCGCGCTCATCGGCGCTGAGCCGCGCCGCCACCCGCGCTTCGACGATCCGCGTCGCCTGCGCGTAGGCGCTGAACCCGGGCTCGGCGGCGAAGCTCGCCTGGGCGCGCCTGAGCCAGGCATCGCCCAATGCCCGATCGAGTGCGATGCCGTCGCCTGTCAGATAGCGAACGCCGAGTTCGTACTGCATCATCGCGTCGCCCAGCAAGGCCTCGTTCAGACACGAGAGCGCACTCCATTCCACCTGGGCACCCGCGCTTGCTTGCGCGGTTGTGCTTCTGGTGCCGACTGCGCCGCCGGCCTCATCCAACGATGCCTCGTCCAACAGCCAATGGGCCTCGCTCGCGCTGAGACCGTGCACATCCCCCGTGGCCAGCGCGCGCAAAGCCAGCGCGATCTCCGACGTATCGGCTCCCTTCGCCGCAGCCTTGCGGTGCCAGCTCACCGCCGCCAGGTCGTCACGCGGTACGCCGACACCCATCTCATAGATCCGTGCGATGTCGCTGGCGGCCCAGCTCTCGCCGCCGGCCGCCGCTTTCTCGAACCACGCGCGACTCGCCGTCGCGTCCGCTGCGACGCCGCGTCCGGAGAGATAGGCCGCGCCCACCATCTCCTTGCCTTCCGGACCGCCATTGGCGGCACGGGTTGCCCATTCGAATGCCTGGCGTTCATCCCGCTCGCCGCCGAGTCCGGTGAGCAGGTGCCACGCGAGCGAGCCTTGCGCCGAGACGTCCCCTTGCGCCGCGGCCTTGCGAAACCAGTACACGGCCGCGCCGTAATCGACGGCAACGCCGTTGCCCAGATCGTAGGCATCGCCCAGCATGGACTGGTAGCGGGCTTCACCCTGGCTCGCCAGACGCCAGGTCCAGTACGCGCGGGCGCTTGCATCCACGCCCGCGAGGCGTGGAGTGGTGGACGTCAGAATGCGCATGGCCGTGAGGTCGCCGGCGCGTGCGGCAGCGGAGCACCAGTGCACCGCCGTCACCTCGTCGCGCCGCACACCGACGCCACTCAGATACACCCCGCACAGGGCCAGTCGGGACGCTGTCTGGTTGGCTTGCGCGCCACGCGTGAACCAGTCGATCGCCGCGCTGCGGTCCGGCGCAACGCCGAGGCCGTACCAGTAGAGACGGCCCAACGCGTTGTAAGCCGGCGCGTACTGCTGCGCGGCCGACTTCTGCACCCACGCCATACCGGCACTGCTGTCGCCCGTCTGCTTGCGATCGAGCAGATGGCCGCCGAGTAGAAGTTGCGCCCGCGGGTCGCCGGTTTGCGCGGCCCGTTCGAGATACTGCTCGCCGAGCGCTGTGTCGCGCGGCACGTTGACGCCGGTCAGATACTCCCAGCCTATCGCGCGCGCAGCGTCGGCGCTGCCCAGATCTGCCGCCTTGCGATACCAGGCGACGGCCTCCCGTTTGTCCACAGCCACACCATCGCCGCGGACCAGCAACGTGCCGACCATCAGACTCGCCTGCAGGTTGCCGCGCTCAGCGCCGACGCGCGCCAGCCGGTACGCGGCGGCGTGATCGTGCGAATTGCCTGCCCCGCTGTAGGCAAGCGAAGCAAGATTGAAATCAGCGACCCCAAGTCCCTGCGCAGCCGCCTTCTCGTACCAGGCTTTCGCCTCGACGAGGTTCTGCGGCTCGCCCTCGCCATGCTGCAACATCGTGCCCAGATCGTTCTGCGCCGCGGCCACGCCGGCATCCGCCGCGCCACGCATCCAGCCGATCGACGCGGCAGCGTCCTTCGGGCCGCCGCGTCCGTTGCGATACTCGAACGCGAGACCGAACTGCGCGAACGGGTCCCCTTCGAGCGCGGCCTTGCGATACCAGCCGCGGGCGTGCGCATCGTTGCGCGCGACGCCGATTCCGTTTGCGTACAGGTCGCCGAGCCGGCGCTGCGCGTAGGTCACACCACTGTGTGCGGCGCTCGACATCAGCGCGAAACCCCGCTTCGGGTCGCGCGGCACACCCCTACCGCTGAGGTAGAGATCGGCTAGCAGCGCCTGCGCGCCTGTGTGATGTTGGGCAGCTGCGGCACTCACCCAGGCGCTGCCCTTCTGAAGGTCCTGCGCGACACCTTTACCTTGCAGCAACGCGAGACCGAGCATGAACTCGCCATCCGGATCGCCACCCAGCGCGCTGCGCGTGAACCATACGACGGCGCCGGCGGCGTCGCCTGGCACGCCCTGCCCGTTCATCATCAGATGCCCGGCATTGGCCGCGCCATGCGGGTCGCCGCGTTCCGCGGCGCGCGCGAACAAGGCGTAGGCGGCTGCGTTATCGACGGGCGCGCCTTCGCCGCTGTAGTTCATCAAACCGAGCGTGTCTGCGGCAAAGCCGTCGCCGTCGTCCGCCGCAAGAGCAAGCCAGTGACGCGCCGCTGGGTAGTCCTGCGGCACCCGCAGACCCTGACGATAGAGCGTGCCGAGCAGCCGCCCCGCGATGCCGGAGCCGTCGAGTGCGGCGTCTTCGAGCAGCGCGAGGCCGCGATCGGTGTCGGGCCGCGTGGCAACGCCGAACAGGATCATCTGGGCATAGAGTGCCCGCGCATCGAGACGGCCGGTAGCGGCTTCGGCCGCGCAGACGGCCAGCAGCTGGGCCGGTTTGGCGAGCGGCGAGATCGCCCATGAAGCGTTCGTGCTCGATAGCGCGCACGGCGTGGTCGGGTCGCTGAATGCGGCAAGGGGCGCGCGCAGCGTGATCGACGGCGTGCCAGGAACGTGGGACAGCAGCCATGTTGCATGGCTGGCGGTGCGGGTGGCAGCGGCCGGCATGGCGCCGGCGTCGAGCGCGGACATCGCCGGCAACGCGAGCATGAGACAGGCGTAAAGGCGGCGCAGAACGGGGCGGCGTAGCGGGAGGCCGCGCGAACGGCCGATAGTGTGGTTCATTCGATCTCGTGGGATGGGCCGCATAGAAGCGGCAACCGGCACACGATTCAGTGCCAACCCCGGAGTATCGGCAAGGGGCGCAAAAACTTGATGGTTCGCAACGGTGGGTAAGACCGTTGCAAGGGATGCCCCGGGCTTCAGAAACCGGCCTGCCTGCCGTTATCTCCTGACAACGTCAGACAACGCAGATTGTCGTAAGACAATTTGAGTTGGCGTCCCATGTTCCGATCGAGAGACTTCCCATGATGCAGTGGCTTTCTAATCTCAAACTTAGCCAGAAGCTTGTCGGCTCATTGATGTTCTGCGCATTCGTGACTGCCGTCGTGGGCACAATAAGCGTGCTCAAGGTGCGCGAAGTCGCGACGATGCAAACCGACATGTACGACCGCGAATTCGTTCCCGTGCGTGCGGATGGCACCGCCGCATGGCAGGCAGCGTCGCACTTTCGTCGCCTGTATTCGTACATTCTGAATCCCGAACCGGCTGGCCGGGCCGATACGATCCGGCTTAATCACGGTGGCGAAGAGGCGATCCTCTCAGCGTTCGACTACGAGCGCAAGCACGTTACCAATGACACGCAAAGGCAGTTGCTGAGCGACTTCGACACCGCTTGGCCCGCCTATATGAGCTCGGTCACGAAGGTCGAGGCGCTCGCGGACCAGGGAGACCAAGCCGGCGCGCTCGCCGAATTGAAGTCGACCACCGATCCCCTGCACGTCAAGCTGCGCACGCTGACGATCAAACTGTCGGATGTGCGTGACGAGCTTGCGAAACAGCGTGTCGCAGACGGCGTCTCGTTAGTCAGGTCGATGACCTGGTGGATAGCGAGTTGCGCGCTCGTCGGCGTCGCGATTGCGATCGGCCTCGGGCTGCTGGTGACTCGTGCCGTCGTGCGACAGATCGGTGGGGAACCGCCTGAAGTCGCGAAGGTGGTCGAGCAGATCGCGAGCGGCGATTTGAGTCGACGCGTAGAGGCCGGCAGCGCCGACCGTCGCAGCATCCTGTACGCGGTCGCGAACATGCAGGAGCGTCTCGCGACGACCATCGGCTCCATTCGCGAAAGTGCCGACTCGGTCAGCATCGCGTCGCAACAGATTGCTAGCGGTAACATCGACTTGTCCGCGCGGACGGAAGAGCAGGCCGCGTCGCTTGAGCAGACCGCGGCCAGTATGTCGGAATTGACTCAGACCGTCGGCCGGAATAGCGACAACGCACGTAATGCGAACGCGCTTGCCGCCCAAGCCGCCCATGTCACCGACACGGGCAATATCGCTGTCGATGGAATGGTGCGGACCATCGGACAGATCAGCGGCAGCTCGATGAAAATCTCCGAAATCACTGGCGTCATTGAAGGCATTGCGTTCCAGACCAACATTCTCGCATTGAACGCGGCTGTCGAGGCCGCGCGCGCTGGCGAGCAGGGGCGCGGCTTCGCGGTGGTCGCAAGCGAAGTGCGCAACCTCGCGCAACGCTCAGCCAGCGCGGCAAAGGAAATCAAGGAAATGATCACGACGTCGGTCGCGACGATCCAGGGCGGCACGCAACAGGCCGCTGAAGTCAGTGCGACGATGGCCGATATCAAGGCTGCGATTCACCGGGTGTCGAGTATCGTTGGCGAGATCGCAATGGCTTCTGAGGAACAGACCCGTAGCATCCAGCAGGTTGGCCAAGCCGTGACGCAAATGGACACGACCACGCAGCAAAACGCGGCCCTCGTCGAACAGGCCGCGGCGGCTGCACAATCGCTCGAAGCACAGGCGCGCAGGATGAAGCAAACGGTGTCGGTGTTTCGTATCGGCGATAGCCGGAGTTCCAACACAGCCGCCCAGACGGAAGCGCTCGCGAAGAACGCGGCGCTGCCGGTGGAAGCGCGGGCAGTGGCAGCGACCAAGCGCGCGGCCGCGACAACGGGTAGCGACTGGGATACGTTCTAGATTGGTTCAACCAGCCGTTCGTGGCCGAGCGGAGACTTCTTTCACCCGCTCGGCTCGCGATGCCAGCAAAAAATTTCCGAGGTGGATACACTTTTCACGCCACCTCCCACGATTCCGCCTCCCCAAAACGCTGAAACCCCTGTAAAATTGCGGGCTGCGCGGGCGTCGTATAATGGTAATACCCTAGCTTCCCAAGCTAGAGCCGTGGGTTCGATTCCCATCGCCCGCTCCACATTCAGCTGACCGTCAGCGGAATTCCAGCACGAGAGCCGCCTCCACGAAGGCGGCTTTTTCGTACTGAGGGCGGTAACGTATGGCGTCGGTGCCGTCGCGCCTTCCGGTGCACGCAGCGCCGCCCCTGCCGCCCTCACCCTTGCCGCTACCCTTGTAGCCATCGAAGATGATCCACGATCCGAACCAAGCCGGCCAGCCAGGCGAGCTCCCCCAGACCGCCGACGACGCGAATCTCGAACCGTCCGCGACGCAAGCCGAAGATGGCGACGCAGCGATCGAGTCGAACGATCCGAAAGAAGCCCTGCGTTTGCGCCGTATCCGCAGCTTCGTCACGCGCGCCGGCCGCGTCTCGACCGGCCAGCGCCGTGCGATGGACGAATTCGGTCCGCGCTTCGTGCTGCCCTACGCGCCGCAGCAACCCGACTGGGGCGCGGTGTTCGGCCGTGCGGCTCCGCGTGTGCTGGAAATCGGTTTCGGCATGGGCGCGACGACGGCTGAAATCGCCGCCCATCGCGCGGGCGACGATTTTCTCGGCGTCGAGGTGCATGAACCGGGCGTCGGCGCCTTGCTCAAGCTGATGGGCGAGAACGGGCTGTCGAACATCCGCATCATCCAGCACGATGCGGTCGAGGTGCTCGAACACATGATCGCGCCCGACAGCCTCGACGGCGTGCACATCTTTTTCCCCGATCCGTGGCACAAGGCGCGTCATCACAAGCGCCGTCTGATTCAGCCGAAGTTCGTCGCGCTGCTGGTATCGCGCCTCAAACCGGGCGCGTATCTGCACTGCGCCACCGACTGGCAAAACTACGCCGAACAGATGCTGGAAGTGCTGGGCGCGGACCCCGCGCTCGAAAACACGGCGGACGGCTATGCGCCGCGCCCCGATTACCGTCCGGTGACGAAATTCGAGCGCCGCGGCCTGCGGCTCGGCCACGGCGTCTGGGATCTCGTCTTCAAGCGGCGCAACGGCGGTTAAGTGCCCGCCAGTGGGTGGTCGTAAACGTCAAAAAGGACCGCACTCACGCGGACCTTTTTGTTTATGGCTCAATGGCTTAAGGGGCTCAAGGACGAGGGGCTTGCTCCAGCATTAGCGTTACTCCGACCAGTCCAGCACATCGCTATATCCCAGCACCAGGATCAGCAAGCCAAACGCAATCCGATACCACGCGAACACCGTGAAATCATGCGCCGCGATGTAGCGCAGCAACCAGCGCACGCAAGCGAAAGCGCTGACGAACGCGGCCACAAAACCCAACGTAAATATCCCCAGCGCATCTGCCGATAGCAGGCGCCAGCCCCGAACCAGTTCGAAGGCGGTCGCGCCGAAAATAATCGGCATGGCGAGGAAAAAGGAGAACTCGGTGGCCACCCGCCGCTCGAGGCCGAACAGCATGCCGCCGATGATCGTCGAGCCGGAGCGCGACATGCCCGGAACCAGCGCGGCACACTGCGCCAGGCCCACCTTCAGCGCGTCGAATGAGCTCAAGGCGTCGACCGACTGCACGCGCGGCGGCACTGCGCCGCGTGCGCGCTGCCGCGCCTCCGCCCACAGGATCACCAGGCCGCCCGCGACCAGCGCATACGCAACCGGCAGCGGCGAAAACAGCGCGGCCTTGATGGCCTTCTCGAAGAGCAGGCCGAGCACGACCGCCGAAATCGTCGCGATCACCACGTTGAGCGCGAAACGCCGCGCGTCAGGCCGCGACGGCAAGCCAGTCAGGACGCTGCCGAGCCGCCGGCGATACTCCCAGCACACGGCCAGAATCGCGCCGAGCTGGATCACGACATCGAAGGTTTTTGCGTACTCATCGTTGAAATTGAGCAGGCTGCCGACGACGATCAGGTGGCCCGTACTCGATACCGGCAAAAATTCAGTCAAGCCTTCGACAACCCCGAGCATCAGCGCCTTGCCAGCCAGTAACCAGTCCATCCATCCCCCATCGCCAAAGGTTGTCGAATCAGGGCTGGTCCAGCAAGCACCGCGCGGCCCTGGCGGCCGCACGCGCGTCATTTCTCGACGATCTGCACGCGTATGCCGTTTGTAAGGATGGTGATTGTACCGGGTTCGTAGTTCACGCCTGCGAATTGCAATTGCTCGGGCTTGAAGGTGTAGATGGGGTAGTTGGTCAGCAACTGGGTGGCGAGCAATGCCGCCGCGGCGTTGATCTGCTGCGTGTAGGCCTGCGCGTCGCCGTTGACATTGACGCTGTCGACACCCGGCGACTTCAGCACCACGGACTTGCTGGCCTCGTCATAGGCGAGTTCGCTCGACAACGTAAACACGCCGTCCACCGGTTGCCGCAGGAAGGGGCTCGAAAGGTGCGCATTCAGCCGCACCGAGACGCGGTTGGTATCCGGCAGGAAGCCGACCACGGGGTCGGTGAGCGCGACGTCGAACACCTGCTGAATCGTCCGCTGATACGGGAATTTGCGCTGCACGGCGTCCTGCACCTGCTGCTGCGAGAACGTGTAATGCGACGGGATGAACGGGAAGGTCGACGCAGCGCAAGCCGCCAGCGACACCGTGATCGCCGCAGCGGCACCGACGGCCAGTAGGAATCGGCGCCGGGTCGGCGCAACGGGTAGAGTCATGCACATTCTCCTGTTGAAACAGCCCCATTGCGGGGATCGAACTATGGTTGTCAATTAGCGCGTCGGCGCATTACCGGCACGTGCGCAACGGCACGGGGTCAGCCGCGCAGCCGGCCGCGCCTATGGGCTTACGGACTTACGGGGGATGCATGCGCGTTTCGAGCTGGGTACGCCACCCTAGCGCCTCGACGCGCGTCCTTCCGTGTATCTCCGCCTGCGGCTGCAAGCCGGAGCAGCATATCGGCCGCTCGGGCTGGCCGAAGATCGCGCGCAGGTCGTCGCCGGGTTGCACGCAGTGCACTCCCGCAGGCTTGCCGTGCGTAGTGTAATGGGATACCTGTTTTCAATTGCCAAACGTCTTCAGTTCACGCGGGCGCCGTGCGCTCCGCTTTACGCAATCTCGCCAACCCGAAACGCAGTCGTCTGTGACTACTCGCTTGCCCGCAGCGGCCACGCCCGCCCCTTGAATACAACCCAAACTCAATGAGTGTTCGGCAACACTCTAGGACAACTCGCTGACTTCTGGACGGGAAGGACGGGTATGCTGATTTTCGCTCTGGCGCAGTGCTGGCTTTACCGAGAGGTCAAATCGAATGATAAGCCCTACTAGCCCTTTCGCAGTTTTTTCCGCGTTGCTCCTTGCACTCGCGACAGTTAAGGTTTTGACCTGGCGATTCGGCGCTCCCAAAGCTGAAGGGCGCTTTGCAACAATTGACGGACTGAGAGGATATCTGGCATTTTTCGTCTTTCTGCACCATTCCTGCATATGGTATTTTTATCTCAGGACCTCTGAATTCGGCGCCCCGCCAACGAACTTCATGGCAAATATAGGACGCGCAAGCGTATCCTTGTTTTTTATGATTACCGGTTTTCTGTTTTCCACAAAACTAATCAATGATAAAGAAAAAGGGATTGACTGGATCAAGCTTTATGTCTCCCGAATCCTGCGGCTTACGCCATTATATCTGTTTGCCATGCTGCTGCTTTTCGGCACGGTCGCTGTGGTGTCAGATTTCACACTAACGCAATCTCCCGTAACAGTGGCAGTCAATGCGTTGAGATGGATAGGTTTTTCCAGTTTTGGCGAGCCGGATTTAAACGGAATAGAGGGAACCAACCTGATTTTATCAGGAGTGCCGTGGTCGCTTGCCTACGAATGGGCGTTCTATCTCTGCCTCCCTTTGCTGGCAGTCGCGCTTGGAGCTATTCCGTTGCTTCCAGTTCTGGCAATCGGATTTATCGGCGCATTAGATTTTTTTCAGATTCACGCAGAATTAAGATTCTTTTCGCCATTTTTTAGTGGAATAATTGCAGCACTTCTTTGCCGTTATACCGGATTCCGGAACATTTCACAAAAGAGAGTCGCCTCGCTCATTGCAATCGCCGCAATCGCCATGGCGCTCACCTTGTTTCAAACGGCATATTCACGCATCCCGTTCGCGCTCCTTTCTCTGAGTTTTGCCTTGATTGCGGGCGGCGCCACAATGTTCGGCGCACTAACCAACCGCCTCTCCCGCATGCTAGGAGAGTTTGCTTACAGCATATATCTCCTGCACGGATTTGTTTTATTTGCACTTTTTAATTTCGTCATTGGAAAACAGCATGCCAAATTACTTACCCCCATGGAACACTGGCTTACTATTTTTCTGACAACGCCTATCTTGATTATTTTTAGCTATACGACATTTAGATTTATCGAGAAACCTGCCATGCAATACACGGAAAGGGTTAGCAGGTGGGTGCGCCAGATAATGTTTACAAGGCGCGGCGCTCTGGAAGAGCATCTTTGAATGAATCGGCACTGCTTCAGCTTTCATGGAAATCGGCGGCAGCGTGTGCAGTTCCCATCAGTTGGGTCATTCCAACCTGTTGCCATTGCTACGCACGTGCTGGAATCCTCCGAACACACCGGCACTATTAAGGTGAAGTCAACACTTCAAGCTTTGCCAGCCACTGGATTGCAGCGTTGCGATTCTCACCGCACATTTCCATTGAAGGTGCCAGACCGCTACAAACTGCAGGGCGTCGAGGGTCGCCGAATAATTTGCAGCGTTCGTTGTCGCCGAGTTGCACGCAGCGCACGCCCGCAGGCTTGCCGTGCGGCATGCCCGGAATCGGGCTCGAGATCGACGGCGCGATACAACATGCGCCGCAATCCGGACGGCACGTATGACTCGCTACGTCAGACGGAAATTCGGCAGTCACCATACTCTTCCTGAAACGCCACAACACTCGCTCGCCGTGCCCCTAGGGCACGCAAGCCTGCATTGTGCCATCGCGCCACAGCGGCCATAGTCCGCTGGCAACTTGCCCGGCGCAGCATTTTCGGACATAATCTGCGTTTCCCGCCGCGCGCAGCCTTTATGCGCCCGTGTCGCAAGACAAGCCCAGGTGGTGAAACAGGTAGACGCAGGGGACTCAAAATCCCCCGCCGCAAGGCGTGCCGGTTCGAGTCCGGCCCTGGGCACCAATCTCAGCAGTATCGCAATGGCCGCTCTCGAGCGGCTTTTTGCATTTGTGCTCAATCCGACCAGCTGCGCCGATTAAGCGCGTGCGCCGATAAGCGTCCGGACGGGCTTAGTCGAACTCCACGCCCCCCTCACATCGAAGCTCAGCAAGTCGTCGAATCTGTTTGGGCAAGATGCGCCCCAGCGACAACGGAGGCAATGCGTCGATAGAGAAAAACCCAGCGGCGTCCGTTTCCACGCCGGAGATTTCACCCGAAGCCGAAATCTTCCCGAGAAACACCAGCTTCCAGATGTGGAAGATGGAGGGTGGGTGTTCGTGTTTCGGCATGTCCCATATCGCAAGCAATCGCTCGATGGTCACGGTGTACCCGCTCTCCTCGCGGACCTCGCGCATGGCGTTCTCGGCTGGCGAAGCGCCGATGTCGGCCCATCCGCCGGGAAGGGACCAGCGACCATCGGAAGCTTCGCGCACTAGCAGGATCTGCCCAGCGTCATCGAACACGGCACAGCGAACGTCAATTTTCGGATTTGCATAACCTTCTTCACGGGCGAAAAGCTGCGCGACCTCCTCGGTATTCATATCGGCAAGGTCGGCAAGTTGCGCCTGCGCAATGCTCAGCAATTCCTGATAACGCTCTCTGTCGAATGCGCCGGTCGTGTGATGCAAGCCCGTTTGTGCGATTGCCGACAGGCGACGCGCCTGTATCAGCCGTTTCGTCATTTCAGCAGGTTCACGCATGGGACCGTTCCGCGTCTGGGCGATTGATGAAATTTAAAGTCCCCAATGTAATCCAAACTTCCAATGCTTAGCGCTGACCGCGAAAGAGCCATTGGCAATCCGGCATCTGCGGTTAAACGGCATCCTGCCAGCAAACAACATGCCGAAGGCTTCAAATTGCAGATCGCGTCTACCGCTGTCAGGATGTGGCATAGCGTTTGCGTCCAGGCCGTGTTTGCTGAGCCTCGTCGCCGCCCTGGCCAGTAGACTGGCTTGTGCCGCAGCGATCCGTGCCTCATCAACTTGATCCGTACTCAAAGGAGGGTAATTTGCCGTTGCACACTAGTAGTATCAAATGCGCTCTGATTTCCTTCCTGCTGTGCAGCACCAGCTCATGGGCAACTGACATCCAGTGTGAGAGCACACAGCAGCCGGCCCAGCGGGTCATTTGCGACCACGCGATTTTGAATCACGAGTACGACGACATCTACGAGCAGCAACAGAAGCTGATTCAGCAGGGAAGGCTGACCGCAAACGACCTCGCGGCCTGGAAGCGCAAACGCGATAGCTGCGTCGACGTGCATTGCATCGACGGTGTCTTCGCTCAATGGAGCGCCACCGGCAAAGGTGTTGAAAACAGCCCTGCGGAGAACAGCCCAGCGCAGACCATCCCAGAGGCGCCCGTCATAACCGCATCGGAGGCACTCGGACCTGCCTCCGCTGCGTTACCGGCTTCTCCGGCCGCGGCCGCGGCTGCGGCAAGCCAGCAAGCGTCAGGCGTCCCCGTTTCGCGCCAGGGAAGCGCATATGGCATCGCTCTGCCGCAGCCGGTTACTTCGGATGCATCCGGGTCGCCCGCAGTCAGTGCGGCACCCGCGACCACGCCTACCGCGAGCGGCACATCGTCGAATGGGTTGCTCATCGTTCTCGGCGTTCTGCTCGTTGCTGTGGCGATAGGCGTTGGCACGCTGGTGATTTATCAAAGAAGACGCTAGGGATACCTATTCGTTGCCACATCCGCCACCTGGTCCGCGTGATACGACGAGCGCACCAGCGGACCCGCGACGACTTCGCGAAATCCTATCTTCAGCGCCTCCTCGCGCAACAAAGCGAACTGCCCCGGCTCGACATAGCGGCGCACCGGCATATGAAAGCGCGACGGGGCGAGGTACTGCCCGATCGTGACGACATCGACGCGATGGGCGCGCAAGTCATGCAGCGTCTCAAGCAGTTCCTGATCCGACTCGCCAAGCCCGACCATCAAACCCGACTTCGTCAGCAGAGCCTCGTTCGCCTCCTTCACGCGCAAAAGCAGTTCGAGCGAGCCGCGGTAATCCGCACCGGCACGCGCGGCGCGATAAAGCAACGGCACCGTTTCGATGTTGTGATTGAACACGTCGGGCCACGCCTGCGACAGCGCGAGCAACGCCCGCTCGACGCGGCCACGAAAATCCGGCGTCAGTATTTCGACACGAATCCCCGGCACGCGCTCGCGCAGCAATGCGACACAGCGTGCGAAATGCGCGGCGCCGCCGTCGCGCAGATCATCGCGATCCACCGAGGTCACCACCACATAGCGCAAACCGAGCGCCGCCACAGCTTCGGCAAGCCTATACGGCTCGCGCTCGTCCAATGGGTCCGGCCGGCCATGCGCGACGTCGCAGAAAGCACAACGGCGTGTGCAGATGCCGCCCATGATCATGAACGTCGCGGTGCGCTGCGCAAAACATTCGCCGATGTTCGGACACATGGCCTCCTCACACACCGAATGCAAGCGATGTTCACGCAGGACGCCGCCATGCCGGCAACCGTCTCGCTCATCATCGGCCGGGCATGCAGCCAGGGCGGTTTGGCGAGGACTTCACCGGCTGCCAGCGGGACGATCTTCACCGGAATCCGCGCGAGTTTGTCGCCGCTGCGCTTGCCGGGCTGGCCCAGCGCAGTGACCGCAGTGACGCCGGCGCCATGCAGGGCGGCGTCCATCTCAGCCCTCCATAAAGTCGTTGAGCAGGCGATTCACCTCCGAGGCCGCTTCCATCTGCACCATGTGCCCTTTGCCCTCCAGCACATGCACGCTGACATCGCCTGGCAGTCCCTGGGCATGCGACGCTGGAATGATCTGATCCCGATCCCCCCAGATCACCAGGATGCGAGGCGCGAGTCCCGCGAGTCGGTCGCGATAGCCCGAGCGCTGCGCATCGCCTTCGAATGCGGACGCGGATATCTTGCGCAACGCTTCCTGTACGCCTTCGAGCCGCTTGTACTTGACGATATCCTCCACGAGTTGACGCGTGACGAGCGTCGGATCGGCAAAGAGCTTCGCCAGTTGCGGCTTGAGCGCGTTGCGATTACTGCCTTCGGCGAATCCGCTGATGTAAGCGCCGTTGATCTCCTTACCCAAGCCCGCAGCGGAAATCAAGGAAAGCGAAGCAACGCGCGCGGGCGCTTTGTCAGCTACCGTCATCGCCACGAGCGAGCCCATCGAATGGCCGATCAGATGCGCACGCTCGATGCCGCGGTCGTCCATGAACGCGATCACGGCGTCCGCCAGTTCCTGCGCACTACCGCTCTCAACCGCCTTGCCCGACTCGCCGTGACCCGGTAAATCGAGTGCCCACACGGTGCGATGCGCGGCCAGGTCAGCGTGATTGAACAGCCAGTTGTTCAGATCGCCGCCGAAGCCATGAATCAACAATGCGGGGGTGCCGCCCTCGCCCAGCTTCAGGTAACGCACGGTGCGTCCGCCGATCTGGCTTTTCTCCGGTTGCGGGCCACTTTCGCCCGCTTCCGCACTGGCCGGCACGAAGTCGCGCTGGAACGCTTCCACCGTTGCATCGATCTCCGCGTCGGCGGTTTCAGCATCCGCCACCACTGCGACCAACGCGCCTACGGGCAAGGTCTCGCCCTCCTGGGCGATCTGCCGGCGCAGGATGCCGTCGAACGCGCACTCGACGCCGGACGAAATCTTGTCCGTCTCCACATCGAGTATTTCGTCGCCCTTGGCGACCTTGTCGCCGATCGCCTTGAGCCAGCCGTTCACCTGCCCTTGCTCCATCGAGAGGCCCCACTTGGGCATCGTAATCATATGAATCGGCATCGCTTAGCCTCTCACTTTCAGCACGGCGTCGGCAATCTGCTTGGCCGAGGGGATGTACATGTCTTCGAGCACGCCGGCGAACGGCGTGGGCGTATGGGGTGCGGTCACCATTTCGATCGGCGCCTTCAGCGAATGAAACGCGCGTTGCGCGATCAGTGCGGAGATGTCCGTGGCCATCGAGCAGCGCGGGTTTGCTTCATCGACCACCACCACGCGGCCAGTGCGCTCAGCGCTCTCGAGGATCGTCTCCTCGTCGAGCGGCGAGGTGGTGCGCAAATCGATCACCTCCACTTCGATGCCGTCCTTCGCGAGCTTTTCGGCTGCTTCTGTGGCGTAGTGCACCATGCGGCCATACGTGACGATCGTCACATCGTCGCCTTCACGCACCACGTTGGCTTCGCCAAACGGAATCGCATAGGACTCCTCCGGCACGTCGCCTTCACGGCTGTACAGCAGCTTGTGCTCGCAGAAGATCACCGGATCGTTGTCGCGGATCGCTTGAATCAGCAAGCCTTTCGCATCGTAGGGCGTGGAGGGGCACACCACTTTCAGACCGGGGATATGCGTGAACAGCGAGGTCAGCATTTGCGAGTGCTGCGCGGCCGCGCGCAAGCCAGCGCCTTGCATTGCGCGAATGACGACCGGCGTCACCGCCTTGCCGCCGAACATATAGCGGAATTTCGCGGCCTGATTGAAGATCTGGTCGAAGCAGACGCCCATGAAATCGATGAACATCAGCTCGGCCACCGGTCGCATGCCGCACGCCGCCGCGCCCACTGCTGCGCCGATATAGCCGCCCTCGGAAAGCGGCGTGTCGAGCACACGCCCCGGGTACTTGTGAAACAGGCCCTTCGTCACACCGAGTACGCCGCCCCATGCATCCTGCTCGCCGGGCGAACCTGCGCCGCCCGCGTTGTCCTCGCCCATCACGATGACGGTTTCATCGCGGGCCATTTCCTGACTCAGCGCTTCGTTGATTGCCTGAGAGAAGGTGATTTTGCGTGCCATGTCTGTCTCCAGATAGTTTAGGTGTACGACGGGCGCATTACGGATAGGACACGTACACGTCGCTCAACAGGTCTTCGGCGGTGGGCAGCGGTGCGGCTTTGGCCTCGGTCACGGCTGAATCGATCAAGGTCTTCACCTCCGCATGGACGCCGCGTAACTGATCCGCGGTGAGCATTTCCGCGCGCACCACGCGCTCCTCGAAACGCTTCAGGCAGTCTTTTTCGTCACGCAGTTTCTGCACTTCGCCCGGCGCGCGATAGGTTTGCGCATCGCCTTCGAAATGGCCGAAATAGCGCGAGAATTTCACTTCGACGAGCGTCGGACCGCCGCCTTGACGCGCCCTTTCGATTGCTTCGCCGAGCGCTTCGTGCACCGCGAAGAAATCGAAGCCGTCGACGATGACGCCTGGCATGCCGAACCCGCTCGCACGATCCGCGATGTTGTCGGTCGCCACCGACCACGTCGACGACGTCGCTTCCGCATAGCCGTTGTTCTCTGCCACGAAAATTGCCGGCAAGCGCCACACCGAAGCAAGGTTCAGCGACTCGAAGATCACACCTTGATTCGACGCGCCGTCACCGAAGAAACACACGCCCACGCCGCCCGATTTCTTGTACTTGGCCGCGAGCGCCGCGCCGCAGATCAATGGACCCCCCGCGCCGACGATGCCGTTCGCGCCGAGCATGCCCTTCGACAGATCCGCGATGTGCATCGAGCCGCCTTTGCCGTGGCACACGCCGGTTTTGCGGCCGTAGATTTCGGCCATCATGCCGCGCACGTCGACACCCTTGGCAATGCAATGACCGTGGCCCCGGTGCGTAGTCGCCACATAGTCCGCGTCGTTCAGATGCAGCATCGTGCCGACCGCCGACGCTTCTTCCCCCGCGTAAAGGTGCACGAAACCGGGTATTTCGCCGGTCGCGAACTCCACGTGCAGGCGCTCCTCGAACTCGCGGATCGTGCGCATCATCCGATACGCCTTCAGCAGTTCGTCCTTACTCAAATCACTTGAAACCGACATGGTGTGTCTCCTTGAAATGAATGCCCTGCTTGCACCCAACTACTTTTGCTGCACAACCTCGTGTGCCACTTCCCGAATCAGTTGCCGCGACGCCGAGTAACGCAGCGTGCGTTCGACATCGACGGTGAACGGGCCGTCCCAGTCGAGTGAAATCTCGTACTGGTCGCCGCGCTCCAGTTCGATTTCGCGCTCACCGTCGAACGCGAGCGTGCCCTGCTCTGCCTCGAGCGGCGTCCAGACGCCCACTTCGAAACGCTCGCAGGTACGCATGAGCACTCGCTCCACACGGCCCGGCGCAATCGGCGCGACCAGCGGCACCCCGGATTCGCCGGGCCGCGCAAACCGCAGATGCAAGCCATGCGAGGCCGTGCGCTCGACCGGCGCCCACGCGCCGCCGATCGACGACAGGCCGATCCCATCGGGCGATGCAAAGGTGAGAAAAAGGGTCTCGATATCGGACGGCTCGGAGATGGCGCGAGCGCCGACGAAGCGCTGCCGGCTCACGCAGACATCCACGAGCGCAATCTCTGTGCGGCCACGATTGGGACCGGCAACGCAGCGCACCACAAGGCGCTTGTTGCGTGTGAAGGCCACGTCAGGCGGCACAGCGCCGGACGCCGCCAGCGCGCCGGCGAGTCCCGCGACTGTCGCTTCGCGCAAGTCGGGGAAGGCGTTGTTGGTGCCGGTTGACAGCGTCAGCAGCGGCACCCTCCCGCAATGTGCGGCGACCGCGCGATGCGTGCCGTCGCCGCCGAGTACCGCGATCAGTTCGACACCGGCCCGCAGCATCGCGGCGACGCCTGCGTGCGTGTCGGCGGCGCTATCGGTGATGGGTTGAGCGATGAAATCGACTGCGGGCCAGCGCTGCTGCGTGCCGACCGCCGCGTGAGTTTCGAGTGCGCGCAACAACAGCGCCGCGACGCCGGTGCGGTCACGCAAGGTCAGCACGCGATCCACGCCGAGCGCGCCGAGTCCTGCCAGCAAACGCACCACCATGTTGGCTTTCTCTGACGTCGGAAACACGGATGCGTAGCTGGTCAGGCGGCGAATGTCGCGCCCCGACGCGGGGTTCGCGATCACGCCAACGGTGAAGGGCGATGGCACTGTGCTTGTCTCCGGTTTTATTCGGCGCGCGGACTTCAAACGACCGCGCATTTGTCGTGAGCGAGACACTGCAAAGGATGTGCCAATGTTTCTGAACGAGCGGGATGTCTTGCGAAAGTCCCTTATTTAAAGGGCTTTCTCGTAAGCAGCACGTATGCGACTCGCGGCGGATGCGCCGTAGCGCAACGCGCGGCGCGTCTCAAGTGCGGCACGAGAGGCCGGCAGGGCGAGACGCCGAACCGTCCCGCATCGCGCCAAGCCTTGTGGCACCTGCATTACGGCGCTCAGCGACCGCGTCTCATGCGCCGATGAGACGAACGTCTCACCCGTCTCGCATGCTGCATTGCAGTGTGATTGATAGAGCGGGATGTGCTACAAGATCAGCCTGAACTAGCTGTGTGTCGCTCGACCGGAGCCGACCATGCCTTACGTTTCGCAAACCCAGCATATCGAGCGCGTGCGCGGCGCTATCGAAGGGCGGCTGCCCGCGCCCGCAGATTCCGCGCGGCTCGTCTCGTCATGGCAGCGTTCGTTCGAACAGTACCGGCTCGACCCGGGCGCGGTGATCGGGCCCCGCGTTCTGACGTCGGCGGAGTTGCGCGAGATTCAGGGTAAGGAAGAGTCGTTCCTGCGCGCATCGGGCCAATGTCTGACGCGTCTGCACGACATGATCCGCGTGGCCGACTATTGCGTGATGCTCACCGACGCTCACGGTGTGACGATCGACTACCGGATAGACCGCGAGCGCCGCAGCGATTTCAAGCACGCGGGGCTCTATATCGGATCGTGCTGGTCCGAACGCGAAGAAGGTACCTGCGGCGTGGCGAACGTGCTGACCGACCTCGCGCCCATCACCGTGCACAAGACTGACCATTTCCGTGCCGCCTTTACAACGTTGACCTGCAGCGCCGCGCCCATTTTCGCGCCCACCGGCGAAATGATCGGCGTGCTCGACGCCTCCGCTGTACGTTCGCCGGATAACCGTGACAGCCAGCGTCTCGTGTTTCAATTGGTGCGTCAAAGCGCGGGGCTGATTGAAGACGGCTATTTCCTCAATCAAACCGCGCAGCACTGGATTCTGTTCGGGCATTCGAGCCGCAACTTCGTCGAAGCGCAGCCGGAAGTGCTGATCGCTTTCGACGAATGCGGTAACCTGGTCGCGGCAAATCGCAAAGCGCGTGAATGCATTCCCGCCTTGAATGGCCCGCGTCATATCGACGACGTATTCGACACCGCCGACGTGCATCTGCACGATGTCGCACGTACCGATGCAATTGTCTGTTTGCGTCTGCGGGCAACGGGTTCGACGCTCTACGCGCGGATTCGGGCACCGCTCAAACGTCCGTCCCGCCCATCGACCAGCACCGCAGCAGGCGCCGCGCAGCCGTCACAAAACGGCGCCCACGACTGTCTGCAGGTTGGCGCACTAGGCCGGTTTTTAGCTAGCGCGGACGCGCGCATCGCACACAACGCGTCGGTGGCGCTGCGCCTGATCGGCAAGCGGCTGCCGATTTTGATTCTCGGTGAAACGGGTGTCGGCAAGGAAGTCTTCGCGCGAGCGGTGCATGATTCGGGCACACGGCGCACGCGGCCATTCATTGCGGTGAATTGCGGCGCGATTCCCGAATCGCTGATTGAGAGCGAATTGTTCGGCTACGCACCCGGCGCGTTTACCGGCGCGCGCAGCCGCGGCGCTCGCGGCAAGATTGCCCAGGCGCATACCGGCACACTCTTTCTCGACGAGATTGGCGACATGCCGCTCAATCTGCAAACACGCTTGCTGCGCGTACTGGCCGAGGGCGAGGTCATGCCGCTCGGCGGGGACGCGCCCGTGCGCGTCGACATTGATGTGATTTGCGCGACTCACCGCGATCTCGCGCAGATGGTTGCTGAAGGATCGTTTCGCGAGGACCTGTACTACCGCTTGAGCGGCGCCTGTTTGCCGATGCCGCCGTTGCGCGAGCGCGCGGATATTCGCGACGTCATTGCGGTTGTGTTCGACGAAGAAGCGCAAATGGCGGGTCACGTCCTCACGCTCGACCCCCGACTCGCCGAGCGCCTCGCAGGCTTTGCATGGCCGGGCAATATCCGGCAGTTACGCAATGTGCTGCGTTATGCGTGTGCGCTCTGCGATTCGTCGCGGGTCGAAATGCGGCACGTCGCGCCTGACGTCGTGGCACTTCTTGAGCCTGAAGCCGTGGGCAACCGGACGTTGGCCTCGATGCTCCCGCAGCGAAATGCGCACGACTCGCACGACGAACGTACTCGCATTGTAGAAGCGCTCACGCGGCATCAATGGCGGCCCAATGCCGCGGCGCAGGCGTTAGGGATTTCGCGGGCGACCTTGTACCGGCGGATCGCGAAACTGGAGATTGTGGGCCCACATCGTAGTTGATGCGGACCGCCAGAGTATTAGCGATGCATTAGCGCGTGGCATGAGCCACTGCCCCTGCCCGCCGCCGCTTCACCGCGTAGCCAGCCCACATTACCAGCAACCAGATCGGCACCAGCCACACCGACGCGGACAACCCGGGCGTCATCGCCAGAATCACCAGGATCATGGCCATGAACGCGAGACAGATCCAGTTGCTGACCGGGAACCAGAACGACTTGAACACCAGCGTCTCGCCCGCCTGCACCATTGCCCTGCGCGACTTCAGATGCGTGAGGCTGATCAGCGACCAGTTCAGCACCAGCGCCGCCACCACGAGCGCCATCAACACGTCGAGCGCTTCCGACGGAATCAGGTAGTTGATGACCACGCAGGCAAACGTAGCGAGCGCCGACAAGCCGATCGCCAGATAGGGGACGCCACGGCGATCCACCTTCATCAGCGCGCGCGGCGCATTGCCCTGCTCCGCGAGGCCGTACAACATGCGGCTATTTGCGTACACGCCGCTGTTGTAGACCGAGAGCGCCGCCGTCAACACCACGACGTTGAGGACATTCGCCGTGAGGGTCGAACCGATCTGCGAGAAGATCATCACGAACGGGCTGCCGCCCGCGGCCACCTGATTCCACGGATACAGCGACAGCAGCACCACCAGCGAGAGGATGTAGAAAAGCAGAATCCGGTAGATCACCTGATTCACCGCTTTCGGAATGCTCTTGCGCGGCTCGTCCGCCTCAGCCGCTGTGATGCCAATCAGCTCGAGACCGCCGAATGAAAACATGATCACGGCCAGCATCATGAAGAGACCATGAAAGCCGTGCGGGAAGAATCCGCCGTCGGCCCAGAGATTGGTGATCGACGCCTGCGGACCGCCATGGCCACTGATCAGCAGAAAGCCGCCGAACAGGATCATGCCGATTATCGCCACCACCTTGATGATTGCAAACCAGAATTCGGTTTCGCCGTAGGCCTTCACGTTAGCCAGATTGATCGCGTTGATGCCCACGAAGCACACCAGCGCCGACACCCAGGTGGGCACAGCCGGCCACCAGAAATGCACATACGTCCCCACTGCCGTTAACTCGGCCATGCTGACCAGCACGTAGAGCACCCAATAATTCCAGCCCGACAGGAAGCCCGGAAAATCGCCCCAGTACTTGTAGGCGAAGTGGCTGAACGAACCGGCCACCGGTTCTTGCGCGACCATCTCGCCGAGTTGCCGCATGATCATGAAGGCGATGATGCCGCCAATCGCGTAGCCGAGAATCATCGACGGGCCGGCCGCCTGCAACACGCTAGCCGACCCGAGGAACAAGCCCGTGCCGATCGCCCCGCCCAGCGCGATCAGCTGGATGTGACGGTTCTTCAGCCCGCGCTTCAGGCCTTCTTGCTGCTGTGGACTATTCAAAATTGCGCCCCAGTTTAGGGATGTCGATCACCCAGACAAACTAATGGTTTGAGCTGGCAAAGCCCAGGATTTTAGCTTGTTCCGGTATGACCCACATACTGGGCGGAACCCGTGACGGCAGAATCTGCTAGCGCAGATTCGTATTCGCCAGTTCCACCACCTCGTCGCCGCGACCGTTCAACACCGCGCGCAACATGTACAAGCTGAAGCCCTTGGCCTGGGCCCACTGGATCTTCGGCGGCAGCGCCAGTTCATGCTTTGCCGTGACCACATCGATCAACGCCGGCCCAGGATGTGCGAATGCGTCGCGCAGCGCATCGCCAATCCCTTCGGAATCCTCTACACGTATGCTGTAGATTCCAGCGGCCTGTGCAATGGCTGCAAAATCAGTCGCGCTGAGGTCCGTGCCGGTATCGAGGTAGCCGCCCGCCTTCATCTCCATCGCCACGAAACCGAGCGAGCTGTTGTTGTATACGACCACCTTGATCGGCAGGTCGAGCTGGCGGGCGGTCAGCAGATCGCCGAGCAGCATCGACAGACCACCGTCGCCCGATAGCGAAATCACCTGACGGTTCGGCTGCGCCGCTTTCGCACCGAGCGCCTGGGGCATGGCATTCGCCATCGAGCCATGGTTGAACGAACCGTGCAGGGTGCGCTTGCCGTTCATCGTCAGATAGCGTGCGGCCCACAGTGTTGGCGTGCCGACGTCGACAGTGAACACCGCGTTCTCATCGGCCACTTCGTCGACGATGCTCGTCAGGTATTGCGGATGAATCGGCTTGCCCGGGTCCGATGGACGCGCGAGATCATCGAGCGTGAGGCGTGCAGCGTAGTAATGGGTACGGGCACGCTCGATAAAGTCACGGTCGGTCTTGCGTGTGAGCTTCGGCAACAGCGCCTGCAAGGTGGGTTTGATGTCGCCAACCAGCCCCAGCTTCAAGGGCGCGCGCTTGCCGAGCGCGCTGCCACGGCGATCGATCTGCACGATATTGCCGTGCGACGGATAAAAGTTGCGATAGGGGAAATCGGTGCCGAGCATCACCAGCGTATCGGACGACATCATTGCGTAGTAGCCGGAACTGAAGCCAATCAGGCCCGTCATGCCGACGTCGTACGGGTTGTCCCACTCCACGTACTGTTTGCCGCGCAACGCGTGGACGGTCGGGGCGCCAAGCGCGTCGGCGAGCGCGACCACTTCGTCGTGTGCGCCCGCACAACCACTGCCGCAGAGCAGCGTGACGCCTTCGGACTGGTTCAGCAGATCGGCGAGTCTGTCGATATCTGCAGCGGAGGGCAGCAACGTAGCCGGCTCCAAGGTGCCCGCCCATGTGGGCACTTCATCGGGTGCTTCGCCGAGCGCAACGTCGCCCGGCAACACGATCACCGCGACGCCCTGCTGCTCGATCGCCGTATGCATCGCGGTGGCCAGCACGCGCGGGAATTGCGACGGGTTCGTCACCAGTTCGACGTAGTGACTGCATTCCTTGAACAATTCCTGCGGGTGGGTTTCCTGAAAGTAGCCGAGGCCGATTTCCGATGACGGAATATGCGCCGCGATGGCGAGCACCGGTTGATGATTACGGTGACAGTCGTACAGGCCGTTGATCAGGTGCAGGTTACCGGGGCCGCAACTGCCCGCGCAGACGGCGAGCTTGCCGGTGGCGGCGGCATCGGCGCCTGCGGCGAACGCGGCGACTTCTTCGTGGCGGGTGTGCATCCAGCGGATCGAACCAAGGCGGTAGAGGCTATCGGACAGGCCGTTCAGGCTGTCGCCGGTCACGCCCCAGATACGTTCGACCCCGGCTGCATGAAGCGTCTTTGCGAGGTAGTCTGCGATGGTCTGTTTGCTCATGGTCTTTCTGCTCCGCGGGGGTTGAAGATGCAGTGAGGTTGGTTCTTATTGTCGTACAGGTCGTGGTTTTTTGCCTTCTGGCGAGTGTTGCTCTGGTTGTTTGCCTACGGCGTTGGCCTTTGCTTGCATTTCTTGTTGGTCTGGTCAGGTTTCTATTTGGCTGTTTGCCTATGGTGTTGGCCTTTCCTTGCTTTGCTATCGGTCTATTCGCTTCGCCCCTGTGCGGGGCAGCACTCACTTTCTTTGCCGCCGCGTAACTATTCAGCAGTTGTAAACTGAAACCAGGCAATGCATAGTGAGGGACATGACGAAGATGCCCGATTTCAAGGACCTGACGCA
>Ga0302178_10001070_pt1 | contig 23747 bp, 16 predicted proteins | sample I_Palsa_E1_3_FD_198790 | JGI IMG/M metagenome (GOLD analysis project Ga0302178, IMG submission 198790) | Peat permafrost microbial communities from Stordalen Mire near Abisko, Sweden - I_Palsa_E1_3 | ecosystem: Environmental > Terrestrial > Soil > Palsa > Peat permafrost | place: Sweden... | reverse complement strand
GCTCAGTGGATTTCCAATCCAACCGAATCTTCAGTAGATCCTCCATGGTGAACTCCGACCTTCACAATCACGGTATCCCTTGTCGAACCGTACCATCTCGCGCTCTCACTTGGACTCATGTTACTCAGTTTTGCTTAATGATTGCCGCCATGGCGCTCGCAGCGCCTGCTTATGCCGCAGGCATTTCAGATAACGTCGCACTCGCAGAGGCTTTCTCTCAGTTAAGTCACGACTCGATGGCCAGTCGTACGGTCACGTTAGCGCAATTGGGTTTGCACAACACCCTACTCGGCGGGCAAGCAGCAAGCAGACGCGAGTTTTATCTGCCGGTGCCGGCCGGCGTAAAGCTCAGCGATGCCACACTGCAATTGGATGCCGGTTATCTGCATAGCGATGGCGGACGAATTGGCTTATTGCTGTCGCTGGATGGATCGCCGGTGCTGGCCCGCGACTTCCCCTTAGTACAAGGCGACGCCAGCGCGACACTCGGTATCGACGGCAACCCCCGTGCAGCCGGTTTTGTGCGTCTCGGCCTGGCCTGGAGTTCGGTCATTAACGATCATCTCTGCGCCGACCAAACTGCCAATGGCAATGTGTTGCAAGTGGCGCCGAGCAGTCGGCTTTCTTATCATTTCGACAGCGCTGCGGTCACCGATTTACGCACTGCCTGGAGCGCCTTGCCGCAAACCCCGGTCGTCATGATTGCAGCCGGCCCCCTCGACGTCATGGCGTTCGACACGGCGTGGCGCGTGCATGCCCTGATACAACGCGACGGCAAGCTGCCGAATACTCAAGCGTTACCGGCCGTGGGCGACACGGTCACCTTGGGTAAAAAAACGGTGCCGGCGGCCCTGATGCGCTTCCCCTCATTCGCCGCGCTCGCCGGCGACGGCGCCCATCAACTCGTCAGCCCGGCAGAAGTCGCGGCGCTGATTGCGCTCTCGCCCTCGGCTTTCGCGCCCGACTTGCTGGTGGTCAATGCAGCGATGCAAAGCACCATCGCCGCCGACGCGACTGCCTTGCGTAAGGAAATCCTGCTCACCGCACCCGGCTCCGCCGCGAGCTTCGACGCCTGGCGCAAACAGTTTATCGACCCGCTGACGGCGCCATTGACACCAGGCGAAGTGCGCCTCACGCATCTGGGCGCGCAAGCTATCATTATGGTCGGCGATCCGCGCGGCGTATCTGTTTTGACCCAGACTTGGCGCCCCGTCGACGTGTCCAACAACCTCATCGTGCACCAGCTCGATTCAGTCGTACAAGCGGATACCGATGCCATTGCCTTATCCGATCTGGGCGGCGACCCGCGCACCATCGACGTGACCGATCAAGCCGGTTGGGAAGCACAATTCGATCTCAGCGCCGCCTCAGGAAGAGACCGATTGCCGTCGGAAGTGGTCCTCGATCTAGCCGCATCGCCCAGTCCTCAAGATGGCGCACCGATCGCCTCGGTGTTTTTTAATGACGTATTGATCGGCGCGAAACTGCTCACCGCCAACGGTCTGCCACAACGCATCGTCGCGACCATTCCCCGTTACGCCCTTGCGGCGCGCAATACCGTCCGTGTCAGCTTTCAGCGCCAGCCCGATGCCATCGGCTGTACCACCCGCGGCCAGGCTTATCCCGTGGCCGTGCTGCCCACCAGCCATTTGCTGCTGGCGGTGGCCAATGCCGATGACGACGACAATTTTACCGACATGATTGCCCGTTACGCCTCCCATGCGAGCTTGCTGGTGCCGGCAGCCTACTTGGATGACGCGCTGCATAGCGTACCGCGGATTGCCCGCCTGATCGACGCAGTCGGTATTTCACCGATTCGCGCCGTACTGACGGTCGTGCCGCGCAATACCGTGGTCTCGCCGGAGGGTCCGTTTCTCGCCGCCGATGTCGAGCTAAAGGATGAAACCACACGGGTCTCTTTGTCGCCGGATCGCCTGACCATCAACGACGGCCATAACCGCGTACTGTTCGATGTATCGGGTTTGTCGAGTGTCGCGGTGATCGACGTGGTGCATGCCGGCAAGTACGCCGGTGAAGTGTACCGCTCCATCGGCGTCCCGGCGCCGGTACTTCCGGCCGACTTCCAATTGTCGCGCGGCGATGTCGCCCTGATCGAGAAATCCGATGTCGTCAAGCAGATCGACACCGTGCATCCCAATGGCCTCTATGGCCTCTATGGCCGTGATGGGGTCGAGGGCTGGCGCCAAGTGATGCGTTGGGCGCTGCCCGCCGGTTTGATCGTGGCGTTCTGCCTGCTGTTGTTACTGGCTTGGCACGCACGCCGCAAATCCCGGAAGCTGCCATGATGACCGCGTCGGTCGGCAACCGCTGGGACTTGTTCATCATCGGCTATGCCAACGCCGTCGAATATGTCGTCGTCGTGGTCGCTATCGTGATTCTGCTATCGAGCCTGGATGACTTGTTTATCGATTGCTGGTACTGGGTGCGCGAAAGTCTGCGCGCCTTGACAGTCAGGCGCAATCATCAACCGCTGACCATCGCCCAACTGCGTGACAAAGAGGAACAGTATTTGGCCATCATGGTGCCCGCCTGGCTGGAAGATGATGTGATCGCCGCGATGATCGAAGATGCGGTGCGGGTTCTGGATTATCGCCGCTATATGATTTTTGTCGGCACTTATCACAACGATGCGGCAACCATTGCCGAAGTGGAGCGCATGCAAAAGCGCTACAAGCAATTGCGACGCGTCGAAGTGCCCCACGATGGCCCGACCTGCAAGGCGGATTGCCTGAATGTCGTGGTGCGGGCGATTTTCGACTATGAGCGAGAGCACGGCATCGAATTCGCCGGGGTCGTGATGCACGACAGCGAGGATGTGCTGCATCCGATCGAACTCAAGTTCTTCAATTATCTGTTGCCGCGCAAGGACATGATCCAGTTGCCGGTGGCCTCGCTGGAGCGCTCTTGGGCCGAACTGGTCGCCGGCACCTATATGGACGAGTTCGCCGAATGGCATGCCAAGGATTTGGTGGTGCGTGAAAGCCTCGCCGGCACCGTGCCTTCGGCGGGTGTAGGCACCTGTTTTTCGCGCTTGGCCTTGCTTAGCCTGAACGAACAAAATCAAAACCAGCCCTTCAATACCGATAGCTTGACCGAAGATTACGACGTCGGCACGCGCTTGGCCCGTTTGAACATGCGCTCCATTTTTGCGCGCTTCCCGGTGCACTTTACAACACGCCGCAAGAAATGGTTCGGCTGGGGCGCGGAACGTGAGATTCACATCACCATGCCCTTGTGCGTGCGCGCCTATTTCCCCGATACGATACGCACAGCTTACCGGCAACGCTCGCGCTGGACCCTCGGCATCGCCATGCAAAGTTGGGAGCAGAACGGCTGGCATGGCTCGCTCAAAGAGCGTTACTTGCTATTGCGCGATCGTAAAGGGATCGTCACCACCTTCTTTGGGATGATCGCTTACCTGCTGGTGATTCAGCTGATTGTCTTCGGCATGATCCGAACCTATGGCTGGTTACCCTATCTGCTGCCGCCGGTGTTTCTCGATAGCCCTTGGGAGCATCGCTTACTGTTGGCGAATGCCATCGCGATTGGGCTGCGTATCGGCCAGCGCTATTACTTCGTGACCCGCCTGTATGGTTGGGAGCATGGTGTCTTGGCGATACCCCGGATGGTTGTCGGCAATTTTATCACCTGCCTTGCGGTCAGCCGCGCCTGGCGTCTATTTGTGATTCATCTGATCACGGGCAAGAAATTGGCGTGGGACAAGACCATGCATGACTTCCCTTCTTCCGATCTGCAACACAACCGCAGACAGAGGCTGGGGGAGCTGTTGATGTCCTGGCAAGCGATCGATGAAGATAAACTTGAGAGTGCCTTGAGCGACGCCGACACACTGCAGATGCCATTGGGCCAGATTTTAATGTCGCGCGGCTGGCTCGATGACGAGACGCTGGCTGAAGCGATCGCTTTCCAATGGAATCTGCAACGCGGCGTACTCGATGAAGCCTTGCTGCTGCGTGACCAAATCCGGCTGCCGATGCAGGCCATCGTTCGATACCGGGTGTTGGTGCAAGGGGAAGATGACCAGGGGCAAACTATCTTGCTGACCGCCAGTGCCTTAAATGACGAGGCATTCCAGGATGCGACCACGATGCTGGGTCGGCCACTGGTCCAGCGCATCGTGCGAGAAAGCGAAATCTCGGCGGGCTTACGCCTGGTTCACAACGGCGGGCAAAGCGGCGGCGCACTGGCCAACGCGTTGCGGGGCGTGCCCTTGCTCGGCGATTTATTGGTCGATGCGGGTGATGTGCATCGTGAAGTATTTGAAGCCGCCTTGCACGATTACCGCCCCGAGCGGGATGGGCGTATCGGCGATTATATGGTGGCGCGCGCGGTAATTTCTCCGCACGCCTTATCCTCGGCCGTCGGGCGGCAACGTCAATTGCGCGAACGCTTTGAGTTGGCGTCATGAGGGATCTGCGCGTTGGCCGGAAACTTATCATGTTGCTCGCCGGCCTAGCGTGTTTCGCCACGCCTGCCTATGCCGCAACGTCGAACACGCTCGAACTGCCGCTCTCCGGCGCATCGCTGATTGTCGCGCAACGTGCCTATCGCGAATACAATCAGCACCACTATGCCCGCAGCACCCTTGACGCCCGTGAAGCAATTCGCCAGCGGCCCGACGTAGCGAGTCTGCGTATCTTGCTGGCCAACTCACTGGCCGCCGGTGGCGAGCGGCGCGCCGCGCGACAAACATTGAACACCGCAATCGCTCAACTCGGACCGGACATGGCGTTTAGGACACGCCGTCGGCAACTGGATGCCCCGGCATCGGTCGCGCGCGGAGCCGACCCCGGCGCCGGCTCCGATCTCGACGGACCGGCCTTCGAACCCGCCAAGATAGCCTACGCGGCCTATGCCCAGCATGACGATGACTTGGCCGTCAGTAGCGTCGAACAAGCGATTGCGCTACGCCCCGAGGTGTTGCGTTTGCGCCTGCTGTTGATCGATGCACTCAGCGCAGAGGGACAAAATTTCCAGGCGTTCCAAGCCGATCAGGATGCCACCGCGCATTTCGGTGATACGCCGGAATTACGTGATCGTCGGCTCAACATCGGCACAGAGCTGGCCCCGAAGCTCTCGATCCAGGCCTGGAACGCCCAGGCCGCCGGCGATTTAGCCGTGGCCGTCGGACTATCGAAACAGGCGATCGACTATGCCGCGCCCGACCGCATCGATTACCGCTTGCAGCTGATCCAGCTATTGCTGGCACAAAACGATTTGTCCCAGGCCGAAGCGCAAGCCACGGCGATCCTGGCGGTCCAGCCTAATGCGGTGCTGGTGTGGGCGCTGCGCGCAGCCCTACGCGACGCGCAAGGTAACACGATGGGCGGTACTCAGGATGTAGAGCAGGCCCTCAAGATCGATCTTGGAGCACCCACGGATCGCCGCATGGCGCGTGTCGTCGCCGCCGATCTGTCGTTGGCGCAAGGCGATACGGCCGCGGCCAGCACGCTGCTCGACGGGATGCCGCCGGTTGGCGATAGCAGCGATGCGATCATCGGCGCGCGACGCTATCAGATCCGGCGACAAACAACCGTTGGTGCAACGCAAACCAACGCCCTCGGCGCCGCCTTGCCGCAACTGATCTGCCATGACTATACCAGCGGTATCGCATGCCAAATCTATCCAGCCGATGCCGGGCTGCCCGCGCAACAGCTTTACTATGCCGCCGTGCAAAACCACGATACCGCCGCCGCATTGACCGCAGCACAAGCGGCCGCACGGGCTGCGCCACTGATGCCACAACATCGCATCGATTTGATCGCGGCTTGCGCGGCGGCGGGCGATTCGCATGACGCCACGCTCGCGGCACAAGCCGTCGTCGCGGACGGCATGTTGGCCGATATGCCGCCGCGAGATGCGGCTTATATCGCGGCGCGCGCAGGCGACCATCAACTGGCACTGAACTATTTCCAGCAAGCGCAAACGGCAGGAGCTTTGCCGCCCGCCGCCACCGCAGATCTGGCTTATGCGGCGCTGCACGCGCATCAAAACGCCCTCGCCACCACCTATTTCGAACACGCCATCGAGATCGGCCTGGCTCCACCCACCGGCACGCCGTTTGCAACCCAAGTTCAATTGGACGACGAGCGTCAAGCCCATGCCGAGCTGACACGAGACTGGGGCGCCAGCACTTCATTGAATTATCGCGGTCAATCGTCGCAAAGCGGACTGGGCGTGGCGCCAACTCAAGGCGTTGCCTCCAGTAATAATTTCCAAAGCAGCGCCGAGGCGTATTGGCGACCACTCGGCGATCTCGATGGTCGAATGCTTGAAGTCTACGTGCGCGATAACGAAAGTTTCGACGTTCAGAACGGCCCGAGCGGCAATCGCACCAATCAAGTGGCACTCGGTGTACGCGGCAAGCCGTTGACCGAGGTGAACGCCATCTTTGCGCTCGAGAAGATTATTCCCTTGGGGTCGGCCACCCATACCAACTGGCTCGGACGGGCCGCCTATTCAACCGGCTTCGGCACCGAGCGCCGACTCGACGTGCCCAGTTGGTGGACCGTGTCGATGTATGCGGAAGTCGGCCACTATCTGGTCGACCCATCGAGCTATGCCAGCACCTATGTCAAAGCCGGCCGCAGTTACCGGATGGACTCGATCTCACCGAACCTCGTGATATTCCCATTTTGGGTGGCGGGCGCCGATTATGATTCCAGCATCAATCATAGCGTCCCGACCGGCGTCGGCGTTGGCGTCAGCAGTCGCTATTATTTCCGCGCCAGCCGCTATGATGCGCCGCGCTCATTTGTCGACGCATCGCTCCAATACCGTGTGCGGGTTGCCGGCGATGCACGCGGTGGCGGCTGGTTCTTTGGCTTACTCTTCTCGTATTGAACAGGTGATACCCACAGTATGTCCGCGACTCGACGATCCATTCTACGATTTAGCCCCGCGCTTGCCGGGCTGATTCTGGTCGCGAGCCTAAGTTATACCTTGCCCGCAACAGGTACACCGCTCGTCGAGGGTGTCGTATGGCAAATCGATACCGCTCATCTTCAACCGCATGGCGATTGGGCTCGCCTAGGGGTCAGCGATCTCTTGGTGCAATGGACTGCGGTGGACAACCTGGCCTTTGTGGCAGCATCTGGACTGCCACAGTCCACGCCGCTGCCCGACTGGCCCAGGATCGGCCAAGAGCCGTGGGCACGCCATGTGATTCTCGGCCTTGCCGGACGCTTCGACGAAACTCAGGCACGCACTCAGGCCAGCTTGTTAATCGAACAGTCCGTGCGGCTCGCTCAATTCCCGCCGCCGGTGCATATCGATGGCTGGTATTTTCCGGTCGAGGTCGATCCCAGCTGGCACGACACCGCCCTGCTGACGAGCTTGCTGAGTCGCCTACCGCGACCTTTGTGGATTAGCGTCTACGATCGCGGCAACATCGGCGGGCACACCCTGGCGCTGTGGCTCGCCGGTTGGCTGCCGCCCGATGTCGGCGTGTTCTTTCAGGATGGCTGCGGGGTCTATGCGCGCACCCCGCCCGTCGCCCGTGACTACGCCGATGCGCTGGCGGCCCAATTGGGACGCGGTCGCGTCAGAATTATCGCGGAAGCCTTCCGGCCCGCCCAAGGCGGCGGCTTTCGTCCCGCGACCGCCACCGAACTCAGCGCGCAGTTGGCCGACTACACGGGCTATCGCAGCTATCTATTCGATGGCCCGCATTACGTCTCCGATCAATTGGTAGAAGACATGCTGGCCTTAGCCCACCCGACTGCGGCCAGCACCCCCGCCAACCACCGATAAAGCCGCTTTGGCATGTATCGGCTGGGTCAGGATGTCGGCGATACGCCGCGCTGCATGACCATCGCCGAACGGGCTGCACGGTAATTGCATCGCGCGATAGGCCAGATCGTTCGTCAGCAACGCGCTCGCCTCGCGCACAATCGCGGCGGCTTGCGTGCCCACCAGTCGTGCACCGCCGGCTTGCACCAGCTCCTGACGTTCGGTGCTGTTGCGCGCCACCAATACCGGCTTGGCCAGCGCCGAAGCCTCTTCCTGGATGCCACCGGAATCGGTCAAGGTGAAATGACACCGGCTCAGCAACACGATTAAGGCCAGATAGTTCAACGGTGCGGTCAAACACAAACGTGAACGCGCAGCCGGGCATAAGTGCGCCAACCCGGCGTTGACATCGGCCTGCACCGACGGGTTGGGGTGGACCGGCCAGACCACCACCAAATCCGGGTGGTCCAATAATAATTGCGCGACACCGGCCGCGATCTCGCGAATCGGCTCCCCCCAGTTCTCACGCCGATGCGCGGTCACCAATAACAGCCGGTTGGTGCGGTACGCCTCAAGAAAGTCGCGCAATACCGGCGGCATGGCCGGCTTGGCATCGGCCAAGCCTAAGCTGATGCGCTCGCGCACCCATAAAACCGAATCGATGACCGGGTTGCCGACCTGAAAGATGTGCGCCGGGTCGATGCCCTCATCGATCAGATTGATCCGCGCCTGCGCCGTCGGCGCAAAATGCCAATGGGCTAGACGGCTGATCAGCTCACGGTTTTTTTCTTCAGGAAAGGGCTCGCGCTCATAGGTTCGCAGTCCCGCCTCGATATGGGCCACCGGCTTGTCGTGATAATAGCCGGCCAAGGCGCCCGCCAAGGCCGAGGTCGTATCGCCTTGCACCAGCACCACATCGGGGTCCGTGCGTTCAATCACTTCATCGATGCCTTCCAACAACGTTGAAGTCAGGTCGCCGAGTCGCGGCGAGCGGCGCTTTAGGTCGATTTGTATGTCGGGCGGCATATCGAAGAAGCGATATAGCTCTTGTGCGACCGCCTCATGCTGTCCGGTATGCAGCAGCAACATGCTATGCCCCTGCGCTTTCAGGGTTCGATACAGCATCGCCATTTTAATAATTTCGGGGCGCGTTCCGATGCACGTTAGATAAGTGGTCATAGTGGGTTCTGTCGCAGTAACACGAGATAGAAAAGCAAGCTATATTACTAAGCATTGCTTATTAAGTGAGCAATTAGAACCGCAAGGTTCATCAACACCGGTTTTGAGGTTATGCACAAAAACCGCGTAGTCGTACGAGCAAAGGTACGCGCCGTGCGGAATGTAACCTCGGTTCGAACATGCTAAGTATTCGAGCTTACTGGGCCACCGGCGGCGCCGCGCCACCGAAGCCGAAGCCAAGGCGAGTCCGCCGAAGCAGGTGCGCGGGGCCCGGGTATAAAATAGCGAAAAAACTACCTATTTTTGCGCCTCTACAATGATCCTTGATGAAGGGCATGCACCATGCTGTTGAAATTCAGACTATACGGAGAAAACGCATGACAACACGCAGAAAACGCATCATTCCCGAGGTGCGCGATCCGGCGCTCGGCCTCTCACTTGTCAGAGAAGTCGAGATGTCGAGCAACGACAGCCGCGAAGAAAACGTCAAGGCAACGTCAGGCGAACCGCTGATTGCCTTCGACGGCAAAAGCAATCCGTTTATCGATTACCACCGTAACGACTTGTTGCTAAGCCTTCAGCATATGCGCAGCGAAGGGCACGACGAGATGGTCTTTATCCTGATGTCGCAGTGTAAGGAACTCACCTTCAAGGCGATTCACTATGAAGCCAGTAATATGCAGGCACGCATCCAGGCCGATGATCTGGTGGGTGCGCTGGCCCTGGTGCCTCGGATCAAACGCCTATTCGAATATTTGGTAAAAACCTGGGACGTGTTGTCGACCATCACGACCAGTGGCTTCAATGAATTCCGCGATTGTCTTGGCGTCTCTTCGGGCCAACAATCGTATATGTATCGGCATGTCGAATTTATTTTAGGCAATAAATCGACGCGCCTGGCGCACGCCCATACGAACAATCCCGATGTCTACCCTTATATGGAGAAAGCGCTTAACTCACCGAGTCTATATGACGACGTGCTCGCCCTGCTGCATCGGCGCGGCCTGCCGATTCCCGCCCGCGCACTCGATCGCGATTGGTCGGAAACCTATCGAGCGGATGCGGACGTCGAAAAAACCTGGCTGGCGGTGTATGCCGACCCATCGCCCGACAATGAGCTGTATATGCTCGGTGAGGGCTTGATCGAAATTGCCGATTTGTTCTCCCAATACCGCTGGCGCCATTTCACTTCGGTCGAACGCATTCTCGGCTTCAAACCGGGAACGGGTGGCTCGGCCGGTGTCGGCTGGCTCAAGCACGTGGTCGAACATCGCTTCTTCCCGGAGCTGTGGGCAATCCGGACTGTATTAGGCGCTTAAATGTAAATCGACGACGGCGCAGCCCCGCGTTCGCTATTTGGTCGCATCCGATGCTGAGGATGGCATAATAATAAAAATTATGCGTATTTTCGACACGGATGCCTATATGGAAATGGATCAATTCGGGGCACCCTACCAAGAAACGCCCGCCCCGACTGCTTCAGACAGCCTGAATCGCGCGTTCGAGGTGCAAACAAGCGCAGATCTACCTATCATGGTTTTGCTGGTTGACGATCAAGCGATCATTGCCGAGGTGATCAGCCACGCGCTCAGCAACGAAGAAGACATCAATTTCCATTACTGCGCCAATGCCGACGAGGCGATGGATACGGTGCTGCATACCCGGCCGACCGTCATTCTGCAGGACTTGGTCATGCCGGGCATCGATGGATTGACATTGGTCAAGGCCTATCGCAACAATCCAGCAACACGCGATGTGCCGATTATTGTGCTGTCCAGCGATGAGGAATCGACCACCAAAAGCGCGGCATTCGCCGCGGGCGCCAACGATTACCTGGTCAAACTCCCGGACCGCATCGAGTTGGTCGCGCGCGTGCGTTATCACTCGCGCTCATATGTCAATCAACAGCGATTGAACGAGGCTTATCGGGCGCTAAGACAGTCGCAACAGCAACTCCTCGAGGCCAATCTGGAGTTACAGCGTCTGACACACTTCGACGGCTTGACAGGCATGTCGAACCGGCGCCATCTCGACGAATATCTGAGCACGGAATGGCAACGCAGCGCCGCTGACCAGTCGGAAATAGCGGTGCTGATGATCGATGTCGACAATTTTAAACTGTACAACGACTCCTACGGCCATATCGCGGGCGATGCCGTACTTAAACAAATCGCATTGACCGTGGAAAGCTGCGTCAGCCGACTTGCGGGCCTCGCTGCGCGGTTTGGCGGGGAAGAGTTCGCGGTTGTACTGCCGGGTGCGTCGGCGGGCAGCTTGCGGCTGTTGGCCGAGAAAATTCGCAGCACAGTTGAGGCGCTCAAATTGCCGCATGCGAATTCGCCGACCTACCCTTATGTGACAATTAGTGTCGGCGGAGCAAGTGTCGTGCCGACGTCGCAGGTCGACATGAGTTCGCTGATCGAAGCCGCGGACCGTCAACTATATCGGGCAAAAGACGACGGCAAGAATCGCGTCGCGGTGGGCTCAAACTCAAACAGTTAAAGCAATCGCTTAACCAAGACTAAGTCGCCGATGCGCTTGATTTTTTTGAACCGCACGCATCAGCCCTAGCTTGGCGTCCCGCTTTTCAACCGCCTTGTGCGGCATGCTTGGCGGCGACCTTCTGCTCGGCGGCCTGAAGGTTTTCCGGGTAGTTAGCCCAGTCGCCAGGGTTATACCCGGCTTGTTCAAGTTCGGCCAGCTCGGCCTTGACTTGAGCGCGCGTGACTGGTGCATTGGCTTGTTGAGCCGCAAACGATGCGACTGGGGCGGCCAGAGCCATGGCCGCGATAAGGGCATAAATAGATGATTTCAAGATAATTCTCCGGTGCGTTCTAAGTGTTTACACTATAGAAGCTCTGGCCCCAGAGAAAAATACCGATAACGTGAATACATTAGTGCAAAAGGATCACTAATCGCCAGCATCCAGAGCCGCGCCCATCGTCATATCTCTCTTCTTCCGTTCCTAAAAATTGGCCTGACCGATACTGCTCCGTCACTTGCGGTTACGCTATTTCCCCGCGATACCGGCAAAACCACGGCTGATCGCAAAAAAACAATCATGAAAGAGAGTTTTTGATGAGCAAGCGCGTCACTTTATCCATACTCGGCTGTATGGCGGTGTTATCGGCATCCTTTATGGCGCCGGCATCCACAGGCAATATTAAGCTTCACGCAAGCACGACCGCCCCGCAACCGGTGGTCGCAGCCAAGCCCAAAATTGCCATCGGCTGGCATGGTAAGCGTTACTGGGACGGTCATCGTTACTGGACACGCCGCCAATGGAAAAAAAGGCTTCCTCCAGTTGTGCGGCGCTGAACTCCTATCATTTACCCCACTGATAGCCTGCTTCCAGGTAATAGCCCCATCCGGTCGATCTGTTTTGGAAATTCCCGCTACCAAAATTCAACACCGAACTATCCCATTGCCCGCCATTATGAAAATAACGAGCCACGCCTACCAAGCGTAGATGTCCGCGCGAGTAAATCACTGCATTGGTCTCGTCAAATTCATTATCGGCATGAGCCGTGCCACCGGCCTCTTCCCTAAGCTTGGAGCCGAAATCATAGTTAAAGAATCCGGCATAGCTCCAGTCTCCGCCCAAAGCGTGTCCTAGAAAGTAGAAGTAATTCATCTGGAATCGGTAGCCATCCCATGAATACTCATTCGCCGAACCATAGTTTTGAAATTGGCGGTTCACATAGATATTCGCCGACAAAGAAAGTGGCGTGTGGGTATTGATATCGGTACCCAGCCCCATATAAAGGGTATTTTGCGCCGACGATCGGCTGCCGCCCATCTCGTAGATCCAATCGGTTGCAAGGTAGATATGCTTGAATGGACCAAGTTCGAAATCCTTCCCGGCCAATGTATCGAGCGCGACTTTCGGCTCTTGTTCACTAAATATCGGCGCGCCTTTATCCCATACGCCGGAGGTATTCGCGGTGCCGACATTGAGGACCTTAAGCGCGTCGACATAGCCATATAAACTAAATGGCCCCTTGCTGCCGTAGTACTCGTACTCCAAATAAGCGTTACCGGTTCGATAGGGGCCAAAGCGCGTCAAGCTGCTATTGATCAGGCTGACGGTCTGATGCAGCCAAGGTTGGTCGTCAACTGCGGGCACTGTCGTCACGAGAGGCGCGGCGCTCGCGCCCACCGAGGGCCCGGCTGTCGCCGGCGTGCCGCTGCCGGCCGCCACTACCTGGCCACTGTCGGCATTCGTTGCCGATGTTGCCGATGTTGCCGATGTTGCCGATGTTGCCGATGTTGCCGATGCCGCCGATGCCGCCGATGCCGCCGATGCCGCGACGCTGACGTCGCCGGCCCAAGCACTGCCCGAGCCGATTATCGAGATCACGACAGTAGTCAAGGTCAGTGTTGTTCGCGATAAGCTGCATGCCCCATTTCGCGCCGCTGCGGCGTGCGCAGATCGAATCGCATCATGGCGACTATTTTCTTTAAACAGCTTCATTATCCAAGGCCTCAGTAAAAAATTAGTAGTACTAATTGCTCTGTCAATACCCCAGCTTCACCCATGTCCATCGGCTAGTCATCTAATTGCTATGTCATTTGCCGCGCCCGGGATCAAGATAGAACGCAGCGGGCAGCAGCGCAGACGCACTGGTTACCTCGACATCGCCTTTCAAATTACTCAGGACAACCGTCAGCGTCGGCGAGCCGAGTTCGATCATCACCTGGCGGCATGCGCCGCAAGGCGCGACGGCCCCATCCGTATCAGCCACGACTGCCAGCACTTCGAATTGCCCGGGTCGGTAACCGGCCGCCACAGCGGAAAAAAATGCCGTGCGTTCCGCGCAATTGCATAGACCATACGAAGCATTCTCGACATTACAGCCGTGAAAGATTGTGCCGTCTTTCGCCTTAAGCGCCGCGCCTACCAGGAAGCGGGAATAAGGTGCATAGGCGCGCTCGCGGGCACGGTGCGCTTCTTGAATCAACTGTTCATACTCCATGGTGACTCCATTCATGTTCAACAAGCTTATTCAGCGGCCAGAAACGACACGCCATCCGCAAAGCGCTCCAGTCCAAACCATGCGGCCAGGCTTTGGCCGATATCGGCAAACGACTCGCGTACGCCCAGGCTGCCGGGCGTCACGGACTTGCCATAGACCAGAACGGGAACATGCTCACGCGTATGATCGGAACCCGGCCAGGTCGGATCGCAACCGTGATCGGCCGTGAGTATCAAGATATCGTCGTCGCCGAGTAAGGCATAAATCTGTGGCAGAACATCATCGAAATATTCGAGCGCTGCCGCGTAACCCATGGTGTTGCGGCGATGTCCAAAATTTTGGTCGAAGTCGACAAAATTCGTCATCACGATACTGAAATCCGGCGTGTTGCGTACCGCATCCAGCGTCGCCTGCCATAGGCCGTCGAGCCCGTTCGCCTTGATCTTTTGCGTGATCCCGACATGTGCATAGATATCGGCAATCTTGCCGATAGAAACCACTTCGCCCCCGGCCAATGTGAGCTTCTCCAGCACTGTGGGCGCGGGCGGCGGCACGGCCAAGTCACGGCGATTGGGCGTGCGTGTAAAACCAAGCTGCGCGTCGCCGACAAAAGGCCGAGCGATCACACGACAGATGTTATAGCGATCGACCTCCTCTCTGGCGATGTCGCACAAATCGTAGAGACGCTGTAAGCCAAAAGTGTCTTCATGGCAGGCGATCTGAAAAACCGAATCCGCCGACGCGTAGAAAATCGGCATGCCGCTGCGCATATGCGCGTCGCCCAGGGTATCGAGAATCGTCGTGCCCGATGCATGGCAATTACCGAGGTAGCCGGGCAAGGCGCCACGCCGCACCAAGGCCGCCAACAACTCCGGCGGAAAAGTATCGGTTTTTTTCTCGAAGTAGCCCCAATCCGAGCGCACCGGCACGCCGGCCAATTCCCAATGACCGGAGGGTGTATCTTTGCCCGACGACAACTCTCGCGCGGCGCCATAGGCGCCGATCAGCGACGGCGCTTGCGACATACCCGCCGGCAAGGTACCCGTCGCAAGCTGGCTGGCCAGACCCATCCCCAAACGCTCAAGATTGGGAATGCGCAACGGGCCGTGACGAACTACCTCGGCGCCGCTTTGTGCACCGCCTTTTACACAATACTCGGCGATATGTCCCAAGGTGTTGGCGCCGACATCCCCGAATCGAATCGCGTCAGGGGTGGCGCCTATGCCCAGGGAATCCAGAATGAGTACGATTGCACGCATGATATGGGTCTCTCCGCTGTGCTAGTCGACATGGCTGTAGACGCTGGGCGGCAGCGTAGCGCCCGTGGCGCCGACCGAATAGGCGCGCTGCACCGCCGTTGCCGCCAACTGGGCCGATTGCGCATCGCGTGCGTGTACCAGCGCGATCGGCTGACCGGCCTCGACGCGCCGCCCCAGTTCGGCAAGATCGGTCAAGCCCACGGCATAGTCGATACTGTCATCGGGGCGCCGACGCCCGCCGCCCAGCTCGACCACAGCCAAACCCAGTCCGCGGCAGTCGATCAGATCAATCACACCGGCATGCGCGGCTGTAACCGGCAAGGTGACCGGGGCGCGTGCCAAGTGTCGCTCGGGCGCTTCGAGCAGGTCGGCGGGACCGCCCAAGGCCACCACCATTCTGGCAAAGCGCTCGGCCGCCGCACCCGAATCGAGCACCTGATTCAGCTTGATGCGGGCCTGCGCGTCGTTGTCCGCCAAACCACCGATCACCAGCATACGGGCGGCGAGCGCCAGGTTGACTTCGTGCAAACGTGCCGGACGCGAGCGCCCCGTCAGGTAATCGATTGCGCATTGAACTTCAAGTGCGTTGCCGGCGCAGGGCGCAAGAGACTGATTCATATCGGTCAGCACGGCGGAGGTCTTCATCCCTGCCCCGTTGCCGACGTCGACAATGCTTCGCGCCAGTTCAAGCGATTTGTCGTATGTCGGCATAAAGGCGCCGGACCCCACCTTGACGTCCATCACCAAGCCGGATAAGCCCGCTGCCAGCTTCTTGGAAAGAATCGACGCGGTGATCATCGCCACCGACTCAACCGTCGCGGTCACATCGCGAATCGCGTAGATTCTTTTGTCGGCGGGCGCCAATTCGGCGGTCTGGCCGATAATCGCAACGCCAACATCCTTGACCACACGCTGAAACGCTTGCGTCTCGGGTATCACGTTATAGCCGGGAATCGAGGCGAGTTTATCGAGCGTGCCGCCTGTATGCCCCAGACCGCGCCCGGAGATCATCGGTACAAAGCCGCCGCAGGCCGCGACCATGGGACCCAACAGCAGCGATGTGAGGTCGCCGACGCCACCGGTCGAATGCTTGTCAATTACGGGTCCGGGTAAATTCAAAGCCTGCCAGGCCAACACCTGACCTGAATCGCGTTGTGCCAATGTCATCGCGACGCGTTCGTCCAGGCTCATATCGTTGAAAAAGACCGCCATCGCGAAGGCGGCAACCTGCCCCTCGCTGACGCTGCCATCGCTTATGCCGCGAACGAATTCGGCAATTTCAGCCTGATTCAATGCTTGCTTATCGCGTTTTTTTCGAATGATTTCCTGGGTAAGGAACATGATGGTCGACTCACTAAATAAAGGGTTTTGGGTCGATTCGCGGAACTCCGCAAATCTCACAGGAACATGCCGGCAATGGCTGCGCTCATCAGGTTGGATAAGGTTGCGGCAGCCACCACGCGCAAACCGTAGCGCGCCACTTCCGAACGGCGCTCCGGGGCGACAGCGCTAAAACCACCGGCAAGAATGGCGATCGACGAGAAATTGGCAAAGCCGCATAAAGCAAACGATACGATGGCCAGCGTCTTCGGATCGAGCACCTGCAAACCCGCGGCCGCAACCGACTTGGCGCTCTGCAGGTAGGGCGACAGATCGACATAGGCCACAAACTCGTTAAGTATCATCTTCTCGCCGATAAAATTACCGGCCAGCGCCGCGTCGCGCCAAGGAACGCCAAGCAACCAAGCCAGCGGCGCAAACAGATGACCGAGTATGCTTTGCAGTGTGATCAGCGGATGTCCGAAGAGCCCGGCAATCCCGCTGACTGCGGCATTCAAGAGTGCAATCAAACCGATGAAGGCAATCAGCATCGCACCGACATTGATGGCGATTTTCAGGCCGATGGCGGCGCCCGATGCTGCAGCCTCAATGATATTGGCCGAGCGCTTTTCATCGAAGCTTAAGGTATCCAAAACTATCCGGCTCTTCTCGGTAGTCGGGAAAATGATTTTTGCGAACAACAAGCCTCCCGGTATCGCCATAAACGACGCGGCCAGCAAATATTCCATTTTTACGCCCAGCCCGGCATAGCCTGCCAGCACGGACCCCGCTACCGACGCCATACCGCTGGCCATCACGGCGAACATCTCGGCGCCCGTCATATCCTTGACAAACGGCTTGACTAGAGCCGGCATCTCGCTTTGCCCGAGAAAAATCGTCGCTACCGCCGAACAGGCTTCGATACGACTGACGCCTAACAATTTTTCCAACACGATGCCCAGACCGTTGACGATCCATTTCATCACACCAACGTGGTAAAGCACAGCAATCAGTGCGGTGACAAAAATAATCATCGGCAGGACGCGCAAACCAAATACAAAACCGCCGCCGCCGAACAACTGGAACATCCTGTCATCGACAAGTCCGCCGAACAAGAAGGAGATGCCGCGATTACCCATCTCCAACACATGGTTCATGCCACGCGCGGCAGCCGCCAAGACCGCGCTGCCCGCAGGCACAAATAACACCAACGCACCAATTGCGATCTGCAGAAAGAGAGCGGTTACCATGGTTCGCGGACGAATCCCGCGTCGATTTGTCGATAAGGCGAAGGCGATCAGCAACAAAACAGACATGCCACACAGGCTGCGTACAATATTCACGGCGGACTCACTCTAAAGAGACGGTTGGCAGGCAGGATATTCATGCGGCCCGCTAATAACGTAGCGTGGTAATCCGCACCACGCCGGAAGCCAGTGCGACCTAGTTGGCAGGCACACCGTTTTTCCATTGCGCCCAATCCTTGACGATGGCATTCACCAGCGGCGAACCAGCACGATAGAGGTTATCCAAGGCTGGAACAAAACCTCCCTGCGCCTGGTAATTCAAGAGATTGTCGACATTCGACACGCCCGCAGGCGGACGATCGAAGTCCGATCCGGCACGCAAATCCGCCACCCGGCTGGTGTCGGCAAGACCCGCAGCGGCGGCACGCTTGATAACCTCGAAGGTCGCGTTGTCTTCCTGCTGGGTGGTGCAATAGGTCCCTTTACCGTCGGTCAGCAATTGCGTCCAGTCGCGCGCGCGCTGCCCCAGCGCATTGCCCGAGACCCAAGTGTCGCCTGCGAGCGAGTCGCACTGAATCACGCTCGGCGCCTGGTTGGCCGGCGCGTTCGAGTATTTCGCGCGGTACGCTTGTGCTTGCGGGCTATCGGTCAGTGTAACGTTGCGCGACAGTCCATAGGCTTTTTGCAGCAAGGCTTCATTCAGCTGAAACACTTCTGTTCGGTAATCGAGCGGCGGCTTCTCATTTTCGCTCTTGGTGTTGATCCCGAGATAGCCGGACTTCCAGCCACTCGGAATTTCACGCGCGTCGAGTTCCCACTGAATGCCGAAATCGACCAGATATCTCGCCCATGCGGCAGATCCCAAAGTGCCTTGCGCCGGGTCGATGCCGGCAATGCCCGAGATCAAGAAATAGGTTTTGCGCAAATCGAACTGTTTTGAATAAACCAATGCCGCCATCGACGCTGCCGCATTGCTATGACCCATACCGGTCGTCAGCACGCAGACATCGTCGCGCGTGCAATGGACCGCCGGGTAATCGGGCGATAAACCAGGGACGGTAATCGCTTGGGTAGCCCCAAAATGATCGAGCCAGGTTTTCCCTTCCGGGCCGAACATCGAAATAATCAGCACCTTGACCGGCCGTTCAGGCACGTGTGACGCGGCATACACATTTGTTAGAAATGGTGTGACGAGGCCCATGCAGGCAACAGTCCGAAATAGTGTCTTTTTCAACATAAATAACCTTGATTGAGGAGAAACCTGTTTGAAAACGTCTTCGCCAGTCATTCCATCGGCAATCTGACCATAAGCCCGACCACGTTCACGCAGTCGTCAAGTCTGTCATCGCGGCAGTAGAACACGCACGACGTCGAGGCAAATTTCATAAACCTTTCAAAACGCAATATTTTCAAAATTATCGCCACACGCAAACGTTTGCTTTTTAATATCAAGCGTTTTCATGGTCTGAGTCAATCAATTTGTGTTTTGCAACGCAACACGAAAAATCCGCGCGTGCGATCTGTGCAGCAATGAAAGCGTTCTGAAAACTTACGTCAAAATTTGATCGGAGGATCAATTTTTAAGGCCCAGCACACCACGCCAACCGGCAATAAAGACACGACCGGCCATCAAACCTGTCCGATTGGTCAGCTTATCAGCAACACAGAGTATAGGAAAAATAATGTGACGAAAATAACTTATTTGTTAGGATTTTTACTTATGACTGCGATGGAGAGCTCAATAGATACAATCAGGCAAGGCGGTAAATCGAATGAATTAGTGGTATTTACTGAGTGAGTGTTTTTATTTGACGTGCTAGAGATCATTTCTTATTTACGCAGACCACACCGCGCTTAAAGTTAGTATTCCTCTATATCTACCTCTATCCGCGTTAACCCAAAATCGTCGAGGTCCACTCGCGGCACCTTCATGAGGGTTGTGGCATTCAGACACACAGACGCCAGGCGGGCACATGCAACTCTACGCGTTTGCGCTTCCCCCAGCACGCGGCTCGAATTGCAAGCCGGCGCGCACCTCACCGGTGAAAATTTCGGAGCTATTTGATGCCAGCTCCTTATGACTGATGGCACGAAGATACTGTTGCACAAGAAACAGCATGAACGGTACGGTTTTTGGCTATCGGTTTCGCTTGCATAGGCTGGCTGGGTAGATCGACGTGTTACCAATAGCGCCCCACTTTCGTGAAATGGAAAGGACTATGAACACGAAACCCATCAATGGAAGCTCCGCTACCGGTATTGATAAATTGGCGCACTCTGAAGATGCCAACGAATCATCTTCAAATGCGTCGACAACCGTCAGGTCAGTCCCGGTGCTCACTTCGCTGGCGCCGGAATTGCTCGGATTGATTGCCACACTGGGGGGGCCGCCCGTGCGCAAGCTGTTACGAGAACTACAATCCAAACCGTTGACTAATGCGGCGAATAGTACAACTCGTTCCCTGAAGATCCATAATCTACGGGCCTTACCAGAGATTGGAGCTAAACGATATCCGTTGCTGGAAGACATTGATTTGAGCAACATCCAGGTCGGAAAAGACCTCAAAGGCGCCTCGGCTATAGCGGATGCCCTGCGCAAAAACAGTACCGTGACCTCGGCCAACCTGAGCCACAACATTTTCGGATTTCATCCTACAGATGCGTCGGCGCTAGCGAATGTCCTGCGCGAAAACTATACCCTGACGTCGTTTGACCTGAGCAACAACTGGCTTGGGGAAAACTCCACCGATGCCCCAGCGATAGCGGGCGCCCTGCGCGAAAACAAAACCCTGACCTCGGCCACGATGCGCCACAACCGATGGGGGAAATACCCGACAGATACCCCGGCGCTAGCGGATGCCCTGCGCAAAAACAAAACCCTGACCGCGTTTGACTTGAGCAAAAACCAGTTGGGGACATATCTCACAGATGCCCCTGCGCTAGCGGATGTCCTGCGCGAAAACAAAACCCTGACCTCGTTTGACTTGAGCGAAAACCAGTTGGGGGACCACCCCACAGACGCCCTGGCGATAGCCGGCGCCCTACGCGAAAACAGCACCCTGACCACTTTTGACCTAAGCCACAATCTGTTTGGAAATCACCCCACCGATGCTCCAGCGATAGCGGGCGCCCTGCGCGAAAACAGCACGCTGACCTCGGCCAACCTGAGCCACAACGGCTTTGGAATTGACGCGGCAGACGCCCCAGCGATGGCGGGCGCCCTGGGCAAAAACAGCACCCTGAACTCGTTTGACCTGAGCCACAACAGTTTCGGATTTCACGCCACAGATACACCGGCAATAGCGAATGCCCTGCGCGAAGACAAAACCCTGACCTCGTTTGGCCTGAGCAACAACTGGCTTGGAAATCACCTCACCGATGCCCCGGCGATAGCCGATGCCCTGAGCAAGAACAAAACCCTGACATCGTTTGACTTGAGCGAAAACCAGCTGGGGAAATTCCCCACGGATGCCTCGTCGATAGCCGATGCCCTGCGCGAAAACAGCACCCTGACGTCGTTTGACCTGAGCAACAACCAGTTTGGGAAACACCCCACAGATGCCCTGGCGATAGCCGATGCCCTGCGCGAAAACAAAACCCTGACGTCGTTTAGCCTGAGCAACAACCAGTTTGGAGAAACGCCCACAGACGGTCCGACGATAGTGGGCGCCCTACGCGAAAACAGCACCCTGACCTCGTTTGGCCTGAGCAACAACCAGCTTGGGAAACGCGCCGCAGATGCCCCAGCAATAGCCGATGCCCTGCGCGAAAACAAAACGCTGACATCGATTGATCTAAGCGAGAACTGGTTGGGAGACAGCCCCACCGATGCCTTGTCGATCGCGGATGCCCTGCGCAAAAACCACACCCTGGGCGTGATCAACTTGCGCGACAACTGGTTGGGGCACTACCCCACAGATGCCCCGGCAATAGCCGATGCCCTGCGCGAAAACCATGCCCTAACCCTGGTCGACTTACGCGATAACCAATTTAATCAGGCAGAAAAAAATATGCTGGAGGAATTAGCCCGAGAAACCGGCAAAACGATATTGATGTAGTACGACCCTCGACTCATCGCAATTGTCGGGCCCGAGGCAGCTGTATCCCGCGCCGCATTAACGAACCCCGGAACCCACCTGCTGGGCAATGGCCATGGCAAATTTCCCATCACCGACCGACCAGTCCGAATAGTCATTTTCGTGTGTGAAAATAAACACATCCTTGGGTGAAACGTTGGCGTTCTTTTCAAGGTTACTCGCGATCTTGGCGTAGAGTTCGCGCTTCATCGCATCGCTGCGACCGCGACGCATCGTGATCTCGATCACCACGACTTGCTCCGAACGCACAATGCCATTAAAGGTCCGGCTGAAGAAAAACTGCTCTGGCCGATACTCGCTGACCAGATTGAACAGCTCATCTTGGGGCATGCCGATAGCGTCCACTAACGCTTGATGAATACCGTCGACAATCGCTTGGCGCTGTTCCTGGCTGCTGTCCCGATGGACGCTGGTGCGGATAAATGGCATTTGAATTTTCCTGAAAATGAGAGTAAAAGCGGGTAAGCTAAGAAAGAAGGCTGGCCAAACTGGCGAGCCGAATCCGCAATGCCACGCGCTTAGCGCTGCTCGATGCGAATAACCCTCTATTTTTGCCAGCTCGGACGGCTCAAGAAAAGCGATTTTTACTGTCCATCTATGTGCCAAAAACTCACAATTCGATGAAACGCAATTTGCCGCCATTGAATGCCTTACGCGCCTTCGAAGCCGCCGCCCGGCTTGGCCGGATGACAGCCGCCGCCGATGAACTGGCCGTCACGCCCGGCGCGATCAGCCGCCAAGTGCGCCAACTGGAACTCAGCCTGGGTTTCAGCTTGTTTGAAGGATCGAAAAATAAGCCGCAACTGACGGCCGCGGCAACCGCGCTATTGCCGGCGCTATCAGCCGCGCTTGACCAAATCGAAGCGGCCGTGCGTGCGGTCAGCGATGAAGAAAACGGCACCTTGGACATTTCCTGTTTCAGCACTTTTACGGTCAAATGGCTGATTCCACGTATCTATGCTTTCAATACGCGCTATCCCGACATCGAAATCCGCTTGAAAACCTCAGGCCATATTGCCGATAACGATAACGGTCGCGATCGTTACGACTTGATGATTACCGTAGACGTCACAGCACAGGCAGATCCTTTAACGGTGTTGCCCCTGTTCCCCGAAAGATTAGGCCCCGTGCTGGCCCCCGCACTGGCCGAAAAAATCAACATATGCAAACCCAAAGATCTCGCCGGCAAGCCGCTGCTGCACACCAAAACTCGCCTGAATGCATGGCGAATGTGGGCCGACTCGCTTGACTGCAGCTTACCCAAGCAAGCCGGTCAGGAATTCGAACATTATTACTTCACGCTGGAAGCTGCGATCGGCGGACTGGGAATTTGCATTGCACCGTGGCATCTGGTGATGGACGATATCCGAGCAGGCCGTCTGGTGGCGCCGCTCGGTTTTCAGGAAAGCGGCTATCAGTACGTTGCGAAACGGCGGCAACAAACGAACCGGAAATTGGACAAATTCTGCGCCTGGCTGCTGGAACAAGCTAGGGACACGCCAATACCGTAACGCGCTCTTCTCAAGAAAATCGCGCACCACCCTTTGCACCGGCATAGCGGAAAAATTGCTCTGCTCATTCGCCTTAACACGGGCGGGCGCCATTCTCGCCGAGATGGTTGCGGCTTATCTTGACGCCATCCGCCTCCGCCCGTTGCACTTCAACAAGAGCCTTTATGTTCGTTCTAGATCATTCCTTGGTATGAACGTCGCGGTTCAGGCCGTTATAGCCTTCTGGGCCGCCGCGAAGACGTCGCGTGCGGACGTCGTACCCGCTACGTGCTCCGTACCCTCGACTCCGAGGTCCATCCATCCTGCATTCACGGCCTCAAACATCTCTTCGGCAGGTCCGGTGCGGCCCTTCGGGATACCGAATTGCTCGAATGCTTCCGCCCAC
>Ga0302178_10001065_pt1 | contig 23818 bp, 34 predicted proteins | sample I_Palsa_E1_3_FD_198790 | JGI IMG/M metagenome (GOLD analysis project Ga0302178, IMG submission 198790) | Peat permafrost microbial communities from Stordalen Mire near Abisko, Sweden - I_Palsa_E1_3 | ecosystem: Environmental > Terrestrial > Soil > Palsa > Peat permafrost | place: Sweden... | reverse complement strand
TAGGGACGCCGCGTGGGCCGCCGCGTGGGACGCGCAACGGGCGCGATTCGAGGTGCTGTGTCTCGCGGCCGTCGGCGGGGCCGCGGCTTGACGCCGCCGGGCGCCGGGCGTATCATCGGCGGTACCGCGGCCACGTAGCCGCCAGCAGAAAGTGATGAGCCCGCGTCCCCCTCAGGGACCCGGGCTCGTGAAAGCGTGACCGCGCTTCAATGCCTGTTTTACCACAAGGCAAACCCCGCGTCAAACCGCGAGCCCCCGCTCACAAGCGTGCGCAGTGCTCCGGGAACGCGACGAACTGCCCCTGGCACAGCCCCTCGCGGCACCACATGCGCAAGTGGCCCAAGACCGTGCGCGCGACGGGGCTCACCGAGCGCGTGTGCGAGCACGGCGTCGGCCATCCCGACCCGGATTCGGTGGCTTGGAAAGAGGCGTGGGCACGCAAGCACCAGCCGGGCAGCGTGGGCGCCTGGGGCGTTCACGGGTGCGACGGCTGCTGCGCGCCGCCGGAGGGCGCGTCGTGAACGGCGCCAAGCCCGCGGTTCCGCGCGAGACGCTGGAGTGGCTGGACGCCGCAATCGCGGACGCCGAGGCGGCGAAGAAACGCTGGGGCGGCGCCCGCGGCACCGAGTATGAGTACGAGCAGCGCCTAAATGCCGTCGACGTACTCCGCCACTTGCGCGCCATCCGCCAGGCGCTCGTCTCGTGAGCGCCGATCCCGTCGCGCCGGTCGCACCGGCGCCCCGCCGACACCCGGGCGGGTCCGTGGCGGGGACCATCGCTCGAGCTCTGGCCCTCGAGGCCGCGCTTGCCGCCGGCCACGTCCACGCCTACGCGCCGCCGTTTGAGGGCCACGGCCGTCCACGCAATCCACGGGCGGCTGTGGAGAGAGGCAACCCGTACCGCGTTCCGGGCGACCCGTACGCCATGCCCGGCAGCTACCCCGGCGAGTTGAAGCCGTACTCGTGAGCGGCAAGCCGCGCTACCGCTTCCCGAGGGCGCTACGTCGGCGCACCTGCTCGCCGGCGACGTTCTCACGCGTCCTGGCGACCCTCGCCGAGCGCGGCTATTTAGCCGGCCGCGCCTCGATCGCGCGGCAGCTACGGATGCCGGTGCCGGCGGCCTTCGAGGATTTCGACGTCTGGGAGTACACCGTCGCCTTCGTCGGAAGCGGCTGGCCAGGCGTCCCATTCATCGAGCCCGACGGCTACTACGCCGGGTGCGCGCCCGTGTAGCACGTCCTCGAGCGCCACGCATCGCGTATCCCAGGCCCGCGACGGTAGGGCCCCACCGCCAGCAGTTACGGTGGACGGCAGCGCGACCGAACCGATGGAGCACCCGGCACCGATAGCCGGCACGGCGCGCTCCCGGAGGAGAAGGGGTAGGGGATGAGGAGGCCCGACTGCGCCCGAACGGGCGCTACCGCCTGAACGAGCGGGCAGCGAAGCGGACCGCGTTCCCGCCAGCCCGCCGCAGGCGAACACCACCGTGCACAGAGAATCGTCCGCCGCACGCGGACGCCAATAGGCACAATAGAGACAATCGCCAACCGCGCCACAACACGAGCGCCACGGCCGCGAGAGTCGAACAAATCGCGGCATAATGGTCCCGGCCGGCGAGTAGATCGGGCCACGATGGCGGTTCTCGGCGAACGGATGGTGGTCCTGCCGGGCCGTGGCCGGCGGCTCCGCGCAGCGGTGTTCCACGTGGAACAGGGGCGCGGTGGGTATCGCAAGGCAACGGGTGGCACTGCGTCGTGGCACGCGGTTGGCGCGACAGCGCGCTACGGCGACCGGGTCCGGCTACCGAACGAACGGTAGGCGGGCGGTCCCCGGCGGGCCCGGCCCCGTTGGCGGCCGGTGTGCCGGCCCCCCTGCAGCTGCCCCGGCGAAGCGGAGAGCACCCGGCGTAGCCTTTCGGTGTGGGGCGGTTGTCGGTAGACTGGCGCGGCGCCTTCGGCTCTCTGGGCGGTCCGCGCATGGTGCTCTGGTCGCGATGGTGGGCCGGCTGACCGCCGGGTAGCGCGCGGGGGCGGTTGCGGTGGGTGCGCCTGCGGCGCCGTTTTCGAAAGAGGACGTGGTGACGGGGGATTTCGGCGCGGGGCTTGCGGTCGGTAGACCGGCGTGGTAGACTGGTGGTGCGGTGTTCGTTCGCGAAAAAAGACGCGGCGCGCGAGGTGTGTCGGTGAGCCAGCCGCCGCAGAGATCGCCGAAAGTCGCCAGGGCGAGGGCCTGCATCCGGCGGGCCGCAGCGCCGGGGCGCGAACTGCGGTAAACTGTTGGTGGAGCGGCGTAGCTACGGTGACCCTGAAAGCCGCTACGTCCCATCGGCTGCGCTCGGGCCACGCAGCCAACGATTCAGAGGTGGGAATCCCCGCTCCACCACTCCCTCTCCAGCCGAAAGGACCTGACATGCAGGATTACCAGCCGCAGCCCGCCCCGTCGCGAGCGCCATTGCCGCACGAAGGCGAACCGCTCGCGCAGCGTATCCACAACGTCGAGGGGGCCCACCTGGCCGCCCTCATCGAGCACAACGACAGGTTCGCCTCAGTATTCGAGCGCCTGCGCAGCCTGGAGCGCGAAGTCCGTGGCGAGGCGGCTGACGAGCCGCGACCGATAACGCCGGGCGATCCGGGCAGCGTTGTGGTGCACGAGCTGCCCGACATCCTGACCGCCCGCAAAGGCGCCTTCGTAGCCCACGATCGCTTCCGCACTCGCTCGGGACCACCGCGCGAGGACGACCGGGAGCGCGCACCCGTAGACCTCGACAACGAGCCGTTCGTCGACGAGCCGGGCGAGGGCGGTGCGTAACCGCCACTCGGAAGGCGCACTTCGCTCGCTCGCCACCGTGCGCATGCGGGCCGACGCGATGCCGACCGCACCTCCGCGGGCGAACGCGAAACTCGAGGATCCGCGCTTCTCGGATCCGCGCTTCTCGCGGCGGCCGAGCAACGGCCGGCGGGTGCCGGAGTTCCTGGCGTCGACCTTCGCCCGCTGGGGCGTCGTGGAGGGGCACAGCGATGCGCGTTAAGATCGAGGTCACCGAGCACCTCATCAGTCGCGACCGGTGGACCAGCGGGCTGCGCTGCGAGACCTGCCCGGTCGCACGGGCGATCAACCGCCACTTGAAGCGCGGCTTTTTTGTAGCCGTTGACCCCGAGAACATCACGGTGTTCGCAAGGGCCGTTCGCGGCGAGGGGGCGAGGCCGACCCTCCGCACTCCGGCGAGGGCGAGGGCCTTCATGGCCAAGGTCGATGGGTGGAGCGGGTGGAGCGGCCTCCCTCGACCCAAGCCGTTCTCCTTCGTGCTCAACTTGCCCAAGGCGGTCCTCAAGGGGCAGGGACGATGACGGCCGCGGACCTGATCGCGGAGATTGACGCCCGCCTGAGACGGCACCACAACGACAACGGCATGGTCTATCTGGAAACGCCGACGGGTTACTTCGCGCCCTGGCAGCAAATCAAGACCATCCGTGCTGCTCTGGCCTCGCGCGCGTCGTCCGCGCCCTCGCCGGCACCCGGGACACCCAACGATGATGAGGTGACGGCTGTCGCGCAGACGTTACTAACGCAGGCGTATCCGACCGCCGGATACCGGCTCGACGAACTGGACCCGGCGGTCCGGCGGTCTTGGTTGGTCACCGCGCTCGCCGCAATCCGCCAGGCGTACCTCGTCATGGCCGTCCTCGACGTCGTGCGAAGCGAGACTCCCGTCGCCGCCCTCTCTTCTCAGCCGTCCGCCCGGCATGCCCCGGAGGCCAGCGATGGAGACCGATAAGCGCACGATCTGCCGTCACTGCAGCGAGCCGGTGGTGCGAGGACTGCGAGCGCGTGGTTCGGGACGACTGGAAGGCGCTGCGAGGCATACCGCTTGCCGAGGCGGGTCTTCCATGAAACCCACCCAGCGGCGCCCGCTGCGCTCCCTGGTGGCGCGGTGAAGGGGGACGCCGTGATCCGCGTGCCGCGGCCGTCGTGGAAGAAGGCGCGGGACTTCGCCGCGCGCGTGGGGCGCGAGCTGCGCGAGGTGACGGGGACGGCGCTGGTGGAGTACGTGGAGCGAGAGGCCGGCAAGCCGGCGAAGAAGGAGCGGTGATGGCGGACGACTACGAAGCCCAGGAGCGCGAGCGCATCGTCGCGGCCTCAGGCTCCGGGGGCTCCGCGCAAGGCTGGCCGCCGGGGATGGCTGGCCCCCGGTTCGACCAGGACGTCTTCGGCGGCGCCGGCGCGGCGCTGCAGGACGATGACGGCAACCCGCTGGTCGCCAAGAAGTGCCCCGGGCGCACGTGGACGGGGGGCTCCTGGCACGACTGCCTCGGGTCGCATATCTGGACGGACGCGGACGCCGTGCGCTGCTACTGCGAGGGCCCGGGCGGATGAAGGGCGTCAAGGTGCCCGACACGGGTTACATCGTCCAGACGGCGTACTTCGTCCAGACGGCGTACTTCGTCCCCATCACCGATGGTGAGACGAACGAGAATTGCCGCATTCGGGCCAAGGCGCTCGCCGCATCGGCGGAAGGCGTAGCCGAGCAGCACGGCGCGAAGATGGAATATCAGTACATCGCCAGCGCTATCCATCGGGAGCCGAAATGATCGCCGCCGCGCGCGAACAGCATGCCTAAGACCCCGGGGTTCGCGAAGGACCCGCGCTTCCGCCGAAAGCAGGAGAAGATGCTGGAGGTCTACGCCGAGCAGGCGGGCACCATCGGCGGCGACCCCGAGCGCGACCGCGCCGCCAAGATCGCGGCCGTCGAACGCGCTGGGTACACCCGCGCCGCCTCCGACGGGGCCAAGCTGCGCCAATTCATGCAGCTCTGGAAGTCCGACGAAGCCCGAGCGTACCTGTGCCAGCTATGGGGCCTGGCCATCGAGGAGGAGAAGGACGGCGACCCCGTGGCGCTCGCGATGCGCCTGCTGCACACCCACGCGGTGCAGACCGATGAGTCCTGGGGGCCGCGCGACCGGATGGCATCGCTCTCCGCGACCCGGGAGATGGTGCGCCTGTTCATCCCCGCCCAGACCGCGAAAGTGGCGACCCTGAACCTCTCGGCGAAGGTGGAACGCCCGGCGCAATTCGACACCGAGCCGGTCATGCAGGCGCGCGCGATTCTGCCGGCGGGACAGACGATCGCGGCGCCGACCGGGCCGACCGGGGCCGACGACGACGATGAGGAAGAGGACGACGATGACTGAGATGGGCGCGCCGGATGGCGCGGAAATCGCCGCGTTCCAAGAGCGCGCGAACGAAGCGAGCATGGCGGTGATCCGCGCAAACGCAGCGGTCGCCGAAGCGCGTGAGGCGCTCGCGTACCGTGAGGCGGAGGCAGCAGGCGCCCAGACCGCGGTGGCGAGGCTGAACGTCGAGGGCGCGCTGTTGCAGCAGCGGGTGAACTTCGCGCAGTCGGCCACGAAGGCCGCCGCGTCCATCGTGCGCTCCGGCGCGATCCCAGGGCTGCGCCGTTGACCGAGGCGGAAATCCTGAAGCTCGGGCCGTTCAAGCCCGGCAACGTCGTCGTGGTCAGCGGCGATTGGAATGATTGCCACAACGCCGTCGCGGCGATCCACGCGACTGCATGGCCCGACGACGCCACGCTGGGTGAGGACGGGTGGCCCTTCGTCGTGCCCCTCGTCGTCATCGGCCCAGCGACACTCGAGGTCGCCGACGAGCAGCTCATGAACAAAGCCGGGTGGTATCGCCGTGACCAAGGCTGAGGCGCTCCACGTGTTCGCCACCGCGATCATGCGCGAGCTGCTCCGCGAGGACGGCGAGAACGTCGCGTACACGGCGGGCGCCCCGCCGCCGCCCGACGAACCGCCGTCCGGGCCCCAACCGCGCTTTGACTTCGATGAGAGCAACGACGTCTGCGAGCACGGCGGCATCTACTTCGACCGCAAGTTGTGCCCGGTGCACGGCGACGACGCGCAGGCCCCCGTGAGCGACCAGGAGCTGGACGACATCACCAGCGACGAGCCGCCCAACGCGGTGCTTCGCGCGCAACGGCTTGCCGAACAGCGCGCGAAGCGGGCTGCGATGCAGCGGCTGTTCCCGGAGGACTTGCCGATGTCGGGCATGGGCCCGCCGGAGGACTTGCCGTGAAGAAGCGGGTCACGGAGCGGGATGTCGTTCGCGCACAGGTCCACCCGCGCGCGCATGAAATCCTCTCGCTCGTAGATATTGCCGTCGAACCCGGCTTTCGGCCGGACAAAAAAGGGGTGGAGCGACCCGCGTGGGGCCCCAAGTTTCGCGGCGTCTCCGAGGACAAGTGGTTGGAATTGCTCAAGCGATTCCCGAACGCGTTCTGGGAGCTCGAGGGGATTTGCCGCACCGACTTCCCGACCTGGGCGGCGCTGCTCGGTAAGGTCGTTCCCAAAGGCGGCGGCGAGAGCCAGCCGTTCATTTTTACGACCCCGCAGCGCGTGCTCTGGACCAATGGCATCTGCTACTGTCTAGAGAACGACTTGCCGCTGTGGATCGTATGCCTCAAAGCGCGGCAAATGACGATCACCACCATCGTCGCGTTGTGGCACTACTGGCAAGATTGGCGCAAGAAGAACGTCAAGAGCCTGTTCCTCGGCGACCGCGTTGACTTGCTACAGCGACAGCTTGAAATCGTGCGCGCGTGCCACGAGGGCATGCCGAAGGTCGGCGGCCTGAAGCCGACACTTCGTTCGGACACGAGAACGCAATCCGGCAAGGTGCCGAAATACGAACTCTACATGGCCTCGCGCGGTGGTGAGGAGTGGAACTCAGGCGGAATGACGGCGGCGGCGGTAAAGCAGAACGTCGCGCTGGGCGCGCAAGCGTCGCACGTCACTTGTTCTGAGGCTGCGTTCTGGGGCGGCAAGGGCGACATCTTCCAAGAGATTCTCGATGCGCTCATGCCGCAGCTTCCGGGCGAGTCATCGCCGAACTACCTCGGCGGCTTCTCCTCGATGATCGTGGAGTCGACGCCACAAGGCATGAACGACTTCCGCGACCTGTATTGGGACGCCAAGGAAGTCGGCGTCGCCAACGACCGCACGTGGTTGCCTATCTTTTTGCCCTGGTTCATCTTCGAGGAGGGCTATTACGCCGAGGTCCCGGACGGCTGGGAGATGTCGGAGGAGGACCGCAAGGAGTGGGACATCCTTTCCGGGCTGCGTAAAGCGCACGACGGGTTGCCTGTCACGCTCGAACAGATGTACTGGCGGTTTAAGATGATCCGCGACAAGTACAAGTCCGCCGAGGTGTTCAACGAGTGGTACCCGCGCGATGACGAGACGTGCTTCCGCGCCGCCGACGGCTCGGTGTTCAAAGACGACGCGACGTACCTGGAGAACTGCGTGCGCGCGGCGGAATCTGACGGGCGTAAACTGCTCACCGCCCGGGGAATCCCGCACACCAACGGCAGCGCGATCGGCGACCTCCTGTTCGACCCGATGCCCGCGCCCTTCTACTACGAGATGAAGGTGCTCTCGGGACCCGAACGGCGCACGTCGGCCTGGGAGCCCAACCCCAAGGGCAAGATCACCATCTGGGAGCCGCCGCAGGAGGGCCACGCCTACACCGGCGGCGCGGACACCAGCGGCGGCACCGGCAACGACGGCGCGTGTCTGCACGTCTGCTGCGTCACTTGCGGCGCGCAGGCGGCCGAGATGTGGTCGCGCTACATGGAGCCGATTTCGTTCACCGACTCGGCCGCGCACCTGATGTGGTGGTACAACACCGGGCTACTCAACCCCGAGGTCAACCACCTGGGCGCGGCGATGCTCAAGCGACTCATCTTCGACTGGAACTACCCGATGCTCGCGCGCGACGAGGCGTGGGACGAAGCGCGTTTCAAGGAAAAGAAGTACGGCTTCTCGACCACCGAGCACACCAAGCCGGTGATGATTTCGTACATGGTGAACCTCATCCAGCGGCGGCACTACCGCATCGCCTCGCCGCGGCTGCGGCGGGAGATGTCGCGGTTCTACTACCTCGGGCTGACTTCGCGCCTGGAAGAGAAGTACGCGGGCGGCCGGACCGGCAAGGGCGCGGACGACACGGTGCTGGCGTGCGGGCTTGCGCTCTGGGCCGTGCGGCAATGCCCGCCGGGCGCGCGGGCGGACTTCGAGATGCGCCAGGCGCATATCCCCAACGCCGTGGATCTGGGGCTCAACCGCACGAACTACGAAGGGATGTTCCACGGCAAGGAACTACGCGCGGATCAGTACGGAGGCGTCGAGGTGCCGGAGGCGATCGCGAACCTGTTCGACATTGGGCTGGAAGAGCAACTGGTGGGGGCGACCTCATGTCCGCTGGATGGCGGCTGGGCCGGGTACGGCCTCGACCTCTGATGCCGTTCAAGTCGCTGGCGCAGCGCGGCTGGATGTACGCGAATCACCCCGCGATGGCGAAGCGGTGGGAGCGTGACACGCCCAAAGGCGCGCGCTTGCCGCAGCGCAAGAAGGCGAAGCGGAAGGCGGCCGGGCGGAAGTGAGGTTCGGCTACGCGTGCGCCGAGGGCCACGAAATCGAGTGGGCCTTCCCCGCCGGCAAAGCACCCGCCGCCGTGTCGTGCTCCGATCACGGCGAGCACGCCGCGCGCGTGTTCGAAGCCCCGTACTTCGTGGAGGACCGCCGCCGCATGGCCGCGCCGACTTCCAACGCCCCGCGCCCGGATTGGTCGTGGGCGCTCGGTGGCCCGCGCCCGCAGTCGCGCGCCGAGATGCGGACGCTGGAGAAGTCGATGGGGATCGAGTTCGTCACGCCGAGCGAGGCGCGCGCCGACGCCGTGCGGCTGCGCGAAGGGAAGGACTTGTCGCCGCCGCCGAAGCTCGAGAAAGGGTACCTTGCGCGCGAGGTGGCCAAGCGCGGCCTGCGGTTCGATCGCTCGCTGACGCCGCCGCGGCCGCTGACCCGCGAGGAGTCGGAGCGCAAACTGAAGGCCGAGCGGCCGGACTGGAACCCCGCCGAGGCCAAGGTGGCGAGCCCAGAGAAGGTGCCCGGCTAAATGGCCGCCACCGCCGAGTACCCGCTCCACGGCTCCCGCGAGCGCGCGTACCGGCCGGACGCGGAGAGCCCAGGTGACGCCGAGGAGAAGTTTCTCGGCGAGCTTGGGCGCGTTGTCGAAAACTACATCCGCATCAGCGACCAGGGCGAAGATGCGCGCCGCAAGTCGGACCGTATCGGCGCGAACATGTTTGCAGGGCGCCATTGGGATGTCACGGTGTCGCGCGACCGTGCTGCGCTCACGATCAACTATTCGAAGCGGCTCATCCTGCAGCTGATTTCGTTGCAGACGAAAAACGACCCCGTGTGGGTGATCGCGCCGCACGATGCGGGCGACCGCGGCTCGTCGCGCGCGATGCAGCAGATTCTGCCGAGGATTTGGCACAACCAGGGCATGAAACGCAAGGTGCGCCGCGCGATGCGCCTGGGCGAGACGACGCGCACCTGCGCCGCCAAGACGATGTGGGACGACTCCCTCAACGGCGGGGTCGGGGACGTAGCGACCGACATCATTCCCGGCTGGCGGCTCATCCTCGACCCGCGCGCTGAGGATCCCGAGGACATGCGCTTCATCGGCGACCGGGCGCTCATGTCGCGCGCCGACGCGATGCTGCTCTACCCTGAGGCTGCGGACATCATCGCCCAGGCGGGGATGCCGGTCGCCGCGAGTGCGCTCGGCGGCGGGTCGGCCGACTCGCCGATCAAGAACCAGTTCCGCCAAGATTCCGGCGGCGGCTCAGGCAACGTGGCCTGGGGCACCGGCGGCGCGGTCGTCAACGGCGTCCCGGTCGTGACCGCGTTCACCGGCCGCACCCCGGTCGGGTACGCGGACGAGTACGCGGTACACATCGTGGAACTCTACCACCGCGACTACACGATGGATTGGGACACCGTGCCTGTCACCGATCACCACGGCAACACCAAGAAGAAGATGCTCCGTGAGGACGATGGGTCGCCGAAGTTCACCCAGGACGGCGAGTGGGACGACATCCTGGGCGAGCCTGGGTTCAAGCTCAGCTTCGAAGAGGAGACGGAGCGCAAGTTGGTGCGCGTCTATCCGCATTGGCGGCGCACCACGATGCTCTATCCCGAGCGGCGCGTCATCGAGGACATCGCCTGGGACCACCCGCAGCCGTACGAGCTGTACCAGGCGCAAGAGTGGCTGGAAGGGCCGTGGAGCAAAGGCACGATCCACGACCTGCTGGACGACCAGTTGGTGCTCAACGTGTCGACCTCGATCATGCAGGACAACCTGCGCTTCGGTAGTTACCGCGTGTTCAAGCGCACCTCGGACATGCCGGCGACGCGTAACTCGCTGCTGTTCCAAGCGGGCCAGGTGATCGACGTCGGTCGGCAGATCAATAACCTGGAGCCGCTAACGTTCCCGGAGCTCTCCGCGGCCTGGTTTCAATGGCGCCAGGAAATCAAGAAGGACATGCGCGAGATCGCAGGCGTGGACGGCATCATGTCGGGGTCGATGGCCGACGTCGCCCCGCGCGCGGACTCCACCAAGATGACCGACTCCCTCGCGGAACTCGGCGGGTCGGGGATCGTGGAGAAAACCGAGAACATGGAGTGGTTCATCATCGGCATCGGCCGGCGCGTGGGGTATTGGGTGCAGCAGAAGTACACCGAGGCGCACGCGGTGGCCGTCGAGGACATGAACGGGGAACTCGGCTGGGAGCGGTGCTCGCATGAACAGCTGATGGGGTCGTTCAACTACGACATCGTGATCGGCTCGACGACCGCGTGGAGCGGGAGCGGCACGCGCACGCGGATTCTGGAGGAAATGCAGTTGGGGTTGCGCGACAAGGTATCGGCCTGGAAGGCGCTGGACTCGACGGCGTACGCGGTGTCCGATTGGCGCGACGTGCTCAAGCGAAACCCGCAGGCGAACGCGATCGCGCCTCCGGCCCGCACGCGGGCGGCCGCGCCGAAGCCCGCGACCCCGAAGAAGCCAGGGACGCCGCGGCCGAGGAGCGCGTAGTGCCGATCCGCGTCGTAGCCATAGAGGACACCCTCGACAGCGAGGGCGGCCTGGTGCTCTACATCACCGGGCACGCCAACGAGAAGGTGTGCGCCGGCGCGTCGGCGCTGTGGCGCACGATGCTTGCCGGGTACGCGCTGATCGCGAAGGAGTACCCGCGGCAGCTTTCGTTCCAGTACATCCTCAAGGCGAAGAAGAAAGCGCCGCCGGGGAGGTGATGCCGAATGGGGACGCCTCCCGTCTACATGATACGCGAGCCCCGCGCACGGTGAACGGCGCGGGGCTCTTCATTGCATAGCAACATTATAGCAACACCGTGTTGCGCTTTGCAAGACCCAATGAGACGTATCATAGGTCCATGATTCAACCACAGGATACGGTCTTGGATGTCGAGCACGTCGCGGCGATCCTTGGGGTCGCGCCGTGGACCGTGCGCGAAGAAATACGCAAGGGTCGCTTGCAGTCGTTCCGCGTTGGTCGACTCATTCGGGTTAGCCGCGAAGCATTGGAGCGATACGTAGCGCCTCAGCGCCCGCCGCCGACCGACCAGAAGGTAGGCCAGGCGGCCACCGGGAACGTGGGCCCCGATGGCTGGAGTTCAAGGGTTGAGCCAAACCGCGCAGGCCGGGCTGAAGGAAGCTCTGGCTGGGCAGTCCGCTCCCCCGAACCCCCAAACCCCCAAGAGCCGCGCGGACGACTCCGAGACGACCCTCCTCGACCTCCAGCGCGTCCGCCGGGCCCTTGACGTGGCCCAGGAGCACCTGGACGACACGGACCCCCGCGCGCTGCTCATCGGCGGCATGCACTCCTGCGTTATGCGCCTCCTGAGCCGCATCGAGCTTTCCGATGCGGTCGACGTTTTGCTCGAGCGGCTGTTCCCGCTCTCCTCGCAGACCCTCAAGCAGCGGCTGCAGACGATGTACGCACCGATTTCCCCGCCGACCGGTCTGGGCGGCGGGGCTCAGCCTCCGGGGTCCGCCCCGGGCGCGAACGCAAGCGCCGCTGGCGGCGCCACAGGCCAACCTCCCGGCGGTGGCCTCACGGCCCCGGCCGGTGATGCCGGCGTAGAATCAGCTCTGCCGGCGTAACAAAGGAGCACACGCATGCTGGAAATCCTCCGTCGCAAGCGCGGTCGTCACAAGGGCCGCAAGTAAGGTCTAGGGAGAGGGAATGGCAGTCGACGATCCGGCCCCGGCCTCAGGCGCAGCGCCAGCGGAACCTTCCGCCGGAGCAGGTGCGCCTGCCGTTCCCGATCCTCGCGACGCCGAGCTCGCCGAGCTGCGGACGTACTACCAGCGCATCAACCCCGTCCTCGAAGCGTACCAGGACGACTTCAACGCCATTGTCGAGGACGAGGACTACCGCGAGTTCGTGCGCTCCTCGCGCAAGTCGTACCAGCAGATGCGGGACGAGGCCGAGAAGGCCCGGCAGAATGAGCTGCCGCCCGAACATCGCCGGCTGCTCGACGAAATCGACAACCGCCTCAAGCCCGCGCTGGAGGAAGTCAGTGTTCTGCGCAAAGACCGCGAGACGCGCGCCGCGCGCGAAACCGCCGAAGCCAAGAGGGCCAGCGAAGAGTTCGCCAAGCGAGAGACAGAGTTTGCTAACCGTCTTGTGGCCGAGCAGAAAATCTCGACCGAAGAGGTGATGGACCTCGCCCGGTTCGCCAAGCAGCTCCACGACGAGAGCGTAGCGAAGGGCGAGCCGCGGTTCGTTGGCATCGAAGAGGTCTACAAGCGCCTGTACGGCCGTGCCGAGGCGAAGGCCGCGACCGCCGTGCCCAAGTCGCTACGCGCGAAGTCCGGCGCGACCGGCGTCCCGGGGGCGTCGAAGCCCGCCGAGCCCGGCCCCATCGACGTGAGCAAGCCGGGCGGCTTCACGGGCGAGATGCTCAAACGCCTGAACGCACAGAGAAAGACGGGCTGACGTGGCAGACCTCTCCGCATCCTACGCATATACCAACGTCCTTCAGGCGGTCACAAGAGAAGCCGTCCTAGGCGATATCGTTTTCGATCAGTTGTTCCAGGGCAACAAGTTCTTCATGTATTTGCTTCAGCGCGATATGGTGCGGTACATCAAGGGTGGCGCGGCGATCACGTGGGTCAACAACTTCGGCCGGTCGCCCAACTCCATCGCGTTCGACGGCGCGGACAACTTGCCCATCAACTCGCTTGCCGGCAACTTGGTACGCGCGTCGTTGCCGTGGCGCGGATACGCCGACGCGCTCGTTCTCGCGGTGACGGACCTGGTGGACAACGAGGGTTCCGACGAGGCGATCCTGGGTCTGGTGGAAGCGCAGCTGGACATCACGCGCATGTCGATGCTGGACCTGATGTCGCAGGACGCGGTGACGAACACGCCGTCCATCTCGCCGCGCGGCTTCGACGGTGCAGCCGAAGCGATCGACAACGGCACGGTGGCGCCATCGTACGCGAACGTGACCCGGGCGACGTACGGCACGAAGTGGTCCGCGCAGGTGAACTACAACGTCTCGGGCACCGTCGCGGCGAACTTGCTGCCGACGATCCACCAGCTCGACCTCAACGCCTCCATCGACAACTCGCGGCCGGATGCGTACTTCTGCAACCGGTTGATCCTGGCGCAGCTGATCGAAGGGCTGTTCACCCAGGACGCCTACATCCAGCCGGACATGGCGCGTACCGCGGGCGGCAACGACTACATCTTCAACGGCAACCCGCTGTTCGTGGACAACCACTACGAGACGCAGACGACCTCGCCGTCGACCTCGTCGCTGGGCGGGTTCATCCGCGGGTTCAACTCCAGCTTCGTGAAGCTGGTGATCAACCCGAAGCTGAACTTCCACGAAACGGACTGGATCGCGGCGCAGTCGAACGCGACGATGTTCACGCGCATCCTGTTCCGCGGGAACGAGGTGTTCCCCAAACCGCAGGCGCATTGGGCGCTGTTCTGGGTCACGGGATAGAGGAGAGCCATCATGGCACGTAGAGCAGCAGACGACCGCCCCGGCGACAGCCACCCGACGCTCGGTGCGCGCAGCACCCATCCCGGCCCGACCCAGCTCCACGTGACGGCGGGCGGAGTGCTCACGCCGGTCCTGGGATTCAAGGGGCAGGGCATCACCGGCACGCCGCCCGCGCCGGCGGCGCGCGGGTTCACTAACGAGCCAGGCGACGGCACGCTCCCGGGCGGCAAGCGCAAGGCGGGCGGCAACAACGCCATGAAGGCCTTCGGCCTCGGCGGCAGCTCGCAGAACGAAAAGTAAGGAGCACGCGTGGGACTCGCAGACGTCGGCAACCAGCAAACCGGCCTCAACGCCGACTCGTCGTTCGTTGCGCTCAACGGCCAAATCCAGGTCCCGGTCGGCGGGTATCTGCCGATCGGCTACCCGGTCGCGCGCAGCATCACCTCGCTGCAAGGGAACTACCTCTCGAAGTGGGCAGCGCTAGCGGGGCTGGGCAGCTACGCCAACGGCGACGTGTTCGTATCGCTGCCGCTCTCGGGGTTCCAGTCGGGCGCCACGCTGACCACCGGCGCGGCGGTCGCGGGCGGGGTGTACCTGGGGCAGCCGGTATCGAATCCGTGGCTGAACCAGCCCGCGGGCACGCTGAACACGTCGTTGCTCTTGCAGCAGGCGATGCTCGCGCGCTCGGGGCTGCGGCTGTGCCTGGTCGGCGCCGCCAACGGCGGCACGTCGGTGAAGGTCGGCGACTTCGTCGGTAAGGGTCCGACGCTGGGCACGGCCTCGCTGCAGAACTACCTCATCTCTTCGGGGCCGGCGACCTGGGTCAACGGCAACACGTTCGGGCAGGTGTGCTCGGCCCCCATCTGGACGACCCTGGGCGCGGCCCTGTCGGCCCCGGGCACCTCGCAAGTCGCGCAGCCGTGGTCGACCAACGGGATCACGACCGCGACGGCGCTCATCATCAACCCGGGCCAGGCGAACCAAGAGACGGTGACGCCGACCGGCGTGACGGCGACCTCGCCGGCGGTGTCGACCTTGACCGTCGCCGGCACCGCGGGCTCGGCGTCCACCGTGCAGCTCACGTTCAACGTGTCAGGGTACCAGGGTTCGACCGGGCTGACCGGCCCGACCGGAACCAACACGACCACGTTCACGCTGTCGATTCCGATTCCGAACGGCTCGACTGCGACGATCGCGGCGCAGCTGATCGTCTCGGCCATCAACGCCTCCGGGTTCGGGTTCGGCGCTCCGCAGAACATCCTGGCTATCGGCTCCGGGTTGTTCATCGCGGCGGGCACGGGTGCCGGGACCCCGCTCTCGGGGCCGCTCGTGTACGCGTCCAACGCCGCGGGCGTGGTGACGTTCTCGGCCGCGATGCCGGGCATCTGGGCGAACACGCTGATGACCTACACGGTCACGGTGCTCAACGGCACGACCCAGACCTTCAACACCAACGTCGCGGGCTCGGCGACCGCGGTGGCGTTCGCCAGCGGCGTCAACGGCGCGGTCACGGCCACCTTCGCCAACGCCCACGCCGTCGGCGAAACGATCGTCGGCGTCAACAACATCATTTCCTCAGGCGACGTCGGCGCGACGATCATCCCGGTGCCGGGCACGGCCGGGATGCAGAACGCGGGCTTGGTCTACATCGATCTGGTGACGGCGTAACATGAAGGAGGGCAAGGCCAACTTCAACCCGTTCGCCGGCAAGAAGCGCGGCAAAGAGGATGAGGGCCGCGACGAAGGCAAGCGCAAGAAGCGGTCGCGCAGGATGACCGGCAAGCGGATGATGAAGGGGCGGACGTAGGTGGCGCTCGCGCTACGCAAGGAAGCCGCTCTACGCGGTCGGGCCGAGGACGGGTTCGCCGAGGCGTCCGTCATCATGGAGCCCGCGCCGACCAGCCGCGACATGGCGGTCATGGCCGACTCGATCGCGGCGCAAGGCCGGCTCGAGATGCAGCTGATGTCCAAGAGCGTGTTCGTCACGCTAGAGAAGCCGTATCTGGACGACCCGAAGGCGACCGTTGTGCTGACGTACGGCCGCGGCGAAGCGACCGCGATCGGTCCCGACCGGTACCAAGACGACGGGGAGGGCTCGCAGCCGGTCACGGCTTCCGAGCGGCTGTTCACCCAAGGCGCGGAGTTCGCTGCGCCGCGGTGGGAGCCCGGGAAGTGGCAGCACTGGCACCTCCGGTTCGAAGAGGGCCCGCTGGGCGCGTGCGCGTGCGGGCAGGACCCGGACACCATCGTTGGGCCCGAGGCGGTCATGCCGGGGCCGGTGGCGCGGCACTGGTTCGGCGATTGGGAGGTCGTGCAGTACGAGCTGAAGGTGAGGCCCGGGCAGCAGACGCCGGACTGGCTGACCCGCTCGTTTCACCGCGACCGGGTGGCGAACGAGCAATGGGGCGGCTGGGAGTGGGACTTCCCGCCCGGGGTGCCGGTGTACGACTCCAAAGGCGCGGTCAACTTCCGCGCGATGCGCAAGTTCGGGCCGCCGCCCGTGCCGCACGTCGTCATCCACCGGTTGGATTCGATGATGCGCAAGCTGCCGAACACCGAAGCGCGGCCGTGGGACATCTTCAAGTGGACGGACATCTGCGAGAAGGGCCCGCGGATGTGGTTCACCGGGGCCGACCCCTCGAAGCCGGGCGTGCTTCAGGTGACCGCCCAGGATTTGCAGCAGATGATCGCGCAGGGCGTGGCCGCAGCGCTCGCCGCCGAGCGGGCCGCTAGCGCTCCGGCGCGGAAAGGCAGCGCATGAGCACCGCCAACAAGAACATGGTCCGCCAGTACGAGCTTCCCAAGACGCGCGGGACCATCGCGCATCCGGGCGGCGGGCTGGAGAACCTCATCCAGCACACGATGGGGCCGGGCTCGCGGATGAGCCAGGACGTCTACGGGGACTCGTTCGTGAAGCCGCCCTCGCCGCCGTCGCGCTCCGACGTGTTCGGCAAAGAGGCTTCGTCGCAGGGGTACCGCCTCCACAAGCCTGGGGAGTAGCCATGCCCGGCGGGTTGGACTCCTACGCGGCTACGGTCATCGCCGATGGCCCGGTCGGCTGGTATCGCTTCGGCGAGCAGGCGTTCTCCATCGCCACGGGCGGCCAGGACTCTCAATTGCTGTGCCTGGATTCGAGCGCGAGCGGCAACCTGAACGGCCAGCCGAACCCGAACGGCAACTTTTTGCAGTACGGCTCGGGGGTGGTGGCCAACGCGCCCTCGCTGCTCTTGACCCGCGGGACGAGCAACGCAGGCGGCTCGGCGCTCTTCCCCTCGACCGCGACGGCGGCGACGGCGAACATCGCGACGGGAGGCACGGCACAGCCCGCCATCCTCCAGCCGACCGCCGCGATCGCCGTCGAGGCGTGGTGCACGCCGAACGTCTGCACGACGGGCAGCGTGAGGCAAGTCCTGGCCGCATACGGATCGGACGCAGCCGCCATCGCGCCCTACCTCCTGTATCACATCGGCACCACGGCGGTGAACCACGTCTTCAAGTTCGCGGTGAACATCGCCGGCGCACTTTCCACCGCGCAGGCCCTGGCCCCGGTGATCGTCGCGGGCACGACCTACCATGTGGTAGGCGTCTACACGGGAGCGGCGGTGCTGATTTACGTCAACGGCGTGCTCCAGGGGACGAACCCGTCGACCGGTTCGATCAGCTACGCGAACGCGGGTGGCTACGGCCTCGCGTTGGGCAACGACCCCTCGCTCACCGATGCGAACCTGCAAGGCTACCTCGATGAGGTCGCGATTTACGCGAAAGCCCTAAGCGCCAGCCGCATCGCCTATCACTACCGCCAGGGGTCCACGCTCCTCCCGTTCGTCTGGCGGCACTAACCCGTGACGCTCCAGGACCTGGAGAACGCTACGCTCACGGTGCTCTCGATGCCGTACGCGAATCCCGGCGGGACGATCAACTGGCCGTCCGGGGCGGATTTTTCGCAGGCGAAGGTCGATTGGGCGATCAACCGGACCCTCTCGCGGTTCGTCTCGGACCTGGGGGATTTGGAGCTGCTGACGCAGACGCTTTCGTTCCCGAGCGTCACCGGGCAGTATTCGTACACACTGCAGAACGCGGTTGGCCAGCCCGCGACCGCGATCGGGTCGTACGCGACCGGCAGCGTGGTGTTCTCCGGCACGGTCGCGGCCGGGCAGACGCCGAGCGTCACCATCGGCGGGACCAGGTATTCGTACACCGTGCCGACGCCGGCGACCACGATCCCGCAGATCATCGCCGCGCTCATCGCGAGCATCAACGCGGGCACGCAGGTGCTCCCGGCCGGCACGACGCTGGCCCCGGTGAACCAGGCGCTCAACACGCAGTCGACGTTGACGCTCATGGCGGGCGTGGGCGGCACCGGGGCGAACGCCACGACGTTGAGCGCTACCTCGTCCGGCACGCTCACCCTCACGGCCTCCGGCACGACGCTTTCCGGCGGCACCGCGGCGAACCAGCCCATTCGCACGGTGCGGCGGGTGTGGTACCAGGCGCTGGGGCAACTCTTCCGGCTGGAGTTGGAGCCGGGCGCCCGGCTCATCTCCTGGCAGGAGTTCAACCGCAAGACGATGGCCGGGTACCTCTTGCCGTTCAGCTTCACGACTTGGCCTGACTACGCGTCGATCAGCCCCAAGCGCGATCACCTCTACCTCTACGGCGCTCCGAGCGAGTACGGTGACACGATCACGGTGGACTACTGCCCGATCGTCACGTCGAACGCGAGCATCCCGGCGTCGAATTGGGGGTACCTCGTCAACGCGACGGACATTCCGCTCTTGCCCGAGGACACGCAGGACGCGCTGTGGATGGGGGCCGCGGCGTTCCTGAACCCCAACGCCCGCGAAATCGAGACGGGGCAGTTGTACTCGAAGGTCTACAACGCCGAAGTGCAGCGCGCGAAGGACAACTACACGCGCGACTCGGCCGGAGACGCGCTGATCCTGCGCCCGGCGGCCGACGCGCTCGTGACCTCGGGGTACGGCCCGTTCGCTGACCTCGGCTGACATGGCCGAGCCCTCCAAGAACCTCAAGGGGGTCCCGCAGCCGCCACTTTGGGTTGAGTACGCCGACCCGAGCGGCGGGCTGAACACCAAGCGCGACGTCCACGCGCTCGACCGCAACATGTTGGCCGTGTCGATCAACGGCTGGCCCGCGTACGATAACGTCGTCGCCAAGCGTCCGGCGTCGGCGTACTACATCAACGCGACCAATGGCGCAACGGGCCTGGGCGGCGCGGGCACCACCATCGTCGCAACGCGCTGGGTCGTGGGCGGCCTCTCGACCACGGTGCTGCTGGCCCAGAATGGCGTCAAGCTCGCGTTCGCGGCGGTCGGGGCGTCGTCGTGGACAGACATCTCGACTTCGATGGGCGCGGGCGCCAAGCGCATCCACGTCGCGCAGATGTTCGACCCGCTCTCGGGCGCCAACCAATGCTTCATCTGCAACGGCGTGGACCTGCCGTGGATGTGGGCCGGCCCCGGGAACACGACGCTCACGCAGACGAGCGTGGCGAACGGCCTACCAGTGAATCACGGCGGCGCGAACGGGATCACGCCTCGCTTCGTGACCACGGTTGGAAACAACAGCGTGCTGGTCTACAGCGGCGAGCCGACGGAACCGACCGGGGTGTACATCTCGAACGCCTTCTATCCGCAGGCGTTCACGCAGAGCGCATCGACCGCGACCAACTACCCGGGCGCGTATCAGCCGTATCTCGTCGGCTACAACGACGGCGTGAACGGCGGCTCCGTGACCGGGATCACGTCGCTACAAGGCAACATCATTTGCCTCAAGGAGTCGGCGATTTACCGCGGCCAGTTCGTGAACGTCTACGGCACGACGTACGGCTTCCAATGGCAGAACGTCTCCGCGACGCGCGGCATGGTCGCCCCGGAGTCGATCGCGGGATTCGACACGTACATCGTGTTCCTCTCGAACGACGGCGTGTACTACACGGACGGCTATCAGATTCAGCAGATCAGCGCCAACGTGCCAACCTTCTTCGATGGGTCGCTCAACGGGTACGGGCCGCTCTGCCTGTCTTACCCGACCGCGGTCGGCGTGCGGTGCGGGTCGCGGTACATCATTTGGTACGACCGCGGCTTGCCCAGCGTGCCCGGCGTGGCGGCGGGGTACCCGACCAGCGGCGTGTGGTTCGACTTCGCGAAGCCCGACATCGACTTGCTCCCGCAGGCGGGCGAGATGCACGGCGCGCTCTCGCAGTACCCGTTCTCCGCAGCGATGCCGGTCGCCGGCGCGTGCCAGCTCAACGGCCCGTACGACACGGGGTTGTTCGTGTGGACGAGCGCGACGGCCGATCAAGTGGCCCTCTTCGGGCTAGGGTTTGCGGAGTTCGGCGGCGGGATCAGCACGACGTTTGCGGGCCCCGCGGACCGCTTCCCGCAGGTGGCGCAAGACAGCGCCTTCTTCGACTACAAGCACGTCAACAGCGCGCGCTTCGCGATCGCCGCGGCGTTGACGGGCACCGCGCAGCTAACGTTCACCGCGACGTTCACGACGGACTTTTTGCTGACCACGGCGGCGAGCGCGCTGACGCCGGTGATCCCCGGCATGGGGGCAACCTTCGGAACCGGGATCTTCGGCACGTCCATGTTCGGCGCAGGCGGGGCGGCGACGCTCTATGCTCCGCTCACGATCATCCCGAGCTCCTCGGCCGACGGGCGAGTCATCCAGACCATGATTTCCGAGACGTCCGAGACGGAGTGGCTGCTCCTGGGGTATTGCCTCGAGGTGAGCCGAAGGTTGCCGGTGCAATGAGCGAGTCGCGGTACTCTGGCCCGTCGATCCGGCGGAACCCGTCGTGGGAAATCAACACCCCGCAGCAGCCGACCGTGGCGGTCACGACCGGGTTCCTCGCCGGGCAACTCGGGCCGGCGTTTCCGTTTGTGGTCACGCCGTTTACTGCGAGCGGCTCGTTCACGACGCCCGCGAACTCGACGGCCAGTACGGTGTACCATTATCGCATGGTCGGCGGCGGCGGCGGCGGCGGCGGCGCGAATGGCGTTGCGGCAGCGGGAGGAGGTGGCGGGGCCGGGGGATACGCCGAGGGGTATTTTACGGGGATCGCGGCATCGACCGGCATCACGATTACGATTGGCCTTGGCGGCACGGCTGGCACGGCGGCTGGAGGTGGCGGCGGCACAGGTGGCACCAGCAGCATTGGGGCGCCCGTGAATGTGAGCTGCATAGGTGGCGGGGGCGGGGGCGGGAGCACGACAGCGGTCGTCGGCGGGGCGGTTGCCCCTGGGGGGGTTGGCGGTGGCTGTACCGGGGCGCCGCCCATAGCGCTTACTGGCGCGAGTGGTGGCGGTGGCGTGTGTGCAGTTTTGTCGGTTGCTTTCATTGCTGGTTCGGGAGGGGGCTCGCCATTCGGCACGGGTGGCCCTGGAGGGCAAAACGGTGTTGGCACGGGGTCTGCCGGCATTGCTCCTGGTTCCGGTGGCAGCGGTGCGTATTTTACGGGCTATGCAGGCGGCGCAGGCGCGCAGGGCCTGGTTATTATTGAGCGGGCGACACCATGATTCGCCTCTCCGAACCTGGTGACACCGACGCGATCACGCGCTTGTGCTTGGCGCAGTACCAGCGCACGCCGTGGCCGCCGGACAGCGCGGTGGCGAGCGCAATTCACGTGTGCGAGCACCGCAGCGGGCGCATCGTGGGCTGCATCGTGTACCGGCAGGATGGCGGGTCGATCTACGTCATCCACGTCTGGGTGGAGGACGGTTTCGCCGGCCGTCGCGCGGCGGTCGAATTAATGCTCGACCTGGAGGCGCTGGCCGACGCCGAGCGCGTGGAGTTAACCTTCACGGCGGCCGCGTGGAACCGAGGGCTTCTGGGGGCCGTGCAGGAACATGGTTGCGTGCCCCTGGCAGGCGACGGCGACAGCGCGGTGTTCTACCGCCGGAAGGCGAAGGCTTTGGCATGACCGGCGGCGGCGTCAACGAGGGGGCCGAGGGCCAGGAGCAGCAAAACCAGGCGAAAGCCCAGCAGTACGCTGCCCAGCAGCAAGCGGCGGCGCTCGCCGCCCTCCAGGCGAACGTCAAGGCCAATCCCCCCCCCAACTCCACCGCCGCGCCGCCGCAGGCGCCGAGCTTCGCCGCGCCCGCGACGATGGGCGGCGGCACCGCCCCCGGCTCCGCACAGCCACAGGGGCAAATGCGGCCTCCTGGCGGGCAACCCGGAGCGGCTCCCGGCGGCCAGCCGAATCCGCTCGCGACCCTGCCGCCGCAACTGAAGGCCGCGCTCATGGCGCAGCTGGGGCAGCAGGGCGCTCCCGCCGTCCCGAAGGCCATGTAGCATGCCAGCCGCGAATTTCTCGCTCACGGCCAACGGCGCGGGCATCGCCAGCTGGAGCCCCTTCTAGCATGGCCGGGCTCGCGACGTACCAATCCGCCACGCCGATGCAGCAGACCGGCGACGGCGTGACGAACGGCTGGCTCCCTTCCGGCTGGCTCCCTTCGCAGACGCAGCCGGGAACGACCGGGACCGCCACGCAGGCGCAGACGCCAGGGGCCCCCGCGGCGGCGGCGGCGACCCCGGCGGCCACGACCGCGAACCCCCTCCAGCCGGCGTACCTGTCCACGCCCCCGACGGCGCTGCCCACAACGTATCAAAATCCTTACAATCCCCAGACCGCGACGACCGAGCTCACCTCGGCCGCGGGGGTGCAGGACCAGCAGCAGCAGCAGGCGCTCCTGTCGATGTTGGCCGCGCAGGGCATCTCGCCGGGCTCCTCGGCCGCGCAGGCCGCCGGGCAGAACCTCGACGCCACGCAGACCGCCGCGCTCGCCCCGTCGCTCGTCTCGGCGCAGCAGTACGGCGCGGGCCTGGGCGAGCAGTCGGGCCTCGCGAACGCTGGCGCAGCGAACACGATGACCGCGCAGAACCTCCAGGACCTCCTGCAGTCGCAAGAGTTCAACGCGAGCGCCTACAACACGGCCGGGCAGCAGTCGGCCGGATACGGCAACCAGGATTGGCTCGCGGAGCTGCAGGCGCAGGTGGGGCTGCAACAGCAGGGCCTGAGCACCTCGGGCTCGCTCGCGGGCGACCAAGCGAATCAAACCGTGCCGCTGGACCCCTCACTCTTTTCTCAGATTACGGGTGCTGCCTCTGCGGCTGCCCCTTTTTCGCTGGCGGGTAGTTCCGGCGCCAGCCCGGGCGCGTCGGACTCGGGGCCGTACGGCATCGGAACTGGTTCCGCCGTGGCGGAGTACAACCCGTGAACCTCGAGGGCGGCTAGATGCCTGTCACGGAGCTTCAGAACCAGCAAGGGGCGCTGGGCACGATCCTTGGCCTTGCGGGCGGCTACCTCGCGGCCAACCCGCAGCGCAAGGCGAAGCAGAAAGAGCGCGAGCAGCAGCAGGCGCAGCAGGGCCTCGAAAACAAGCGCGCCGACCAGCAGGCGCAGGACTACCACGACCGCACCGTCTCGGAAATCGCCGCCCAGACCGCGACGACGAAGCGCGAAGACGCGAACGCGGGCGCCGAGCAGTTCCAGCGCGGGGCGTACGCGAAGGCCATCTCGCTGCTCGCCAGCCCACAGAAGGGCACGGACCCGCAAGCGTGGGCGAACTCGGTGTGGCAGAAGGCGGTCGCCGCGGACCCCTCCGTGGGCGGCCTGGGGCTCACGGATCCGAAGCTGCAGGGCGAGCTGTACGCGCGGGTGCAGGACGTCGTGAAGCAAGTGCAGACGGCGAACGCGACCCGGTTCGCGGGGCATGAGAACGCGCTCCCGACGGACCCGAAGAAGCGGCTTGGGGCGCTGATGATCCGGCTGCAGAGGGAGCGCGGCGTGCCCGGGCTCGACCTGAAGCCGACGCAGACGATGATCGCGGACACGCAGCGGCAGATCGTGGACATGCAGAACGCCGCACACCAGGCTGTCACCGAAGCTCAGGCA